>CAJHYD010000065.1_pt1 | contig 82277 bp, 57 predicted proteins | sample 9198701 | NCBI WGS metagenome assembly CAJHYD01 (sample SAMEA7708365, study PRJEB35096) | sediment metagenome | biome: marine neritic benthic zone biome [ENVO:01000025]; feature: sediment [ENVO:00002007]; material: shallow marine sediment [ENVO:03000034] sea grass bed [ENVO_01000059] ...
ACGCGGACGGCGCCGGGACGCTGGGGGTGAGTGGCGAGCGCGGAAGCGGGTCGTTGCCACTGATGGACTTCGTCCGGATAACGCCGGTCAAAGACGACTGGAAGTCCAGGACAGATCTCGAGGTGGGTGCCGGCTACAGCTATGCCAAGGCGAGCGATATCACCAAGGCCAATATCTATGCGGATACCGAATATGTCGGCGAACGGCGGGTACTGGGTTTGTCGCTGCGTGCTGATTACACCGATGACGGGGATGACACGTCCAGTGCCAGCCGTCTGACCGGCCAGTACAAGAGATTGCGCCAAAACCGGCATTACAACTTCCTGTTGGGCCAGGCGGAGCAGAACGATGAGCTGGATGTGGATCTGCGCCTGTTGCTTGGCGGCGGCGTAGGCAGATATTTTGTCGAATCGAATCGGCGCCGCTGGCTCGGCGCCATCGGTCTGGGTGTGACTCAGGAAGAGAGTAGTGACGGCGAATCGAATACCGAGTTGGACGGCATCCTGCAATTCCAGTACGACAGCTTTTTGTACGACACGCCGAAGCTGGACCTGACGCTAAACCTGTATCTATTCCCGGGTATCACCGAAGCCGGCCGCGTGCGTTCCAATTATGACCTGACCCTGAGCAAGGAACTGGTCGAGGACTTTTTCCTCAACCTTTCCCTGGGCGGCTCATATGACACAGACCCCACCAGCGCGGACGCGGCCAAATCCGATTACAGCATCACTACCGGGGTATCCTACGAGTTCTTGTAGCCGATAATGGTATTTGGCTTTTCGTCAGTTGTGCCTGTGCTCTGGCGCGGTGACGACTCAGGCCACGAGACGGCGCAGACCTGGCCGACGCTGGTCCTGACGGGTCGATGGGCGGGCGGCCCGCATAAGCGCATAGGGAGATGGCCGGGTGGATAGACAAGGCACGGCGCTGGTGTTCGGCGCCAGCGGTTATATCGGCACCAACCTGACACCGCGGCTGCAGGCAGCGGGCTGGCGCGTGCGCGCCGCCGCACGCCACCGGGAAGTGCTCGAGGCAAGGGGCTGGGAGGGCGTCGAACTGGTGGAGGCCGATGCCCTGCGGCCGGAGAGCCTCGACGCGGCATTGACCGGTGTCGATGTGGCGTTTTATCTGGTCCACTCCATGGCCGCCGGGCGCAAGTTTGCGGATATAGATCTCGAGGCGGCACGGAACTTCGCCGCCGCTGCGGCCCGGGTCGGCGTCGGTCGTATCGTCTATCTCGGCGGCTTGATACCGGCGCAGCCAAAATCCCAGCACCTGGCATCGCGGGCCGCCACCGGCGATGTGCTGCGAGAAGGTTCTGTGCCGGTCACCGAGATCCGCGCCGGTATGATCGTTGGACCCGGTTCGGCCGCCTATGAGGTGATCCGGGATCTGGTCAACTATCTGCCGGTGATGATCACGCCGCGCTGGGTACAGTCGCGGTCCACACCCATCGCGCTCGACAACCTGCTCGACTATCTGGTCGGCGTGGCCGCATTGCCGGAAACGGCCGGCCACACCTATGACGTGGGTGGGCCGGAGGTCCTGAGTTATGAGCAGTTGATGCGCCAGTATGGTGATCTGGTCGGTCGGAGTTTCAGACTGATCAGCCTGCCGGTACTGACGCCACGCCTGTCTTCCTATTGGCTGCGTTTTGTCACCGCGGTACCAACCCGCATCGCCCGGGCGCTGATCGATGGACTCGAGCACGATGTGATCGCCGACGACGCGGAGATCCGCAAGCAGATCCCCCTGAACCTGCTCGATTTCAAGCAATCGGTACAGGCGGCGCTGGAAGCCGAGCGCAACAATGCACTGGTGGCACACTGGGTCGAAGGATCCATGGTCTGTCGCAATTTCCATCCGGAGTATGCGTTTTATGCCAAGAAGGCCGGTGACGAGGCGGAGACCACCGCCAGTGCCGCTGCCGTCTGGCGCCAGGTCACGGCCTTTGGCGGCATACAGGGGTATTACTACGCTGATTTCCTGTGGTTCTTGCGCCGGCTGCTGGACTGGGTCGTCGGCGGACCCAGCTTCCGCCGCCGGCGCAGGCACCCGGACGATCTGCGGGTCGGCGATGTGGTGGATTCGTGGCGCGCGATCGCGGTCGAACCCGGTCAGCGTCTGACCCTGCTGATGGAAATGAAGGCCCCCGGCGCCGGGGTGCTGGAGTTTGTGATCCGCGATCTCGGGGATCGACGGAAGGTCAGTGCGACCGCCTACTGGCACCCGGCCGGGCCGCCGGGGTTGATCTACTGGTATTTACTGCTGCCGGCACATCTGTTTTTGTTCAAAGGCCTGACTCGGGCGATCGCCCGTCGGGCGGAGCTGGCCGCCGAGAGGGCCCGATAGCGTCCCGGCAAGGGTCTGCGCCATCGAGTTGAACCGGTGGGCCCGAAAGGCAGCCCCGGGCATGCCGCGCACACCGGTCTGATCTGCGCGGTGATTTGCGACACCCCGACGGGTCTGGTTTAGTTGACGACCGCCCCCAAAACCGGAGATCGCCATGCGCGTTGCGTTTGCCACTCTGATGAGTCTTGCTTGCCTTGCCGCCGCCGCACAATCGGTGCCCGACGCGATCCTTGGCAAGGCCGGCCCGCCCACCGGACAGCCGCTCGCTTATTTTGAGGATGATCCGGCCACGCTCGGCTATCTGGCCTTGCCGGAGGGCCCGGGACCCCATGGTGCGGTGATCCTGATCCACGAATGGAACGGATTGGTCGATCGTGTCCGGCAGACGGCCGACGCGTTCGCGGCCGAGGGCTATGTGGCGCTGGCCGCTGATCTCTATGCCGGGCGCACCGGCAGCAACCGTGATGAGAACATCGCGCTGGTCAAGGAGACCCGTGCCGATCCGGAACGCATGATCGCCAACCTGGACGCGGCGGCGCGATATCTGCGCGGCCGTGCGGATGTTTCTGGCCGGATTGCCGCGATCGGCTGGTGCTTTGGCGGTGGCGTGGCGCTGAGCTACGCACTGGGCGGCGAGAACCACGAGGGGACCGCCATCTTTTACGGGAGCCTGCTCGAGGATCCCGAGCAGATGTCGCACATCCATCACGAGATCTACGGCACCTTCGCCGGAGACGATCGCGGCATCCCACCGGAGCAGGTCGAGCGCTTTGTCGCCGCGCTGCGGGCCGCCGGGATCGACAATGACGTCCATGTCTATGACGACGTCAAACACGGGTTCTGGCTCTACGTGGACCGGGATCCCGAGACCAATCTCGAACCGGCAGCCGATGCCTGGCAGCGCCTGAAGGATTATCTGGGCCGCACGATAGGCAGCGCCGAGTAGACCGCGGCGCTGCCAGCGTATCGTCCCAGGCCCGGGTTTGGCGCAGAGCCGGCCTGCGGGAGGTGTCGCCGTAAATCAGCCAAAAGACAAAAACGGGCAGTGGATCAAGGGTTTTCAGCCGTCATCAGGGTATCCTGACGGCTGATATGCGTTGATCGGGAGACAGATTTGCTGACCGCCGTGCGCTATGTGCCCAGACCGCTGCGAGGTCTGATTACCGCCTCGACTCCGGTACCGAAGGATCTGTCCAGCGTAACGACCGCCGCACGCAGGCTGGAGACAGATCCTGCGTCGCTGGGCATGGAACGGGCCGGCGTAGACGCGATCTGGAACTGCGTCGAAGGCATGTACGGCACCGGGATGCATCCCGGGATCTCCTTTGTGCTGCGTCGACACGGCAAAGTCGTCATCAAGCGGGCCATCGGCCACGCACGTGGCAATGGCCCCGGCGACGAGCAGGCGGAGCCGGTGGTGATGACGCCGGACACGCCGGTCTGTCTGTATTCCGCCAGCAAGGCGATGGCGGCGATGACGGTACACCTGCTGTCCGAGCGCAAGGAATTGAGCCTGCTGGATCCGGTCAGTCACTACATCCCCGAGTTTGGCCAGAACGGCAAACAGGACATCACCATCTATCAGCTGTTGTGCCACAAGGCCGGGATCCCGACGGTCAAGGCAGAGGATCATGAGAACCTGCCCGAGCTGCTGCTGGACCGGAAAGAGATACTGCGGCGGCTCTACGCGGCAGAGCCGGAGAAGCCCGGACACCATCATGCCTACCACGCGCTGACCGCCGGCTTTGTGATCGCTGATCTGGTCGAGCGGGTCTCGGGTCTCGGTTTCCGGCGTTTCTTCCGCGACAACATCAGCGGGCCCCTCGGTCTGCGCGGTCTCGACTTCGGCGCACGACGCTCCGCCCTGGCGAAGCTGGCCACCAATTACGTCACCGGTTCCCATCTCAACGCACCTGGCGATATCTATCTGCGCCGCGCTATTGGCACGACACTGAAACGCGCGGTCGAGATTTCCAACGATCCCCGCTTCTATGCGGCGGTGATCCCGGCCGGCAACGGGGTGGGTACCGCCGATCAGTGTTCGCGTTTCTTCGAGTGCCTGCTCAATGGTGGTGAGCTCGACGGGGTGCGCGTATTCGAGCCGCTGACCGTACGTCGCGCGGTGGCCGAAGTCGGCAAAGCAGAGCTGGACCGTTCGCTGTTGGTGCCGGTCCGCTATTCAGCCGGGATGATGCTGGGCAGCCGGAGCATCGGTCTCTACGGCCCGGATACCGAAAAGGCCTTCGGCCATCTGGGCTTTACCAATAACTTTATCTGGGCCGATCCGGAGCGCGATATATCGGTGGCGCTGCTGACCACCGGCAAGCTGATGGTCGGTCTGCATCTGCCGTATCTGATGCTGCTGTTGCGAAATATCTCGCGCTATTGCCCGAAGCTGAGCGACGCCGAGCAGGAAGCCGGACTGATAGCTTCCGGGATGTTCTGACGAGTGACCGGTCTCCGGGAGAGAGTGAGTTACTTGTAGCGGTGCCCGTGCTTGACCACCAGGTCTACATCCTGCAGCAGCGCGATGTGGCGCAGCACATCACCCTTGACCGCGATGATGTCCGCATACTTGCCTTCGGTGACGGTGCCGACCTGGTCATCCACCCCCATCAACACCGAGGGCCAGTAGCTGGCGGAGCGGATCGCCTGCATGGCCGGATAGTCGAATTCGTTGACCCAGACGTCCAGCTCGTGCCAGGTGGACTGGCTGTGGAATTTCATCGGGATGCCGCTGTCGGTGCCGATCAGCAGCACCACACCTGCATTGCGTAGCTGATCGAATTTGCGTTTCAGCGTAGGTTTGCGCGCCGGCGTGATCTGGAAGTAGGACAGACGGTCCGGGTGGGCAAACGAGCCGCGGATGTCCTCGATAATCGATTCGGACAGCCCCAGATGCCAGGACGTGTTGTCCAGCTCTTCCGGGTTGTCGCGCAGATATTCATAGTTGTAGAGGCCCTCGACGGTCGGGGTCCAGTACAAAGGGCCGAGGTTCATCTGTGCGGTGCGCTCTTCGATCATGGTCATCACGTCGAGGGGGTACTCCGGCGCCGTCGACAGCCCGGTGTGTTCAAAATTATCCACGCCCGCCAGCAGGCCGCGGCGGATCTCCTCGGGACGGTGCGAATGCGCGACGACGATCAGCCCGCGGTCATGGGCCTCGTCCACCACCGCCTCGAGCTCCTCCATGGTCATCTGGTCCTGGTCGATCAGCTTGATCACGTCGACACCGGCATCGGCCAGACGCCGGACCTTGGCGCGGGCGTCGCGGGATCCTTCCACGCCCCAGCGGAACGCTTCGGTGCCAGGGTAGGGCTCTTTTTGGATAAACGGGCCGGAGACATACAGCGTCGGGCCCGGGATCTTGCCGGTGTTGATCGCGTCACGGACCGCGATGGACGCGTCCAGCGGCGCACCCAGGTCCCGGGCACTGGTGACGCCGGCCAGCAACAACTGATGCGCTGAAGCCGGCATGATCACGCTCTCGAGCTGGTCCGGATAGGTTTTGTCCCAGTGTTTATAGTCCGTATGGCCGTTGATCATCAGATGCACATGCATGTCCCATAACCCGGGCAGCACGCTCATGCCCTCGGTGGAGATCACTTCTGCGTCTTCGGGTACCGGCAGGGTGTCGACCTGACCGACTGCGACGATGCGCTCGCCTTCGATCAGGATCACGCTGTTGCGGATCGGTTCGCCGCCAAACCCGTCGATCAGGGTGCCGCCGACCAGCGCCTTGGTGTCGGCGGCCAACAGCCCGGCCGACCACAGGATCGCCCCAACACAGGTCAGCGCCTTCAGTCGGATCGAGAGCGGAGACGTATGCGTTCCCATAGAAGATCTACCTCGGTGCGTGCTGTCAGATATTTTCGGATCGGGATCGGCCACAGTGTTCCCGGACGGATCGGTCGGCGAACTTGTAGTTGGACCGGCAGCATATCAAGCTGGCTGGTGCCGGCAAACACATTGCAGAGGCAGTTTAGAAACCAGATGTGGATGGCGAATCGATGCCGGCCCCACGTTGCGATCCTGCCTCCCGCTGCCCGGTTATCTTGCCCCCGGGCCCGGCCATAGGCGAACATTCCCGACCAGACCATCTGATAACGGGGCTCTGAACAACGGCAGGACCTGATCCTGCTGCCGAAGATCCACCCGCGAACGGCCCACGGGGAGCCCCTTGGCACAGTCAATATTCGGAGATCGAGCAAAGCGCCTGATGCGGCGGTGGCCCTGGGTGCAACGCATTCTCTGGGGTTTCGAGTCCGTATTGATGGACCTGACCATCGGGCTGTTGCGGCTGCTGCGGCCGGACCAGGCAGCCGCGGTGGGCGGCTGGATTCTGCGGCATGTGGGCCCCAGGCAGAAGAAAAGCCGGCATCTGCGGCGCAATTACTCCATCGCGTTTCCCGATCTCGACGCTGGCGGGATCGAGGCTCTGGTCAAGGCGTCCTGGACCAACTTCGGCGCCTGTATGGCCGAATACGCGCATCTGGACGACATCGCCAACGGACGCCGCGGTGCCGGTCTTGATTGCGTGGTGGCGCCCGGGATCCGCGCCTTCGAGGCCCGGGACCGCCCGGCGATCTTTTTCACCGCCCATCTCGGTAACTGGGAACTGGCGGCGCTGGCCATATATGAACAGCGCATCCCGGTGACCGCGGTCTACTCGCCGCTGCCAAACCCGGGCCTGGACCGGCGCTTGGCGAAGTACCGCAGCGTACTGGGCTGCAAGCTGGTACCCAGGTCCGACAGCATGCGACCGCTTCTGGCTGAGGTAAAAGCCGGTCGCTCCATCGGTCTGCTGGTGGACCAAAAAGTGGAGAACGGCGAGCCCCTGCCATTCTTCGGACGCGATAAAATGACCACTCTGATCCCCGCCAGACTGGCGCTGCGACATGATCTCGAACTGGTGCCGATCCGGATTCAGCGGCTCGAAGGCTCGCGTTTCCGCGCCACGTTTCTCGAGCCGGTGCGTGCGGACGCCAGCGCAGGTGGAGAGATCGAGCAGGCGCGGCAGATGATGACCCGGGTTAATCAGCTGTTTGAGGAGTGGATCCGGGATGACCCCGGTCAGTGGTTCTGTGGCAATCGCCGCTGGCCAAAAGACAGACCCGCCGCCGGTGAGTGACCGGCCGAGAACACGCCACTGCGAAGTGAAGGGAGAACGTGATGCCGATCCTGAGTGATGCGGTTAAGAAGATTCTTATCATCGCCGGCACCGGGCCGATGCCGCGCAGCCTGCGCATCCGGTCGCGCGAGCGCCTGATGGCGGACCTGGAACTGGGCATCGCGGAACGGGCCGAGCTGCTGATCATCGGCCATCCGAAAAGCGGCAACACCTGGCTCAAGGCGATGCTGTCGCGGCTCTATCAGGTCCGTTTCGGTATGCCTGACCGGCTGGTCAACAAGTCCGATGAATACTCGCGGCGTAACCCCGAGATCCCGCGCATGGCGGCGACCAACGGTTGTTACAGCTATGAGGGTGCGGTCGGTCGTGCATTGACTCCGGAAGCCGACGACAATCCGCTCAAACACAAGGCTGTGATGCTGCTGGCGCGCAATCCGCTGGATATCTCGGTGTCCTGGTATATGCAGTTCACCAAGCGCCAGTCGGCGCGTAAGCAGGAATTGATCAACCACAACCTGGATCGGCCCATCGACCGGCGCACGGTGCAGATGTGGGACTTTGTCCGCCACAGCGAGATCGGATTGCCATTCCTGATCGACTATCTGAACACCTGGGCACGCAATATCGAGGCGCTGCCGCGGGGTACGATCGTCCGCTACGAAGATCTGCGTCATCAAACCGCGGCCACGCTGGCCCGTGTGCTGACGCTGATGGGCGCCAGCTTTAGCGACGAAGAGATTCAGGCCGCCGTGGAGTGGGGCTCGTTCGAGAACCTGCGCAAGCTCGAGGTCGAGGGCTTCTTCCGCCAGGGCGGCATGACCCTGCGCAACAAGAAGGACGAGGAGAGTTTCAAAGTCCGGCGCGCCAAAGTGGGTGGCTATCGCGACTATTTCTCCCCCGACCAGGTTGCGGAGCTCGAGCAGCTGGTCAACGAACGGTTGTCTCCGGTGTTCGGCTACACGCATGTGGGCGCGGAGGCTGCGGCGCGGGATAAAGTTCAGGCCTCCGACCAGGCCAGGGTCTCGTAGGGCCGCATGAATCATCCCGCCACTGGTCCACGTACCTGGCTGGTGCTCGGCGACAAGCGCGGCGATAACGGCCAGGTCGAGACCGTGGCCGCCGGTCTACCCTGGCCATGGGAGCGCAGGTTCGTGCAAATGCGCCCACAGTGGGTCTATGGCAAACCGCCGGTGCGTCCGTCTCTGGACCATATCGATCTGGAGAAATCAGATGCCCTCGAGCCACCCTGGCCGGATCTGATCCTGACCATCGGTCGCCGGCCGTCGTCGGTGGCGCTGTGGATCCAGCGACAATCAGGTGGGCACAGCCGCATCGTGTATATCGGCAAACCCTCGACCCGGGTCGAGCGCTTTGATCTCCTGGTGGTCAGCGGCGAGATCCTGATGCCGCCGCTGGACAATGTGATGCGTACCGATCTGCCGCTGATGCGTGTGGAGCAGGACGCGGGCGAGCTGGAGACCTGGCGCCAGCGTTTTGCGGCGCTGCCGCGGCCACTGGTGGGTTTTTTGTTGGGGGGGCCGACCAAGCCGTTTGTCTATGATCGCGGCGTCCTCGATCGGGTTTTGACGCTCGCCCGTGACGTCACGGAGACGCAGGGCGGGACCGCGTATCTCACCACCAGCCGCCGTACCCCGGAATGGTTTGCCGAGGCACTGGAGCAGCAGATGCCGGCCGGCAGTCAGCTGTTCCGCTGGTCGGCCAGCGCGCCCGACAACCCCTACCGGGGCATCCTCGGTCTCGCCGACGGGCTGGTGGTCACGGCGGACAGCATCTCGATGCTGGTGGAGGCGATCGGTCTGGGACGGCCGGCGGCGATCCTGACGCTGCCGGTCGGCATCACCGGCCGGCTGGATCTGGCGCGCCGCGACGCGCTGGCCTGGCTGTTCGCTACCCGTGAGCAGGGTGCCGGATCTGTCCGTCAGGGTTTGGCGCGGATGCTCTATCGGGCGCGGCTGGTGTACCAGAGCCGGAACTTTCCGGCTTTCCAGCGCGAGCTGGTGCGCACCGGCCAGGCGGTCTGGGCCGGCCAGCCGTTTGTCCAGCCCACGGCCTCGCCGCGGGCTGACGTGCGCCGTATCGTCGAGCGGATACAGGCGCTGATGCGCGCCTGAGGGCTCTACATCTGGCGTCCGCTGCCCCGGGTCACCAGCTTCATCACGCGGGTCGCAAAGCGGCTCAGATTCTGCGAGAAGCCCGCCGCTTTGGTCGGCCGGTTCCAGCTCATCTGCACCATCCGCCGCGGGCCGGCATAGCGCACATAGCCGTGATAGGAATGATCGCAACGCCGGAAGGCAGTCAGTGACCCGGCCAGCGGTGGGATCTGTCTGGCGTAATCCTCGATGTCATCCTTGGAGCGCAGGATACGCAGCTGTCCGCCGTCGCCCTCCCAGCCCTGGTTGAAATACACCAGCACCGTGATCAGCTTGCTCCAGTGATCGTTATGGATGCTGCCGTCGCTGAGCTCCGAGAACGTGCGCACGGTGACGGTGGTGGTGCAGTCGGTCAGATCGACCCCGAACTTTTCGCCCAGCGCCTTGCACATAGCCGGGCTGGTCAGCTGCTCGATAAAGGCATCGAACACCGGCCCATGGGCATAGCTCTCGTAGTCCTTGTTGCCGGCGCTGGGTATCTGCGGATAGTCGCGATTGATCGCGTCTATGACTTCCGGGTCGAGGAAGCCCGGGACCAGCAGATGGTCATAGGGATCGCGCTGCAGCGACGCCGCGGTGAGCTTGTCGACGTTGAGGAGATTATCCGGCGCCGCGAGTGGCGCAGAAACGGCTGAAGAGGTCGCGCAGTTCATGGTATGCCTGCCGGGTTTTACTGATCGGGCCAAACGGAGGAGAATATCGTGTTACCGACGACCGTCGCCCGGCCATCCGGGTCCGCAGGGGACACAAGCCCCCAGGGCCGCCCGGGCAGCCGCGCAGGTCGGATTTCAGAGGTCAGGATAGCCATGTTTCAGTCGATCTGGAAGACGTTCTCACGTAAGGCAGTACTCAGCGCGGTGTTTTTCCTCCCCTACGAGAAGCGCCGCAAGGTCGAGCGCTGGATCCGCGGGCGCTGGGAAGCCAACAAAATCGCCGAGGCCGACTGGATCCTCGCCTCCTGGGGCAAGAGCGGGCGCACCTGGCTGCGGGTCATGTTGTCCCGTTTTTATCAGGTCCGGTTCGATCTGCCGGAAGGCATGCTGATCGGCTTCGACAACATGCACAAGCGCAACCCCGGGGCACCGCGGGCGTTTTTTACCCACGGTAATTACCTCAAGGACTACACTGGCCACACCGACGACAAGCGCGATTTCTACGGCAAGAAGACCGTGCTGCTGGTACGGGATCCGCGCGACGTGGCGGTGTCACAGTTCTTCCAGTGGAAATATCGCATGCGGCCGCGCAAGAAACGCCTCAATGATTATCCGGAGCACGGCACCGAGATCTCGATGTATGACTTTATGATGCATGGCCAGCAGGGCATGCCGCGGATCGTCGAATACTTCAATGGCTGGGCGGAGGATGTCGAGCGTCTGCCGGATATGCTGATCGTCCGCTACGAGGACATGAAGGCGCGCACCGCGGAGACGCTGAAGCGGATCGTCGAATTCACCGGCACGCCGGGCAGCGACGAACAGGTACAGACCGCCGTTGACTATGCCGCCTACGAGAACATGAAGAAGCTGGAGGAGAAGCGCGCTTTCAAGCTCTCCGGCGGACGCATGAAACCCGGCGATGCCAGCAACCCGGACTCGTTCAAAGTGCGGCGGGGCAAGGTCGGCGGCTATCGGGACTACTACACGGACGAACAGATCGCGGCCATCGACACCTATATGACCGAGCATCTATCGCCGCTGTTCGGCTATACCACCGAACCCCTGGCCGAGCCCGTTCCGACAAGCACCGAGGCTACCGGTTAACAAGCTGCGCTGATCTGCGCCCGCTCTGGTGAGGGTGGGCTCAGGCCGCCAGCGGCGGCGTCCGCTTGACCAACTCCAGTGCGTCATGCCGGAGATGATTCTTGCTCATCTCCTCGCGCAGCATGTCCTCGGTGATGATGTTCTTCTCCAGGCATTCCCGCACCAGGCCAAAAAAGAAGCGCTCCTGATCGGGATCCGGATGCGCCCTGTAATGGCCGGCCAGTCCGTAATCACCAAACAGCGCCCGGCGTGCACGCCGGATCCAGTGCCGCGGCGGGAACAGCTGGAAGGTGTCTGCCTGGCGATAATCCACCGGCAAGCCCGTCTTCCATGGCTGAGTCTTGCGCTTGGTGTTGTGCAGCAGCCGGGTGTTATCGTCCAGATGATCGAAATCGTTCCAGGACTCCTCGAAGAAGCTGATACTGTCCGGATCCTCCAGCTTGAGGCACACCCAGTCCATGTAGTCACGGCTGAAGTCGAACATGGCGTTGAATTGCTCTTCGACCTTCCAGTGTTTGAGCCTGGCGCAATCCAGCAGCATCACGCTGCTTGCCATGCAGCCGCGTTTGCCCTTGGAGCCTGACTTGGGCCGGCACATGATCGCCGCCCCCTCCATGTCCCGGTTGAGCAAGTCCCAGACGTCACCGACGGCGAACACGTCGGGATCGACTACCACCGCGCGCCCGGAATAGCCCATCAACTGAGGCGGCATAAAGCGCAGCGGCGTGAACGACTGCAGGTCGTCGTTGAGCCAGCTGCGCTTGTCCCCGTCACGCAGGTACAGCTCACCCTCGCGCTGATGCATAAACGGACAGTCACGGGTGTGGATGAATTTGACTTCGAACTCGCCGGCGTGATCCGAATTCCGCTCGAAGGAATACTTACTCACCACAGCGCCCAGCCACTGTTTGTGGTTGGTGTGGATGAATACGGTGGGTTTGTTGCTTTCCATGACGGGCCCCTGTCCTGATATGCCTGGAAAAGACCCCTATTTTCACCTCTTGGCTGGCGAAAATCTATCCGCCCTCCGGTCGGCCGGTCACAGGGCGCCGGAGTTTGACCGTCATATACACTTGCGGCCAGCGGAGGGCGGCGCCGGACCCGGCGGCCGCCAGCGAAGATCAATACGCTGAGGTTGTTATCGATGCTTGAGAAAATCCGGATCCCGCTGAGCCTGCTGTGCTGCCTGCTGTGCGCCATTCCGGCCGCCGCTGCGGTGACCGTCGGCGATGAGCAGACGGCCCGGCCCCGGGTCGGACTGGTGCTGAGCGGCGGCGGCGCCCGTGGCGGGGCCCATGTCGGCGTACTGCAGGTGCTGGAGGAGATGCGGGTGCCGGTGGATTTCGTGGCCGGCACCAGCATGGGGGCTACCGCCGGCGGCCTCTACGCGTCGGGTATGAGTTCCCAGCAGATCATTGAGGCCCTGGGCCGCATCAATTGGGAGGTGGTGCTCGACGATCGGGAAGAGCGCAAGGACCGCAGCTTCCGGCGCAAGGCGGACGACCGCCTGCTGCCGGTAAAGGCCAAACCCGGTGTCGATCTGCTCAATGCGGAGCTGAAGCTGCCGGCTGGCCTGATCCTCGGGCAGAAGATCGGCCTGTTGCTGCGCGATCTGACTCTGCCGGTGGCAGGTATTTCCGACTTTGACCAGCTGCCGACTCCGTTCCGGGCGGTCACCACGGACATCGGTGTGGGGACCGCTCACGTGGTGCGGGACGGCAATCTGGCCGATGCCATGCGCGCCAGCATGTCGGTGCCCGGAGCGATCGCGCCGCTGCGGCTGGACGGCCGCCTGCTGGTGGACGGTGGTGTCACCAACAACCTGCCGGTCAATGTCGCCAGGGACATGGGCGCTGACGTGTTGATCGTAGTGGATATCAGCACGCCGATGCGCGATCCGGAGGAGGTCGATTCGCTGCTCACGATCACCGATCAGCTGATCAACATCATGACCCGCGGCAATACCGAGGCCCAGCTGGCGACGCTGACCGCGAATGACATACAGATCCTCCCCGACCTGGGCGATATCACCACGACGGACTTCGAGCGCACAATCGAGGCGGTCCCGGCCGGCTACGCGGCTGCCGCGGCGGTGCGCGACCGGCTGCGGCAGTTGTCGGTCTCCGAGGCTGAGTATCAAGGCTGGCTGGCCGGGCGGGCGCGTCGCACCGAAGGCGCACCAGTGATCGACTTTATCCGCGTGGAAAACGACGCAGGTCTGGATCCGGCGGTGCTGTCCGGCATGCTGAGACAGACGGTTGGCGAACCGCTGGATGCCCCCGAACTCGATCGCGATATAGGCCGTATCTATGGTCTCGACGTGTTCGAGAAAGTCTCGTATGAAATCACCGAGGAACAAGGGCAGAAAGGCCTGCTGGTGCAGGCGGACGCCAAGCCCTGGGGCCCGGATTATCTGCAGTTCGGTCTTCAACTGGAGGACAACTTCAGCGGCGACAATCAGTACAACCTCCGTGTCGCCTATCTCAAGACCGGGCTCAACCGGCTTGGTGGTGAATGGAGGACCATCGGCGGGATCGGCCAGGACCCGGTTGTTGGCACGGAACTGTATCAGCCGCTGGACGAGGATCTGCGCTACTTCGTCAATCCGTCCGCATCATTCAACAAGAGCAATATCAACATCTTCGAGAACAACGACAAAATTGGCGAATACCGGCTGACAGACTGGCGGCTCGAGCTCGCGGGCGGCAGAGAGATCTCGACTTATGGAGAGATTCGTCTCGGCTACACGCGCCGCTGGATCAATGCCAGCCGCCGGGTCGGCGATCCGATGACGCTGCCGACCCAGGACTTCGACTCCGGCTCGGTGTTCCTGCGCCTCGGGATCGATCGGCTCAATGACATCGACTTCCCCACGCGCGGCTACAGTGGCTTCGCCCGCTACACCTGGCATCGCTCGGAGTTCGGCGACGACTCCGGATTCGACCAGCTCCGGGTCGGTGTCACCCGCGCGTTCACCTGGGGTCGCAACACGCTGCTGCCGAGGTTGCGCTTCGAGCAGACGGTACGGGGCGATCCGCCCATCTACGCGCTGTATCGCGGCGGCGGGTTTCTCAATCTCTCCGGATTTGAGACCAATGCGCTGTCCGGCAAGACCTTCGCGCTGGGCCAGGTCATCTACTATCGGCGCATGAACGACATCACCTTTTTGCCGGTCTATCTGGGGGGATCGCTGGAATACGGCGATGCCACCGATAACCTGGATCTGAAGGACATGCGCGGGGCGGGCAGCCTGTTCCTGGGCGTCGATTCGTTTATCGGTCCGCTGTATCTCGGTGCGGGGCTGGCCGAGGGTGTGGAAACATCCGCTTATCTGCTTCTCGGGCAGCCGTTCTGAGGCCGAGCCCGGCATAAAAAAAACCGCCCCTCCGGGGCGGTTTTTATCGGTTATCGAGCCGTCGGGATCAGGCGCGCTTTCTTCTCGCCGCCTTCTTGCGGCTCGCGGGCCGTTTCTTGGCGGCAGCCTTCTTCCGCGCCGGGCGCCGCTTTGCGACAGATTTCTTCTTGCCTGCCGCCTTTTTCCTCGCCGCCGGTTTCCTTCTGGTCGCTGCCTTCTTCTTCGCGACCTTCCTCTTCGCGACCTTCTTCTTTGCCGCGGGCCGTTTCTTCGCCGCCTTCCTCTTGGCGGCCGGTTTCTTCTTCGCTGCTTTCTTCTTCCGCGCGGGTTTTTTCTTGCCGCCGAAGGACTTGGCCCACTGTTTCTCTAGCGAGGAGAAGGCCTTTTCGGTGTGGGTGGCCTTGATGAAATAGGTTCTTGCGTCGTTGACCAGCTGCCGCACGCGCCGCTTGTCTTCCTGGGTAATGCGCAGCTCGTCACGCGCGTCAGCCAGCATTTTCTCCAGCTTCTTCATCTGCTGTTTCGCTGCGCGGGTGCCGGTGCGGGCGGCACGCTCGGCCTGGGCCTGAGCCCGTTGACGCAGAGACTTGACCCTCGCCGCTGACCTGTTGCCGCGCTTGATCAGCGTCTGCAGCTCACGGTTGAGACGTTTGTAGGTCTGGGCGGCGGATTTCGAAAACTGGCTGCGGGCGTCATTGAACGCCTTTTCCAGATCATTGAGATGGTTGGTCATGGACGGAGTCCCCCGGGGTTCCTGACAAGTGAGAACGGACGCCACGATTAATGGCGCGCGTCATTGACTATAGTACAACGCTGATGGCGCCGCCACGCGCCGCGCTGACGCGGTGCAAGACGGCGCTGTCAGCGCATAGAATAGACCGCGATCCGCAATTACCCCAAGATGCCGCCGTCCGTGTCGCGAGGCTCGAGTTGTCATGAGTGAACTGTTTTACGCTGCCGCCTGCCAGACTGATTTCCCGGCGCCGCAAACCCGTGAGGAGATCCCCGCACGTGTCGACCGTATGTGCGAGATCGTCGCGCAGACAGTGGTGGGGTATGAGCCGTTCTTCGATGTCCGGCTGCTCGCCTTCCCCGAATTCGCCCACGCGGTACCGGTCTATCCGAGCGTGGCAGAATTGCGGCGCAAGCTGGCCTTGCCGGTGCCGAACGAGCACACGGAGCGCTATGTGTCTCTGGCCCGGCAGTTCGGCTGCTATATCCAGACGGGCTCGTTTTTGGAAGCCGATCCGGACTACCCGGAGCATGTGTTCAACACCACGTTATTGATCGGTCCAGGGGGTGTGCTGAGCAAATATCGAAAGGTGAATCCCTGGATCCCCTGGGAAGTCCATGCCAGCCCTCACGACATTCCGGACTACCCGGTTGACCCCTTCCCGGTGGCCGACACCGAGCTGGGCAAGATCGCCGTAGCCACTTGCTACGACTGGCTGTTTCCAGAGGTGATACGGGAGCTCGCTTTCCGTGGTGCGGAGATCCTCGTGCGGATTTCCGCCTATATGGATCCCTGGGGCGCCAGCGAGCCGATGGACTGGTGGACGCTGATCAATCGTACCCGGGCGCTGGAGAATTCGGTCTATGTGGTGGCCGCCAATCAGGGCGCGTCGATGGCTCACTATCCGCCGTTCAGCTGGCCCGGTGCGAGTATGGTCGTTGATTACGACGGACGCATCCTGGCTCAGGCAGAGCCCGGACCGGGAGAGAAGGTGGCCGTCGCACCGATCGACATCGAGCGGCTGCGTCAGCAGCGGGAGCGCCGGCGCGGTCACGACATGCGAGCCCATCTGCGCTCCGGGCTCTATACCTATCTGCAGCGGCCCAGGCTGGCGCCCGCCGGGCCCGGTGAGATCGACGGCGATTCGCTGGAGCAACGTATCGGTGATGCCAAACGTGCGTTACGTGGAGGCTCCGAGTGACCATGACAGCACGCTGGCCGATCGCCTGCCGGACCATGCTGGTGCTGTGCGTGCTGCTGGCGCTGGCTGGCTGCGAGCGTTCCGGCGAGGCATTCAACGCCGAGGACGTGGCCGCCAACAATCGCGGTGTCGCCCTGATGGGTTACTTCGATTACTCCGCTGCCAGGGATACCTTCGATGCGCTGGTTCAGCGGCGGCCTGGCTGGCACGACGCACGTCTCAACCTGGCCGTCGCCACCCTCAATCGGCAGCAGGAGGGCGATGAACAGCGGGCGCTGGCCATCGTAGATACGGTGCTGCAGGAAGACCCTGAGAACCTGCGCGCCAGCTACATCGCCGGGTTGCTGTATCTCTATCTGGGTGAGACCGAGGCCGCGCTTGCCCGCTTCAACACGGTGACCAGCGGCGATCCGGACGACGCCTATGCGGCCTATTTCTCCGGCCAGGCGCTGGTTCAACAAGGCGACCTGGCAGCCGCGGCGGATGCCTATGCCCGGGCCATCGAGCTGGACCCGTATCTGCGCAGCGCTTACTACGGCGCCGCCCTCGTCTTGCGTCGGCTGGATCAGCCCGAACAGGCGCGGGAGATGCTGGCGGTCTACGAGCGCTTCCGCGACAACCCGAGGGCCAGGCTGGCTGAATTCAAATACACCAGGCTGGGGCCCAAGGCGGCCGCGCTGGCGATCGGACGCGAACAGGCGGCACTCGCCACACCACCCTCCGGCGATCTGTTTGGGGCGCCGTTGATCATCGGACCCGCGCTCGGGACACAGGTGCGCTCGCTGACCACCGCCGACGCAGACAACGACGGGGTTCAGGATCTGTTCCTTGTTACCGCCACGGATACTCGATTACTGACCGGGACCGCGGACGGTAGCTATACCGAGTCCGCGGGTCATCCGCTGGCGGGCATCACTGACGGCCACGCAGCCCTGTGGGGTGATGTCGACAATGACGGCGCTGCGGATCTGTATCTCTGCCGGCGTGGCGCCAATCAACTGTGGCTGGCGGAGACGGATGGCGCATGGCGTGAGGCGGGTGCCAGCACCGGCGTCGCCGACACGGGTGATTGCGTCGACGGTGGCATGGTGGATGCCGATCACGATGGCGATCTGGATATCTTCGTGGTCAACGGCGACGGTCCCGACGAGTTGTTCAGCAACAACGGTGACGGCAGCTTCCGACGTCTCGGAGCAAATCAGGGGATCGCCGGCGCCGCATCAGGGCGGCAATTCCTGGCCGCGGATCTGGACAACGACCGGGATCTGGATCTGCTGGTCATCAACCAGGGCGGTGGCAATGCAGTCTGGGCCAACGATCGCCTGTGGCAGTACCGGGCGGCCGAGGGCTTTGACGATTTTCGTGCGACCGCGTTACTGGCGGTGACGATCGCGGATATGGATGCTGACGGCCGTCCGGAGATCCACGGCGTGAGCGAAGACGGCCGGCTGCTGAGCTGGCGCCGGCAGCCGGATGGTTGGAAGCAGGCACAACACGGCGCGGTGGATGGCAACAATCCGCAGCTCACGGCCGCCGATTTTGACGGCGACGGCAGGCTGGAGATGCTGGTGGCCAGCAGCGAAGAGATATCGATACGCGATGCCTCCGGGGCCATCACCGTCGTTGTAGACGAGCCGGGGCCGCTCGGACCGGCGCTGGTGCTCAACGCCGACGTGACTGCCGGCCCGGAGCTGGTGGCGGCCGCTGCTGATGCGCTGCGCCGCTGGCCGGCGGGACCCGGCCGGCTGCCGTTTCTCGGGCTGAGTCTGAGCGGCAAGGAGGACCAGGCCGATTCCATGCGTTCGAACCAGTCGGGTATCGGCGCGCGCGTGTCGCTGCGGCTGCTGGATCGCTGGACCATCACTTCGACCCTGGAGCGGGACTCGGCGCCAGGCCAGAGCCTGCAGCCGCTGTTCATGGGTCTGGGCGGCCAGCCGAACGCGGATTATGTGGCCATCGACTGGTCCGACGGCGTGTTCCAGACCGAGCTCGACCTCGGTGCGGCGCGATTGCACCGCATCGCCGAGACCCAGCGCCAGCTCTCGAGCTGCCCGGTGATCTTTGCGTGGGACGGCGAACAGTATCGGTTTATCAGCGATGTGCTGGGCGTCGGTGGTCTGGGTTTCCTGGTCGAGCCCGGTGTGTATGCGGAGCCCCGGCCCTGGGAATATTTCCTGATGCCGCGCGACAGCCTGGCGCCAAAGGACGGTCGTTACGTGATCAAGATCGCCGAGCCGATGGAGGAGAATCTCTATCTGGACGCGGCCGGCCTGCACGCGTTTGATCTCCCGCCGGGCTGGGACATGGTCAACGACGAGCGCATGGCCACCGGCGCTCCCGATGTGACCGGCCGGCCGATCTTTTTCCGCGAGGACCTCAACCCGATCGCCGCGAACAACGAGCGCGGTGAAACGGTGCTGGACGCGGTCATCGCCGGTGATCATCGCGCCGCACCCGTCGGCGCACTGGATAAGCGTTTTATCGGTCTGCTGGCCGCCGAGCATCAGCTGACGCTGGAATTCGGCCGCGTGATCAATCCACCCGGCAGCAAGCCGGTGCTGGTGGTCGACGGTTGGGTCGAGTACCCGTATTCCCAGACTATCTTCGCCGCCTGGCAGGCAGGTCTGATCTACAAGGCCGCCAGCCTCGACGCGCGCACCGCCGATGGCGAATGGCAACGCGCTTATCCGGGCTTTGGTTATCCTGCAGGCATGCCCCGGGAAATGGCGCTGCCGCTGGCGAACCTGCCGGCGGATACAGTCGCCTTGCGTCTGGTCACCAACCAGGAGATCTACTGGGACCGGGTCCGGGTCGTGATGGAGGAGTCGCCGCCACCTGAACTGATCCATACGGTGATGGCGCCGGTATCCGCACGTCTGGCCAAGACCGGTTTTGCCCGGCGCAGCACCGCCGCCCAGCGCCTGCCGTACTACGATTACGCGCTGCGTGATGCGTTTTGGGACGCCCGCTATCTGGATGGCTTTTATACCCGTCTCGGACCGGTGGACGCGCTGATTGCGAGCGCCGACGACGCCGTCGCGATCATCGGCTCCGGAGAGGAAGTGGAGCTTGGTTTCGATGCCCCTGCCGCGGTGGCGCCAGGATGGACGCGCCGTTTCGTGCTCGAAGCTCGAGGCTGGGCCAAGGATATGGACTTGTATACCCGGGACGGTGGCCAGGTCGGGCCGCTGCCGCGCCGGATTCAGGGCGATCCGAGTATGGACGCGCGACGCCAGGCCCTGCATGAGCGCTATAACGTGCGCTTCCAGTCCGGACGCTGATGACCGATAGCGCTTCAGCACGATCGGCGCGACGGCGGACCTATGTGCCGGTGGTCGGCCCCCGTCTGCGCAAGCTGCTGCTGCTGGTGTTCGCCTTGTTCTCGCTGTTGGCAATCAATTCTGCCTATCTCGGCGGCGTGACCCTGATGGAGTGGCTGCGCGGAGACACCTTCCAGGGCTACTTCTACCAGCTGATGTTTCTCGGCCACCTGGTGCTCGGACTGCTACTGATCCTGCCGGTGGTGGTTTACGGCATCCTCCATCTGCGCGTCGCCCGGCATCGGCCGAACCGGCGTGCGGTGGGCGTGGGCTACGCCTTGTTCACGGTCGCGCTGCTGCTGCTCGCCACGGGACTGGTGCTGACACGCGGTATCCCGTTGATCGAGCTGCGCGACCCGAATGGCCGCGAAGTGGCGTACTGGCTACACGTGATCACGCCACTGGCCGCGGTCTGGTTGTTTGTGTTGCACCGCCTGGCCGGTGCGCCGATCCGATGGCGGGTCGGCGGCGCGGTCGGGGTCGCCGCGCTCGCGTTATCGGCTTTGCTGATTGTCGTCCAGGCCCAGGACCCCCGGCGCTGGGAGCAGGCGGGACCCGCGTCCGGTGAGCAGTATTTCCAGCCGTCGCTGGCACGCACGGCGAGCGGCAATTTTATTCCGGCCCGCGCTCTGATGCAGGACGAATATTGCGCCGAGTGTCACGCCGACGTTCACCAGGGCTGGTCGGAGAGCGTGCATCGTTTCGCCTCGTTCAACAATCCGGCCTACCTGTTTTCCGTGCGTCAGACACGCCAGGCGATGCTCGAGCGCGACGGCAACCTGCAGGCGTCACGGTTCTGCGCGGGCTGCCATGATCTGGTGCCGTTCTTCTCCGGCGCCTTCGATGACCCGGATTTTGACGATGTCGGTCATGCCACCGCCCAGGCCGGGATTACCTGCAGCGGTTGTCATGCCATCACCCACATCAACAGCCCGCGCGGCAACGCCGACTACACCATCGAGGAGCCGCTGCACTACCCGTTCATCTATTCGGGCAATGCCGCGCTGCAGTGGATCAACCGGGCCCTGATCAAGGCCAAGCCGGCCTTCCATCGCAAGACTTTCCTCAAGCCGTTGCACCGCAGCCCCGAATTCTGCGGTACCTGTCACAAGGTCGCGCTCCCGGAAGCGCTGAACGGATACCGCTGGCTGCGCGGACAAAATCACTATGACAGTTTCCTGTTGAGCGGCGTCTCCGGCCATGGTGCGCAGAGCTTCTATTATCCGGAACAGGCAGAGACCAGCTGTAATGGTTGCCATATGCCGACACAGACGTCCGATGACTTCGCGGCTCGCGTGCTCGACGACAGCGGAGAGCTGAAGATCCACGATCATCAGTTCCCTTCAGCCAATACCGCGATCCCGGCGTTGTTGGGCATGCCGGAATCGGTGAACCAGGCCCATCGTGACTTTCTCGAGGGATCGCTGCGACTCGATATCGTCGGACTGAAGGAGGATGGTCGCGTCGACGGCGAGCTGCACGCGCCGTTGCGGCCGGACGTGCCGACGCTGCAGCCCGGGCACAGTTATCTGCTCGAGACCGTGCTGCGCACGCTGACCCTCGGTCACGCCTTCACCCAGGGCACGGCGGATTCGAATCAGGTCTGGGTCGATGTCGAGGTGTACAGTGGCGACCGGCTTATCGGCCGTAGCGGGGCGATGGAACCCACCGAAGGGCGGGTCGATCCCTGGGCACACTTTGTTAACGCATGGGTGATAGACCGGGACGGTCGGCGCATCGATCGGCGCAATGCCGAGGACATATTCACGGCCCTGTACGACAATCAGATCCCGCCGGGCGCCGCCGACGTCGTCCATTATCGCCTGCGAGTGCCGGAGTGGGTCACCGGCCCGGTCGTGGTCAATGCACGATTGAATTACCGCAAGTTCGACACCACGTTCATGAGGTATTTTCAGGGTGAGGATTTCCGCCGCAACGATCTCCCGGTCACGGTGATCGCCAGCGACCAGCTCATCTTTCCGGTCGCCGGTGGAGCGGCCGTTGCCGCGCAGCCCGCGCCAGATATTCCTACCTGGCAACGCGTCAATGATTACGGCATCGGCCTGTTGCGCAAACGCGGCACCGGCGAGCTCCGTCAGGCAGAAGAAGCATTCCAGCTGGTCGAGGGTATGGGCCAATCTCTGGGCGCGCTAAACCTGGCCCGCGTCTATCTGCGTGAGGGCCGGCTCGATGACACGCGCGACGCGCTCGAGCGGGCTATCGCATTTGACCCACCGGCCTATCCCTGGACGGTGACCTGGTTTACCGCGTTGCTGGACCGGCAAAACGGTTATCTGGACCAGGCGATAGACGGGCTAAGGGCGGTAGCGGAGACTCGCTTTGTCGACGCCCGCGCCCGCGGTCTGGATTTCAGCAAGGACTACCGCGTGCTCAATACCCTGGCCGACACCTTGTTCCAGCGCGCCAGGGCTGAGCGCGGTGGGGCTGATGATCAACGCCGCGAGCAGCTGCTCGCGCAATCAGAGGAACTCTATCGGAGTGTGTTGCAGATCGATCCGGAGAACGCAGAAGCCTACTGGGGTATGGCTCAGATCTATGCGCAAACCGGTCGCGACCGGGAGGCTGCGGAGCAGCGCCGGCTTCACGCCGTATACAAGCGAGACGATAATGCGCGCGACAGGGCAGTCGCCCTGGCCAGGCGGAGCAATCCGGCCGCCAATCATGCGGCCGAGGCGGTCGTGATCTACGATCTGCAGCGCCCCGGCGCATACGGAATGTCTCAGGACAGCCCGAGGATCGCGGGACATTGAGCGTCATACATTGAGCGTCATCCATTGAACAGGGACAAGCGCGAACCCCACGACGCCTCCGCACCGCAGTCCGGGCCCACCGGGGATGACGCTGTGATCGGTGTGGCCCTGCGCCGTTCACTGTTCGCGATCGGTGTTGTCATCGTGGTCGTGGTGGCTGTTGTCTTATGGCGCGGTCAGACGGGCGAGCCGGAACCGGTCGCCGAGCAGGCCCTGGCCGGACCCACGGCAGCGGCCCCGGCGCCGCAGCCGCCGGCGATCCCGTTCACCGACATCACTGCCGCCGCCGGGATCCGCTTCCGCCACGACAACGGCGCCGCCGGCGAGCGGCTGTTGCCGGAGACCATGGGCGGCGGGGTCGCATTTTTCGCGCTGGATAAGGATGCGTTGCCGGATCTGCTGTTTGTCAATTCCACCGCGTGGCCGTGGTCGGATAGCGATGGCCGCGCCGCCACGCCCGCGCTCTATCGCAACCTCGGCGACGGCCGCTTCGAGGACATCACCGCCGGGTCTGGTGTGGGCCAGCCTATCTACGGCATGGGTGTAGCCGCCGGCGACTATGATGGTGATGGCCGTACCGATCTGTTCCTCACCGCCGTGGGTCACAACCGTTTGTTGCGGAACGTGGATGGCGCCCACTTCAAAGACGTAACCGAAGCAGCCGGCGTCGCCGGCGCCGCGGACAGCTGGAGCACCAGCGCCGCATTCTTCGATTATGATCGGGACGGCGATCTGGATCTGTTCGTGGTCAACTACGTGCAATGGTCCCGCGAGCTGGATTTCGAAGTGGACTATCGCTTGGCCGGGATCGGCCGCGCTTACGGGCCGCCGACGAATTTCCCCGGCACCGACGCTTATCTGTACCGCAATGAGGGCGGCGGACGCTTTACCGAAGTCGGCGCCAGCACGGGCATACGCGTGCGCAACCCCGCCACCGGGGAGCCGGTGGGCAAGGGCCTGGCGGTGCTGGTCGATGACATCGACCGTGATGGCTGGTCCGATCTGATCGTCGCCAACGACACTGTGCGAAACTTCTTTTTCCGCAATCTCGGCGGGCATTTCGAGGAGCAGGGCGTTGCTGCCGGACTCGCCTTCGACAACACCGGCAGCGCTACCGGGGCCATGGGCATCGACGGCGCCTTTTTTGGCGAGGATGGCGAGTACGGCGTGGCCATCGGAAATTTCGCCAACGAGATGACGTCATTCTTTGTCGATGGCGGCCGCTCGTTGTTGTTCAATGATGAGGCCATCCTGACCGGGATCGGTCCGGCCAGCCGCAGCGTGCTGACCTTCGGCCTGTTCCTGTTTGACGCCGATCTGGATGGACGTCTCGACCTGCTGCAGGCAAACGGCCATGTGGAAGACGAGATCAACCGGGTCCAGCCCAGCCAGCAACACGCACAAGCTGCGCAGCTGTTCTGGAACTGCGGTGCCGCCTGTCCACGTGATTTCGTGCCGTTGCCCGCGTCGGCCACCGGGGATCTGTCCCGGCCGTTGGTCGGCCGCGGCGCGGCCTATGCCGACATCGACGGCGACGGCGATCAGGATGTGGCCCTGACCCAGATCGGCGGGCCGCCGCTGCTGTTGCGCAATGACCAGGCCAGCGGTCACGCGTGGCTGCGTGTACGGCTGATCGGGCGGCCACCCAACACCGATGCCATCGGGGCCCGGGTCCGACTCGAAGCCGGCGGTCGCAGGCAGGAGCGGCAGGTCAGTCCGGTGCGCAGCTATCTGTCCCAGACCGAGTCGACGCTGACCTTTGGTATCGGTGTAGCGGAACTGGTCGAGCGCCTCGAGGTCACCTTTCCTGACGGTGCCGTGCAGTCGTTTGACAACATCCGGCCGTGGCAGGAACTCTTTGTGACCCAGGCCCCGGGGGCCGTTCCGCCCGGGTCGTGATATCCTCTCGCGCCGCGCGGCACCGGGCCCGGCCGACAGCCGGGCCCATGATCGGAGCCAGCATGCGCCATCGTGGCTGAACCGCGATAATGGCGCCAAATGTTCCCGCATAGCGGAACGGGATGAATGATCCATGAGCAGAACATCGAAATCACCCAGCCGATGGGCCCTGACGGCCGTGCTGATCCTGTTGGCAGCAGTCGGCCAGGCTCAAGAGCAGACCGCGTTACCGGATCTGGAGCTGGTGCCTCACCCCGATATGTCTGCGCTGGACCCGGAGGTCCGGGGACGCCTGGAACCGGCCTTCGAATTCTTCCGCGACCAGCGCACCCGCCTCGAGCGAGAGGAACTGGGTCTCGCCTACGGCCGCATGGGCATCAACTACCTGGCCAACGATCAGCAGGCCGCCGCAGGGGCCTGCTTCCGCAACGCAATGGCGCTGGATGCCAACAATCTCCGCTGGCCCTACCTCCTCGGTATCCACTACCAGCAGGAGAACGAGCCGGAACGGGCCATAGAGAGCTTTAGCCATACGCTGGACCTGGCGTTCACGTTTACCCCGGCCCTGGTGCGCCGGAGCCGGATTCAGCTGCAGTTGGGGCGTCTGGATGAAGCCACAGCCGGGTTCGCCGTCGCGCTCAAGCGCAATCCGAAGGATGTCGCCGCTCTCACCGGTTTCGGCGATGTGTTGCTGCAACAGCTGGATTATCAGGGGGCAGCCGAGGCCTACGAGCGCGCATCGGGGCTCGATCCGGAAGCGAATTACATCAATGGTCAGCTCGCGGCGGCTTACCGTGGACTGGGCGAGACCGGCAAGGCCGATACGGAGGCCGCCCGGGCCGGCGATCGTCGGCCCAGGGTGGAAGATCCGTTGATGGCTTTTGTCTATTCCCACACGCTTGGCGCGGATCATTATCTGGAGACCGCTGTAAAGGCCACGGAATACAACAGCCCGCAGGCAGCGATCAAACTCTATGAGATCGCGACCTCGATCCGGCCCGGTGATGTGGAAGCACTGGTGGCCATGGGTGAGCTCAAGGCGGCAACCGGGGATCCGCAGGGGGCGATGACAGCGTTCGGACGCGCTTTGTCGATCGAGCCCGGCAATGCCAAAGCCAATTATTTCGTGGGTACACTCTACGAACGGGCCGGCGACGACGCCGAGGCCGAGAGTCATTACCGGAAAGCGCTGGAGACCGAGCCCCAGCTGGTCGAACCGAGGCTGTTGCTCGGCAACAGTCTGATGCGCCGCAAGGAATTCTCCGAGGCGGGTGAGCACTACGGCCAGATCGCCCATGTGCTGCCAAAAGACCCGGAGGTGATGTATCTGCTGGGCATGGCCTGGCTCGCCTCTGGCGATTGCCAGTGGGCGCATCCGGTGCTGGCCCGTGGAGCGTCGATCAACCCCCGCGACAAACAGGTGCTGGTAGCACTGGCGCGGGCTTACGCGGTCTGCGCGGATGCCACCGAGGAACAGCTGCGCCAGGCCCTGGAGACCGCTACTGTCATCTATACCAGGGAACCCGGGCGGCTCACGGCGGAGACGCTGGCCATGGTCTCCGCGGCCAATGGGAAATTCGACGATGCGGTAGATTTTCAGGCCCAGGCCATGTTCGAGGCGCTCAAGGCTGAGCGCGGGGCCGATACGGGCTGGATGCAGTCCAACATGAAACGTTATCAAGACAAGGAACGCGCGCAGGAGGCCTGGAGTGTGGACGCTGACGTCTATCAACCGCGTCGTCTGCAGCCGGTAAGGAAAGCGCCGCCGGAAACTCCGCCTGGCTAGCGCGGGGCGGGCGCTCCCACATCACACAGAGGAAGAATCGAGATGGTGTTCAAGACTGACGAAGAGCTGCAGGCGTATACCGACTGGACCAAGTCCCAGCTGCAGAATATGGCGCAGCATATCCGTAACAGTGATCTGTTCAAGGACGAGGTGATGGGTCATGCGGTGTGGACCCTGCCGCACCAGCTGTTTATCGGCAAGGCCTGGTCCAAAGCGGATAAGAACCGGGCCTATTGGGTGATTTCCGGCGTGGACATCCCCTCAGATCATCTCGAACTGGAGATCGCCGAGACCGCTCGCGACGCGGCACGTCACTTTGTCATGAAGTGGCAGCTGCAGAGCGCCCGGCTGGAACAACTGGGGGAGAAAGGCGACGCGCCTGGTGAAGAAGACGTGGACTGGCGTCAGGTCGCCAACGGCCTGCAGGGTCAGGCCGAAGGTCTCTACGGGCTGGTCGAGAAGGAAGAAATCTGGCGGCCGACAGAGGGGCCGCTGGTGGCGGATGCCTGAGGTCTATTTGATCCGTTTGACCCGCACCGACTTGTTGCGTCCCTCGACCTTGAGCAGATAGCTGCCCATAAAGGCGCGCTTGATGGTGATCATCGGGTTGGCCACCCGATAGGTCATCCGGCCCGAGCCTGACTGTTGCCAGACCTGACCGTTCTCCAGTTCGAAGACGGTCTTGCCATCCCAGCCGGTAAATTCGCCCACGTAGCGGCTTTGGATTTTATCGACTTCGGTACCGGGGGCATCGTCCATCCGCTCCACACCAAACTGGTCCGAACCCGACGCAGCGGCCTGCTCCGGGGCCTCGGTGGCCGCCGGTTGTGCGGCTTCAGGATCGCGGGCTGGCGCGGCCGTCGCTCCGGCCGCTGCCGGGCTCGCTGCATCGGGCAGACCGCCCCGAGCGGTCAATCCCAGCTCTATCAGGTCGGTAGCCAGCCGGTCATAGCACAACAGACGCTGGCCGTCGTTGGAGATCCGGGCGCACTTCATAAAGGCGGAGGCGGCCGAGTCGGATTCGGCCGCCGACACCGCCGCGGAGGCGAGCAGGGCTGCCAGGCCGGCAATAATCAAAGGCTTGCTCATGCAGATTGTCCAGATCCTAGAGTGCGCGGAACGGTAGCAGAAACGCGGTAGCGCGCCCATATCCCGAGTGGTCTGCCACCCACTGTTCAAGACCAGCGGCGGGTGGCTTCAGTTCCATCTCAAGACCTGAACACTGCGCCGGGGGCTCCTTGCGCCGTCTTCGCAAAAGCGGATAATTATACGTTTTGCCCATCCAGGGCACAGAATCAGGACATTATGGTCGCTCAGCCCCTATCCGTGACGGAATTATATCGTCAGGCCCAGCAGACCCAGCACGAGGGCGACCTCGAGTCGGCCAAGGCCCAATATCTGGACGTGCTCAAGCGTGAGCCCGGGCATGCCGACGCGTTGCACTGTCTGGGTAACATCGATGCCCGTCAGGGTCGGCTCGACGATGCCGAACGGCTCATCCGTCAGGCGATCAAGCTCGATCCGCTGAAAGCGATCTTTATCAACAGCCTCGGCAACCTGATGAAAGCACGGGAACGGCTCGATGACGCGGCCGCGCTCTATGAGCAGGCGATCGCGCTGGAGCCAGGGTTCGCGCTGGCCCACTCGAACATGGGCGAATTGCTGCTGCGTCAGGGCCAGCCGGAGGAGTCCACCACGTTTTTCGCCAAGGCGCTGGAGATCGACCCCAATCTCGCCGGCGCCTATGACAATCTCGGACGTGCGTTCAACAACATGGACCGCCTGCCCGAGGCGGCGGATGCATTCCGCCGGGCGGTCCTGATCCGGCCGGACTTCGCGGTGGCCTATGATCATCTCGGCCACGCCTTGCGCGCCATGAACCGGCTGGAAGAAGCAAAGGACGTGTTCGAACACGCGGTCGCGGTCGACCCGACCCTCGCCTCGGCCCGCTACAACCTGGCTACGGTGCTGATGGGACTGGGCCAAGTCGACGAGGGCATCGCGGCATTCGAGCAGGCCCTCGAGATGCGTCCGCAGCATCTGGATACACTGATCAACCTGGGCATCGCTTATCACACCCGCGGTAACTTCAAGAAGTCCGCGGTCTGTTATCGGCGCGCATTGCAGGCGGATCCGGACAACTGGACCGTGCACATGAATCTCGGTCTGGTGCTGAACGAACAGCGACGCGGCGAAGAGGCCGAGACCAGCTTCAAGCGTGCACTGGAGCTGAATCCGCAGGCCGCAGAGGTCTATGCCGAGTTGGCGGCTCTCTACGAGGAGACCAATCGACTGCAGGATCTTGAGGCGGCGGTCGAACAAGGGCTGTTGATCGCGCCGGATCACCCGCGGTTGAATCTGGAGGCGGCGAAAGGGGATCGCCGTCGCGGCGATGCGGAGCAGGGCCTGCAACGGCTGGCGAGATTCGATACGGCCGCGATGGACTCGCGTCTGGCCGAGCAGTTCCATTATCAGCTGGGCTATCTGCATGACCGGGCCGGCCAGGCCGACGCTGCCATCGAGCACTTTACCGCGGCCAACGAGTTGGCCCGGGCTACGCCACGGGCCAGTGCGGCGAGGCCCGAGCGCTTTTTGAGCCTGCTCGACACGCTGCATGATTTTTTCAGCGACGCCGAGCTCGACCAATGGACGGCGACACCGCCCGCGGAACGCCCCGCGCCGGTATTCATGCTCGGTTTTCCGCGCTCCGGCACGACCCTGGCAGACGTGATCCTGGACAGCCATCCGGGCATTACCACGGTGGAGGAGCAGGTGACGATCCTGCCTGCGGTGGAGGCGCTGCAGGCCATGCCAGCGGGTTATCCGGCGGCGCTGGCCGATCTCGACGAGGCGGCCATCATGCATCTGCGCCAGCTCTATTTTGATGCGCTGGCGCCATTTTTCGACGCGACCGACGGGTCGCTGGTGATCGACAAGATGCCGATCCGCACGATACAAATCGGCATGTTATGGCGGCTGTTCCCGGACGCGAAATTCATCTTCTGTCAACGTCATCCCTGCGACGTGGTGCTGTCGAACTTTATGCAGCACTACACGGCCAGCGATGCCTTCGCCAATTTTTACACGCTGCAGGACGCGGCGCGGATCTACGACAAGACCATGCGGCTGTGGCAGCTTTACCAGCAGCGCTTGCCGCTCGATCATCACGTGGTCCGCTATGAGTCGCTGGTCGGTGACCTGGAGGGCGAGACGCGACGTCTGCTGGAATTCCTCGGGCTGGATTGGGATCCGCAGGTGCTCGAGTACGCCGAGCGCGCGCGGCAGCGGGGCCGGATCAACACCAATAGCTATCATCAGGTGACCGAGGCCCTGTACCGGCGCTCGCTCGACCGCTGGCGTGCCTATGCTGCTTATCTGGAGCCTGTGATGGAAACGCTGGCACCACACATCGAGCACTTCGGCTATGAATGCTAATCCCGAACTGCGCCTGACCGATCTGATCCGGGTTTACGACAACGCCCTCGATCCGGAGCTGTGCGCGCGCATCATCGAACTGGTTGAGGCCGACCCGGAGGAACAGTTCCAGCGTGGCCGACAGCGGACCTGGATCGAGTATGTGATTACGCGTAATGCACTCCCGGAATGGCGCGACATCGAGCGGACCCTGATCGGCAATATGGTGCGCCATCTGGCTGACTACGCCACCATCCCGGCGGCGTCGATGCTGGCGCGCAGAGCGCCGCGGGCGTTTGAACATCTGAAGATAAAGAAGTACCAGGCAGCCAGCCAGGAGCCGCATCATTTCCCGCTGCACGTGGATGTATTTGATCACAAGTCCGCGGTGCGGACGCTCGGGTTCCTGTGGTATCTGAATACGGTCGAGGAGGGCGGCGAGACGGTATTCCCGGTGCTCGGTACCCGCGTCACCCCCAAAACCGGGCGCCTGTTGATGATGCCGCCAAACTGGATGTTCGAGCATGCGGGTGAGGCACCGGTGTCCAACGACAAATACATCCTCACCAGCTATCTCAACTTCAGGGACCCGGAAGACGACTTCCGTTTCTCCTATCCGCTGCGATGAGCGAGGCCGACAAGGCAGGGTCGATGACGCCGGAGACCATGCTCCGGCAAGCACAAGCCCTGCTCGAGCGGCGCGATCCGCGGGCGGCTGAGGCGCTGTTGCGGTCGCTGCTGGCGATCTCGCCACAGCTCGCGGCCGCCTGGAACGCTCTCGGCCGCGCGTTGAACAATCTCGGTCGCATGGCCGAGGCGGAACAGGCATTGAGCACCGCGGTGGATCTGGCCCCTGACCTTGCCGACGCATGGCTCAACCTCGCGCACGTACGGCGTGGCCGTGGTCATTACGCCGAAGCGGAGCAAGCCTGTCGGCAAGCGATGTCCCAGGCGCCCGGGTCCACGCAGCAGATCTACCGCGCGCAGCGCATGCTTGCCAGTCTGTATCTGCTGCAGGGACGCCCGGCCGAGGCCGGCGATCTGCTGGGCCCGATGCTCGATACAAACCCCGATGATCCGGGCTTATTGCGCGATTACGCCGATGCCTTGCGTGCCGAGCAGCGCCTGGCGGAGGCCCGGGACGCCTATCTGCGGTATCTGCGGCTTGCGCCGGAGGACCATGACGCGCTGGCCGCACTGGGCATCGTCCGGCATGGTCTTGACGAACACGAGGCGGCTGGCGAGGCGTTCCGCCGGGTGCTCGCGCGAGATCCCGCTCATGCAGTCGCCCGACAGGGATTGATCTGGACGCTGGAGATTCAGCAGGACTTCGACGGGGTGCTGGACCAACTCCAGCCGCTGTTGACCGATTCCCCGCCGGCGTGGGCCGTGATTACTGCGGCACGCATGCTGCGGCGGCTGGACCGCCTTGATCAGGCCCGGGCCATGCTGGAGGGGTTCGATACTGCCGCTTACGGCGCCGAGGATCGCGCCACGGTCCACGCCACGCTGGGTGAGGTGTTTGACGCCTGCGGTGACTACGAGGCGGCGTTCAGACAGTTCAGCCGCGCCAACGCCTGTCTGCCGAATCGCTTCGATGCACAGGGCTTCCGCGGCACCGTCGAGCGTCTCGCCGCTTTCTTCACCGCAGAGCGACTGGCCGCGCTACCCGATTCGGGTGTGCGCAGCGACGCCCCGGTGTTTATCGTCGGCATGCCCCGCTCGGGCACCTCGCTGGTCGAGCAGATTCTCGCCAGCCATCCCGGCGTCGAAGCCGGTGGGGAGCGCACCGACATCTACCGTCTGCCGCGCCAGCTCAGCGGCGGGGAAGCGGCGGCGCGCTGGCCGGAGTGTCTGCCCGGGATCGACGCGGAGCAGCTGGCACGGATCGCCAGCGCCTATCTGCAGGCCGCGCCCGGTCACGACAGGAGCCCGGCGCGGATCACCGACAAGCTACCGGCCAACTATCTCAATCTCGGTCTGATCCAGATGTTGCTGCCCGGCGCGCGCGTGATCTACTGCAGGCGTGACCCGATGGACACCGGTCTGTCCTGTTTCCAGCAGAACTTCCGCAGCGAGGGCATGGATTTCGCTCGCGACCTGGGTCACATCGGCTTGCAACAGCAAGCATGCCTGCGGCTGATGGAACACTGGCAGCGCCAGCTCGCGCTGCCGATTCACGTGGTCGATTACGAGCATCTGGTGGAAGACCCCGACAGCCATGTGCCGGCTCTGATCGATTTTGTCGGTCTGCCATGGGATGAGGCCTGTCTGGATTTCCATCGCAGCGGCCGGCTGGTACGGACCGCGAGCTATGAACAGGTGCGTCAGCCTATCTACGCCAGTAGCGTCGGGCGCTGGCGTCGTTATGCGCCGTGGCTGGCGCCGCTGACCGCGGCTCTCGAGGCGCCTTGGGTCACGCAAACCGGGCCTGCAGGCCCCTGAAGCACGCGCTGTCCTTGTCGATCTGTTCGGCCCAGGCCAGGCCGGTCTCAATATCCGCGGCATGGGTCTTTCGTGCTGCCGTCAGTTCTTGCTGACGACGACCCGCGTCGAAGGGCCGCTCCGGGTCTTTGGCACTGTGTCCGAGGTGTCGCGCCAGCAGGTCTGAGAGCGTATCCGGCCCCGGATGTTGACCGAGAAAATCGCAGACCTCGCTGAGCGTCGTCTGTGGAGATGCCAGAAAGCGGTCGAAATCCAGCGTCTTGATCCGGCAGCCCAGAGATGGATCGTCGAGCGCGGCGGCCAATTCCCGGGCGTGCAGCAGCCAGCTCATCGCCGCGAGCTGTCCAGGTCCGAAATCATCGGCGGAGGCCGGGCTGCCCGGCATCAGCATATTGAACTCAGCGGTGCGGAAGTCCCGCGCGAAGAGCACGGTCTCGCGGCGCACCTCCGGCCGCAGCATCGTGGTCAGGAACGTCTCCAGCCCGACGTACAACATCACCGCGCGTTCTTCGCCGGTAAATGTGAGCAGACGCGGGATCAGATTGCCGGCGTGACTGGTCGGTTTGACCAGCGCCGTCTGATCGGTCCGCCAGGTCCTGCCCAGACAGCACAGGGACAGCTCAAGCAGGGCTTCCCAGCGATCGGACGTGATCCCGAAGCCCGGCTCTTGCAGACGCCGCAGACTGCGGGAAAGACCCATCAAAACCGGCGGTTCGCGCAGCGCCATCAAGCCGTTACACTCGCCGAGCAGGCGCGACAACAGGGTCGATCCGCAGTGTCCGACATGGAACAGATAATGGACAGGGCGTCGCGCCATCCCGGAGCGGGCGGCGAGCTCGAGCAGTGCGTCGAGATCCACGGCCAGGTCGCGGGCAGCGGCGCGTTGGATCCGGTTGTCCAAAAAAATCGAAGCCCGGTAGCTGGACTCGTCCATCGGCGACAATACGGCTTTGTCCGCGATCGGATCCATGTCACGCAAGAACCACGCGGGGCTGGTGGCGATATCGCGCAGCGGACTCCCGGTGTCGTTTTCGTGGGGGTTCGAGCCGCTCATGGGGCGGCAGGGTAGCACAAGCTACCTGCCCCGCCGTGCTATGCTTTCGCGCCCCACAATACGCATCCGCCTCCATGAAAAAGTCTTTATTGCACAGGCTGTTCCGGGTCACCCCGCGCGCGGTGACGGCGCTGAGCGTCAGTCTCGGCCTGAGCCTGTCTGCCACCGCTGCAGACCCCCTGTTCGCCGACGTGACCGAAGACGCCGGCCTGTCCTTTCATCATTTCAACGGCATGAGTGGCGAGCTCTATTTCCCGGAGATGATGGGTTCCGGTGTCGGCCTGCTTGACTACGATGGCGATGGCGATCTGGATGTCTACCTGGTCCAGGGACACATGCTGGGCGGCAAGCCGTTGGCTGCGGCCACCTTCAAGCCGCGGCACGCGCTGCCGCTGGTCGACCGTCTGTATCGCAACGACAGCGGTCCCGGGGGTCTGAAGTTCGTCGATGTCACCGCGGCGTCGGGTCTGGCCGCCAGCGGTTATGGCATGGGCGTCGCCGTGGGTGATTTCGACAACGACGGCCGCCCGGATCTATATGTCAGCAATTTCGGCTCCAACCAGTTATGGCGCAATCTGGGAGACGGTCGCTTTGCAGACGTGACCGCCGCCGCCGGCATCGACGATCCGCGTTGGAGCGTCAGTGCCACGTGGCTGGATTTCGATCGGGACGGCTGGCTGGATCTTTATGTCGGCAACTATGTCGATTTCTCTTTTGCCAACGCTAAGCCCTGCCGATCATCCACCAGCGCCCGGGACTACTGCTCGCCGCTGGTCTACCAGCCACTGGTCGACAGCCTGTTCCGTAATCTTGGCGATGGCACATTCGAGGACGTCAGTCTTGACGCGGGCATCCGCGGTGATTTCGGTGGCGCGCTCGGCGTGATCGCCGCCGACTTTAACGGTGATCGCTGGCCGGACATCTATGTGGCCAATGACGGCGTTCCGAACCAGCTGTGGATCAACGGGCGGGACGGGCGCTTCACCAACGACGCTCTGCTCGCCGGGGTCGGCGTCAACATGGACGGCAGTCCCGAGGCCAGCATGGGTGTCGATGCCGCCGACTTCGACGGCGATGGCGACGAAGACCTGTTCATGACGCATCTCGCCCGCGAGACGAATACCCTGTACGTCAACGACGGCAAGGGCTGGTTTGAGGACCGCACGGTAGCGATGGGTCTCGCAGGTCCGAGCTTTCCGATGACCGGTTTTGGCGCCGGCTGGATCGACTACGACAACGACGGCTGGCTGGACCTGGTGGTGGTCAACGGCGCGGTGACCGCCATCGAGGAGCAGATGCTCGCCGACGATCCCTTGCCGCTGCGCCAACCCAATCAGCTGTTCCGCAATGTGGGCGAGGGTCGTTTCGAGGATCGCTCCGCCGCCGCGGGGCCGGCCTTCAGCGCCGCGCGGGTCAGCCGCGGCGCCGCGTTCGGCGACCTCGACAACGACGGGGATGCCGATGTGATCATTGCCAACAACGCCGGTCCGGCGCGGGTGCTCGAAAACCGGATCGGCGACCGCAACGCCTGGATGGGTCTGCGCCTGCTCACCCGTGACGGCGCCCGGGATGCGATCGGCGCCCGCGTCGAGCTGGCCGCGAAGGAGACCTTATGGCGCCGTGTCCGCAGTGACGGCAGCTATGCGTCCGCCAGCGACCTCCGCGTCCTCCTCGGGCTTGCCGGGGCGAGCCCGAAACAGCGCGAGGTCCGGGTCCTGTGGCCCGACGGCAGCGAGGAGCGATTCGGCAGTCTGGCTGTCGGGCGATATCACACGCTGCGTCAGGGAGAGGGCGCGGCGGCCGCCGCGGATCAATGAACCCGCCGGTTCGCGCATGGGCCCTCGGATTTGTGTTGCTGTCGGCCACGGCACACGCGTCCGCGCCCGAACCGCCGGCGCCTGCGCTCGACGAATTCGAGCCGGGCGTCCGCCAGGGCCTCAGCGCCGGGCTGGCGGCATTCCGCGACACCGCCTCGTCCGAGGACCCTGTCGCTCTCGGTACTGCCTGGGGCGAGTTGGGCATGGTCTACCAGGCCCATCACCTGCAGTCGCTGGCCCGGCAGTGTTATCTGCACGCACTGGAATACCAGCCAGACGTTTTCCGCTGGCAGTATCTGCTGGCCTATCTGTATCAGGAAACGGGGCAGCTCGAGGACGCGCTGGCGCGTTACGACGCGGCGCTCGCCCTCGATCCCGCCTATCTGCCGGCACGGCTGCGTCGCGGTCAGGTACAGCTCGATCGCCGTCAGCCCAATCTGGCGCAGGCTGATTTTGAGGCGGTAGTGACGGCCCGACCCGAACAACCCGCTGCGCTGGCCGGTCTCGGCGAGATCGCGCTGGAGGCGCGCGATTATCCGGCGGCGGTCGGCTTTTTCGAACGGGCGCTGGCCGCGGATCCGGGAGCGGATCGTTTGCGTTACCCGCTGGCCATGGCTTATCGGCAGAGCGGAGATCTGGATCGGGCCCGGCGCAATCTCGAGCGCCAGGGCGCCACCGATCCCGCCATCGGCGACCCGCTGCTTGCGGAGATGGCGGCCAGATCGCGCAGCGCACAATATTATCTGGAGCGCGGCTATGCGGCGTCCCGGGCCGGTCGGGACGAAGAAGCCGTGACGGAGTTTCGGCGCGCGGTGGAATTCAACCCGGACGACCCGTCCGCCCGGGTCAGCCTTGGCCAGGGTCTGCTCCAGACCGGGCAGGGCGACGCCGCGCTCGAACAGTTCCAGCGGGCGCTGGAGATCGATCCGGGATACGGGCCCGCCCGCTATCGTCGCGGCACGCTGCGCGAGGAGCGGGGGGACGACAAGGGCGCGATTGACGACTACCGGGCGGCACTCGCCGCAGATCCGAACTATCTGCTGGCCAGCTTGCGTCTCGGTCACGCGCTGATGCGCGAAGGCCGCTACCAGGATGCGCTTACGGCCTACACCATGGTGACCCCGCCGCCCGACCAGCTGGCGATCTTCAGTTATCGCGCAGGGCTGGCGGCGCTGGCAGCCGGCGATTGTGAGCGCGCGCTGGTCGAGTTTGAACGTGCCATGCAGGCTCAGTCCGGTAGCGGGGAGGTGATGCAGGCCCTGGCCCGGGCGTACTCCAGCTGCCCGGGTGTCGATAAAGAGCACCGGCAAATGGCGGCCGACTACGCGAGCACGATCTATCGGGCGCGGCCGAATTATGATCATGCCGAGGCGCTGGCCATGGCGGCCGCCGCCAATGGTCGCTGGCGGCAGGCGGTGGAAATACAGACGCGCCTGGTCGCCGCGGCCGGGGACGATGGCGGCCCTGTGGCGCGGCATGCTGCCGCGCTGTTGCGCACCTATCAACAGCGCCAGCGCGCATCGATTGCGTGGGCGCCAGAGCATCTCGTTTACCGGCCGGCCGCGGCCGGCGCTGGCCGCGAGGCGCCCGTGGGCCGATAATTCCCGAAAAGAGGGGATCGAACTTGTTCCAGATGGATCTGCAACGGGCCGAGCGTGGCCTGCGGGATCGCAGGATCGGCGAGGCCGAGACTATCTGCCAGTCAGTGCTGGCAGACCGGCCAGATCATGTCTGGGCCTTGCGTCTGATGGCGGAAATCCGCATCAAGCAGAAGCAGCCCGAACTCGCCTGGGAGTTCATCAGTCGCGCGCTGGATCTGGATCTCAGCGACCCTCTGTTGTTCAACATCCGTGGTCGGCTCTACAACAACCGTAGCCAGCTGGATGAGGCGGAGCAGGACTTCCGCCGGGCGCTGGAGCTGGATCCGCAGTTCTCCGATGCGCACAACAATCTCGGCCATGTGTTGCGTCTCAAGGGTTACAAGGAGGCGGCTGAGCAGTGTTTCCGCACCGCGCTCTCGCATCAGCCGGATCACGGTCACGCCAATCTGAATCTCGGTGCCATGCTCTACGAACAGGGCCATATCGAGCTCGCCATCCGCCATCTCGAGCGCGGTCTCGATGAGGAGATGATCAACCGACCCGGCCGCTACAATCTGGCTATCGCCCAGCATCAGGTCGGCCGGCTCGACGAGGCCGTGCACAACTACCGGCAAGTGATCGCGGAAGGTGGCGGCGATGCCGATACATACAGCAACCTGTCGTCGGTGCTGATGTCCATGGGCGAACTGGAGACTGCGGCCGCCGGATTCGAGACCGCCCTCGAGCTCGAGCCGGATCACGCACCTTCGCTGACCGGTCTCGCCGGTCTGCTCGAATTGAACGGAGAATTCAAACGCGGCATCGCCCTGCTGCTTCCCTATATCAAGGCCGGCACCGCAAGTCCGTCGATGCACGTGGCCTACGCGCGGATGCTGCGCCGTCTGGATCACCGCAGAGAAGCCCTGCTCCATCTCGCGCCGCTCAGCGAAGTCGAGGGTCTGTCGGATCAGGAGCGATCGGCGATCCATTTCACCCTTGCCGACCTGCTCGACGACATGGCGGAATACGATCGGGCCCTTGCGCACTACCGGCGTGGCAACCGCTTCCACACCGGCCATTATTCCCGGGCCGGTCGCGAACGCGAGGTCGAGCGCCTGATGAACGTGTTCAGCAGCGAAAACCTCGAACGTCTTGCGCGCTGCCGCCGCAAAACGGAGTACCCGGTCCTGATCGTCGGTATGCCGCGCTCGGGTACTTCTCTGGTGGAGCAGATCCTGGCCAGCCATGAGGAGATCCAGGGCGCCGGCGAACTGCTGGAATTGGGTCTGGCGGCCATGCGTCTCGGTCGCAACAAGCACAAGATCCCGTATCCGGAATGCGTCGCCAACATGAAGTCGGATTACATCAGCGAATGCACCTCGGCCTATGTCCACCGGCTGATGCGTGATGTCGACAAACATGAGCGCGTGACCGACAAGATGTGGCAGAACTTCGAGCAGCTCGGGCTGGTGCAGATGGCGATCCCCCGGGCCCGCGTCATCCACTGTCGCCGGGATCCGGTCGACACGGGGCTGTCCTGCTATCGGCAGAGCTTCGGCACCGCGGGGCCCCCGTTCAGCTATGAGCTCGGCGACATCGCTCACTATTACGGTCAGTACCGGCGGCTGATGGATCATTGGACGGAGAATCTGGAGTTGCGGATGCTGGATGTGGATTACGAGGAACTGGTGAACGACATCGAGAACGTAAGCCGGCGGATGGTGGAATTCCTCGGCCTGGACTGGGACCCGAACTGCCTCCGTTTCCATGAGAATCCGCGGCTGGTGCGCACCGCCAGCCACGTCCAGGTCAAGCAGCCGGTCTACACCTCCTCGATCGGACGGGCCGACCATTACCGCCAGCACCTCGATCCGCTGATCGACGGCCTGCGACAGGGTGGTTTCCTCGATGAATGAGTCGGTCGCGGCAGCCAGCCTGGCCGAAGCCATGGCCCGTCATCGCAGGGGCGATCTGTCGGCGGCACGGCCCCTGTACCGCAGGCACCTGGAGCGTGCGCCGCAAGACGCCGGCGCCTGGTGCTTGCTGGCGAGCCTGGAAGGCCAATGTGGGGACCACCGAGCTGCGGAACAAGCGTTCCGCAAGGCGATTGCGGCGGATCCGGCCCAGGCTCAGGGCCATGCGGGACTGGGCACGAGCCTGCTGCTGGCCGACGATCCGGCAGCGGCGATCGACGTGTTGCGGCGAGCGTTGGAGCTGGACCCGGATTTGAGCGACACCCGGTACCAGCTGGCAGTGGCCCTGCATCGCTGCGAGCGCCGTGACGAAGCCGCCGAAGTCCTGGAACGTGTGCTCGATCAGCATCCCGGGCATCTGCAGGCGCGTCATAACCTGGGTGCGATCTGTCTGGAGCGAGGTGATCCTCAACGGGCCGCGGCCTGTTTTCGCGCGGTGCTGACCCAGGACAAGAGCCGTGTGCCGGCGTGGGTCGCGCTGGCCAGGGCGCAAACCGCGATGGATCGTCCGGTGGAGGCCGAGGAGAGTCTCAGACAGGCGCTGACGCTGGCGCCGGCCGATGTATCCGGGCGGGCCGCGCTCGGGCGCCTGCTGCAGTCCCTCGGCCGCCTGGACGAGGCTCGGCAAGCCTATACCGAGATCCTCGATCGTCGACCCGGAGACCCGGCCGCGCTGGCCGGGCTCGCGGAACTGGATCTGCACGCCGGCAATGCCAGCGCTGGCCTGGCGCGGCTGGCGCCGACGCTGGCGAGCGGATTACCGGCTCTTCCGGTGATGGTGGCGGCGGCCCGGCTCTGGCTTGACCAGGGCGAGTACACGACGGCCATCGAGCAGCTGGGTCAATGGACCGCAGACCCGCGCATGACACCACGGCTGAGCGTGAATCTGAGGCGTCTGCTCGGCGAGGCGCTGGACCGGCTCGGCCGGCACGAGCAGGCCTGGAGCGAGTGGAGCCGGGCCAACGAACTCAGTGAGGGTCATTTCGACCCGGCGCAATTCGACGCGGTACTGGAGATGTTGCAAGACGCCTACCGGCAACCGCCACAGCCGCCTTCGGACTGGGCCGGGCCGGTGCCGGTGTTGACGCTGGGGCTGCCGCGCTCTGGCAAGAGCTTGCTCGAGCAGATGCTGTCCTGTCATCCGGATGTCCATGGCGGCGGAGAATTGCGGGTGTTGGGTGCGCTGACCGAGACGCTCCGCCAGCGCAGCGGATCGAGCTTGCCCTATCCGGCCTGTGTCGCCGAGCTGACCCCGGAGCTAACACGATCCCTGAGCGAGACCTACGGCCGGGCTTTAGACGAGCGCAGCACCGGGGCCCGCTTCCTGATCGATACCCAGCCGACCAATTATCTGCATCTGGGGCTGGCTGCTGCGAGCTGTCCGACGCTACGGGTGGTCTATTGCCGGCGCCGGCCACTCGATCTGGCGTTGGCCTGTTATGCGCGCGGATTCGCTGACGCGGCCTCGACCGCGTTTAGCCGATCGGTCGCCTGGATCGGCAGTTACATGGCTGGCGTCGATCGTTTGATGGATCACTGGCGTGGTGTCGGCATAGATGTGTTGGACCTGGAATTCGAACACCTGGTGACGGATCCCGAGCACCAGTTCCGGCGGACACTGACATTCCTCGGTCTCGAATGGACCGAGGAATGTAGCGCTTACGACGATCCGGCCAGAGCCAGCCTGTCCGCACCGCCGGTATTGCACGGGCCCATGCAGCCGGACCAGATCGGTCGCGGCGATGCTTATCGCCAGCAGCTTCAGGCCGTGCTGGATGCTGCACAACGGACGGGCGAGCGTGGCTGAGGCGGACCCCGCTCTGCCGGACACCGCCGAGTCCGTAAGGCGCGCGCTGGAAGCATGTCCGGACGATCCGCAGCTGCTCTGGCGGCTCGCCGGTATCGAGACCGATGCCGGGCATTTCGGCGCGGCAGCCGCGGCGCTGAGGACGTTGACGGAAAAATATCCGACACCGGATTCTCTCGATCGCCTGGGATTCGTCCTTAATCGGCTGGGTCGCTACCGGGAGGCCGTCCCGGTACTGCGGCAAACCTTACAGCTGCAGCCCGGTCGTGCTTCGGCCTGGAACAGCGCCGGCGAAGCGTTCGGCAATCTGGGCCAGATCAAGGACGCGATCAACGCCTTCGGCCGGGCGGTTCAGTGTCAGCCGGAATTTGGTCATGCCCACTACAATCTGGGTCTGGCCTTGCGTGCCGATGGTCAGAAGGAGGCCGCCGCCGGCGCGTTGCGCAAGGCGGTCACGTTGTCGCCGGACGCCGTCGAACCGCTGCAGGCACTCGGTCTCCTGCTGCACTCAATGGGTCGCTACGAGCCCGCGATCCGCTGTTTCCGCAAGCTGGTCGAACTGCGTCCGCAGGACCCGGCGGCGCATACCAGTCTCGGTACCAGCCTGCATATGCTGGGTGATCTGAACGCGGCCAGGGATTGCTACCGGCGGGCGCTGGACCTCCGCCCCGACTATGCGCCGGCGCACAGCAATCTGGGTACGGTTTATCAGAGTCTGCGTGATGCCGATGAGGCCAACGCCTGTTTCCGTCGGGCGCTGGACATTGCGCCGGACGATGAAGCGGCGCTGGCGGGGCTGGCCACGAACCTGGATCGACGCGGCCGCTACCAGGAGGGCTGGGACCTGTTGCAGGATCGTCTTGATCCGGCGCGCAGTCACCTGGAGATGGTGATAACCGCAGCACAATTGCAGGGGCACCTGGGGGATCATGCGCGTGCCGCGGAAATCCTGCGAGCCGCGCTGACGCGCCGGGATCTGGACGATGCAACGCGGCAGCGTCTGTGCTTTAGCCTCGGCACCGCCTGCGATGCCGAGGACCGTTACGCCGAGGCCTTCGAACACTATCGCCGCGCCAACGAACTCAAACCGGTGCGCTTCCTTCAGCAGGAGTACCGTGATGACGTTGACCGCCTGCTGCGTGTCTACGCCGCCGACGCCCGGGCAGAGCTGGCGCGGGCGGAGGACGATGACCCACGCCCGGTGTTTGTTATCGGTATGCCGCGTTCCGGCACGTCGCTGGTGGAACAGATTCTCTCTTGTCATGCGGAGGTAGCCGGGGCCGGCGAGCTGCTGGATCTCGGTCGCCTGGCCATCGGTCTGGGTCAGGGCGATGGCGTAAAATTCCCGGACAGCGCCGCCAGGGCCAGCCGGGCCGATCTGGAACGCGCCGCGCGTGATTACAGCGATTGTTTGTCCGCGCAAGACGCGCAGGCACTCCGGGTGACGGACAAGACTCCCGCCAACCACCTGTTCCTTGGCTTTGTCGAACAGATGTTCCCGCGCGCGCATGTGATTCACTGCGTGCGCCATCCGCTGGATACCGCGTTGTCGTGCTACTTCCAGAATTTTGCCGGCGTCGGGATCCCGTTTTCATACCGACTGGATGACATCTGCACTTACTACAATGGCTATCTCAGGGTCATGGATCACTGGCGCCGCCATAGTGGCCTTGCGTTCCATGAAGTGATCTATGAGGAGATGGTCTCGGATCAGGAAGCGATCAGCCGGGAACTTGTTGCGTTTTTGGGTCTGGAATGGGATCCGGCCTGTCTGACGTTTCATAAATCGGATCGTGTCGTCTCCACCGCCAGCCATGCCCAGGTGAGGCGTCCGATGTATCGGAGCTCCGTCGGCCGCTTCCGCCGCTATGAGTCATGGCTCGGGCCGCTGCTCGAGGGCATCGACTGGGATGCGTGGCGCGCGACGGGTCTGGCTGACAGGGTCGATGCCCGAATCGATGCATCCTGAGGGGCCCACCACCGCTGGGCTGCTGGCGGCCGCAAGCGAGCATGCGCGTCAGGGTCGGTTTGAGCAGGCGCTGGACGTATGCCGTCAGGCCATCGCGGGCTCGCCTGAGCATGCAGAAACCTGGCGGCTTTGTGGTGAGCTTGAACTGAGGCTCGGCCGTCTCGAACCGGCCCGCGATGCGCTGACCCGGGCGGTACAGCTTGCGCCCGAGTCTGCGGCCACACGTATCAGTCTGTCTCGCTGTCTGTTGCGGACTGGCGACGCCACCGATGCCGTCGCCCAGATCGAGGCAGCCGCCGCGATCGAGCCGGCGCAGGCGGCAACCCAGAATCAGGCAGGGGAGTTGCTCGGTCGGCTGGGACGCCTGGATCAGGCCGCCGCCCTCTTCAGGCGCGCGTCTCAGCTGGATCCCACGCTGACGGCCGCGCAATTCAATATTGCCATGGCGGATCTGGCGCGGGGGGACATAGATGCGGCCCTCGCGGCACTACAAACCGTGACCGGGCGCTGGCCCGGTCTGGCCGTCGGCTGGCTGCAGCTCGGTGGCGTACTCAACGCGTCTGGCCGTTATCTGGAGGCCGAGCGCGCGCTGCGCCGTCATCTGGAGCTGGATACCGACAGCGTCGTCGGCCGGGTCTGGCTTGGCGCGGCACTGCAATTTCAGGGCCATTTCGATCAGGCAGAGCAGCAGTACCGGGCCGCGCTGGAGCTCGCTCCGGACAACCCGGACGCGCTGGCCAATCTGGGTAAATTGCTGCAGGTCCAGGGCGAGCCGGATCAGGCCGAATCCTGTTTCCGGCGCGCGTTGGCCGCGGATCCGTCGCATGATCAGGCGAGGTCGGGACTGGCCACGTGGCTGGACAACCAGGGCCGCCAGACCGAAGCACTCGCGCTGCTCGAACAGGGGCCGGGCGCGGATCCGGGGGTGGTGGCACCGATCCGGGCGCGTCTGCTGCGAAAGTCAGGACAGAGGGACGAAGCGCGCTCGGTGCTGGAGACAGCGCTGGCCTGCCCCTCGCTGGCAGCCGAAGGTCAGGTCCAGCTGCGTTTCTCACTGGCCCATCTGCTCGATGAAGCCGGCGATTACGAAGCGGCCTGGTCCATGGCCAACGACGCAAATGCACTGCGTCGACAATCACTGCCCGCAGGTGTGCCGGCGCGGGACCTGGTCGAACTCGAACAAGGAGTCGCCGCGACCCGGGCCGCATTCTCTGCAGAACAGATGGCGGGCCTGGCGCGCGCATCGGTGTCCAGCTCGCGTCCGGTGTTTATCGTCGGCATGCCGCGCAGCGGCAAGTCCCTGGCTGAGCAGATCCTCTGCAGCCATCCCGGGATCCACGGCGCCGGCGAACTGACCGAGATCGGTGAGACAAGCGCGATTCTGGGACAGCAGACCGGCGGCTGGCCGGCCGGCGTGCCGCGTGTGACCACGGCGATGCTCGATCAACAAGCCGAGCGATACCTGGCGCGTCTGCGTGAGCGGGCGGACGATGTCGCGCGGGTCACCGACACTATGCCCTTCAACTTCGTCCACATCGGTCTGATCGAGCTGATGTTCCCACAGGCTCGCGTGATTCACTGCGTGCGGCATCCGCTGGATCTGGCCCTGCGTTGCTGGCTAAAGAATTTCGCCGGGCGCAGTCTCGCATTTACTTTCGAGCTGGAGTCGATGGCTGTTTATTTCAGCCATTACCAGACGTTGATGGCGCACTGGCGCCAGGTCAGCGGCGTGCCGATATTCGAACTGCCCTATGAGCGCCTGGTGGCCGAACCCGAGCGTCTGACCCGGCGGCTGGTTGAATTTGTCGGTCTGGATTGGGATCCGCGTTGTCTGCGGTTCTATGAGCCCGACGTCGCCACCAGCGCCGCTGACACGCCGCTGCGTGAGCCACTCTCCAGCCGTGAGGTCGGCGCCTGGCGTCACTATCAGCGCTGGCTCGAGCCCTATGCGGACACGCTGGATGCACATGGCTATGAACACCAAACAGGCTGATACGGCCCTGTTGGAACAGGCGATGGCACACGCCCGGGCGGGGCGCGCCGGCGCCGCGGCGCGGATCCTCGCGCAATTTCCCGCCGCGCAGCTGCCCCTGCCGATGCTGTGTATGCGCGCGCAGCTACGGCTCCATTCCGACGGAGCGGTCGCGGCCAGGGAAGATATCGATGTGGCGCGATCCCGCGCGCCGGATGATCCCCGGGTGGCTGACCTGCTGGCCAGCTCGGCCATGATCGGCGGCGATGTCGATACGGCCGCTGCGTTGCTGGAGGCGGCATTGAGGCGTGATCCCCGCCGGCCGCGCTTGTGGTACCGGTTCGGCGTGGTGCTGCATGCCGCGGGTCGCTACGAGGCGGCGCTTGAGGCGCATGAGCGCGCGCTCGGCCTGGCGCCGGACCAGCCCGAGCCACGCATCAGCCGCGCGAGTGTGTGGCAGATCCAGGGGCGATTTGATGACGCCAGACGAGAGCTGGAGGCGGTCCTGAGCCAGCACCCGGATCATCCGGACGCGGTCGCGGCCCTTGCTTCACAGCTCGAGATCCGCGGTGAGACCGATGCAGGCCTTACTCTGATCGAACCACTTGTTACCCGTGGCCAGCTCGACCCGGAGCTGATGCTGGTACGGACGCGTCTGCTGCGGCGGGCCGGCCGGGCCGATCAAGCGCTGGAGCTGCTCGAGTCGCTGGATCAAGCTCGACTCGATGCGCATCAGCGCGCGCGAGTGTTGTTCCTGCTGGGTGACCTGAAGGACCAGGCGGGTAGCCATGACCGGGCCTTCGAGCACTTGAAACAAGCCAACGAGCTGCTGCCCGGTCGTTTCGATGCGGCGCGGTATCGACAACGCATCAACGCTATCCGCGACGCGTGGACGCGATCGGCCGTGTCGCGTCTTGCCGACCTCGACCGCAACGATGATGGCAAACCCGCTCCGATCTTTGTTATCGGTATGCCCCGTTCCGGTACCACGCTGGTTGAACGGCTTCTGGCCCGACATCCCGCGGTCCACGGTGCCGGCGAACTCCCGGGCATAGGTGATATCGAACGTCGACTCCGGGACGGCGCGCTGGTGCCGGACCCTGCACAGCTGACCGTGGGACAATTACGGCCTCTCGCCGACGCCTATCTGGTCTCGGCAGGCGCCGGAGGCCGTGCGCGATTCACCGATAAAATGCCCGGGAATTTTCTCCATCTCGGTCTGATCCAGACGCTGCTGCCGCAGGCCCGGGTGATCCACTGCCGGCGTCATCCGCTGGACACCGGACTCTCCTGTTTCGCACAGGACTTCAGTGCGCTGGGTCTGGCCTGGAGCCGGCGGCTCGAGCACATCGCAGACTATTATCAGGGCTATCGATCATTGATGGATCACTGGGTAGCGGTGCTGGATCTGCCGTTGTTGAACATCGACTACGAAACGCTGGTTGCCGAACCCGAGCCCTGCACCCGGGGCATGCTGGAATTCCTCGGCCTCGAATGGGATCCCGCTTGTCTGCAGCCGGGCCAGGGCGAGACCGCGTCCACCGCCAGCTATGCTCAGGTCACGCAGCCGATCTATCGGTCTTCGGTCGGTCGTCACCGTCATTACGCCGCACAATTGGCGCCGCTGGCCGGCCGGCTCGGCATCGAGACAGATGAACGCTGATCCTGGCCAGGCGCTGGCGCGGGCCAGGGCGCTGCATCGCGCCGGCGATGCGGAATCCGCGATGCGTATCTATCAGCGTTTGCTTAAGACCCATCCGCAGCAGCCGGAGCTGCTGGTTCTCGCGGCCACGGCCGCGGCGCAACTGGAACGTTTCGACGAGGCAGAACAATTGGGCCGGCGTGCATTCGACGTCCAGCCGGATGGCCCGGCGGCGCTGACGCTGGGCCGCATCCTGATGCAACGGGACAAACCCGGAGACGCACTGCAGTGTTTTCAGCGGGCAAGGAGCGATACCCGGGTCGCGGCCGATGCCGCGTTCCATCAGGGACAATTGGAGCGCGCGGCCGGCCGGCTCGATGCTGCTGCCGACGCGCTCGGCGCTGCATTGGAGACCGCACCGACCCATGGCCCGGCCTGGAACGAGCTCGGTGTCACGCGTATGGCCCAGTACCGCCATGAAGAGGCCCGGACCTGTTTCGAGACGAGTCTCGAACACCGGCCCGGAGACCTGCCAACGCTTGGCAATCTGGCGCGGGCCTGTATCGAAGCCGGTGACACAGCGGCGGCAGAACAGGCCATCGATACACTGCGCGCCGACCATCCCGACCACGCCGGGGCGTCAAAATTGCTGGGCGCGCTGAGAAAGCAGCAGGGTCGTCTGGGCGAGGCCGCATCGGCCTGGGAACAGGCCACGGTGTTGGCCCCCAAGGATGCCGATGCCTGGACCGGGCTCGCGACCACCCGACAGGCCATGGCGGACTATGCTGCTGCCGACGCGGCCTATGATCGGGCGCTGGTACTGGAGCCGGACAATCCCGACACCATCGCCGCCAGGGCCGAGTGGCTGGAATGGCACGGGCGTTATCAGGAAGGCATGGAGAGCCTCAAAGCCCTGACCCCGGAACAGCGTCTGGGTACCGGTCCGTCGCTGGTGGCGGCCCGCCTGTGGCGTCGGCTCGGCGAACCGGCGCGAGCCCGGGATCTGCTCGCCCGGGCGTTGCCACCGGGGGGGTCCGTGCGCCGGTCCTTTTGTTTCAGTCTGGGCGACGCTTGCGACGAGTTGGCCTCATACGCCGAGGCCTGGTCGTGGTATCGACAAGGCAATGCATTGACGCCCGCGGACTTCGACCCGCTCGCCCAGGGACGTCTATTCGGACAGGTGGAGCGTGCCGCGACGGAGATCCCGACGGGGCAGGGCGGCGAGGATCTGGTGTTTATCGTCGGCGCGCCGCGCTCCGGTACCAGCCTGCTGGAACAGATGCTCGATGCGCACCCGCAGGTCCACGGCGCCGGCGAATTGCCACTGTTGGGAGAGCTGGTACACGGGGCACTGACCGCCGACACGCGACAGCGAGCGAGGCGGTTCGAGCAGCTCGCGGATGATTACCGTCGCGGCCTGCCGGAAAGACCACCGGCTGCGCAGCGACTGGTGGACAAGATGCCGCTGAATTTTCAGTATCTGCCGCTGATCCGGGCCACGTTCCCGAGGGCAAATATCATCCACTGCCGGCGGGATCCACGGGACATCGCTGTGTCCTGCTACTTTACGGATTTCGCCGACCAGGCGCTGGGTTTTGCCACCCGGCTGGACTGGCTCGCCGTCTGGCTGAACGGGTACCAGCAGGTGATGTCTCGTTGGGCCGATGCCTGCGGGCCGGTACTTGGAATCGACTACGAGGCGCTGATCGAAGCGCCCGAACCGACGCTACGGCGTCTGCTGGATGCGCTCGGTCTGGGCTGGGATCCGGGCTGTCTGGACTTTGCCAGGCGGGGGCGAGTGGTGGCCACCGCCAGTCACGCGCAGGTGCGCGAGCCGCTGCACGGCCGCTCGGTGGGCCGCTGGCGTCACTACGCGGACTGGCTCGGGCCGTTGCTAACGTTGGGCTGACATTGGGCTGACATCGGGCTGACGCTGGATGGATCCGGGTCCTAGTCTGTCCCCGCTTCATCTTCGTCGGCAAATGGACCCAGTGCTGCGATCAGGGTCGTCAGCTGTGCTCGATAATGCTGCCAGCGTCCCACTGACGAAGTGTAAAGCGGCTGACGGACCTGCCATCTGCTCAAGGTGCCGACCGGGCGGGGGTTACGGGTGAAGTCCATGCATCGTTCATCCCAGTCGAGACCGCAAAATTCCACCAGCCGGCGGCTCACACCGGCCGGGTCTTCCAGCAGCGCCTCGTAGGACAGATCCAGCACGTCATCGGCCCAGTGCGCCGTCAGGCGCCGATAGTCCCGGTAATAGGCGGCGATGTCCGCCAGGTCGTTGGCATACAGATTGCCGATAGGAAAGTCCTGGAAATACACCGACAGACAGGTATCCAGCGCGCTCCGTCACACGTGGATAAACCGCGCTTCCGGCAACAGCCAGCGCAGCAGCGACAGATGGCGGAAGTTGGCCGGGTATTTGTTGCTCACGACCGGGTGGCCGGTCTCGGCCAGGCGGCGCAGATAGTCACCCCGCAGCCGTGTCGCCGCCGTTTCATCGAACTTGCCCTGATAGAAGGCGGTCGCCGCCTGATCAAAAAACGCCAGTTCACCCACGCCGTCGGCCTCGGGGTGGCCGGTCAGGATCTGGTCCACGAGCGTGGTGCCCGAGCGCGGCATGCCGACGATAAATACGGGCGTCAGATCTGTTGCAACGGCGAACGGGGAGGGCTGCGCAGGGGTCTGGATGCGGGCATCCGTGCTCACCCGCAAGGCTTCCCGGTCGAAGGTCGGCAGGCGCCCGCGTTTGGACGCCTTCGCCTCCCGGTAGCAGGCAAACGCCGCATCGTATTGGCCGAGTTCGTCCAGCGCCTTGCCGATCGCGAATCCGAGACGTTCGCGATCGCTGTCGCTGAGACGAGGGTCCTCGATCAGGCGGCGCGCGGCCGCCAGCTCGGCATCTTCCGGCTCGTCGATACGGCGGCATTCGAGCAGCTGTTGCCACGCTTCGGCAAAACGCGGTTGCCGGGCCACGCACTGGCGGAACTGATCGAGCGCGGCGTCGGTGTCACCTGCGGCCAACAGCAGCATGCCGAGCACATAGCGCGCGTCCACATCGTGCGGGTCGATCTCCAGCGCCTGATCGACCCGCGCTCTCGCATCAGCCCCACGCCCGAGCGTCGCCAGCAGACCGGCCAGCCGCGCCAGGATAGCGGGAGGCGGCACCGGTTCAAGGCTCAGCAGATGCTCGAACGCGTCCACCGCTGCCTGAGGCCGGCCGCACTGTTCCTCGGCGATGCCCAGGTTGAACCAGGCGTCGCGTTGCCGGGGACGGGATTCAAGCAGGCGTCGCAGGCAACGCGACGCAAGCCCGGGTTGCTGCCGCGCCATGGCCAGAGCCGCGCGTTCGGCGAGCACCGGTGGGGCGCTGCTATCCACGCAGGCTGCGCGTTCGATCAGCCCCGCCGCAGCGTCGAGCCGGCCGACCCGACGCTGGATCCCGGCGGCAAGACAGAGCAACGGGAGATTGCCGGGATGCTGACGCAGGATCGCCTCACAGCGCGCCAACGCCGCGGCCGGGTCGGTCGCGGCCTGGCGCGCGATATCCTGCAGAATCAGGACGGGGTCGGTCGGCGCGCCCACGACCTCAGTTAATCGAACAATTGAAGGCCACGACGATGCGCGGACGCTCGCCCTGATACGGGAAGATCTCGTGCATCAGGAACGACGGGAACATCACCAGCCGTCCGGCATGGTGGCTGACATCGAAACCGCCGTGGCGGTAGGGCATGTTCAGGCCCAGATTGCCGGCCTCGGCGTGGTACCAGCTGCACACGCGGGGATCGTGAAAACGCACCAGCCCGCTGTCGGGACGGTCTGCCGGGCTGTCACCCGGGTCGACACAAAAGATACCCGACCAGGATGCGTTTTGGTGGTTGTGCAAGCCCTGGAAGCCGCCCTTGCGAGTGACGTGAAACCAGGAGTGATAATCAAAACGCAGCTGGCCAAACTCCTCGTCGGTAAACGACGACAGCTGCCGGATCAGCTGTGCCAGGGACGCGTGGCAGAAATGGGCCAGCTTTTTGACTGGCGGCTCCGGCCAGCGGAACAGATCGAAACGGCTCTCGAACAACGGCCCGAATTGCGTAGCGCGTTGTGTTTCGTTGCGGACCTGTTGATCCTCTGCCTCGCGGCGCAAAAAGAGCTCGCTGAGTTCCCCGCACAGTCCCTCATGGTCAGGCAGACGCGCCTCGGCCATAGCGGTCGAGAACAGATCCGTCACGGTGATCATGTCATGCATCGTCGACCCCGTATTGATCCAGATCGCCGAGACTGGTCAGCAACGGCTGAATATGATCCTGATAACGGCGCCAGCGTCCGATCGAAGTCTGATAGGCCGGCTGGCGGACCTGGGTCATGCTGGCTGTCATCACGCGGCGCGGAGTCTGATGGAAGTCGAGACATGCGTCCGACCAGTCCAGACCGAGATACTCCACCAGGCGGCGTGATTCGCTTTCGAGATTCCTGACCAGTTGCTCATAGCGGATCTCGAACAACCCGCCGGGGAGCGTGCGCCTCCAGTGATTCATCAGCTGCCAGTACAGGCGGTAGGTCTCACCCAGATCCGCCAGATCGCAGGTGAAGCCGCGATCGCTCTGGAACGAGGTGGTGTAGCAGGAGACGCAGGTGTCCCGCGGGTCACGCACGCAATGGATGATCCGCGCGCCCGGCAACATGATGCGGATGAGCCCGGCCAGCGTGTAATTGAACGGCAGCTTGTCGGTGATGCGTAATGCGTCCTTGTTGTAGCGCTGCAGCCGCCTGACGAATCGCCGGCCCAGTTCGGCCCAGGCTTCGGGATCCACATCCGCCACGGCCTCGGGCAGGTTACGACCCGTCGGCAGCCACGGACCGATGCCGCCCAATATCCGCCACAGGTCGTTGAGTTCGCCGGCGCCGTGTACCGCTGGATGAGAGGCGATGATCTGCTCGACGAGCGTGGTCCCGGAGCGGGGCATGCCGATGATAAATACGGGCAGTTCGCTGGGATCGCCGCCGCCGGCGAACCGTTCGAACACCTCGGGCCCGAAGCTGTCGATAATGCGCCGGATGTTGGCCCGCTCGGCCTCGATGGAGAAATCAGTCAGGTCCCGTTTGCGGCGGTTGCCCCGATGGTAGTAGTGCATCGCCTGATCCAGCCGCCCATCCTGATCCAGCGTCCGCGCCACAGCGAAACAGCTGACGGCCTCATTGAGCGGCTCCAGCTGGCGGCTCTCGAGCACGCTGATCTGTCGCTGGACGCGGGGGTCGTCGGCGTCGATGCGCTTTATGTTGGACAGCCCATACAGCGGCGCGCCGTTGTCCGGATCTCGCTGTAGCGCTATGTCATAGGCCGCGGCCGATCGATCGAACTCGCCGCGATCGCTAAACAGCGTGGCAAGCCGCATACAGGCCTCGGTGTCCTGTGGGTCCAGCTCTATGGCTTTTTCGAGCTGAGTGATCGCCGCTTCCGTGTCGCCCCGCTGGCTGTAAGAGGCGCCCAGGTCCATGCGATAGCGCGCCGTTTCCGGCGCCAGTTCGACGGCCCGTTCGAGCCACTCTGTGGCCTCCTTCAGCCCGCCCTGACGATAGATCGCAAGACCGAGCAGATAGGCTGCATGGGCATGCTCCGGTGCCGATGACACCAGGCGTCGAGCCAGCGTGGCCGCCTCATTGACATGCATCTCGCGCATCAGCTGTGACACGCGTTCGAGTTCCGCGGTCAGCTCGGTTGCGGTCAGCTGGGCTGCGCCGCCGCTGCCCGCAACCGGCTCGGTCGGCATCAGATCAAAAGCGATGCTGACTCGCTGGCCGGCGCCGGTGAACGGCATCGTGCGGTGGTAGAAATAGGACGGAAACAGCAGCATCAGACCCGGTGTCGGCGCCAGCGCATGGACCGACGCATCGCGTCGCAGTCCGAGCTCATCCGGCGCGCGGCCGAACTCGATCCAGCCCGCGTCCGCCGGTGATCCCGGCGCCGCCTCGGGCACTGATGCGTAATAGACGCCGCTGAGCCAGCCGGTGGGATGGACGTGTGGCGCCTGATGGCCGCCCTGGTCCAGGACCGTGGCCCACATGGTGAGCTTCCACTGCTCGGGCGCCGTGGACAGGAACGGGTGGTCGGTATCCGCCGCGATGTTATCGAGGTATTGGCCCATGGCCTCCCGTGCCATGCCTTCGAGGATCGCGAGCGGCCCGTCCGTTGCGCCCGCCAGCTCGCCGGTCTGACTACCCTTGCGGGTGGATTTGGAGTCCGGCTCCCACTGCAGCGTCTGATCGCTCGTTACCGCCTCGATCAGCGCTTGATTAAAGGCCTCGAGATCGTCGTAGCCGGGTGGCGTGGACCATTGACGCTCGGCCATCAGACCGGCGTAGTCCATCAGCATCGCCCGCGTCGCCTCGTCACTGGATTCGTGGGCAGCGGCCGCGAGAAATGCCAGCGCCTTGCGTTCGCCCGGGAATCTGTCGAGGCAATCCTGCAACACCACGGTCGCTTCGTCGATCCGGGCTGTCTGCAGCAGCGCGCTGGCCAGATTGGCATAGACCGTCACGAAACCCGGATCCAGTCTCAGGCTTTCACGGAATTCGCGTATCCCTTCCTCCTCGAGTCCGCAGGCCAGCAACGCGTTGCCCAGATTCGAGTGCAGCTCGGCTTCTGCCGGGCTTAGTACGACCGCTCTGCGCAGCGCCGCGACCGCCTGCTCATCGCGGCCCAGGGTCTGCAGCGTGGCGCCGAGATTGGACCACAGAGCCGGGTCATCCGGGACCACCCGGGTCGCCCGGTCGTAGGTGTCCGCGGCTTCCGCATAGCGGTCCTGAGCGCGTTGTGCATTGGCCAGACAATACAGTGCACTGCCGAGCCCCGGATCCAGCTTGAGGGCACCCGCTGCCTCGCGCTCCGCCTCCGCGTAGCGCCCCTGTTCCTCGTACATCATCGCCAGATTGGCGCGATAAGCGGGTACCTCGGGACCGTTGGCGATCGCCTGACGCAGCAGGTGAACGGCCGCTTCGCTCTGCCCGGCCTGTTTGGCCACCAGGCCCAGCAGATGCAGCGCGTCGGGGTTGGCCGGCTCCTGGTGGAGGATGCGCCGATAGATGCGCTCGGCCTCGAGCAACCGGCCGGCGCGGTGCAGCTCGGCTGCATCCGCCAGCAAGCGGGCGGAGTCAGACCCGGCGGCGCCGGTATTCGATGGATGCGTCTGGTTCACTGATGAGGGGACCGCTGACGGGGCTCAATCTGCCAATCTTACCAAGATATGCCGGGCCCGACCCGGTGCCGCCTGGCGCTCACATAGCGGGCTCGGTGCGGATCGACAGCGGAAAACCCCGAGACAAAAAAAACGGCCCGCCGAAGCGGGCCGTTTTTGGTCTGATGACCTGTCTGGTACTACAGGATTACAGATCCTGGGTGTACCGGACGTAGGGCACGCGACCGTACACATCATGCAGATAGTTCGTGTAGAACGGGCTGCCGATGTTGACGCTGGTCGGCGGATCCTCGTCGAACACGTTCCTCGCACCGACGGTGACCGTGCCGTTCCAGGGGGTGTTGTAGAACACCTGCACGTCGAAGGTAGAGAAATCGTCGACGCTGGCATCGAGGGCCTCGTAGGTGGCCGAATCGATGTAGTTCCAGGTCAGGTTCGCACCGAAGTCGCCCAACGCCCAGTTCAGGGTCACCGTGCCACGGTTCTCCGGGTCGAACGCAGCAGGATTGGTAAAGCCCTGACCGTCAGCGAAGTCGACTTCGTACTCGTTGACGTAGGTCCACTCGACGTTGACCCGGTAGTCACCGGTGTTGCCGAGCGCAAACGAGTACTGGCCTTCAAAGTCGATACCATCGGTCTTGCGGGCCTGGATGTTGGCGTTCCGGCGATCGACGAAATCGATACGCCCGTTCGTCAAACGCGTGACGTTGCCGACCGTGTTGCCGGTGGCGCCACCCTGACGGAGCGAGAACTCCTGATCGAGGAGAGTCTGCATCGGGGGCAGGCCGATCTCGTCGTCCAGCTCGATGTTGTAGTAGTCCAGCGCCAGTGACAGATCGTCCAGCGGGTTCCAGACCAGGCCGGCCGACCAGTTGTCGGACTTCTCGGCGCTGAGGCTGGAGTTACCACCCTGGAGATTCTGGTACTGGGTGACACGACACGGGTTGCCCGCTGGCAGCGCGTTGGCATCGCCGGCGGCACGGCCGGTGGTCGGGTTGCCTGCCGGGTCAGCCGCACAACGAGTGGCGTCGATACCGGCGTTAAAGCTCTGCGAGCCACCGCTGTACAACTCGGTCATGCTCGGCGCCCGGAAGCCCTGGCCGTAGGTGGCCCGGAGCAGCAGGCTGTCGATCGGCCGGAACGCCAGGCTGGCCTTCGGGTTGATCGTGGTGCCGAAGTCATTGTAGTCGTCGTAGCGGAGAGCGAAGCCGACTTCAAGCATGGACAGGATCGGAACCGTGGTCTCGCCGAACAGCGACTTGACGGTGCGGGCACCGCTGACGTCCTGACCACCGGCCGTGCCCTGCACGTTACCGGCATTTTGCTGCTCGTCATAGTCCTGCAAGAACTTGTCGTCGCGGTATTCAAAACCGAGCACGACCGGCACGGCGCCGTTCTCCATCTGGAAGGCGTCGAAGTTGACCGAACCGTCGATATTGGCAACCCGCGTCTCCCAGTTCGAGACACCGGTGAGGGCCGCAGCCTGGGCCGTAGCGGCCTGACCCGGACCAAACGGCGTGTTCACCGCGAACGGATCGAAGTCGCCGTCATCGATGTCAGCCTGGATGGCGGGGCCGATACCGTAACCCGGGCTGTCGGAATTGGACCACTGCTTGCTGTACTGGCCAGCCAGCTCCCAATCCATGCCGCCGAGCCAGTCGACCGTGCCCTGCACGCCGGCGGTGTAGTCGACCAGGGTGTCCTGCACGAAGCCGTCACGGAAACCGCCCGGTACGTTGCGATAGAACAGCGTCAGGTCGAAGGGACCGTTGACCGTGGTGTCGGCCGTGCCGTCGCCGTCGGTGTCGGCCTGGACCGACTGCCCGCCGAACGCACCGCCGTTCTCGGCGCTGGTTTCGCCGGGGATCGTCGGGTTATTCGAGTTGCCCTGGGACATGGACGGGAACGGCGAGGTGAACGGCGCCGGCGCATAGCGCGCGAACGACTCGTTGCTGCTGAACATACCGCGGGTGAAGAACGTGGTGGTCTCGTTGATGTCGTAGTTGGCATTAACGAAGAACGCGTACGTCCTGTTGGCGGCCTCATTGGCAGCCACACCGGCGTAGTTGTAGCGGCAACGTGCACCGACCTGGACCGACGCCGGGTAATTCGAATCGGTACCCAGATTGGCCGGGCAACGCGGATCCGGGAAGGTGCCGACGGACAGGTAGGTCGACCCCAGATTGCTGTCAGCCGTGCCGTCGCCGTCGCCGTCGTCCTGGAAGGCCTGAGCCGGGTTACGCGGATCGTTGGTGGTCAGGAAGGCGAAGTAGCTGCCTGGGAAGCCGAAGGACGACAGGCCGGTCGCGGAGAAGCTGCGATCACCCTGGAAGATGATGTCCTTCTCTTCGTATTCCAGACCGAAGGTCACGTTGCCCTTGGCGCCGCTGACGCCGCCGACGATGCTGTACATATCCTCGTCACCACCGGTCTGGGTCGGACGACCGATGTAGTACTGCAGCTGCATGCCTTCGTAGTCCTTACGCATGATGATGTTGACCACACCACCGATCGCGTCAGAACCGTAGATGGCCGAGGCGCCGTCGCGCAGGATCTCGATGCGCTCAACTGCTGCCAGCGGGATCGTGTTCAGGTTGGTCGCCGCACCACCGAAAGGTCCGCCTTGGGACAACCGACGGCCGTCGAGCAGCACCAGGGTACGCTGGGCGCCGAGACCGCGCAGGCTGATGGCCGCCTGGGACTGGGCCGAACTACCGGAGCGCTGGCGGAAAGAACCGAAAGTGTTGTAGGTCGAGTTGCGCAGCACTTCTGCGACGGAGATCTCACCGGAAGAATCGATATCGTCCCGGTTGATGACCGTGACGGCGGACGGGCCTTCGATGTCGACACGCTTGATACGCGAGCCGGTCACCGTGACCTTATCCTGGACTGCTACGTCATCCTGCGCGAGCGCCGAAGCAGGGGCGCCTACGAAGGAAGCCGCAACACCAGCCGTCAGTGCGTAACGGACAGCGTCCCGGACTGGGTTTCGCTCTGTCATATGGTTACTCCTCGTTATTTTGAGAGGTTGGCGTTTTGGAAACCGGACTCCCGCAACCGGGAGCCCAGTGAAAACCCGCAACTCACCCGAATCCCCCCGGGCCAGAAGCAGAGTTGGCAGGATACTAGCAACAGATCCGCCGGATGGGAAGGGGGGTGTTGCGAAAACATTACAGCGATTTGTTGCCGTCCGCGCACGGACCGGCGGGCGGCTTTTTGGGATGAATGGGGGCGGCAGGGTGTTACGAAAAAGCTCTTGCTACAGGATGTCCAGCAAAATGCGGCGCTGCAATACGCCGACTCCTGAGTCAGGCGTCAGATCGGATTTTAGATCGATTCGAAGTTGTGTTGCCAAAATGCAACGGCCATTTGTTGCGCAATTGCAACATGCTTGTGGCGGGTTTGCCTAGATGCCGGCCGCCTCAGGTCGCTGCCCCTGCACCAACCAGCCCATAAGTGGTCCGCCATCGTGTCGCAATTCCTGCGACTTCTGGACAAGGAAGCCTGCCTTCTCAAGGCCGCCGACAATCCGGGCGATGTCATCCGGGCTGCGCGCGGCGGCCATCAGGTCCTGCAGTCGCTCCAGATTGGCCTGGATTTCTTTCCGGCCTGCGGCGAGCCGGCCAAGTGCCTCGGCGGGCCCGGAGCCCAGAGCGCGGTAGGCCCCGGCGATCCGGTCCAGAGCCAGCTGAAGCAGCTCCGGGTGGGGCGATGATCCGGCAGCCCTGCTCAGGGATTCCGCCGCCTTATTGAGCGCCTCGCGACCGGATTCCGCCTCGGGATCCCTGGCCAGGGCCTGTTTCTCGGCTGGGGTCCGCGCCGCGCCGACCCGTTCCATCAGCGCCTCGGCCAGGTCGAAAATGCGGGTTTGCTCCATGATCAGCACGCCGTTGCTCAACTCTTCCCGGGACGTCTCGATCACCACCGAGCCGGTGTGATGGATGACCAGCTGCAGGCGACAACCCGGCGCGGCGACCCGGGCCAGCTCGGCGATACAACCGGCCTCATCCGTATACTCGAAGGCGTATTGGCCGGTGATTGCGCGGAAAAAGCCGTCCGGGAACGGGGTCGATTCGGCGGGTGTCTCCGAATGGAAGCGGATGCCCTCGAGCAGATCGCGGTCCTGCCGGACCGTGGCCAGCGGCCGGATCGTGGCGCTGTCGATCGCGTGGATCTCAAGGTTCAGATCCCGCGATCGCCCGATCTGGTTGGCGATCATCGCGATGGCGCCGTTGCCGGTGCAGATGTCGAGCACGCGGGAGCCTGGCGGGCATTCTGCGACAAAGCGCTCCCAGACCGTCTTCAGGGTGCCCTCGTAATTGCCGGAAAAGGCGCCGCTGCAGGAGGTGACGAAGCCGTGCTCCCAGTAGCGGTTCCAGCGTTCTTGCGCAGCACGATGATCAGTCATGGGCCAACCCGGCAAACAGGAGCCGGGATAATATAGAGGCCTCAGCGGAACTGCCAACGGGGCAGACGCCGCCGAAACCAGGCGGCAGATCCGGCATCGGGTCGCCGAGCCTCCGATATCAGGAAGACACTTCGAAGATAATCAGAAGATTATCCGTTACCCGAAACGAGCATGCCCCGGCCAACGTGAGTGATTCTCCCGAGCAACTTCTGCAACAGGCCCTGCGCCATGCCGCCGCGGGCCAGCTCGGACCGTGCCGCGAGGCGTTGTCGCGATCGCTGGCGCTAGCCCCGGGCGACGCCGCGGTCCAGGAGCGCGCCGCCGGCCTGCTCGCGGCGCTTGGCCAGACCGCCGAGGCCGAGCAGGCCTATAAAAGCTCGCTGGCCCTTGAGCCGGATCGGGCCGGCGCCCTGTTCGGGCTGGCCGCACTGCTGGTGACCAGCAGTCGCCCCCAGGCAGGCCTGGATCTGTTGGATCGAGGCTGCCGCCTTTATCCCGAAGATCCACGTGGACCGCGTCTGCTCGGTCGGATGTATCTGGAGCAGGGACTGCTCGGCGGCGCGATCCAATCTTTTGAGCGGGCGGTAATGCTTGCGCCTGACGATCCGGATGCGCGCGCGGATCTCGGTCTGGCATTACAGACCGCCGGCCACAGCGACCGGGCCCGGGCTTGTTATCGGCAGGTGCTCGAGGCCCGCCCCGATCACGATACCGCGCTGCGTGGTCTGGCGCGGCTGGCGGAACTCGCCGGTCAGCCCGCCGAGTTGATACCGAAACTGGAGCCGGTGGTCCAAAGTGGCCAGGCCAGTGGCGAGCTGGTGGCCGTCTACGGGCGTTTGCTCGCCCAGGCCGATCGCCGCGACGAGGCCCTCGAATTGCTGCGGGAATGGCTGGCCGCGACGACGGCAGACGGCGACCGGATGCCGCTGCTTTTCCAGCTGGGCCAGCTCTACGATGTCGCGGACAGACCGGAGGACGCGATGGGTTGCCTGCTCGAGGCGAATCGTCTCAAACAGGCAGCCTTCGATTCAGAGCACTACCGGGCCATGGTCGATCGCCTGTTGGGGTGTTTCAGCGCTGCAGCCAAGGGCCGGCTGCAACGCTCACAGCTCGACGACGGCCGTCCGGTGTTTATTGTCGGGATGCCGCGCTCGGGCACGTCCCTGACCGAGCAGATCCTGGCCAGCCATCCGGGTGTGGCCGCCGCTGGCGAGCGCAGCGAGCTGGGGCTGTTGGCCCTGGCTACGGCCGGCGACGGGCGGGTCTATCCGGAATCGGTGGAACAGCTGACCCCGGGTCAGATCGCGGCCATGGGCCGGCATTATCTGGACGCCGTCTGCCCGCCCGGCCCGGGCCCGGTCCGGGTGACGGACAAGATGTGGCAGAACTTCGAGTATCTGGGACTGGCGGAGCTGATGTTGCCGGGTGCTCGCGTGATCCATTGCGTCAGGGATCCGCTGGACTGTGGTCTGTCCTGCTTTTTCCAGCATTTTTTTGGCAGCGGCGTGGCGTTCTCCTATGACCTCGCTGATATCGGTGCTTTTATGGTCCAGTACCAGCGGATCATGGCGCACTGGCAGCGTGTGCTCAGGTTGCCGATGTTCGAGTTGCGTTACGAGACGCTGGTCGCCGAGCCGGAGGCAACGATCCGTGCGCTGCTGGCTTTTCTGGATCTGCCCTGGGACCCGGTCTGTCTGGAGTTCCACCGGCACCGGCGCGAGGTGCGTACCGCCAGTTTCGACCAGGTCCGGCGGCCCCTGTATCAATCCTCGGTTGGCCGTCATCAGCGCTATCGTCGATGGCTGACGCCGCTGATCGACGCACTGGAGACGGATAAGTAGAGAGCCGGAGCCGGAACGAAAAGGACCCGGCAGCATGGCTGCCGGGTCCGGGTTTATAACCAACCGCGACCTGCGTCTAGTTGAGTACGCGCAGCTCCACGCGCCGATTCCGTGCGCGGCCATCGGCCGTGCGGTTATCAGCGATCGGATTCGATTCACCGTAACCCCGCGACGTCAGGTTGGCGGGGTTGGCGCCCGCGTTGACCAGGTAATCGCGGACCGAGGCGGCCCGGCGGTCGGACAGATTGCGGTTGTATTCTTCGGCACCGGCGCTGTCGGTATAACCTGCTACTTCGACCTTCAGATCGGGATTCTTGATCAGCGTCGCCGCGGCGTCGTTCAGCGTGGCCTGGGACGTGGGAGTCAGATTCGCCGAGTTGTACTCGAACTCGACACCCGGCAGCCGGATGACCGCTTTGATCTCGCAGCCACGCGTGTCGACGCGGGCGCCGGCCGGTGTATCCGGACATGCGTCATCCCCATCCAGCACGCCGTCTCCGTCTGAATCGAGCGGACAGCCGGCTGCGTCTACTGCGGTCCCGGCCGGTGTGCCCGGGCACTTGTCCAGATAGTCGGCGACGCCGTCACCATCAGAATCGAGCGGGCAGCCAGCGGCGTCGACGACCACGCCGGCTGGGGTGCCGGGGCAACGATCGCGGCTGTCCGGGACGCCATCACCGTCGCTATCCGGATCCACCACCGCGACGGGTTCGGGCTTGCCGCCAAACGGGATCTGCAAGCCGACATTGGCGATGTAATCCTGTTCGGTGCTGTCGCCGGAATAATCGATCCGCCAGCGGAATTCGGTGCGCAGAGCGATGGTGCGGCTGCTGGTCAGATCGGTCAGCAATCCAAAGGCAAAGGAGTTTTGTGCGCCCTGCTCATCTTCGAGCCGGCTGTTCTGATTCTTGATAAAACCGAAGGCGGCGCCAAAGAACGGCGTTATCCGGCGTTCCCGGTACCAGACACGGTAGACGCCGAGATCGGTGCCCCACATATCATCTTCGTTATAACCGTCGAGCTGGTAACCCCAGGCCGAAAGCTCGAAATTGAATTTTTCGGTCGCCTTGCCCAGCGCGAGGTGAGCGCCGACGTCATCATCTGACAAGCGGCTGTTGTCTACCCAGATGGCTGAGGCCATTGGCGCCACGTACCACTGGCCGGGCGCTTCCGCGGCCTCGGCGGTGGATACCAGGAACACTGCGAAGACGGCCAGCGCGGACGCGTATCTCTTCATTCTTGTCTCCCTCCCCGATCTTTCTTCCGGCCCGTTTGCTCGTTCATGTTTTCAGGCCAAAAACCGGGTCTGTCCGATAGTGCGAACGGGCTGCTCGCGATCTAAGGATAGTACAGCAATCGCCGCGGGAGGAGAACGGTATCCGGGGCCCCGGCCCGCGATCGGCCCCCGGGACTACGGTGTCCGGCTGGCCTGCCGCAGGATCTCGTCGCGCCGCTTCAGCAGTGCCTGTATCTGGCTCCTTTCCAGCAGCCCGCCCAGTGCGGTGTTGAGGTTCGCGGAATCCAGCGTCTGCAATCGCTCGGCGAGCAGGTCGGATAATTTCAGGTCCACCTTGCGCAGGTCCGCCGGCCGTCCGGACGAGGTCCGGAATGCCCGCGAATGATCGATCAGATAGAGCATCCAGTCATCGCGGGAATACGTGATATTCTGCTTGGTCCGGTCCTCGTTATAGATCAACGCGTCGAACACGAACATCAAAGGCCATTGCTCGGACAGGGAACACCAGCCGCTTGCGGGGATCGATTCCTGTTCTCTTTTCAGCTCATTGATCAGGCCGTCGATCCACAGCTGCAGCGACCCGCGCTGGCCGCCGATCTTGCGTTCGACGCTGACCGGCACCATGCGCAGGCCGATCAGCCGGTCCAGTCGATAGGCCGCTACCTCGTGCTCCCATCGATCCGACAGATTGATCAGGCGGTTCTTTTGTGACCGGCGGCTGGCATCGATCGGCGTGGACTCGGTCTTGAACAAGGCCTCGACCTCGATCTCGCCTTGCCGGAGCTTGACCTTTTTCGGCTTGGTCACCCCTTCGCCCACCTCTTCGACGGAGACGATCTCGCCGCGGCTCAATATCTCCTCGAGCTGTTTGTCAGTCAGAAGCCCGGGCCGCGGGCCGACGCGGCGGGGCTCGACCTCGATCGGCACTGGCCCGGTCTCTCCTGCGTAGAGCGCGGCGAGGGTATCTGTCTGGTCGAGCAGCGCCGCGGCGCGGCCGTGATAGACCGGCTCCAGCATGCCGGTATCGATCAGCAGAACGGCACCGTCCATACGGCTCCGGATCAGCGAATCCTCGGTCGGGGTGTGCCCAAGCACAGCGCGTTGGGCCTTGAGCGCGCTGAGCACGCGCTCGACCCGGAAAATCTCGAAATTCTCGTTGCACCAGGCCGTGCCGCGAAACCAGAGTGGGCCCTCGGCGGTAAACACCGGAGAAGCGCTGGCCGCCGCCAGCCGGCTGGCGGCAGTCGCCAGGTCCGGATCGGCCGCGGCGGCGGTCTCCGCGATCGCGGGACGCTCGGAGAACGGTATTGCTTCATTCAATACGCCGGTGTCTCTGAGCGTTGCCCAGGCCGAGGCATAGCCGGCCAGATCTCCGCTCAGGCGGGCGTTGAGTGCGGCCAGATCGGCAGCCGCAAGATCGTCGGACACGCCGCCGTGCACGAACAGACTGCCGTTGATCACGATGGCTACCGGGCGCTGTAGTATCCAGGATCCGTAGCGGCCGTCCGGCGCGAACATCGCCTGGTGACCAAAGTAGCCGGGCGGGAAACGCGCCGCAAAATCCGCCTTGGCCTGGTCACCGTCAGCCACACCTCCATGGCTCAGGAACCGCTGGTAGGCAGCTTCACGGCGTGCCGGATCTTCCGCGTCAGCATAGCTTGCGAACTCCCCGGCTGACACGTATTCGAGTTCGCCGGATAGCTGCATCGCCTCATGATTGCCGAGGACAACATGCACCTTGCCCCCGGCCGCTTCAGCCGCGGGCTGCAGGGCCATGAACAGTTCCAGCACATCGCGGGAGCGTGCCCCCCGGTCCACCAGATCGCCCATGCTGACGAGATGAGTCTCGCCGCCGGCCCACTGCATCTGCGCGTCGATCAGACCGGCCTGGCTGAGGATGCTGACCAATTCTTCATAAGCGCCGTGGACATCACCGACGGCGACCACGCGGCTGACACCATCCCAGCGCCACTCCTCTGCGGTCGCCGGTATCGACACCAGCAGCAGGAGCAGCATCACGACGCTACGGCGAAGCAGTCTCGACATCGGATTCTCCGGCAGGGGGCAGATAGACTAGCCTAGGCCAGCCGTGGCCGACAGGCCAGCCTCGGGCCGGGGTATCATCCCCGCGGTGGCGCGGCTGGCGCGCGGCATCCGGCCCATTGTCAGACATACAGGGAAGCGAACCATGATCCGAGCAGCACTCAGACCCCCCTATTGCGCGGTAATTGCGCTGACGGCGCTGTTTGCCGGTTGTGCGATTGAAGAAAAATCCCGGGGGGACTTCGAGCGCCACAACCAGAGCATCCTGCGTGATTCCTATGCGGAGCCGGGGATGCTGATGTTCGAGGCCAAGGCCGGCGCCGCGTTCCCGGCCGATAGCCAGAGCGCGGAGGCGTTACGCATGCAATGGCTGGATGCCTGGCTGGTCCAGCGCAAGCTTTGCCCCAACGGTCACGAGGTTGTGTCCCGTGAGTTGGTCGGTGTCGGCGAGCCCAACTTTCACGACATGGATCTGCGCTATCGGATCCGCTGCACTGACGCGCCGGCGGAGACCACGCCATGAGCTAACGGATGTACTGCCCCTCGATCTCCTCGTAACGGCCACTCTCGCGCAGCCGGGTCAGCGCCGAGTCGAATCTGGCCACGACCTCTGGCGATACCGACGCCTGGCTGAACATCAGCCGCACTTCGCTGCCGCCGGTGGCGGCCAGCGGGTGCAGTTCCACATCACCTTCCAGCCCGCGCCGGCGCACGATCGAGGTGCCGACGATGACATCCTCGAGATAGGCGTCGATCACACCATCCAGCAGTCGAGTCGCGTTGGTCTCACCCACCTCGGCGATGATGAACTGCTCCGCATAAGTCGGATTATCCTGCAGGGCTTCTACTTCTGAACCATACAGATAGGCGTCGGTCACGCCGATCTTCATGCCCGCATCCAGCATTGCGGAAAGCGAATCCGCGGCCAACACGCTCGTGTCGCCGCGACGCACAAACAGACCGAATTCCTCGATCCGGTAGGGCGATGAGAACATCGCGAACTCGTCGCGCTCCGCGGTCCGGGTGGCGCCGCTGATCAGGTCGATGTCGCCGGAGCGGATCCGACCCAGCAGGCTGGCCCAGTTGTCCCGCTCGAATGACACCGAACATCCGGCCTCGGCCGCCATGGCGCGGACGAGTTCAACATCCAGTCCCTGCAGATTGCCCTTGGGATCCATGTAGTGATACGGCTCCCACGGGTCCCAGCCCATGGTCAGCGTGCAGCCAGCGGTCGTCGCCTCGGCTGGGGCAGCGGCCGGCGTCTCGGCAGGTTCCCGCTCGCAGGCGGCGAGGAAGGATGCGGCCAACAGGAGAGTGAGCAGACGGTGCGCAGCTTGCATGGACTATTCCTCTCTGGCGACTCCCCTGGACGGCGGGCCATCTCCCTGATCCCGGTCGCTATGCCACCAGTATAGAGGATCGCCTGCGAGGGCCCTGGCGCTACCGGGAATCCAGCGCCCGGTAATGGACCATGCGGAACCGATACGGGTTGGCGTCGCGCAGGCGCTGCGCCAGCCGGCCATGCCGTTTGGGGTCCCATACCGCATAGCGATCGACGAAGGCCCCGGCTTCGGCGGCATTGCCGTTCTCCTGGATGCGCAGGACTGCGGCCAGCATCTCTGCCACGGTGTCGTGATAGCGCGTGTAATCCAGTTCCAGATATTCCGGGCCAAAGGACAGCAGCCCGTGCTGGAGAAAGAAATTCATCTGCATCAACTGCATGGTCTGGTAGGCCTGCTCGCGCCGCGGTTTGACCCGCTGCAGCACACGACTGATGCCGCCGGCATAGATGGCCCTGAGCCTGGCTTCCCCGATCAACCCCTGCTCCTCGAGCTGGCGGGCAACGAACAGCGAAACCAGATCGGATTTCAACTCTTCAAACAGGTCCCCCCATGGGCTGAGCGCAGAACCCAGATCCCGACCGTCAAGGGTACGGGCTACGCCCAGATAATGGCCGATCTCGTGCCATAGCGTCCGATATAGCGGTCCTTCCGGTTGATAGTCGGAGGCCAGGTCGGGCCCGACCGCAGCCGCATAGATCTGTGCGCTGTCCGCGAACAGCTCCGGGTTGGTCAGGATATTGCCGCGCAGCAGGATGATGCGGCCATACTTGCGTGTGTGGTCCGGCTCGTTGGGCAGGATGCTGGCGGTGTTGGTCCCCCGGGCCTGGCCGAAGTCGGCGATGACTTCGTAGACACCTACCGGGATGCGGCTGCGCACCTGCCGCTCGTCGCGCTGGGGCATTGAATCCTGCAGCGCCTGGATACCGCCGATGGCTTGCTGCATCTCAGCAGTCCGTTCCGCGTCACGCATCAGCAGGCTGAGCGAGAAGAATGTGCGCACGCCAAACAGGCCGTCGTCATAGCTCTCATAGCTGCCGATCTGGGCATTCAGGTTGCGGAAATCGCCGCTCACCCAGGCCGCGTCGCCGCCCTCGTAGTCGTCGCTGAGCAGGTCGCGGGCGCGCAGACGCAGATAGTCCGCAAAATCTGCGTCGCTTGAGGCGACGGCGTCAGCCGCCCCGTGCAACAGGCCGTAGACCTGCATCATCTGTGGCGCCCAGCGCAGGGAGTAGGGCAGCGCATAAAACGGTGCGTCGTCCCCATCACGCAGATCCAGCAAGCGCTCACGAAGGCCCGGATGCAGCAGGTCGAGGACCGGATACAGGTCGAGGCGCGCCAGATCCGTGTCGATGTTGGCCGCATCGGTTTCGCGGATCACGGTCCTGATACTCATCAGCCCGGGAGCGAGTGCCGGCCTGCGCTCCATCAGCGCTTGCAGAGGCGCCCGCTCGATGCCCCAGGGATAGACGTTGCGTCCGGGTTCCGGCGGTGCAACCGGCAGGAACGGCTCGCGGCGGTTATCCAGCGTCGTCGCTATCGGGCCCCGGAACAGATAGAACAACTGTCCCAGCGCTTCCATCTGCGGGTTCCCGGGCTCCTGCGCAGATAAGGCCCGGCCGGCGGATAGCGCCTCGGGATGCAGGGAATCCAGATACATTTCGTGGAGCAGCTGACCAGCGGCGATCAGCTTGTCGATGGCCACACGCTCGCCTGCCGTCAAGCCGTCGAGATTCGGGTCGATGTAGACATGACGGGTCTTGTCGAGCACCTCGCGGGCCTGATTCAGGCTCCAATAGCCAGTCGCCGGGGCATCGGCGGCCTGGAGCAGAGGGCAGGCGGTCATCAGCAGCAGAGTGACGGCAAAGCGCATCGGTGATGATCTCCCGCGGCGGCGCAGCGGCGCTGACGCAAATCAATGACTAGCGGGTCAAAACCCGTTATTTTCCGTGTTCGGTCCGAAGAGTGGCAGATCCATGCAGCGAGTAGAGTTCGACAGCGACCTGGTCCAGCGATACGACGGCCCCGGCCCCCGGTATACCTCCTATCCCACCGCAGTACAGTTCCACGAGGGCTTCGGTGCGGATGATTATGCCCGCCTCGCGCGATTGAGCAACGAGGGCGACCAGGTCAGGCCGCTGTCGCTATACGCCCATATCCCGTTCTGCCATTCGCTCTGCTACTACTGCGCCTGTCACAAGATCGTGACCCGCACGCCCGGCGTGGCCGACCAGTATCTGGCCTATCTGTTCCGGGAGGCGGCTATGCACGCCGAGCTCTACGACTCGTCCCGGCCGGTGCGCCAGCTCCATCTGGGTGGCGGTACGCCGACCTATCTGACCGATGAGCAGATGACACGGCTGATGAGCGGTCTTGGCGAACATTTCCCGTTGCTGACCGAGGGTGACCGGGAATATTCCATCGAGATCGATCCGCGCACGACCGGCGCGGACACCGTCCCGTTGCTGGCCGCGCTCGGTTTTAATCGTCTGAGTATGGGGATCCAGGATTTCGATCCCCGCGTGCAGCGTGCGGTCAACCGGGTCCAGGCCCCGGACCATACCCTCGGCCTGTTGCGCCAGGCCCGGGACGAGGGCTTTCTGTCGGTATCGGTGGACCTGATCTACGGTCTGCCGTTCCAGAACATGGAGCGCTTCCATCAGACGCTGGAAATGGTGGTCGACGCCCGGCCCGATCGCATCGCCACCTACAACTACGCGCATCTGCCGCGGATGGTCAAAGCCCAGCGTCTGATCCGCGAGGAAGATCTGCCGAGCCCGGCCGAGAAGCTGGAGCTGCTCACGGGCACCGTCGAATTCCTCACCCGGACCGGTTACGAATATATCGGCATGGATCACTTCGCCCTGCCCGAAGATGAGCTGGTCAAGGCCCGCGACGCCGGTACGCTGCACCGCAATTTCCAGGGCTATTCCACTCACTCCGATTGCGATCTGGTGGCCCTTGGCGTCAGTTCGATCGGCAAGCTGGATACCTGCTACAGCCAGAATCTCAAACAACGCAAAGACTACTACGATGCCCTCGATGCCGGCCGGCTGCCTATCTTCCGCGGCGTCGAGCTGAATCCCGACGACGTCCTCCGACGTGCGGTGATCCAGAGCATCATGTGCCAGGACGTCGTCGACATGGAGGCTTTCTCCAGCGAGTTCAGCATCGATTTCCACGATTACTTCGCGTCGGCGCTGGCCGCGCTGGAGGTCATGCAACGCGACGGTCTGGTTTCCCTCGACCAGCGCTACATCCGGGTGAACCCAAAGGGCCGTTTCCTGCTGCGCCCGGTGGCCATGCCCTTCGATGCCTATCTTCAGGCCCGCGAGAGTCCCGGCAGATTCTCCAAGGTCATCTGAGCCGGCGCGGCCCGGTACCGCGAACATGTATCCGGCGCTGAAACATCTGCATATCAGCTGCGCGGCAATCAGCCTGGGGCTGTTCGTGCTGCGTGGCTTGTGGATGATGGGTAACCCGGCGCGACTGCAGCTGCGCTGGGTTCGGATCGTTCCCCATGTGGTGGACACTTTCCTGCTGGCCAGCGCGATCGGCCTGACCTTTCTGATTCAGCAATGGCCACTGCGTAACGCATGGCTGACCGCCAAGGTCCTCGGACTGGTCGTGTATATCGTGCTGGGGACGATCGCGCTCAAACGCGGACCCACGCGGTCGATCCGCATCGGCGCATTCATCGCCGCGCTGGCGGTGTTCGCCTGGATCGTGGCGACCGCGCGCCTGCACGCGCCATGGTTGCCGACGATCTGAACTCGCGGGCCCGGGCTTACTCGGTGGAACCGGTCCCGATCGTGGGATGGATGATGCGGTCACCTGCCTTTATGCCCAGAAGTTCGCACGTGCCGCCGTGGATCTCCAGCGCGTATCGGACAGGGCCATCTGAGGGAATCGGAGTGCGCGAATAAGGCTCGGTGCGAGCCGCAATGTTGCTGATAATGCCGTCGGCGCGGATAAACACCATGTCCAGCGGCAGCGGTGTGTTACGCATCCACATGCGGGCCGGGCGAGTGGTCCCGAAATCGAACAACATGCCTTCCCATTCGCCCATCTCGGTCACAAACATCAGGCCCCGGGCCAGGTGCTCCGGCGTACTCGCCACGCGGACGGTGAATCCATGGCGATCTCCGCTTGCACTTTCTATGGTGAGCGTCGACGCGGTGAGCTGTTCGGGCAGTCCGGCGGCCATGGCTATCGTTTGTAGAGGACCCGTCGCAAAAAACAACTGCACGGCAAGGAAGATCCCGGATCTGGCAGTCATGATGTGTCGCTCCTCAGCGAGGCGAACGGTCGATGGGACCGGTGCCCGCGCCTACGATGTTATTGCTGCGCGGGAATCGGGAGCTTAATCGGCCCGCCGGGGCTGTCAAACGGGGTCGAGACCGCCTGGCGACCGGATTTTGCACCGCAAAACTACCTATCGGCGGAGCCGCGAGAGACTTTTGGGTGCAAAATGTGATCGCAAGCTATTGAAAAACTTAGCATCGCTCGGCATTTCGGCAGACCGCTATAGGCATTTTCGGGCAAAAGGGGCTATTCTCTGTTGCCCCGTAGACAAACGGGCGGATTCGCCGGCCGCCTTCGCTGCCAGGCATCCAGCTCACAGTTCAACGGTGGACCGGTCACCAGCAGTCCTGGGTCAAGAAGGGGTTCTTGCGAGGTGAGCGCCTGGCCCTGGCGACAGGGCGGCGATGGTTGTCTTATCTCCGTGTTCCCGGAACGCGGTGACCGGTCCGCCACCTAATCCAGACGACGCAGACGCAACACCGACACGCGGTCGGTTTCGGGCGGCGTGACCCCTGCCACATCATCCGCGGGCTGGGCGAACAGCGCTCTGAGTTTCCTCAACGCGTCGCGCATCTGCCGGTCCTCGGGTGGGGAATAGATCTCGGCTCTCTCCGCCAGCTGCGCCACGTATTCAGGATAGGCGGACTCGAAAAGCGTCTGACCGGATGTGGACAGAGAAACGATCATCATGCGCCGGTCATGGCGGGAGGGCGATCGCAGGATCAGGCCTTTGTGCTCCAGCCGGTCGAGGATGCCGGTCAGCGTCCCCTTGGTGATCAGGGCCTGGTGGCCCAGCTCCTTACAGCTCTGGGGACCCGCCCGGCCGAGGGTAAAAACGACCTCGGCCTGGGACTGCGTCAGCCCGGTAGAGCGAAGGTGATGGGATTCGCAGAGGCTGAACGCATGGTAGGTATGGGTCAGTTCGCGCAGCAGTGAAACGACGGGATGCGCCGCCGCTTCCTGGGCCGATCTGAACTCCACCATCACTGTCTCCGGGATACCCTCTAAACTTGGTCCCGACTGGACGGATAGTCAAGGCCGCGGAGCGTTTTTTTCCCCGGTTCAGCCGGCGCGTTTGTCCAGCCGCCGTGCGTCGATGGCGTTCTGGTAAATCTCCAGATAGCGGGATGCGGACCGGTTCCAGCTGAAATCATGAGCCATGGCGGCGGTCTGCAGTTCCCGCCATCGCGCCGGGTCTTCCCGATACACGGCCATGGCCCGCCGCGCGCCGGCCAGTAGCCCCGCCGGTCCCGGCTGGGAATAGAGGAATCCGGTGGCGGCTTTAGCGCCGGGCGCGTCGATATCGACGATCGTGTCTGCCAGACCGCCGGTGCGGTGGGCGATGGGTGGCGCGCCATAGCGCTGCGCGTACATCTGCACCAGGCCGCAGGGTTCGAACGTTGACGGCACCATAAGCGCATCGGCGGCGGCCATCATCTGATGAGCGATCTCTTCGCTAAATCCGCGGTAGTAGGCGAGGCGGCCCGGGAAGCGTCGCTCCAGTTCCTTGAGCTGGATCTCATACTCGGCGTTGCCGCTGCCCACCGCGAGGATCCGGGCGCCTTCATCGAGCATGGCTGGTGCGGCGTCACGCAGCGCCCGCCAGCCTTTTTGCGGCGTCATCCGACCGAGCATGGCCAGCAGTGGTTCTGCCGGATCCGGGTCGAGGCCAAAACGCTCCAGCAGCGCGCTCTTGTTAGCCAGCCGTCCAGCCATGTCGACGGCGTCGTAGCGGTTCGGGATAAGCGGATCCCCTGCCGGATCCCAATAGGCCGTGTCGATGCCGTTTAGGATCCCGCTGAGCTGCGCCGCCCGCAGATGCAGCAGACCTTCCATCGCGCAGCCGTACTCCGGTGTCTGTATCTCACGGGCGTAGGTGGGGCTGACCGTGGTGATATGGTCCGCGTAATAAAGACCCGCCTTCATAAAGCTGATGTGGCCGAAAAATTCCAGCCCATCCATGTGGAACGCCAGCGAGTCGATCCCCAGCCCCTTGCGTACCTTGCGGTTGAAATTGCCCTGGTATACCAGGTTGTGGATTGTGAACACCGCTGCAGCCGTGGCTTCGGGGTCGAACTTCAGATAAGCGTTGGTCAGCCCGGTGTGCCAGTCGTGGCCATGGATCACATCGGCACGCCAGCTGTCCGGGCTCTGCGGTCCGCCGAAAAGGGCCGCGACCTTCGACAGCACGCCGAAGCGGGTGCAGTTGTCCCAGAAGTCGCGACCGTAGTGATCGCTGTAGGGGTTGCCGGGTCGATCGTAAAGGGGCGGGCAGTCGATCAGGTAGATCGGCACCTTGCTCTCCGGCATGTGCCCCTTGAGCAGGCGCACCCGATCCGCGGCAATCAGCGGACGGAACCAGCGGCTGACCGGCTTGGCGCCGACCCTTTGCGCGATGCCCCGATAGGCTGGCATCAGCAGCCGGGCATCCGTGCCGACGCCGCGCAGGGCTTCGGTTAATGCCTGGGTGACATCGGCCAGACCGCCGGTCTTGATCAGTGGCTGGATCTCGGCGGTAGCCTGCAGGACTTTCAGATTGACGGGCATCCGGACCTCCCCGGTCGCGGTGGAGCGGGAACGGTTGTCCCCGGACTCTAGCACAGCGGGGCGGGGGATTTTGTGAGTTAAGCTGTCATCGAGCGTGCTAGAAAGTTCTATAGTTGTATTAGCAAAGATACGGATCCGGCCGATCTCCGTACCTCATGTCCGTGACAGCGAGTCTCCTCTAAATGCGCATAAAAAAACCTGGTCGATACGTCAGCAGCCTTACCCGCGATACCCTCGCTGTTATCCTCGCCGGCGGCCGCGGTTCGCGTCTGAAACAACTCACGCTGGCACGGGCCAAGCCGGCGACACCGTTTGGTGGCAAATACCGGATCATCGATTTCCCGTTGTCGAACTGCGTCAACTCCGGCATCCGCCGCATCGGTGTCATGACCCAGTACAAGGCGCACGATCTGATCCTGCATCTGCAGCGCGCCTGGGGACACTTCCGCGGTGAGTTCGGTGAGCATGTGGAGATTCTGCCGGCGCAACAGCAGATCGATGCGTCCTGGTACAAGGGCACCGCGGACGCGGTGTATCAGAACCTGGCGTACATGAGCCGCCATCAACCGGAGTATGTGCTGGTGCTGGCCGGCGACCATATCTACAAGATGGATTACGGTCTGATGATCGCGCAACACGCCGAGTATGGCGCGGACATTACGGTCGGCACGGTGGAGGTGCCGCAGGACCGCGCGCGCGAGTTCGGCGTTGTCATCCTCGACGACGATCACTGCGTGGCCAGCTTCCTCGAGAAGCCGGAGAACCCAGAACCCATACCCGGACGTGAAGGCGTGGTCCTCGCGTCCATGGGAATCTATGTGTTCAGTTTCGAATTCCTGCGCCGGTGTCTGGAGCATGACGCTGCGGAACACGGCTCTAGCCACGATTTCGGCAAAGACATCGTCCCCGGCGCCATCGAAGACCATCGGGTCATGGGCTATGTCTTCCATGACGGCGAGACCGGGGTGCAAAACTACTGGCGCGATGTCGGTAATGTGGACGCCTTCTATGAAGCCAACATGGAGCTGAACCGGTCGGAGCCGGAGCTGGATCTCTACGATTCGAACTGGCCGATCTGGACCTATCAGGAGCAATGCCCGCCGGCCAAATTCGTGCCCGATGATGAAGGCCGTCGCGGCATGGCCATCGCCTCGATGGTGTCCGGTGGCTGCATCATCCACGGTGCCACCATCCGCAACTCGGTGCTGTTTACCAACGTCCGGGTCGATCAATCCTCCAAGCTGGAGGGCGCGGTGGTGCTCTGCGACGCGCAGATCGGCGCCGACTGCCGGCTGCGGCGGGTGGTGATCGACGAGAACTGCAGCATCCCCGATGGCACCGTGATCGGCGAGAATCACGACGATGACCGCAAGCGATTCTATGTCACCCGACGTGGCATCGTGCTGGTGACGCCGGACATGCTCCAGGGGCTGACGCCCAGCAAGAGCGTCAGCGCCAGTGTCAGCCCTTTGCCGGTGGGGCGATATGCACGTTGAAGCTGATGCCGACCCGATCCTGGTCGCTGTTGTTAACCTCGACACCATGCTCGAGCCAGGATGGGAACATATACATCCGGCCTGCCTCCGGTAGCATCCGCGCCTCGTTGGCGGTGAACACCGTCTCCTCGGTGATCGCCGGCCGCACCATCAGGCTCATGATGCGTGGATCGCGGAAATAGATGCTGCCGCAGTCGGGCGGAATCTGGATGTAGTAGACCCCGCTCAGATGGCAGTTGGGATGGATGTGCACCGCGTTGGATGCGCCGGGCGTGCTGATATTGACCCAGGCCTCCAGTTCGAATTTCAGATCCGGATGGAAATGCTGCGACTCGGCGATGGTGCGGGCGACGGCGAGGATGCGCTCGTTGATCGGCTGGAACTCGGCGATGTCCTGGATATTATTGCGGCTCTGCCAGCCCGTCTCGTTGGTCTTCTTCACTCCCGCCGGATCCTGCTCCTGCAACCAATAGGCGAGTCGGAGCATCTCTTTGTTGAAGAGTTCGCGATCATCGAACAGGGTGGTCCAGACCAGCGTCGGGAACAGGGGGCGGGCAACAATCTCCATGGCCGGCGTCCGTGGTTGAGGCATCGGGTTAACGGGAGCGCAGGGTAGCCCCGGACCGTGGACTTGTCGAGACCGGCGTGACCGGGCGACGCCCGGGTGTGAGCCCGTTTGCAGGCCTGTCCCTGCAGGCAACGACGAGATGCCAGAACTCTATGCCGTGGCCGGGGTCTATTGTCAGCATGGCGCGTGACGCTGCATCCTCCATCCGCATCGGGGCGTATGCCACGCCGACTGACGCGCCGTTGCGGTGAACGGCATCCGGCCGATGTTGGCCACATAACAAAACGGAGTCGTCTCTATGCGCCCACAGCCCTCCTCGCGCGCGATGCGCGTGACCCTGATCGTCTTGCTGGCGCTGGCCGCCGCTCCGCTGGCGGCCCAGGACAAACCGGCCCAGGACAAACCGGCATGGGTGCAAGAGAGCAATCTCAACACCCATTACGTGCTGGAACAGCAGGCCCGGCTGGGTCCGGAATTCGCCGCTCGCTCGGGTCTCGAGGGCGTCGATGAGCAGATCATCGATCTGGGTCCGGACATCGTCAGACGCACCGGGGTGATGCTCGAGCAGATCATCGCGGAGCTGCGTCGGCGGCTGGCGGGCACCGAGGACCCGAGGGTGCGCCAGGACCTGGAGATCCTGATCGGCAGTATGGATCTGCAACGCCGCCAGAACCTGCTTACCAACGAGCTGATGCTGCCCTATCTCAACGTATCGCAGCTGTTGTACTTCAGTCTCAATGGTCTGCTCGATCCGGCGTTGCCCGCCGCACGCCAGCAGGCCGCGCTGGTGCGCTTGCGCCGGTATGCGGGGCTGGAGGAGGGCTATACGCCGCTGATCGAGCTGGCGCGGACGCTGGTGGATGAGCGGCTTGGGGACACGAATCTGCTCGGCCCTTACCGCGGCCAACTGGAAAGAGATCTGGCGACCAGCCCCCAATACATGGCGGGCATCGCCCAACTGTTCGCCGCGCTCCAGATCGAGGGTTACGAAGACGCGCTGGCCGCGTTGACTCAGCAGGTCAGCGCCTATGACGAATGGGTCAGGACCGATCTGATGGCGCGGGCCCGCGATGACTTCCGTCAGCCGGAAGCGCTTTATGCGCTGGCCCTCGAACAATGGGGGGTCGAGGATCCGCCGCAACGGCTGATCGACGACGCCCTGGCCGGGTTTATGGAGATCCGCAATGAAATGGAAGCGCTGGCGCCGATGCTGGCGGCGGAGAAGGGTTGGGAGATCGAGGACTACCGCGACTTGATCCGCGAACTGAAAAAGGATCAATTTGCCGCCGACGAGATCCTGCCGCGGTATCAGGCGACCAACGCGGCGCTGGAGAAGATCATCCGCGAGCAGCGCATCGTCAGCATCCCGTCCCGGCCGCTGGTGATCCGCATGGCCTCCGAGGCCGAATCGGCGAGAACACCCCAGCCCCACCTGCGCACGCCCCGGCTGGTGGGCAATACCGGGGAGCCGATCGAGTTTCTGATGCCGGCGATCGCCGAACCGCCGGCGGGCGAGGCGCGGCCTCTGGACGACAACACGTTCGAGGCCATGGCCTGGACCCTGTCCGCCCATGAGGCGCGGCCCGGCCACGAGCTGCAATTCAGCGCCATGCTGGAGAGCGGTGTGTCCGATGCGCGGGTGTTGTTTGCCTTTAACAGCGTCAACGTCGAGGGCTGGGCGCTCTATGCGGAGGCCGAGGTCAAGCCCTATCTGCCTCTGGAGGGTCAGATGATCAGTCTGCAGGCGCGGCTATGGCGGGCGGCGCGGATGTTCCTGGATCCGATGCTCAACACCGGCCAGATCTCGGTGGAGGAAGCGCGGCGTATCCTGATCGAAGACGTGGTGATGACACCCGGCTCGGCCACCGCGGAACTGGAGCGTTACACCTTCCAGATTCCCGGCCAGGCCACCGCTTATTTCTATGGTTATCGGAAGCTGATGGAGCTGAAGGGACATACAGAACTGGCACTCGGCGACCGTTTCGACCGCCAGGCCTATCATGACTTCGTCCTCGCTCAGGGTCTGCTCCCGCCGCCGTTGCTGGCCAAGGCGGTCCGCGAGGAATTCGTGCCGAGTCAGCTAGCCGCCGGGGAGGATCCGCTCTGAGTTCATGTTGACGCCCAGCGGCCCCCGCGGCACATAAGTTTGTATCCGCTGGCCGTCGCGCAGGATATCGACGGCCACCATCTCGCCCATGTCTCCATTGCGGGTGGCACGGCGCAGATCGCTGGCCTGGTAGACGCGTTTGCCGTCGTATCGCAGCAGCACGTCACCGTCGCGGATACCGGCGCTGTCGGCGGCGGAACTGGCCAGAACCCGGCGCACCCCTACCTGGTTGGGCCGGCCGAGCGCGTAGAGATAACGGGCATAGGTGTCCTCGTCCATGCCCTGTTGCAGTTCCTCGAGTCGCTGGCGCAGCGCTCGTTGTTCATCGACAAAGCGACGCGAGCGGAGCCAGCCCTCGCGCTCGGCCTGGTCGCGCAGATACAGCTGGGCCATCGAGATCTCGTCATGGCGCTGACGGTAATACGCGGCCTGCTCCGGGGTGAAGCCGGCTTTGATAAAGGCCTCCTCGGTGACCTCACCGCGACTCCCGCCGCCGGAGATCGTGGTGGCAGCCGAAGCCGCCGGCTCGGGCGGCGTCTTGCTGTCGTCGAGCAAGGCCTCCAGCCGCGCCACACGATCCTGCAGCGCCTCCACCTCGTCTTCCAGCAACAGCCGCTCCTCGACCTCGCGGTCCAACAGGTCCGCCATCGCCGAGAATTGAAGATTGTCAGTCGACTTGGCTGGCGCAGAGATCGACCGCGCCGCGGAGGTCGCGGTGCCACCATCGCCTGACTCGGGCCCGGGCCCGTCCAGGTTGATGGCGAGCATCACGCTGGCAGCGGCGGCGCTCACCAGGCCGGCGGCGATCCAGTTTGGATTGATCGGCATGATCGACTGAGTCCCGGGATAAAGTCCCTTTGAAATCAAGGGCGTACTAGCTTGTTAGACAAATGGTCCCGATCAAAGTTCGTGGGCTGCGGTGCCCGATGGACAGAGCCGACAAGTGGAGCGCCGTGCGTAATTTTCACCATTCTGACACAGGCTGAGATTATGGTTTCCTGGCAGGATGTCGCGGCGAGCAGGCCAACATCAAACGAACGATTAATTGTAGATACTCTGAACCCGGCGCGTGAGTGCCTCGATATCACACGGGTGCTGATGACGCGCACCGGTCTTCATGAACGGCACCAGCAAACCCGCCGGACCCAGCACGAGTGCGCTGAGTGCCTTGCCGCCCTTTTTCGCCATGTCTCCGCCGGTCGGTCTGACTTTGGGGTCGAGCACGCTGCCGGTGACGCGGAGCTTTGTCGCCAGGCTGAACAGACTGGCGTCTTTGGGCTTGGGTGAGAGGACAAAGTCCAGCTGTTCTGTATCGAAGTTGATCTCGCCATCGCCCTTGATGATGCCGATTTGCGTGTCGAACACGAACGCGTCGCTGGTGGCGATACCGGCTTTGTTGGTGAACTGGATCAAGCCGCAATTGAGCTGGCCGGCTTTCTTGTGGCGACCCCAGATCGGGACTACGCGTGCGGCGAGGTCTGAGGCCAGCAGGTCGAGGATGCGCGGCACCTGTCCCTTGCCGAAGACGGCACCGAAGTCTCCGTCGAGATTGGCCATCAGATGGTGGGGGGAATCGCCCTGACTCGTGAGGTTCGCCGCCACGTCGACCTGGCCGGCGACCTCTTGCGACGTCTGCGTCTCCTTGAGAAAGCGACCCAGGTCAAAACCCTGAACCAGGAACTTCAGGTCCGCGGTCGACGGCTTGCCTGCTTTCAGATTCAGCTTGACCGAGATCTTCGCGCCCTGGTAGGTCGCTTCCAGCTTCTCCACCTGCAGGTCACCCGCCGTGAGCCCGAGCGTCAGTTGTCCAAACGCCAGTTCTGCGTCGCGGGCCTTGATGTTCCGGGCGCTAAACCCGATGTCCGCATCTACTTCTTCCAGTACATCGAATGGCAGTGGCTCATCGGAGAACAGGCGCTGTCTGGATTCCCGGGTCTTGCCCTTCGCCGCGTCCCCGGCCGCGTCTTTGTTACCTTGTGTCTGCGCCATGATCCGGGTGAAATCGACCACCGCTGATTCCAGCCTGGCCGTGATCTTTGGCCGTTTCCCGAACTCCGCCTTGGCCCGGCCCGTGAAGTCGCTTTTATCGATGGCGGCGGAGAAGCTCTCCAGATTGATAAGTTGGTCCGATCCGCTCAATTGCCCTTGCACGCGGAATGCGCCGAGGTCGGGTAGTTTCTTATCGAGCAAGGGTCCGAGCTCGCCGAGGTTCTTGCCCGAGGCCTTCACATTGAGATTGATGCCGGTCAGCTGCAACAGATCGCCAAGCTCGCCTGAAACTGCCAGCTGCGAATCTCCGTATGCGACCGTGGCGTGCAGCTTGCTGATGGCGGGCGCTTCGGCAGAGCCCGTCAGCCGCGCGGTGGCAAGAAAGGGGCCCGTGTCGGGAAGCTTTTCACCGAGGATGCCGCGCAACTCACCAAGACTCTTCCCCGCGCCTTTGACGTCGAGACTGATGCCCTTTTGTGTCATCAGATTATCGATCGCGCCCGTTAGCGAGACCTTGATGCTCTGCTCACTGATGGTCCCCTGAGCCTCACTCAGCGCCAGCGCCTTGGCCGAACCTGCGATCCTGCCGCTGATCTCGAAGGGCCCTGTTTTCGGCAAGGTCTTACCGAGGATCGTGCCAAGCTGGGCGACGTCGTCGCCCGAGCCCTTCACCTTCAGATCAACGCCCTCAACAGCGATCAGATCATCGACTTTGCCTGCCAGCGAGACCTTGATGCTCTGCTCACTAATGGTTCCCTGAGCCTGATTCAGGGCCAGTACCTTGGTCGACCCTGTGAGTTGACCGCTGACCTGGAAGGGCCCGGTCTTCGGTAGCGTCTGGTCAATAACCGGACCGAGCTCGGCAACGTCGTTGCCGGAGGCCTTTACATTCAGATCGATGTTCTCGAGAGCGACCAGATCACCGATCTTACCCGCCAACGAGACCTTGATGCTCTGTGCGCCGATGGATCCCTGCGCCTCACTGAGGGCTAGCGCCGTCACCGACCCGGTCAGCTTGCCGTCGACCGCGAAGGGGCCCGTCTTCGGCAGGGTCGTGCCGATGATCGAGCCGAGCTCGGCCAGATCATTACCAGAGCCCTTGAGCTCCAGCGCAATCCCCTCGAGCGTGTTGAGCTTACCGATCTGGCCGCTGGCCGCGAACTTGATGTCCTGATGGCTGACGCTTGCACGCGCTTGTGCGACGTTCAGGTCGGCACCACTGCCGGACAGCTTCGCCGTCACCTCGAAGCTGTCCGTTGTGGGGATGTGGACACCGGCCGGCGTCCCCAGCTTGGCCAGATCGGTTCCCGATGCCTGGACCGTCAGGTCGAGCCCCTCGAGCTTCAAAGCATTGCCAATCTCGCCGTCGAGCTTGACCGTCGCACCCGCGACGTCACCGGATAGCGCCACCGGGAATCGGGAGCCGGCAATCAGATCGGTTATTGGTCCGGTCTGCCCGGACAGCGCCACGGCTTGCCCGTTCGAGCTGCCCTGCAGCGCCACGCTCAACGAGTCGGCCGCCGTGTTTCGAGTCAGGGTGAGCGTGTCCACCGTGTATTGTGCCGCGGGGGAAGCCGCGTCGCCGCCGCGCACGGTGACGGTAAGGTTCTCGACCTCCAGCTGTCGCACGGCCACGCCCCTGATATCAGAGCTTTTGCGCGCATCAGGCTTGCGACTGAATTGCCAGTTTGACTGACCATCGGCACTGGTCTCGAACAGCAGCGCCGTATCGATCAGCCTGATCCGCGAGATATCGATCTCTTTCCTCAGCAGTTGGAGGACCCTGATGCCGACCCGCAGCTCGCCGACCTTCGCCATCTGCGGCTGCGAACCCCAGGATGCGTTGGCCAGGGTTACCTCCGCCACCGCGAGTTCTGGTGGCAGAGACATCGCGATGGTCAGATCACCTTTTATGGTGAGCTGCCGGCCGGTCATGTCCGTCACCGCATCCGCGATCAGCCCCTTGTAGTGGTTGTAATCCGCCGTGTAGAGGAAGACGGCAACGGCCGCAACAAGCACCGTCACCAGTATGGCGAAAACCGCGAGCAGGCGTCGCAAGCGCTTGCTCACGGCTCATCTCTGACACTGTCGCCGGGCGAATGAATGGTCTCGTCGGGGTCCCAGCCATCGCCCAGCGCGTTGTACAGGGTACTGAGATTGACGACCATTTCGGCCTGGCTGACTGCCAGCTGGTCCTGCTGGGCAAACATATCCCGCTGCACGACCAGCGCGTTGTTGAAGACCGTCAGACTGGTTTCGTATTGCCCATTGACGAGCTCGACAGCTTCCGCCGTTGACTCAGCTGCCCGGTGCAGGCGCCGGCTCCTGATCTGATCTTGATCAAAGAAGATGATGCCGTTTCCGGCTTCCTGCAGGACCATGCCAGCCGCCATCACTCATCGGAAGTGCAAGGTCACGCCGACGAACGGGCCGTTGATGGTCAGATCCTTGACCGGCGCATCGTTGTCGAGATTCCAGGTCATGTATCGCCAGCCCAGCCCAGCGTCGAGCTTTTTGAATTTGTAGGCCAGCGCACCGAACGCTTCCCAGGTGAAGTCTGCGTCTCCCGCGCCGGCATTCGCCTGGTAGCGGAAGTACCAGTTGTCGCTCAGGTCGTTTAAGCCCATAAAGCCGACAATGCCATCCCAACTGTCGCCTGAATCAGAGGCGGTGCGCCTCCCGCTCGGCAGCGGCGGACCGAAGCGAAGATTCAGGCTGGGTTCGACCCAGAGGTAACGCAGGCCTGCATAGATATCGACAACAGCGTTGTCCTTCTCGAACACCCGGTAGCCGATCTTAGGCACCACGATCCAGGCCTCGACCTCGACCTTTCTCAGTTCGGTCCCGAGAATCAGCGTTTTGTTGAAATTATCCGAGAGATCCATATAGATCAGATCAGAGTCGACAAACCACTTGCCCTTGCTTGCTCTGAAGTTTGTCATCAGGGCGAAATCGAGATTCTTGACGATATCGCTGCGGCTGAGTTCGGTATGACCACCGGTCTGGGTCTCGACGTCGAGATTCGGGACCCAGCCGTAGATATCGATATCGAATTCCCAATCGTCTGCAGCGTTGGCGGTGCCCGTAAAGAGCATCATGCCCAGCGATAACGAGATCATCATCGTTCTGCCTATTGCCAGATTCACGCCCTTCATCTGCTCACCCCTCCTATCCCTCAGTCTGGAATACTGGTCCTGCGCGGCCCGTCACGCTGCCGCTTCGATCACGACTACTTCAGACGTATGTCCACACCGTCGACACCGACGTCCAGATCGATGCCCTTGCCCTTCGGTGATTTCAGACGCAGTTTCGCGCCCTTGTCATTCTTCCACCAGGAATCGCCCTTGTCCGCATCGGCCACGGTGAATCCGATCTCTGCCTCCGAATAGACTCCGGCAAAGTCCGCAACGTCGTTGAGGTCATAGACATCACCGGCCAGCTTCACCTTGTGCACGCCGAAGCCGCCCAACTTCACACCATCCATCTTGAACTTGTAAGACTTACCCTGAAATTCGAGCGTTCCGCCGCCGACATCGCCGCCGACTATCCACATGACCTGAGTCTCATCGATGACGATAGTGCCGGACGGTGTCTTTGCCGCCGTCTTGGTGTCACTGGCCGAGCTCTGTTTATTACTTGCACAGGCAGCCACGGCCAGGAAGCAGATCAACAGCATCATTTTGTTGAGCTTTTTGAATACCGATTGCATAAGAATTACTCCTTGATATTCGATGTATCTGTCACAGCATTGCTACACACCAGATCGTGCTGCCTGGCACCGGTACTATTCTTTTCACCTGTCAGTCGCCGGCCGCCTCGTGGGAGTCGCAGGGGATTGCTGCGCTTCACGCAGCGACCAGAAGTAGAGGATTGCGTAAAGGACAATGAATGCGTCCATGACTGCCGGCACATAAAACCCCTCAGCGAAGGACAGACGCGCATTGGACACCACCAGAAACACCAGGAACGATTTCCCGATCAGGCAGTAAAGCAAAACAGGTGCCCTCCACGATTTTCTGAAGGCAGCCACGACCATATAGACCCCCATGACACCGACCATGATCCCCCAGTGCTGAACGAAGATCGTGTAATCCTGCACAAATTCCAGCTTGTGCACATTCTCAACTGCGAAGCGAGGAAAAAACGCATCCAGGTTGGCAGCCGCGGTGCCTATGCCACCGATGATCAACACCGGTTTGATGGTTTTGTCGATGAACCCCTGCATAAACTTTCTCGTTTTCGCGTAACCGGGGTCTAACCGAGGTTCTTCCCCAAAAAACCTCGGTTCGACACCTATTTGTAGATCCGTCAGTGGCCACGAGTGCTGTTCTTGATCACCTGCTTTAGCGGATCGTAGTCGTCGGGCACCTCGATCACGTTGTTCGCCTCGACGTATGCGGCGTACGCGGCCGTCAGCTCATCGACGAGGCCCGGCATCTTCTCGGCCAAATCGTGCATCTCCGAGGGGTCGGCCACCAGGTCGTAGAGCTCCCAGCTGCCGGTCCCCTTCGGCGGCAGGTTGCGCACCAGCTTGTGGTTTCCCTTGAAGACGGCGCTGCTGCCCGCGAGCTCGTAGCCGGTCGTCTGCGACCCGGGGTGAACCTGGCTCGCCTCGCCCGTCAGTACGGGCCACATGCTGGTGCCGGTGATCGGGTAGATGGATCGACCCTCGAAGCGGTCTCCCGGAGGTGCCACGCCCGCGACCTCGAGCAGCGTCGGCACGATGTCCTTGACGAATGCAAAGCTCGTCGTCGTGCGGCCGGCCGGGACCCTCCCCGGGAGGTGGGCGATGAAGGGCACACGCAGGCCGCCCTCGGAGGAGAAGGTCTTGTAGTAGCTCGTCGGCGTGTTGGCGGCGGCGGCCCAGCCAGCCCCGTAGTCCGAGTAGGAGCCCTTCAGGCCCATCGGCTCGTAGTTCCCGTCGTAGTCCTTCTCGTAGGTGAACGGGTAGTTTTCCTCGTACCACGGGCGAAAGGCGGGCTGCTCCGGAAGCAGGTTCGGATCGGCGCCGTTGTCCGAGAAGAAGAGGACGAGCGTATTCTCGGCCTGTC
>CAJHYD010000089.1_pt1 | contig 81055 bp, 72 predicted proteins | sample 9198701 | NCBI WGS metagenome assembly CAJHYD01 (sample SAMEA7708365, study PRJEB35096) | sediment metagenome | biome: marine neritic benthic zone biome [ENVO:01000025]; feature: sediment [ENVO:00002007]; material: shallow marine sediment [ENVO:03000034] sea grass bed [ENVO_01000059] ...
CGTTCAGCCCCAATACCGCCTACGTCAACACGATCGCGCCGTCGCGCGAACCGGTCTACCCCGGCGACCGCGCCATCGAGCGGCGCCTCGAGGCATTCCTGCGTTGGAACGCGATGGCGATGGTGGTCAATGCCAATCGGGAGAGCTCCGAGTTCGGCGGCCACATCTCCAGCTATGCATCCTCGGCGACCTTGTACGAAGTGGGTTTCAATCACTTCTGGCGCGGGCCGACCGACAAACATCGGGGCGACATGGTGTTTATCCAGGGTCACTCGTCGCCGGGCATCTACGCCCGCGCCTATCTCGAGGGCCGGCTGGACGACGAGCGGCTCAATCGCTTCCGCAAGGAAGTCGGTGGCGGCGGCCTTTCGTCATATCCGCATCCTTGGCTAATGCCGGATTTCTGGCAGTTCCCCACTGTGTCCATGGGCCTCGGCCCGATGATGGCGATCTTCCAGGCGTTCTTTACCCGCTACATGGAACACCGCAGCATGATCGAGCCCTTCGGGCGCAAGGTGTGGGCCTTCCTCGGCGACGGTGAGATGGACGAGCCCGAATCCATGGGCGCGTTGTCGCTGCCGGCGCGCGAGAAACTCGACAATCTGGTGTTCGTGATCAATTGCAATCTGCAACGTCTCGATGGACCCGTGCGCGGCAACAGCAGCATCATCCAGGAGCTGGAGGCGACCTTCCAGGGCGCCGGATGGAAAGTGATCAAGGTGCTTTGGGGAAGCCGCTGGGATCCGCTGCTGGCTCAGGACCACAACGGGGTGCTGCGCCAGCTCATGGAGGAGTGTGTCGACGGCGAGTATCAGAATTTCAAAGCCAAGGGTGGCGCCTACACCCGTGAGCATTTCTTCGGCAGGTATCCGGAGACCAAGGCCATGGTCGCCAACATGTCCGACGACGAGGTGTGGAATCTCAATCGCGGCGGGCATGACGCGCGCAAAGTCTACGCGGCCTACCATGAGGCGATGCAGAGTGATGGTCGCCCGGTGGTGATCCTGGCGAAGACGGTAAAGGGCTTCGGCATGGGTGAAGCGGGCGAGGGTCAGAACATCGCCCATCAGCAGAAAAAACTGGACGAAGCTGCGCTCAAGGCCTTCCGTGATCGCTTTCATATTCCGGTGTCCGATGACGAGATCGCGTCGGTGCCGTTCTGCCGGCCCGATGACGACAGCGAGGAAATGAAATACCTGCGCGCGCGTCGCGGTGATCTGGGCGGATCGCTGCCGCAGCGGGTCGGTGAAGCGCCGCCGCTCGAGGTGCCTGGTCTGGAGATCTTCAAGCAGCAGCTCGAGAGCACAGGAACACGTGAGATCTCGACCACCATGGCGCTGGTGCGCATGCTGACCTCGCTGGTGCGCGACAAACAGATCGGCAAGCACATCGTGCCCATCGTCCCGGACGAGGCGCGGACCTTTGGCATGGAGGGCATGTTCCGCCAGATCGGCATCTACTCCAGCGCCGGTCAGCTGTATACGCCGCAGGACGCTGACCAGCTGATGTTCTACAAGGAAGACAAGAGCGGCCAGATCCTCGAGATGGGCATCAACGAGGCGGGGGCTCTATGCGCGTGGACGGCCGCCGGAACCGCCTATGCCAACCACGGCGTAAACATGGTGCCGTTTTACATCTATTACTCGATGTTCGGCTTCCAGCGGGTCGGCGACTTTATCTGGGCGGCCGGTGACATGCAGGCCCGGGGTTTCCTTATCGGCGGTACCGCCGGACGAACGACACTGGCCGGCGAGGGTCTGCAACACCAGGACGGCCACAGCCATCTGCTGGCCTCCACCGTGCCCAACTGCATCAGCTACGATCCTGCCTATGCCTACGAGCTGGCGGTGATCGTCCATGACGGACTCAAGCGGATGTTCGAGCAGCAGGAACGGGTGTTTTATTACATCACCTGCATGAACGAGAACTACGTGCAGCCGGCCATGCCCAAGGGCGCGCAAGACAACATCCTCAGGGGCGCGCACCGTATCAAGGAGGGGGGTAAGGGCCGCGTCCGCGTGCAGCTGCTCGGTTCCGGGACGATCCTGCGCGAAGTGCAGGAAGCGGCCGCGCTGCTGCAGCAGGATTTCGATATCCCGGCCGATGTCTGGAGCGTGACCAGCTTCAACGTGATGCGCAGGGAAGCGATGGATGCGGAACGCTGGAATCGCCTGCATCCGATGGAGAAGCCGCGCAGCAGTCACGTGCAGCAATGCTTTGGCGACATCGAAGGCCCGATGATCGCGGCGACCGACTATATGGCCGCCGTCCCCGATCAGATCCGGCAGTGGATCCCGGGACGGTATCTCACGTTGGGCACCGACGGCTATGGGCGCAGCGATGGTCGCGAGGCGCTGCGCTGGCATTTTGAAGTCGACCGTTTCCAGATCGCGGTGGCGGCATTGAAGGCGCTGGTCGACGAGGGCAGCATCGATGTCGACACAGTGCGCCGTGCCATGGCCCGCTACGACATCGATCCAGAGAAACCGAATCCGGTTTCCGACTGACGCGGCGGGGAGCATACGAGCGTGAGCAGCAAGATCGAAATACGCGTCCCCGATATCGGTGATTTCTCGGATGTGGAAGTGATCGAGGTCCATGTCGGTGCCGGTGACACGGTGGCGCTGGAAGATCCGCTGATCACGCTGGAGACCGACAAGGCATCGATGGATGTGCCCTCGAGTGCGGCCGGTCGTGTAGTCGCAGTGGCGGTCAGTGCCGGTGACAAGGTCTCGGAAGGCAGTCTGGTGCTGACCGTGGAGGTCGACGAGAGCACTGCGGACGCCGCGGTCGAGGCAAAGGCTGCCAGCGCGGTCGCGCCTCCGCCGCCTCAGGTCACCGCCGCTAGCCCTGACCTTGGGCGCGGCGCCGGTGCGGAGCTTGCGGTCCAGGTGCCGGACATCGGTGATTTCACCGACGTGGACGTGATCGAGGTGCACGTGGCGCCGGGGGACCGGATCTCCGCAGAAGACCCGCTGATCACGCTGGAGACCGACAAGGCCTCCATGGACGTGCCGGCGCCGGCCGCCGGCGAGGTCAAGAGTCTCTCGGTTAAGGCTGGTGACAAGGTTTCCGAAGGATCGACTGTGTTGATCATGCTGACCGAGGCGCCCGCGCAAGCGGCGGCCGGCACAGAGTCAGCGGATGTCAGCGACAAACCCGCAGCCGCCAGCAATGCATCGCCGGCGCCAGCCGCCCCGCCGGCGGCAGCGTCGACGCCATCACGTCGGGGCGAACTGCCTCCCATCGACGAACAGACTTTTGCTCGCGCGCACGCCAGCCCGGCCGTGCGGCGCTTCGCCCGGGAACTGGGCGTTGACCTGGGACAAGTCAGCGGCGGAGGGCTCAAGGGCCGGATCACCCGCGACGACGTCAAGGCCTACGTCAAGTCCGTATTGAGTGGTCATGCGGCGGCCGTCGCGCCGCCGGCGCTACCTGCGGTACCGGCTGTGGATTTCGCCAAATATGGCGAGATCGAAGTCCAGCCTCTGACGCGGATCCAGAAGATCTCGGGTCCCCGTCTACACGCCAGCTGGATAAATCTGCCGCATGTCACCCAATTCGATCAGGCTGATATCACCGAGCTGGAAGAACGGCGGCAGACCCTGAAGGGCAAGGCGGAGAAACAGGGCGCGCGCCTGACGCCACTGGCGTTCCTGGTTGTCGCCTGCGTCAAGACGCTGAAAGAGTTCCCCGAGTTCAACGCTTCGCTCGATGCATCCGGCGAGAACCTCGTGTTCAAGAAATACTTTCATATCGGCTTTGCGGCCGATACCCCTCACGGCCTGGTGGTGCCGGTGATCAAGAATGCGGATCAGAAGAGTCTGCTGCAGATCGCACGGGAGCTGGCCGACCTCAGCGCGCTGGCTCGGGACGGCAAGCTGGCCGCTGCGGACATGCAGGGCGGGACGTTCACCATCTCCAGCCTGGGTGGTATCGGCGGCACCGCGTTTACGCCGATTATCAACGCACCCGAAGTGGCGATCCTCGGCGTGTCGCGTTCCAATACGCAGCCTGTCTACCAGGACGGCTCGTTTGTCCCTCGACTGATGCTGCCGCTGTGTCTGTCCTACGATCACCGCATCATCGACGGCGCGGCAGCCGCCCGCTTTACCACGTTCCTTTCCGCCCAGCTGTCGGATCCCGACGGCTTGCTGCTGAATTGAGCGGCCGCAGCGAGGTCACATGAGCGACACCATCCAGATAAAGGTTCCGGATATCGGTGACTTCAAGGACGTGGACGTGATCGAGGTCCACGTAAAGCCTGGCGACGAGGTGGCTGCCGAAGATCCGTTGATCACGCTGGAAACCGACAAGGCGTCCATGGACGTGCCGTCGCCGACAGCCGGTCACATCGACAAACTGCTGGTGGCTGTCGGTGACAAAGTCTCCGAAGGATCCGTCATCGCGGCACTCAGCGCCGGCGAGGGTACACAGAGTGCGCCCGCAGAAGCCGGCGACAGTACCGGTGACAAAGCCGGAGCCGGTACGGCAGCGAAGGCGGCAGCCATACCGGCGCCATCGGCCGCGGAGTTCGGTGGCGATGCCGACATGCAGGCGCAGCTGGTCGTGCTCGGCGCGGGTCCCGGCGGCTACACGGCCGCATTCCGCGCCGCTGATCTGGGTCTGGACGTGATCCTGGTCGAGCGCTACCCCACCCTCGGCGGGGTCTGCCTCAATGTCGGCTGTATCCCGTCGAAGGCCCTGCTGCACGCGGCCAAAGTCATCGACGAAGCGGAATCCATGAGCCACCACGGCATCGAGTTCGGTCCACCGAAGATCGATGTGGACAAGCTCAGGGACTGGAAGGCCGGCGTGGTCGCTCGCCTGACCAAGGGTCTGGGTGGTCTGGCCAAAAGCCGCAAGGTGCGGGTGGTTCACGGCCATGCAAGTTTTGCCTCGGATCATCATCTGAACGTGGACGGCGACGAGGGCAGTCAGGTCATCGCGTTCGAGCAATGCATCATCGCTGCCGGCTCGCAGTCCTTTATGCTGCCCGATCTGCCAGACGACCCGCGCATCGTCGACTCCACCGGCGCGCTGGAACTGGATGGTCTGCCGAAACGCATGTTGGTGGTCGGCGGTGGCATCATCGGGCTGGAGATGGCCTGCGTGTATGACGCGCTCGGCGTCGAGGTATCCGTGGTCGAATTGACCAAGACGCTGATGCCCGGCTGCGACAAGGATCTGGTGCGGCCGTTGCAAAAAAGGATTTCAAAGCGTTACCAGGCGATCATGCTCGGCACCGCCGTGACCGGCATGAAGGCCATGAAGAGTGGCATCAAGGTCAGCTTCGAGGGTGATCAGGCGCCGGACAAACCGCAGACCTATGACAAGGTGCTGGTGGCCGTGGGCCGCACGCCCAATGGCAAACGTATCGGCGCTGAGCAGGCCGGCGTGCGCGTGGACGAGCGCGGCTATATCCCGGTGGATAAGCAGATGCGCACCAACGTGCCGCATATCTACGCCATCGGCGACATCGTCGGCCAGCCGATGCTGGCCCACAAGGCCAGCCACGAGGCCAAGGTGGCGGCCGAGACGGTGGCCGGACACAAGGTGGCCTTCGACGCCCGGGTCATCCCCTCGGTGGCCTATACCGATCCGGAAGTGGCCTGGGTCGGCCCCACCGAGGAGCAGGCCAAGGCCGAGGGCATCAAGTACGCGGTCGGAAAATTTCCCTGGGCCGCCAGCGGCCGCTCGCTGGCGATCGGTCGGGACGAAGGCTTTACCAAGCTGCTGTTCGATCCGGACACGGATCGTGTGCTCGGCGCCGGTATCGTCGGTACCAATGCCGGTGACCTGATCGCCGAGGCCGGTCTCGCCATCGAAATGGGCTGCGAAGCCGCCGACATCGGCCTGACCATCCATCCCCATCCGACCCTGTCGGAGAGCGTCGCCATGGCGGCGGAAGCGTTCGAGGGTACGCTCACCGAGTTGTATATCCCGAAGCGGAAATAGCGCCGGGTCACCGTCCTCTTCTCTTGCTCCATGCTCTGTCCACGGCCCTCGGCCGGAACAGATCGTGCCCGGGTTCGCCGCCGCATATCATACTGATTGTAAAGGTATTTCCTCGGCGCAGCCGTCATTTAACACCCGCGTTATTTGAACTGTGTCACAAAACCGTGCGCCGAACCGACGTCGCCGGTCACGGCTGAAAGTCCCGTAATTCGGTCAAATTGTGCCCAAGCCGAGCGATACCCCATCAGGGCGCTCCAACAGGCAGATGCGAAACCCACGCAAGGGACAGGATCATGGCCACGAGAATTGCGCTGACTTTGACGGTCATGGCATGCACGCTGGCGATGAGCGCCGCGACGATGTTTGGCGATTCCCGAATAGATCAGCAACCGGCCAGCTATATCGTACGGGCGGACAGCACCGAGCTGGCTGTCGAAGCCATCGATGCCGTCGGCGGCACCGTCACCCACGAACTCGGCATCATTGAAGCCGTCGCGGCCACGCTGACGACCGAACAGCTGCGCGATCTGCGCAGTCGTGAATCAGTCCGCCAGGTGACCGCAGACGGTACGGTGGAGACCGCAGCCGGCACCATGGGCCCCTATGTGCATTTCCCGAAACTGGTAGGCGCCGACCGTCTGCATGCCGAGGGCTATATGGGTCGCTCGGTCACCGTCGCGGTGCTCGATAGCGGTATGGCCGCGATTGCGGAGCTGAATAAGGACACTTCCGGCAAGGTCCGCAGGCTGCGCCGTTACAACTCGATCACAGACCAGGAAGGTACCCACCTGGACAAATACGGACATGGCACCCACGTTGCCAGCATCATCCTCAATACGGATTTTTCGGATGACGGCACCGGCCGCTTCAACAGCATCGCGCCCGATGTCAAAGTAGTGCCGGTGAAGACCTTCGACAAGAATGGCGTGGGTACCTATGCGGATGTGATCCGCGGTCTCGACTGGATCCTGAGCAAAAAGGACGAATTCAATATCCGCGTACTCAACCTGTCCTTCAGCGCCCACGTCAATTCCCATTACTGGGAAGACCCGATCAACCAGGCGGTGATGCGTTTGTGGCAGGCCGGCGTGGTCGTCGTGGCCTCGGCCGGCAACAAGGGTCCCGATGCGATGAAGATCGGTGTGCCCGGCAACAATCCCTATGTGATCACCGTCGGCGCCATGACCGATAACTACACACCCACGGACGCCACCGATGACTATCTGGCCTCGTTTTCCGCAGCCGGTCCGACGGTGGAAGGCTTCGTCAAACCAGAGATCGTGGCGCCGGGTGGGCATCTGGTTTCGCGCACGCGCACGAAGAGCACGCTGGCCAAGAAACATCCGCAGTTCCATGATCACGACAAGTATTTCACCATGTCCGGCACGTCCCAGGCCGCGGCCGTGGTCAGCGGCATCGCCGTGCTGATCCTGGACGCCGACCCCGGCCTGAGCCCGGATGACGTCAAATGCCGCCTGATGGCCTCGGCGAAACCCGCGGTGGACAGCAACGGCGATCTGGCCTACAGCATCTTCCAGCAGGGCGCCGGTCGCGTCGACGCCTACGCAGCGGCCCACAGCAATGCCAGCGGCTGCGCCAATGGTGGTCTCGACATCGACATGGATCTGGCCGGACAGCGCCACTTCGGCGGTCGCGCCAACCGCGACGAGGACGGCAACTATTATCTGATGGGCATGGACGGCTACATCTGGACCGACGGCTATGTTTGGACCGATGGTTACATCTGGACCGACGGCTATGTCTGGACCGACGGCTACATCTGGACCGACGCCTATGTCTGGACCGACGGCAGCGTCGGGCCGAATGGCTATATCTGGACCGATGGCTACGTCTGGACGGACGGCTACGTCTGGACCGATGGTTACGTCTGGACCGATGGCTATATCTGGACCGACAGCCTGACCGAGAAGGTGCGCACCAACGTGTGGGTGGACCAGGAATAGCGGTCAGGTCGGAGCAGAGCAGGAATCCGCTTTGGTAGCGGATCGGAGCGCATAGCCCTCACCGGCCTCGGAACGATGCCCGCTCCGATCGGCTTGCGGAATGCGTCCGAGACGCAAACCCATTCTCAGTCTGCGCCTGCACAATTGCCGCCGATACTGACTAGGTCTAGGATGGCCTCAGCGGCCTCTCGCGGTCCCGTCCGACCCCTTCTCCGCGTCGGCCGCAGGTAATCATGAAAGACCTGACACTGCGCATCATCGAGTTGCTGGCGTACCCCCGCCTCTACGCAGTCGAGAGTATCGACCCCGGCCAATGCCCGCATCAGGGCCGTTTCGAGCCCGCAGACGAACGCTGCCGACTCTGCGAGCTCGGCGCGGAATGCGAGTGGCTGGAGTCCGGTGAGCCGTTCGTCGATCTGGCTATCCGTAGTCAGGAGCAGATGCTGGACACCTTGCGTTTCGCGCTGGACTACGTCGAAGCGAACAACCATCGCTCACGGCGGCGCCTGGCGAGCTGCGTCTGCGAATCCTGCGAGTGGCTCAGACAAGCCGGACAACTCTTGCGTGAGGCTGAGGGCAGGGCCGTGCGGGTTCATCACAGCGCCTGACTGACCCGGCTGACTGTCGGCAGGCCCGGCCGTGATCCGGCTTACCCGGTCGCGGATTTCTCCGTTCGCCGCCACCGCGCATCCGGCCAGAGGGTCACCATCCCCAATACCAGGATGAATGCGAGCGAGACCCGACCGCCGCCACCGCCACCACCGGGGTTGGGCGGCGCGGCGGTCTCAGTGATCAGCGTGGTGTTGCCGGGATCGAACGCCAGGTCAGTGATGTATTCCTCGCCGAAATCCACTTCCACCAGCGGATTGAGGCTCGGCACGTTGTTGGAATTTTGTATCCGCCCGCTGCCGTCCGCGTTCAGTTGCAGCAGTGCAGGGTGGAAACGTCCATTGTCGACTTCGCGGCCGTTAAAGGTCAGCACGACCCCGTTACCGACCAGTTCCGCCGCCTGGACACCGTCGTCGAGCACCGCCGCCGGCGCGATTTCAAAGCTCAGTGAACCGCCCTGGGCATAGAACTCGGCGCCGGTCATGGACCGCTGCAGGTCAAAGGCCGGGAAGCCCGAGGGTGTTCCCGGCTCCAGCACACCGGTGACCTGATAGACCACGCTGGTGATTTCCGGGTCCACATAGACGCCGGGCGCCAGCGGGGCATCGATGTCGATGCGGATGTTGAAGAAGTCCACATCGCTAAACACGTTGGTGACCTGGTAATCGCTGCTGGCGGTGGCGAGCCTCATGGTCTGGGCGTGGACCGGGGTAACTGCGACCAGTCCAAAAAACAGAACAGTGGCGGCACGAAGCATCAGATTTGACTCCAGGTCGAGACGGGTCCGGTAGCCGTATTCGCCCGGCAGATCGGAGTCAGGCGCTGCAAAGAATGCCCGGATGCCGACTATCGGCATCCGGGCTCATTTGCGTGCTTGGACGCCGGATTCTCGCGCGTGGCGATATTACTCGTCGCCGAACACGCCGAGTATATGGAGCAGGCTGGTAAACAGATTGAACAGCGCCACATACAGGGTGACGGTAGCCATGATGTAGTTGGTCTCGCCACCATTGATGATGCTGCTGGTCTGAAACAGGATCAGTCCGGCCATCAGCATCACGAACATCGCGGAGACGACCAGGGCCAACCCCGGCATCTGCAGAAAGTAGGCACCCAGACCCAGCAGGAAACCGACCAGGATGCCGGCCATCAGGAACCCGCCCATAAAGCTGAAATCACGTTTGCTGGACAGCGCATAGGCGGACAGGCCGAGGAAGATCGCGCCGGTTGAGCCCAGTGCCATCATCACCAGCTGCGAGCCATTGGGCAGCGAGAGGTAGGCATTCAATATCGGCCCCAGTGTCAGACCCATAAATCCGGTCAGCGCAAAGACGCTGACCAGACCCCATACGCTGTTACGCAGCTTGGCGGTCAGGAACAGCAAGCCGAAATAACCGACCAGCGTCAGGATCAGTCCCGGGTGCGGCATATTCGTGGCCATGGCCAGGCCGGCGGTGCCGGCACTGAACAGCACCGTCAACGACAGCAGCATGTAGGTGTTGCTGATGACTTTGTTGGTGCCGAGAGTCCGGGTCTGTGCGCGATCGACTGTGGTCGCTCTAAGTTCCATTTCCATACCTCGTGTTGCGGATGGTCAGCTTGAACATCTGTTTACAAGTCAGGCGGAGCAATATCCGCGGGACGTAAGCGGAAGATGTTACCAAACCCTTTGGACCGGGTCGGGCCCGGGAATGTTCCCTGTAATTTCTGACCGACGGGATCGAAAAAAAAGTCAGAATAAAAATATATCAATCAATAACTTAAGGTCACTTATTCAACTGCATTCTGATACAGGTTCAGCGTTTCCGCGATGGTGTCGCGGATGTTGAAATGCCGATCGATGCGCTCGCGTCCCTGATGGCCCATGGCCGCCGCTTCCGTCGGATGCTCGCACAGATACTGTAAGGCCCGCGCCAGTGCGGCCGCGTCACCGGGTGGCACGACAAAGCCCGTTTCGCCGTCCACGACCAGTTCGGCTGATCCACCGGTGTCAGAGACGACCGTCGGCACACCGTAGACCATCGCCTCGATCACGGTCTTGGGCAGGCCTTCGCGCTTTGTCGAGGCAAGGACGGAGGCCTGACAAGCGGCGGTCAGCGCGCAGGCGTCAGTGCGGAAACCGGCGACGTGGATGCGCCGGTGCATCGGGCTCGCATCGATCAGGGTCTTCAGCGCCGGTTTGTCCATGTCGGCGCCGACGAGCAGCACGTGGATCGGTTCGTGCTGTGGCAGGTGATGGGTGGCCTCGATCAACACCTCGATGCCTTTGCGCGGACGGTAATTGGCGACGGCGCCGACCACGAACGCGCCGTAGGGGATACCGAACTCGGACAGATCCGCCGGCGTGTCCGTATACCAGCTCAGATCGTGACCCTTGTAGATGGTCACCACATGTTCCGGATCCGTGCGCAGTTCGCGCAGGTCGTCACGCACCGCGTCCGCCACTGCAACCACGCGATCGATGCGCGGATTGAGATGGGTCATCCAGCAGGACGGATCATAGCGATGGATATTGCCGGTCTGTCCCCGGTAGCTGACGACTTTCACCGGCAGCTTGCGCGCGGCCATCACACCGCTGGCGATCGCCTTGTTGTTGAACAGATGCAGGATGTCGTGCTTGCCGGCGATCAGCGCGTCGCGGATCATATTGACTGCGCCCCGATCGAACTTGTGCCGGGGGACGAAATCGATGACGCGGATCCCGGCTGCTTCCATGGCCGGTCGATAGACCGAATCACCCTGGGTCATGATCTCGCACTCGACCCCGGCCCGCGCCAGACCCAGCAGGGTCTCCGCTTCCGGACGGATGCTGTTGAGCGTGTCTTTGTGCGACGTGATCCAGAGCGCTTTCATTGATCGCCGGCCCCAGCCATGGACGGGTCGGCCCGGGTGGAGCCCGCGCCGGGCTTTAGGCTACGTGCCCAGGCCGATCCAGGCAACGCCATCCGCTGTCGCGATCGCGCGGCGGTCCGGCTGCGTGTAACCCGGGGCTGAGAGAACTAGAAACGCCAGATAAAGCCGATAGAAGGGAGGGTGGGCAGATAATCGCGGGTCTCCAGCGACAGATCCGGCGGCCCGTCACCCTCATCGGGCTCTTCCAGTTCGTACTCGACGCAGCAATCGTTGTTGCGATCAAGCATATTGGTGACCTCGAAGAACGCGGTGAGCGTGCTGTTCGGAAGCTTGAATTCCCTGGCGATGCGGGCGTCGATGGTGACATAGTGGTTGAGACGCTCGTTGTTGCGCCGTTCGACGGCGACAAGACCGATGGGCTCGGCCTGGACCAGCTCGACGCCACTCGTTGGCCAGCCGGTGTGATAATTCGCCGCTACACTCAGGTTCCAGCGCTCGGACTGCCAGTCGATGCCGCCGGCAAGGGCATCACGCTGATCCCAGCTGCGGCGGATGTTCGCACCCGTGAACTTGTCTTTCACCTCGGCATAGCTGTAGCTCAGCCACCAGCCCAGGGGTCCGCCGTTACGACGCACGAGGGACACCTCGACGCCGCGGGCGGTGGCGCTGTCGGGATCGATCTCGATCCGGTCCGGGTTGAGCTCTGGCAGTAGCACGCGTGAGAAGAGGAGGTTCTCGTAGCGCGGCCGCAGCCGGTCGAAATCTTTCTGATAGGCTTCGACGCGCAGGTCGATGCCCCAGCGGCTGCGATACTCGATGCCGGCTACCAGGTGATCCGCCCGTTGCGCGTCGAAGTATCGCGTCTGCCCGTCGGAGATCTGTAGTTCGTCGATGCCCTGAGTCTGATAGTGGCGCCCCCAGCTGGCGCGCAGCGTGGTGTTGTCGCCCAGCTCATACATCAGCCCCAGCCGTGGGCTGAACAGATCCTGGTTGTCTTCCGTCAGCGTCTCTCGATCCCATCGGACTCCAGCCTCGGTCGTGAAATTGTCGGTAAGCCGCGCCCTGGCCCCGGTGTATAGCCAGAATTGAGTCCCGTCCGGATTGAGATCGAATTCGTTATTCCGCGTCGGTTCCATGGGCGCGCCCGGGGTCAGGAACAACAGGTCGAACTCCACGTCGTCGCTGAAGTCATAGTTGCCGTCCGAAAATGCGGCACCGCCGCCGGCATTGAGCTGTAGTGCCTCGCTGACGCGCAGATTCCAGTTGCTCTCGAGGCTGCTGATGTTAAAGCTGCGGTCGTCGTCAAGGCTGCCACGGCTGACGCCTTCCTTGTCAGTCGTACCGTTGCGTCTGCTGTAAAGATGGGAGTGGGAGACGATGGTCCATCCGCGCAGATCAGGGGTCGGTTCATGATCCAGCCGGACCCAGAAATAGGCGTCCCGATATTTGGCCTTGGCGTTCTCTTCGCTGTCGCTGTCCGACAGGTTGATGTCGTCATCGAAGTAGAGGACGTTGCCGGTCACCCGCAGCGTGTTGGTGGCCTGCACGCCGAAGCGTGAGTAGACATCAAAATAGCTCGGGTCGCCGATGCTGGAATCGATTACATCGATGACCAGGTCCAGATTGCCCCGGCGTGCCGATACTGCCCAGTCCACCCGGCCGTCGTCGGATGAGCCGGCAGTCAACAGCGACGTGTTGAACAGGCTTTGAGAGATCTCATGCTGGCGGCCGACTGGTGGCTCCAGCGAGCGGATATCGATCACGCCGCTCATGCGATCGCCGTAGTTGACCGGCACACTGCCGGTATAGATATCCATCCCCTGGATCACCGCTGGGTCGATGGCGCTGAACACGCTCTGAAAATCCTTCAGGTGGAAGGGATTGCGCAGACGCATGCCATCGAACAACACCAGGTTCTCGTCGATATCGCCGCCACGCAAATGGGATTTGGCCGACCAGCCGTTGGTGGCAGTTCCCGGCAGCCGTGCCACCGCGCGCAACGGATCATCCCCCAGGTCCGGCAACTGCTCGATCTGCTCAACCGGCAAGAAGTACGACGCGGACGTGCCGCGTTGTGCCAGATCGTAACGGCTCGCGTTGACCACCACCGATCCCAGCTGCCAGACGTCTGGCGTATCGATATCCAGCTGGACCACGCTGATCTTGCCCGGCTTGACCTCCACTGACGCGGTGGCGGTAGCTCGCGCGGATTCGTCCTGGAGCACGCGTACCGTATGCCAGCCAGTCTCGAGACCTGGAAAGCTGAAATGGCCACGGGCCGAGGTGACGGCTTTCTCGTCGCTGCCGTCGAGTGCAAGGGTCGCGCCGGCGATACGGCGGCCTGTGCCGGCTTCACGCACCACGCCGAGAACAGTCCCGGTCTCCGGGCGTTCCTGTTCCGGTTTGCGTACGATCAGCACGCTGTCTTGCGGGCCGGGCTCGAGCGTCAGGTTGTAGGGTTCGAGGATCTCCTCAAGCAGCGCGCGGCCGCCACTCGCAGCTGGCTCCGATTTGACCGTCATCCACGGGCGTACCAGGTCACTGCTGTAGTAGACCTCGAGACCCTGGGCCTCGATTTCGGTGATCACGCCGATCAGCGAGCGCCCCAGCAACGGCGGGTCTTCCGCAGCAGCGGGCACGGTCGACAGACATCCGGCAACGGTGAGCACGCCAGCGATCCAGCCCACCGCTATCCGCGCCCGCCCAGAGGCAAGGTGCGTCCTCGGGCGACGTCCTTGCCTAGGGCGTCTCTGCATCAATCAGAATCTCGCTTCCGCCAGTGACCAGATACTGGAAATCCGTGGTCTGCAGCATCACTGCCAATGCTTCCATGGGCATCAGGCGCCGGGCGCTGCCGTGGAGGATCGTGCTATTCGCCAGGTCAGCCAACTCCGGTCTGGCGAAGTGTATCTGCCTGCCGGTCTCGCGGGCGACCCATTCCAGCAGTCTGGACAGCGGCTGGTCCTCAGCGTAGGCGGCCGGTGCCACCACCTGGACCCACTCCCAGTCGGGGTGATCTGAGGTGATCCGGGCGCGCTGTAGAGGTCGACGGTCGAGGATGATCAACTCGTCGCCGGCAACGCTCTCGATCTCTTCGTAACGCGTGCTAATCAGCACGCGCCCCTCGCGGACACGGACCCTGGAGCCTGCCGGACCCCGACGCACCTCGAATTGCGTGCCGATGTGGCGCACGCGGCTGTCGGGCGTCACGATCTCGAGATCATCCGCGTCGCCGTCGGCCGAACCGGAATCGAAATACACGGCGCCGGCGGACAGCAAGATCCGGTCTGCGCCCTGGAATTCGATTTCGCTGCGCTGGTCGACCCGCAGCGAACTGCCGTCCTGCATCAAGATACCGGCACCGCTGTCTGGCCCGGTCCGCAAACGCATGCCGTCCTCGAGCTCGGTGATCTCATCGGTATCCAGCCATATCCAGTCCGACGCGTCAGCCATGCGTACCATCGTGGTGCCCACCACCGCATCGGTCCTCGCCACGGTCAGTCCAGGCGCAAACGACTCTGGCGACTGCAGCAACGCGACCGAGATCGCAGCGACCGCAGCGATACTCGCGGCCAGCGCGGTGAACATGCGCCGCCGCCGCTGTCGCAGACGGCCGCGCCAGGCTTCGGTCGCCGCACCGAGTACCTGTTGGTAAGCGTCTGCTGGCGGCGTTTCCCTTGATCCGGCCGCTTTTAGCAGCAGGGCGAGGACCTCGTCCGATCCATCCGGCGGCAGATCATGTGTTCGGTTTGTCGTGTCGTTGCTCATGGCTTGTAATCCGGTTTCAGGATCCGATCAGGCCGTCCAGCGCATCGGCGCTGCCGCTCAGACCGGCGAATGCCTCGCGGAACGCGCCGCGCGCGCGGGTCAATAAGGACTCGACGGCCTTCGGTCCCAGGTCCATGCGTCTGGCCATCTCCTTGACCGAGAGTCCTTCCACATATTTCAGTTCCAGTGCATCACCATAACGGTCGGGCAGATGATCCAGTGTGGTCTGCACCAGGCGGCCGAGATCCCGGTATCGGGCCCGTGACTCGGGTTGTTCGCTGGCCGGTGCGCTCAACGCCTCCAGCAGCTCGCGGGCGTCTCGCGTGTCCTCGAACAGCACCACATTGCTGGTCCGGACCTTGCGGCGCCGACAGTGATCGACCAGCGTGTTGTGGCAGATCCGGTGGAACCACGCGTATAGCGACGCTTCGCCCCGGTAGCTGGACAATTTCTCGATCGCTTTGCAGAAGGTCTGTTGAACCACTTCGGTAGTCGCCTCCCGGTCATGGTCGAGACGCACCAGCGCGAAGCGGTACAGGCGCGGGAAAAAGCGATCGAAGGTTTCCTTGAAGGCCTTCTCATCGCCCCCAAGGATCCGCTTCGCCAGCGCTTTGTCTAAATGGATAGTCTCCGGCACTCGCAATCTCCCGCTCCTCAATAAAGGAGACGGTACAGCGGCGGAAATCCTTCGCCCTTGACCGAGATACTGGCACCCGGGTCCAGGCCGGTCCAGCGCACAATCCGGCTTTTCCGCAAGCAGCGAAGGATTTTCGCCTTGCCGATCGTCTATGGATGCGAGGGGAAAGCCAGGCCACGGGGGCCGATCGCATGGCTCTGCAAGCAGGCGAAGAACAGGTCTGGCCTCCCGAATGGTGTTAACGGCACCGTGCCTGTCCGGCGGCGGCCACAAAATGAAATTCTGGGGACTTCTCGATGAAAACTGATAATCGAGAGCGGACATTCCGCATACCGGGTGTCGTGGGTCTTGTTGCCGCCGCGCTAGTCGTTTCGGCCGCACTGGTCATGCCGCGGGATGCGTTGGCCTGGCGCAATGACAGCCAGACTGCCTGTCAACAGGCGGCACGCAGGATGTTCAGCGCGTGCCGCCTGGAAAACCTTGAAGACTACAACGTGGCTCTGGCCAATTGCGCGAACATCGAGGACGGAGGTGATCGGTCGGCATGCCGCCGCGAGGCACGGCACGAACTTGCCGAGGTCAACGAGGAGTGTGAGGACACATACGACGAGCGCCTCGGTGTCTGCGAGTTGCTCGATGAAAATTATTACCCGGACCCTCTGGCCAGCGCTGACGTCGTTGATCCGGACCAGATCAGCAACCCGAACCGCTACTTCTCCCTCAAGGCCGGGGATACCTCTGTGTTGCGCGGGACCGAGGACGGTGAGCAGACCGACGAAATCGTCATCGTCCGTGTCACCGATGAGGTCAGGCACATCGAGATAGAGGAAGGTCTCTTCATGCCTTGTCGCGTGGTCGTAGACGCGGCTCTGATCGAAAGCGAGGATGAGGAAGAGGACGGCGGCTGGGACTACACCCTGGGTGAGCTGACCGACGACTGGTATGCGATCGACTCGGTCGCCAGGATCTACTATTGCGGTGAGTTGTCACGCAACTACGATGAGGAAGGCGTGCTAAGGGATCTGGACGGCTCTTTCGAAGCCGGGATCGACGATGCCAAGGCTGGCACCCTGCTGCGGCCCATGTTCCCCGGATACGGTGTGGCGGATCGTCAGGAATACGCGCTGGGCGAAGCAGAGGACGTGGTGATCTATCTCAGTGGCAGTGCTTCGCCTGGCGACGACGTCGGTGGCGAGAACGAGAATAATCCGGATTTCGAATGCGACGATATGTGTCTGCAGACCCGGGACATCAATCCGAATGACCCAGGTGAGTACGAACTAAAGTACTACGTCCAGGACGTCGGATTTGTGCTTGCGGCTAATTTCGAGGGTGATGCAGTCGAAGGTGATGGTGAGTTCACCGGCGAACGCGAAGAGCTGGTCTGCACTGGTAGCGACGAATTGCTTGACGCCGATGCGCTGGAAGAATGTGGTGTCGAAGATGGTGCCGAACTGCTCGAAGAGCTGTGCGAAGCGGCACCGGACGCATTCTGTGATGATGACGACGATTGATGACAGGGATAGTCAGCGCTTGAAGTGAGTTGTGCGTTTTGGGAATTGGGGACCGGCAGGATGCTGGTCCCTTTTTTTCTGCGGTCGGTCGAGGCGCATTTGAATGCGCTGGTAACAGCGGCAGCTCAGGCCACCTCCCTGGCGGGTACGCAATAGGGATAGAGCTCGTCGAGCGGGATTGACCCGCCGCGATCATTGACCACGCGCACGTGGTGACGTCTTAGCTGGCGCGGTTCGGGCACGCCGCAGGAATGGGCGATGACGCCGACTTCCTTGTGTATGGTCTCGGCATAACGATAGACCCGCTCCGCCTTGTCCGTCAGATCCAGTCCCCGCTGCAGACGACGATTGTGGGTGGTGATGCCGGTGGGGCAGGTGTTCTTGTTGCACTGGAGCGCCTGGATGCAACCCAGCGAGAACATAAAGCCGCGGGCCGAGTTGACGAAATCGGCGCCGGCGCACAGTGCCAGCGCGACCGCGCCCGGGGTGATCAGCTTGCCACTGGCGATCACACGGACCCGCGGGCGCAAGCCATAACTATCCAGCAGATCCACGGTCAGGGGCAGGCTCTCCCGGATAGGTATACCCATAAAATCGATCAGGCTCTGCGGCGCTGCGCCGGTGCCGCCATCGGCGCTGTCGACGGTGACAAAGTCCGGTGCGCTGTCAGTGCCCCGCCGGCTCACTTCCTTGAATAGCTCATCGAGCCAGCCCCAGGCGCCGATTACTGCCTTGAATCCGACCGGACGACCGGTGACCGTGCGGATATGCCCGATCATGTCGAGAAGATCCCCGGGCGCATTGATATCGGGATGGCGGTTCGGGCTGATCGAGTCCTGTCCCACCGGGATACCGCGGATGGCCGCGATCTCCTCAGTCACCTTGCCGCCAGGCAGGATGCCGCCCTTGCCGGGTTTGGCACCCTGGCTAAGCTTGATCTCGAACATCCTGAGCTGCTCATGGGCCGCGATCTCGGTCAGCCGCGCGTCGCTGAGGGCGCCATGTTCGTCGCGGACGCCATACTTGGCGGTGCCGATCTGGAATATCAGGTCGCAGCCACCCATCAGGTGAAACCGGGACAATCCGCCTTCGCCGGTGTTGAGCCAGATACCGGCTTTCTTGGCGCCCCTGGACAACGCGATCACCGCCGGTTTCGAGATCGCGCCATAGCTCATCGCCGAAATGTTGAACAGGCGATCGGTATGGAAAGGGTGCCGGCAATCGGGTCCGATCACCGTGGTGGCGACCGGCGCCGCGTCCTCATCCAGGGTCGGGAACGGGCAGTTGACAAAGATCGGTGTCCCCGGCGGGCGCAGATCGCGGGTCGAACCGAAGGCCACCGTGGTATCCACGCCCTTGGCTGCGCGGTAGACCCAGGCACGTTCGGCTCGATTGAACGGTAACTCCTCGCGATCTTGTGCGAAGAAATACTGGCGGAAGAACTCGCCCAGATGCTCGAAGAAATAGCGGAAGCGGCCGACCACCGGGTAGTTGCGTCGCACCGCATGCTTGGTCTGGGTCACGTCGATGACAAACATCACCAGCACCGCCAGCACCGCCAATCCGAGCGCGATGACAAACAGATCGGCCAGCAGGCCCTTTACGAACAGCAAGGTATCCATCGATCCCCCCTTTGGCGGCAGCCCGGAACGGACGACCCGCATCGATGTTCGGCGCTACCCGGCGGCAGCGCCCTGTCCGCCTAGTATCCGAGCGCGCGCCGGCGCAGGAAATAGTCGAGACTCGCCTTGCCCGGACCGTTGAACAACAGCGGCAGGAACATCACCAGGAAGATGACAGGCAGTTTAAAATTGCCAAAGCCCTTGTTGCTGATCGCATACCCCTGGAGCAGCTCGCCAACACTGCTGTAGCTCTCCGGCCAGTGCACGGCAGCGGTCGCGACGATGGTCAGGATGATCAGTGAGATCGACCAGAAGCGCGTAAACAGACCCAGCACCAGCATCGCGCCGCCCACCAGTTCGGTCCAGGTGGCCAGCAACCAGCTCAATTCCGGCGGTACCACGTTGAACGGAAACGGGAACTTGTCCTGGATGCTGCCGAACCAGTTCTCCCCCCGGTATTTGGCCAATCCGGCCTCGTAGAATTCCCAGCCCAGGAGAACCCGCAGGAACAGAGCCGGGACCCAGTCGCCGATGCGTTCCAGGGTCTCGGTGAGCCGGACCCAGCCAGATGTCAGTACGTTCATATCTGCCCCTGTTGTTATCGGATTCAGATGGGTGATGTCGCAACCGGGCGGGCGCCGAGTACTACTTCGCGCTCGCGGAGCTGTTGCAAAATGTCCCGGCCACCGTCGATCACTGCATCCGGCGACGGATGGGACATCTCCCGGGCGATGCACTCGAGCGCTTGCCGGCCGGAGGCGATGGCATCATCGCCGAGCAGCTCCAGCAGCCGCGCGGTGACCATGTTGATCTCCATAAAGCTGACGCGTCCAGAGAGGTTGCGATGGACCAGCAGCAGCGTCGGTTGATCCGGAGGCGTCCGTGGCTGGAACTCCGGTCCCAGACGGTGCACCGGGAACCGATAGCGTAGCGACCACATCAGCGGCGTGAGCACAGGGCGCCCAGCCAACAGATCCCCCTCAAGATCGACATCGGACAGGTCCGGATCCCGTTCGTCTATGGTCAGCGCCAGCTCGACCCACTCGTAATGCGCCAGCTCGAGCTGGAACGGCGGATCGCCATCCACCGTGCCGCGCTCTTCTTCGAGATACTTGAGGAATTCCCTCGGCATCTCAAGAAACAGCGGCGTGTGCGCCTGGTGCCGGGAGAAGTAGTCCCGCATCAGTATTTTCCATGCGTCGGCGCCGAGGATCTTGTGCAGCACCGGGAAGGTCTTGGCCAGCAGTTGGTTGACGTTGTTGAAGAACAGGTTGCGGTAGATCGCCATGCGGCGGTCTTCGATGCCCTCGGGTGCCGGATTGGTCTCGGGATCACGGATGTGGGCAGCAAAGGCATATTGATGTTGCTGAAACGCGGGTCTGTCAGCCATGGGCGGAGCTCGCGTCCTGGCTGGCCTCAGCACTGTCGCGCTGAATGCTCCGTATCTGGCGGATCTCTTCCATCAGCACCGCGGTGGCGGGGATGTTGAAATCGCGCTCCAGCAGCGTGGGCACTACGCCGAAATGATCGTAAGCCTTGCGTAACAGGTCCCACACCGGATCGCAGACCTCAGCGCCATGGGTGTCCACACGCAGATCTTCCGCCTCGACATAGTGCCCGGCAACGTGGAAATAGACCACGCGATCAGCCGGCAGGGCGGTGAGGAATGTCTCGGCATCATAGCGATGATTTATGCTGTTGACATAGATATTGTTGACGTCGAGCAGCAGGTCACAGTCGGCTTCTTCCAGCACCGCGCGCACGAATTCGATTTCCGCCATCTCCTGACCGGGCGACGCATAGTAGGACACATTCTCCAGCGCGATGCGCCGTTCGAGGATCTCCTGGGTCCGCCGCACGCGGGCGGCGGTATAGCGTACAGCTTCGTCGGTGAACGGGATCGGCATCAGGTCGTAGAGATGGCCGTCGTCGCCGCAATAGCTCAGGTGTTCGCTATAGAGGCGGATCTGGTGCTGATCGAGAAAACGCTTCAGACGATGCAGGAAGTGTTCGTCCAGCGGCGCGGGCCCGCCGATCGACAGGGACAGACCGTGACAGATAAACGGGAAGCGCTCGGTCAGGCGACGGAATTTGTCGCCCATGAGGCCGCCGACACCGATCCAGTTCTCGGGTGCGACTTCGAGGAAGTCCACCGCCGGCGGTGTCTCGAGGAACTCGTTGAGCATGCTTCGCCGGAGGCCGAGCCCGGCTCCGCTTACAGGATAGTGTTTCGCCATGATTCTCGTTTCGTCTGCCAGCATTGCGATGACCGTGATCGCCGACCAGCGATCTGTCTGACCGCGGCCGGCGCGACGGCCGGGCTTGTCCTAGAAGACCGGCCCGGCCCGCAGAATGTTACAACGAAAACAGTTGCCGCCGTCATCTACAGACGACGCAGCGCTTCCATGTAGGCGATTTCATCTGGCGGCGTACCGCTGCGCTGGCTGCGCCACAAGGCCTCACCCAGGCATTCCGCCATGCGGTGCTCGACCTCGTGGACGTCGCCAATCCGCTGCAACAGTGCGCTGTAGACGGTGCCGATGCCCTGCGGGCGGTCGGTGGCGAGTTGTTCGCGGATCGCCAGATGCATACCCATATGCAAGAACGGATTGCTGACGCCTTGCTCCGGATGCCAGTCCCGGCTCAGCGCGTTATCCGGATCATCCAGCGCAGCCTGATACTCGGGATGAGCCGCGACTACGTCAGCGATCTGCGCCTGCAGTGGCTCCAGCGGCAATCCGTCCCGGTAGCGCTGCCAGGCATCCACGTACATCTGCCGGAGCCCCTCGCGGTCGTCGGGCAAGAACATGGCTGTTCAGGGGTCCTGAAGCGCGAGCTGCGCTGGTTCTGACGCGGTCTTGCCGCGGTACTCGCAGAGATCGGCGATGATGCAACGGTCGCATTCGGGCCGTCGCGCCTTGCACACGTAGCGACCATGCAGGAGCAGCCAGTGATGGGCATCGTGCAGGAACTCCGGCGGCGTGGTGCGCAGCAGCCCTTTCTCCACCGCGAGCGGGGTCTTGCCGCGGGTCAGGCCGATGCGATTCGCTACCCGGAAGATGTGCGTGTCCACGGCGATCGTCGGCTCGCCGAATGCTGTGTTGAGGATCACGTTGGCGGTCTTGCGTCCAACGCCCGGCAGCGCCTCGAGCGCGGTCCGCTGCCGTGGCACCTCACCGCCGTGCTGCTGCACCAGGATGCGACAGGTCTCGATGATATTGCGCGCCTTGTTGTTGAACAGACCGATGGTCTTGACATATTCGATCAGCTGGTCGAGACCCAAATCCAGGATCTTGGCCGGGGTGTTGGCGAGCGGGAACAATCTCGCCGTGGCCCGGTTGACGCCCTTGTCCGTGGCCTGAGCCGAGAGGATCACAGCGACCAGTAATTCGAACGGGGTGTGATACTCGAGTTCGGTGGTCGGGTGCGGGTTTGCCGCCCGCAGACGGCTGAAGATTTCGATGCGCTTGTCGCGGTTCACGCCAGGCCTCAGCCGGGCTGCGCGGCGGAGCTGACCGCGGCGGGCGCCGTCTGGATACGACGCTCCAGCCAACCGTCGATGACGTTTTTCGCGGCTACCAGCAGACCCAGACCGAGAAAGGCGCCCGGTGGCAGCAGCGCCAGCAGGAAGCCGTCGTCGTCGGCGAGCAGATGCAGCGTGATATCGGTCCCGGCACCGAACATCATGTCAGCGCCGGCCAGCAATGTGCCGTGGCCGAGTAGCTCACGCATGCCGCCAAGGACCAGCAGCACCAGGGTAAACCCGGCACCCATCATCAGGCCGTCGAAGACCGCAGGCAGCGGCGCGTTGCGCGAGGCGAAGGCTTCGGCCCGGCCGATGATCGCGCAATTGGTGACGATAAGCGGGATGAATATGCCCAGCACCCGGTAGAGGTCGTGGAACCATGCGTTCATCGCCAGTTCGACTGCCGTCACCAGCGAGGCGATGATCATCACGAAGACGGGGATGCGGATCTCCGCGCGGACCACATTGCGGATAACAGAGACGCACAGATTCGAGCTGGCGAGCACCAGCATGGTCGCCAGACCGAGCCCGAGGCCGTTGATCACGCTGGTGGTCACCGCCAGCAGCGGACACAGACCGAGGAGCTGGACCAGGCCGGGATTATTCTTCCACAGACCCTGAAGGGCGATCTCTTTCATCGTCTCCGCTCTCGCTCTCGCTCTCCGCGTTGGCCCGGGGGTTCTCGAACAGCTCATCCCGATGCTGCGAGAAGTATAACAAGGTGTTGCGCACCGCTTTGACCACGGCGCGGGGCGTTACGGTGGCGCCGGTGAACTGATCGAAATCGCCACCGTCGCGTCTGACGGTCCAGGCAGGCAGGGGCGGATTGCCCAGGCCAAGGCCGTCAAAGCGCCGAATCCAGTCGGATCGTTCGGCCTCGATGGCGTCGCCCAGTCCCGGCGTCTCACGGTGTGTCACCACGCGGACGCCGGTCAGTGTGCCATCGTAGTCGATCCCTACCAGCAGTTTGATCCGGCCACTGTAGCCGTCCGGCGCCACCGGCGTCAGGATTGCGGCGACCGGGTTGGCGCCGAGACGTCCTCGATACACGGTGATCGACTGATCCGAGCCCAGTAACTCGGCGTCGGTGACTTCGATCGTGTCCTCGAACAGCACGTTGTCGTAGCGATCCGACGGCAGCACGTCATTCAGTGAGCGCAACAGGTATTCCCGTTGGTTGCTCTCGATCCGCTCCCGGGTGGCGTCTTCGGTGATGGCGACCAGGCCTGTGCCAAGCACGGCAAACAAGGCCAGCAGCCCACCGGCGACGGCCATACACTGCGGGATGCGCGTTGGCTGCTCAGTCGCGGCCATGGCCGTACGCCCTCGGGATCGTGTAATGATCGATCGCCGGAACCGCCATGTTCATCAGCAGCACCGCGAACGCGACCCCGTCCGGGTAACCGCCCCAGGTCCGTATCACATAGGTGAGCAGGCCGATGCCGGCACCAAATATCAGTCGTCCGCGATCGCTGGTCGCCGCACTCACCGGGTCGGTGGCGATAAAGAATGCACCCAGCACGGCGGCGCCGCTGAACAGATGGAACGTGGGTGGCGGGTGGCTGCCGGGGTCGATCAGATAAAACAGCGTCGCCGGCACCATCAGGCCGACCAATACCGCGACCGGGATTTGCCAGCGGATGACCTTGCGGTACAAGAGCCACAATCCACCGAGGATGATGAAATTGTTGATCCACTCCCAGCCGTGGGCACCAAAGACCCCGTACAGAGGCTGTGCGCGGACCTCTTGCACGGTGCGCATCAGACCCAGTTGTGTCTTGACCTGATCCAGCGGGGTGGCGCCGCCGACCATGTCCCAGCTGAGCCCGGCGGGCAGTTGCCCGCTCAATGTGTAATACACGGTCGCGCCAAGATCCGGTCGCAGCGCGGTCAGATCGAAACCGGCGGGTGGCAGCCATTGGGTCAGATAGGCGGGAAAAGAGATCAGGACCACAACATAGCCGACCATCGCTGGATTGAACGGGTTGTAGCCGATGCCGCCGAACAGTTGTTTGCCGAAGACCACGGCGAAGAAGGCTGCGGTCGCCGTTACCCACCACGGCGTCAGCGGTGGCAGCGCGAATGCCAGCAGCACAGCGGTGACGATAACGCTCAGATCGCTTAGCGCCGGTCCGACAGGACGCCCGCGCAGAGCAACCACGGAGCTTTCCGCCGCTACCGCGACCGTGGTGGCGATCAACATATTGAGCAGCAGGCCGGGTCCGAAATACCAGACGTAGGCGACAGTGGCAGGCACCAGGGCGAGCAACACTTCGCCCATCACACGGCTGACGCTGGTCGCTGGCCGGAGATGCGGCGGGGTCGCGGGGGCGAAGTGCATCTATCCTGCGTCCCCGTTTTCCGCATCGCGTTCGTCCGCCACCTTTTTCGCCCTGACCCGCGCCATCACCTCGTCGATCACGGCCCTGCTGGCGGCGCCGGATCGGGACTGTTTGAGCGCCCGGGTTTTAGCTTCAAGGCGGCGTTTGCGTTCGGCCTCAGCGCGGTCGATCCGCTCATTGCGGGTTTCGAACCGTTCACGGGCGTGATCCGATTGCCGGCGCTCCCGTTCACGGGCCCAGATCTCGGTCTTCGCATAGCGGAAATACTGAGTCAGCGGGATCTGACTGGGGCAGACTACGTCGCAACAGCCGCATTCGATGCAGCCAAAGAGATGATAGGGTTCCAGCTTGTCGAACTCATCGGCCCGGGCGTGCCAGAAGAGCTGCTGGGGCAAAAGCTGCGCCGGACAGACCTGGGCGCATTCGCCGCAGCGGATACAGGCGGAGGCCTGTTTGCGGGGCTTCACATCTGCATCGCTGCCCACCAGCAGACAGTTGGTGGACTTAATCACAGGGATCGTATCTGTGGCCAGCGCGAACCCCATCATCGCCCCGCCCATGATCAGGTGTCTGGCTTCGTCAGTGTAACCACCGCAGTAATCGATCACCTTGTTAAACGGGGTGCCGAGACGGACCTCCAGATTGCGCGGGTGGGCGACGCCGTGGCCGGTGACGGTGACGACCCGTGAGATCAGCGGTTCGCCGTAGAGCACCGCGCGCGCGACCGCCGCGGCAGTGCCGACGTTCTGGCACAGGATTCCGATATCCGCCGGGATGCCGGCCGCCGGAACCTCCTCCCCGGTGAGCACCTGGATCAGCTGCCGTTCGCCCCCTTCCGGGTAAACGGCGGGGACCTGTATCACCTGGATGCGGTCATCGTCGGCGCGCCTGACAGCGGCTTCGAGGCTGGCAAACGCTTCCGGCTTGTCCTCTTCGATGGCGATACAGCAGTTGCGGATCTCCAGGGCATGAAGCAGGACCTGGGCGCCGGCAATAATCTCTGCCGCCCGATGCCGCATCAGGCTGTCGTCGCAGCTGATGTAGGGTTCGCATTCGGCGCCGTTCAGGACAAGCAGGCGCAGTCCGGCACCGGCGTTGAGTTTGACCGCGGTGGGGAAGGCGGCGCCACCGAGCCCGACGATGCCACATTCCCTGACCCGCGCGCGCAAGGCAGGCCCGTTTAGCGTGCGATAGTTCGTCAGCGGTGGATAGCCCTCGTAGGGCCGATCCTGCCCATCGGTGTCGATGATGATGCAGTTCCCGTCAAGACCGCTGGGGTGCGGGATCGGATGCGGGCCGATCGCGACCACCGTGCCAGAACTACCCGCATGGATCGCGCTGCAAACATAGCCGGTGGCCCTGCTCAATGGCTGTCCGCGCAGCACCGCTTGGCCGACTTCGACGATCGGCTCCGACGGCACACCGACGTGTTGTCCGAGCGGGTGGATCAGGCGTGCCGGCAGCGGCACGATGTCGAGCGGCTCGACGTTGGACAGCCGCTTGTGGCCGGTCAGGTGCAGCCCGCCGTGGAAACGCCAGAGCTTGTGTTCCAGCTCCATTGTTCAGGCGCTCGCCGGGTTCGGCGAGGCAGCATTTGCAGCTGTCTTGTCTGCGTCCGGCTTGGGCCAGCGCCAGGTGCCGAGCGTTACGGTCTCCGGCACCATCTCGATGCAGTCCACCGGGCACGGTTCGATGCATAGCTCACAGCCGGTGCATTCGCTGGCGATGACCGTATGCATCTGTTTTGCGGCGCCGAGGATGGCGTCTACCGGACAGGCCTGGATACACAGGGTGCAGCCGATGCACAGATCCTCTTCGATCACCGCCAGTGCCGGCAGCCGCTCTTCGCCGCGCTCCGGATCGAGCGGCTTGGGATCCCGCTCGAGCAGGTCGGCTAGGGCGCGGATGGTGGCCTCGCCGCCGGGCGGGCAGCGATTGATATCCGCAGCGCCGTCGACGATCGCTTCCGCGTAGGGTCGGCAGCCGGGGAAACCACATTGTGCGCATTGGGTCTGCGGCAACAGCGAGTCGACACGCTCGACCACCGGGTCGCCCTCGCTGCGGAAACGCACGGCGGCGAATCCCAGCAGCAGGCCGAACCCGGCTGCGAGACCCGAGATGGCGAGGATGGCTGTCAACATCAGCTTTTCACCAGGCCGGCGAATCCCATAAAGCCCAGCGCCATCAGGCCCGCGGTGATCAAGGCGATGGCAGCGCCCTGAAAAGGGGCCGGGACGTCAGCGATGGCGACACGTTCGCGCACGCCGGCGAACATGATCAGCACCAGCGAGAATCCGAGCGCCGCTCCCAGCCCGTAGACCATGGACTCGAGGAAGCCGTGCGCTTCCTGGATGTTGAGCAGGGCGACGCCCAGCACCGCGCAGTTGGTCGTGATCAGCGGCAGGTAGATGCCCAGCACCTGATATAGCAACGGGCTGGTCTTTTGCACCACCATCTCGGTGAACTGGACCAGCGCAGCGATTACCAGGATAAAGGCGATGGTGCGCAGATATTCGAGACCCAGTGGTGCCAGCAGCCAGGCGTTGACCAGGTAGCTGCAGACCGAGGACAGCGTCAGCACGAAGGTGGTGGCCAGCGCCATGCCCGCTGCTGTCTCCAGTTTCCGCGACACGCCCATAAACGGGCACAGGCCGAGGAACTTGACCAACACAAAATTGTTGACCAGTACGGTGGCAATCAGAATGAGCGCTAGTTCGGTCATGGTCGTCTGCTGGTCTGAGCACGCTGGCGGATGGCGCAAGGCGGTCCCGAACACCACGGACCGGCATTATATCCCGCTCAGCTGACGCGCATGCCCGGCACCGCGCCACTGTCGGGCGACAACAGGAAGATATCCTCGCCGCCCGGGCCCGCGGCGAGGATCATGCCCTGCGAGGTGCCAAAGCGCATTTTTCGCGGCTGCAGGTTGGCCACAACCACGACCAGGCGATCGGTCAGTGACTCGGGCTGGTAGGCGCTGCGGATCCCGGCCAGCACCTCGCGTTCTCCATCGCCCAGGTCAAGGGTCAGACGCAGTAGCTTATCGGCGCCGTCGACGGTCTCAGCCTGGCTGATCCGCGCCACCCGCAGCTCCACGCGGCAGAATTCGTCGATGGTGATTTCGTCCATGGGGTCCTCGGCGGGAGATGTTGTGGCCGGCGCGCTGTCCAGGGTGGCGCGCGATGCCTCAAGCATCGCCGCCACCGCCTTCGGGTCGACGCGCTGTAGCAACGGTTTGAATTTCTCGATGCGGCGATCGAGTAATGGTTGCTCGATATCGGTCCAGCGCAGATCGGTTTCGCCGAGAAAGCGCTCGGCGTCCCGGGCCAGTTCCGGCAGCACTGGCTTGAGCATGATGAGCAGAGCGCGGAACGCATTCAGCCCCTGCGTGCACACCGATTGCACCTCGGTCTCGCGACCGTTTTCTTTCGCCATCAGCCAGGGCTTGTGCTGATCGATGTACTGGTTCGCGCGATCCGCCAAGGCCATGATCTGTCGCATCGCGCGGCTGAAGTGCCGGGTCTCATAGGACTCCGCCACCTGCGCCGCTCCGCTGATGAACTGATCATAGAGCGCGGGCTCGGGCAGCGTAGCGGACATGCGGCCATCTGCGAGGCGTGTGATAAAGCCGGCGCAACGGCTTGCGATGTTGACGACTTTGCCCACCAGGTCGGCATTTACCTTGAGCACGAAATCGTCCAGGTTGAGGTCGATGTCTTCGACGCCCGGGCCGAGTTTGGAGGCGTAGTAATAGCGCAGGCACTGGGGCTCCAGGTGCTGCAGATAAGTCTCGGCGTTAATAAATGTGCCGCGCGACTTGGACATCTTCTCGCCGTTGACGGTGAGGAAGCCGTGAGCGAAGACCGCGGTCGGTACGCGGAAGCCCGCCGCCTGCAGCACGCCTGGCCAGAAGAGCGCGTGGAAATAGACGATGTCTTTGCCGATGAAGTGATACAGCTCGGCATCGCTGTCCGCATTCCAGTATGACTCGAAATCGATGTCGTCGCGTCGGCGGGCCAGGGTCAACAGGCTCGCCATGTATCCGACCGGGGCATCCAGCCAGACGTAGAAGTATTTCCCCGGCATGTCCGGGATTTCGAAGCCGAAGTAGGGAGCATCGCGACTGATATCCCAATCCCGCAGCCCGGCCTCGAACCACTCGTCTAGCTTTTTGCGTACGCTGTCCTGGAGCGCGCCGCCCGAGGCCCAGCCGCGCAGCGCATCCTCGAACGCGCTGAGGCGGAAGAACAGGTGCTCGGACTCCCTTTCTACCGGTCGGGTATCGGACAGGATCGATACCGGATCCAGCAGTTCCGACGGCGAATAGGTTGCGCCGCAGGACTCGCAGCTGTCTCCGTATTGATCTGCCGTGCCACACCGAGGACAGGTGCCACGCACGAACCGGTCGGGCAGGAACATGCCTTCTTTTTCGTCGTAGGCCTGGCGGATGGTCCGGCTTTCCAGATGCCCATCTCGTTGCAGACGCGCGTAGATCAGGTCGACCAGCTCTCGATTCTCGCTCGAGTGGGTGCTACCGAAGTTGTCGAATTCGATATGGAAGGCGGCGAAGTCTTGCTGGAAGCGGTGGTGGTAATGCTCGATGATCTTCTCTGCATCGATGCCGTCCTTGCGCGCGCGGATCATGATCGGCGTGCCGTGGGCATCGCTGGCACAGACGAACAGGCAATCGTTGCCGAGCAAGCGCTGGAAACGCACCCAGATGTCGGTCTGGATGTATTCCACCAGGTGACCCATATGGGCCAGGCCATTGGCATAGGGCAGGGCGGCGGTGACGAGGATGCGACGGCGGTCGGTCATGCTACGGAATCGGCTGCGGGCGACGCAGCATTATCGCACAGGCCCCGGCGCTACACAGCGCCGCGTCGGGCCACTGCGGCGACTCAGGCCTCTTCGGCGTGCTGGCGGAAGCGGTCTTTGGAGATCGCGCGCTCGTAGGCTTCGCGACCGGTGATAAAACGCCGGTTGAGCAGACTCTGCAACGCGCCGTCCATGGCCACCATGCCGACCTTGGCGCCGGCCTGCATCGCGCTCTCGAGCTGATCCAGCTTGCCCTGGCGCAGCAGGTTGCTGACCGCAGGGGTGTTGACCATCACCTCGAAGGCCGGCACGCGACCGTCGCCGGTCTTGTTCTTGCACAACTGCTGGGAGATAACGCCGCGCAGCGAGGTCGACAGCATGGTGCGCACATGGGACTGACGCTCCGCGGGAAACGCATTGACGATGCGGTCAACGGTCTGTGCCGCGCCGTTGGTGTGCAGGGTACCCATCACCAGAATACCCATCTCGGCCGCGGTAATAGCGGTGCTCATGGTCTCGAGATCGCGCAACTCGCCGACCAGGATCACGTCCGGATCCTCGCGCAATGCGGAATGGAGCGCGCCGGAGAAACTGTTGCAATGCAGACCGACTTCGCGCTGGCTGACCAGGCAATTGCGGCGCGGATGGACGAACTCGATCGGGTCCTCGATGGTCAGGATATGGCCCTTCATACGGCGGTTGATGTCATCCAGCATCGCCGCGAGGGTGGTCGATTTGCCCGATCCGGTCTTGCCGGTGACCAGGATCAGACCCGATGTCTCCTTACACAGACGGGCGAATACCTCCGGCAGCCCCAGTTCCTCTATCGTCTTGGCGGTGGTCGGGATCGCGCGCATGATGGCGCCGAGACCGCCCAGATGACGGAATACGTTGACCCGGAAGCGTGCCAGATCCTCCACCTCATGGGCAAAGTCGGCCTGATCGTCCTTGTTCAGGACAGTGGCCGCAGCCGGCGGCACGATCTGCCCGAGCTCTTGCTGCAGCTTGTCCGGCTCCAGCGGACTGTCGCGCACGCTCATCAGATCGCCGTTGATCCGCATCCGCGGCGGATCGCCGGCGATCAGATGCAGGTCGGAGCCGTTGCGCTTTACCAGCTGCCTCAGCAATTCATCGAGCAGGGTCACGCGACCTTACCTCCGCTCTGTGTTGCGGCATGCGTCATCAGTCCATGTCCAGCTTGGGCAGGATGCTCGTGTCGGTCACGAACCGGGTGAACTTTTTCTTGTCCACCGCAAATCGATAGGCGTCATCCGGATCGATCTGTTTGGCCTGGATCGCGTCCAGCAAGCCCTGATCCATCAACTGCATGCCTTCGGCTTTGCCGGTCTGTAGCTGAGACGGGATCAGATGGACCTGATCCGACAGGATCAATTTGGAGATCGCCTTGTTATGCAGCATCACCTCGAACACTGCCATGCGGCCCCGGCCATCGGCAGTCTTGGTCAGCACCTGGGTGATGACGCCGTTGAGGCTGTGAGCGAGGAAGGTCTTGGCCTGGCCCCGCTCGGCGGCGGGCAAGGCATCGACGATCCGGTCGAGCGTCTTCACCGCGCTGGTGGTATGCAGCGTACCCAGGACCAGGTGTCCGGTTTCGGCTGCGGTCATCGCCATGCGGATGGTCTCGGTATCGCGCATCTCGCCGACCAGGATCACGTCCGGGTCCTGGCGCATGGCGGCACGCACGGCATCGGCGAAGGTAGAGAAATGGGTGCCGTATTCGCGCTGCACGATCTGGGATTGTCGGCTGTGATGGATAAACTCGATCGGGTCCTCGAGGCTGATGATGTTGAGCGCCCGGTGATTGTTGATATTGTCCAGCATCGCGGCCAGCGTCGTGGATTTGCCGGTACCGGTCGCGCCCGTGACCAGCAGCATGCCCTGGTGGTGATCACATAGTTCCCTGACCACCTCGGGGAGCCCGAGCGCGTCGATATTCGGGATCTCTTCCGGGATAAAGCGGAACACCGCGCCAACGCCGGTCTCTTTGCGGAACAGGTTGACGCGGAAGCGGCCGCCATCGGTGGACATATAAGCGAAGTCCAGGTCCTCCCCGCTGCTGAAGTGCTCCTGCTGGGATTCCGTCATTATCTCTCTGACGTAACCCTCCAATTCAGTGTCAGAGAGTTCACGGAACTTGATCGGCATCAGGTCGCCGCGCAGCCGCAGCATCGGCGGGACGCCGACCGCAAGATGGATATCCGAACAGCCCTGGGCCAGACCCAGCTTGAGGAATGAATCGATGCGCGCCATGTCGCCAGCTTACTCTGCGGGCAGGTATTCGGCCATCGCTTCGTGCAACTGGACCATGTTAGAGAACCGCTTGGCCTTGTCTACGGCCATGCACGATTTGATGATATCGGTAAGTCCTGACGGCAACGTGGGATTGATCTCCTCGGGCGCCCGAGCCTTGCCCTGCACGTGCTGATACATCACCGACATGTGGTCACCGCGCGTATACGGAGGCACACCGGTGAGCAACTCGTACATGATCACACCGAGGCTGTAGATGTCGGCCTTCTCATCGACCGGCTTGCCGAGGATCTGCTCCGGCGCCATGTACTTGGGTGATCCGATCACATAGCCGGTCTTGGTCAGCTGCGTATCACCGCTGCTGCGCGCCGCGGCCACGCCGAAGTCGACGATCTTGAGCAGGCCGTCATCATTGATCAGGATGTTGGCGGGCTTCAGATCCCGATGCACGATGCCGGCCAGATGTGCGACCTGCATGCCGGTGGCGATATCGCAGCCAAAACCCACCGCCTTCTCCACCGGCACCGGCTGTTCGTCCTTTATCTCATCGCCCAGGGTATGCGACGGGAAATATTCCATCGAGATGGCATACAGGCCGCCCATGTGCAGGAAATCGTAGATGCGGATCACGTTCTTGTGCGTGATCTTGCGTGAATAGCGCAGTTCGTGGACAAAGCGCTTCATCATCTCTTCGTCGGAGGCGACGTTGGGGTTGAGGAACTTGAGGATCAGGTTTTCTTCCACCACCTCGTCACTGACCAGCAGCACCGTGCCGAAAGCGCCCTTACCGATCTTCTTCACGTACTTGTAGCGACCTTCGATGATATCGCCGGGCTGAAGAGTGGTGATGTCGAGCTGCTCCGGAGCGGCGCTCTCGCTACGCACGATGGCTTCGATCTGCTCGTCCTCAACCAGCATCGTGTGGTCGGGTTCGGCAAAGCGTTCCGCCTTGGCTGCCGCCCGGATCTGCGATGGGGAAAGCCGTTGATCGATGGCCTTGACCGCGGCTGCGGCCGTGGCTCGCACCGACTTGTCCGGACTGTCGCCGAGCTTGGCGATGCGGTCGCGCACGTCCATGCCGTTTTCCGTATCGGCGAGCCGGGCGAGGGCGTTGATCGCCTCGATCTGGATCTCGCGCTCGGGTCTGAGCAATAACTCCTGTAGTTTGGTGACTTGTTGCGCACCGCCGAGCTTGGCGATACCGCGCACCGCGCTCGGGATCGAGCGGGCGTCTCCGGCGAGCATCTTGGTCAGAGCCGGCAGTGCGCGGGTATCGCCGATCGACGCCAGCGCATCCGCCGCCCGCTCGCGGACCCACCAGTCCTCATCGAGCGTGGCCTGGATCAGCGTCTTGACCGCGCGCTCGTCTTTGGTGCTGTTGAGGATCTCGATCGCTGCCCGGCGGACCTCCTCGTCCTCATCGTTGATCAGCTCCAGCACCGCACTTACCACCTTGGGGCCACCGATCTTGGCCAGCGCATCCGTGGCGCGAGCCCGCACCCACCAGTCATCGTCGCCGAGTACCGCGAGCAGATCCTTGATCGAGCGCGCGTCGCCGATCTCGTTGAGCACCTCGACGGCGGCGCGTCGTGTGTATTCCGATTCGTCCTTTAGCGCCACCACAAGATGTTTGACCGTGTCCGGATGTTTGACCCGGCAGATGATCTCCACGGCCTTGTTCTGCACATCCAGATCCGGATCGCAGAGCAGCTTGATCAGCACCTCGATGTTGGGCTTCGCATCCATCTTGCCGATCGCGTTGATCGCCGCCTGACGGATCAACTTGCTGGAGTCCTCGAGTTGAGACTCTAGCGCGGCGTGCACGTCGGGTCGGTCGAAACGGGACAGCATGTCGATCAGATGGGCTTTGGCAACAACGTCCTTGCCGCCGAGACGGCTGATCAATTCCGGCACATCTTTCTCGGTGGCGGACTGCGCGACGATACGGAAGAGCGTTGCCTTGTCGCTTGAATCGAGGCTGTAGGCCTGGGTCAGGATGCGCTGCGTGTCCAGGTGATCCTTCTGCGCCACAAGGGCTTCGCAAAGGGCGGGGTTTGGAATGTCATCGTTCTGCAACTGGTCTACAAGACGGTTGGCATTGAAGCCGCGACCCATGCCGAGGGCCCTGACCACACCCTGGACGGTTTTCTGGTTGTCGCTGGCCAGGGCCTTGGTGACGACGGGCAGACTCTTGTCGGTAATGATTTCGGCGAGCAATTCGGTCAGCAGCTCGCTTTCATGGCGATCGGCGGTGGCCAGTGAGTCGATGATGCGGCGAATCGCCGGAGCGCCCGTCTTGCGCAGCTTTTCGATGGTCTTGCCGGCCTCGGGCGAGTCGACGCTACCGAGAGATTCCACCTTGCCAATCAACTGGCTGGCGCGAAGACTGCCCAGAATGCTCATTCCGTGACCGATTCCTCGACTATTCGCCTGCGGCTCATGAAGTTATCCCGACCGCCAGTGAGACCGCCATTGAGAGTGACATTGATCAGTGAAAATTGGGCGGAATGAGAATCCCGCCGGGCCCGGCGTTGGTCATGGACGGTACATTACACAACGCCCTCCGATTCGCCAAGCAGTTTGACCGCCTCGGCAAACAAAATTCCGTTAAAATGCCGAGCCTTCCACCTGTCTGATTCGACTGGAGCGCAAAAATTGACCGAAGACCTGATCGAGACCTTGCGCCAGACCCTGGCCGATTATAAAGATCCGGATCTGCAGGCACCGCTGGGTGAGCTTGCGCTATTCCAGATCGAGGCGGCGGACGGGGGCCGCGCCCGGGCCGTCGTCGGTCTGACCTTTCCGGCCGACCGCTTCGGGCCGGTGCTGGCCGCGCGCCTGACCGAATTCGTTGCGGACAAAGCCGGTCCCGGTCGCTGCGACGTGGAGGTGCACTGGGATGTGCCGACGGCACCGGTCCAGGGCGGCAAGTCGCCATTGCCGGGCGTACGCAACGTGATCGCGGTGGCTTCGGGCAAGGGTGGCGTCGGCAAGTCCACCACTGCGGTGAACCTGGCGCTGGCGCTAGCGGCGGAAGGCGCGCGGGTGGGGATCCTGGATGCGGACATCTATGGCCCGAGCCAGCCGACCATGCTGGGCCTGGAGGGCCGCCGGCCGACCTCGCCCGATGGCAAGAGTCTGGACCCCATGGTGGCGCACGGCCTGCAATGCATGTCCATGGGATTTCTGGTCGGCGCCGATCAGCCGGTAATCTGGCGCGGGCCGATGGCGACCCAGGCGTTAAATCAGCTGTTGAATCAGACCAGCTGGGACGACGTCGACTACCTGATCGTGGATATGCCGCCCGGGACTGGCGACATCCAGCTGACGCTGTCCCAACAGGTGCCGGTGTCCGGTGCCGTGGTCATCACCACGCCACAGGACATCGCGCTGATCGACGCGGTCAAGGGGCTGAAGATGTTCCAGGACGTGCAGATCCCGGTGCTCGGCGTCATCGAGAACATGAGCACCCATGTGTGCTCAAATTGCGGTCATGAAGAGGCGATCTTCGGTGCCGGTGGTGGCGCCCGGATGTCGGAAAATCACGGGGTGCCGCTGCTGGGTGGCTTGCCGCTGGACATCCGCATCCGCGAGGAGGCGGATAGCGGCTTGCCTTCAGTCGTCGCCGATCCCGACGGCCCTATTGCGCAGGCCTATATGGAGGTGGCGCGGAGCGTGGTGGCGGCGCTGTCATTGCTGAGCACGGCAGTGTCGCAGGGTCCCCGCATCGTTATCGAGGATGATTGAATGAGCATCAAATCCGACCGCTGGATCCGGCGCATGGCAGAGACGCATGGCATGATCGAGCCATTCGAACCAGGACAAGTCAGGGCCGGCAGCGAAGGTGAGCGACTGATCAGCTATGGCACGTCAAGCTACGGCTACGATGTCCGCTGCGCGCCCGAATTCAAGGTTTTCACCAATATCAATTCGGCGATCGTCGACCCCAAGGGCTTTGACCAGGCCAGCTTTGTCGATGTCGCTGGCGACGTTTGCATTATCCCGCCAAATTCCTTTGCGCTGGCGCGGACCGTGGAGTACTTCCGCATCCCGCGCAGCGTGCTCACGATCTGTCTGGGCAAGTCTACCTATGCGCGCTGCGGCATCATCGTCAACGTGACTCCGCTGGAGCCGGAATGGGAGGGGCACGTGACCCTGGAATTTTCCAACACGACGACTCTGCCGGCGCGGATTTACGCCAACGAAGGTGTGGCGCAGATGTTGTTCTTCGAGTCGGATGAGACCTGTGAGGTCTCGTACAAGGATCGCGGCGGCAAGTATCAGGGCCAGGTCGGCGTGACCCTGCCTAGGGCCTGAGCATTTCTGCCTCGTCGCGTATCACCGGCTCGTTCAGCCGGGTCCCGTCGAACTCCACGCCGTCTGCCCCCAGCCGCAGCCTGCCTGCACCGAACCAGCCGACCACCTCAGGGTAGAGCCGATGTTCCAGCGTCTGGATGCGCTGATTCAGCGACGTCTCGGTGTCCTCGGGTCCGATGTCGAGCCGGGCCTGAGCGATGAGCGGTCCACCGTCGAGTTCCTCGGTGACAAAATGGACGCTGGTACCGTGTTGCCGCTCGCCGGCCTCCAGCACCCGTCGATGCGTGTGCAGACCCCGATACGCGGGTAGCAGCGAGGGGTGGATATTCAGCATCCGGCCCGCCCATGCGCGGACCAGCGGTGCGCTCAGGATCCGCATGAAACCCGCCAGCACCACGAGATCGGGTGCCAGCTGCCCGAGGCGTTCGCCCAGGGCCTGGTCAAAGGCGTCGCGGTCGGAGAATTCCGCGGCCGGCAGGCATTCTGCCGGGACGCCGGCCTGGCGAGCCCGTTCCAGCCCGAAAGCGCCAGGTACATCGCTGAGCACAGCATGGACCCGGATCGGGATGGCGCCCGTGGCGGCCGCGTCCAGGATCGCCTGCAGGTTGGTGCCGCTGCCGGAGATCATCACCGCTACCGGCATGGGCGCGGATGAGCTCATCAGGCCAGTTCCACCCCGGCCTGCCCCGATTCGATCCGGCCTGCGATCCAGGCCTGTTCGCCGTGACTGTTGAGGAGATCCACCGCGCTATCGGCGGCCTCAGCCGCAACGATCACCGCCATCCCGATGCCGCAATTGAAGGTGCGGAACAGCTCGTTCCGCTCCAGCCGGCCCTCTCGCTCCAGCCAGCCGAACACCTCGGGCAACGACCAGCTGTCCGTGTCGATGCGGGCGCGAAGTCCGGATGGCAACACACGCGGCAGATTCTCCAGCAGACCGCCTCCGGTGATGTGAGCCATGGCGTGGATGCCGATCGCCTTGTTCAGGGCCAACAGCGGCTTGACATAGATCCGGGTCGGCGCGAGCAGGGCTTCGCCGAGGGTGCTGTCGCCAAACGCGTCGCCGAGGCCCGCGCCGCTGCGCTCGAGGATCTTGCGGATCAGCGAATAGCCGTTCGAGTGGGGTCCCGATGACGCCAGCGCGACAATAGCGTCGCCGCCTTCGACGTCTGAGCCGTCGATGATCGCCTGTTTCTCGACGATGCCGACGCAGAACCCGGCGAGGTCATAGTCCTCGCCCTGATAAAGCCCGGGCAGTTCCGCCGTCTCGCCGCCGATCAGGGCCGCGCCTGCCTGGCGGCAGCCCTCGGCGATCCCGCCCACGACGTCGGCGGCGACGTCGATAAGCAAACGGCCGGTGGCGTAGTAATCGAGAAAGAACAGCGGCTCTGCGCCCTGGACGACCACGTCATTGACGCACATACCGACCAGGTCGATGCCGATGGTGTCATGACGCCGGCACTCGATCGCCAGCTTTAGCTTTGTGCCGACGCCGTCGGTGCCGGAGACCAGCACCGGCTGCCGATAACCAGCCGGCAGCTCGAACAGGCCGCCGAAGCCGCCGATTCCGCTGAGCACACCGGCGCGCCGGGTCGAGGCGACGGACGGCTTGATCCTCTCGACCAGCGCGTTGCCGGCGTCGATATCCACACCGGCGTCGCGATAGGTCAGGGATGAGGTGTTGTCACTCATGGGTTGATCCACGTGGTCCTGGGGCAGGGCGTCAGTAACTTTCGCGGATCCTTGCAGGCGGCTGACCGCGGCTTATCTGTGCTATTTTACCTCACCATTTTTTCTGGAACAGGTCGCGTGACCAGACTCCTGCCAAAGACAATCTGCGGGCTGCTGCTGGGCCTGACCCTCGGTCCCGCATGGGCCGTCGACAGCCAGCTGTTCACGGCCACGGTTCCGCTGCTGGAGGATACCCCCGCTGCCCGGACGGATGGCTTCCAGATGGCCATGGACGTGGTCCTGACCCGGGTGGTCGGCCGCCTGGATGCGCCAGCGGATCCGCAGGTCGCGGATTTGCGTCAGAGCGCCGAGCGATATGTCCAGCAATATCGGGTCACTCGGGACGGGATGTGGGTGGCCCTCGACGGCCAGGCCGTGCAGACGGCGCTGGCCGAGCGCGGGATGCGTATCTGGGGCGGCGAACGGCCGTCGGTGCTGCTGGTCCTGGCGGTGGACGGAGGCGGTGGCCGCCGTTACATCCTCAGCGCCGAGGACGAGATCCGCAATCCCGCGGCGCGCGACCTGCGTGGCAGGATGAACGGTCTGGCTGGTCTGCGCGGTCTGCCGGTATTGCTGCCGTTGATGGATGCGCAGGATCGACGCCGGCTGTCGATCACGGACGCCTGGGGCGGTTTTGAACAGCCTCTGCTGGATACGGCCCGGCGCTACGGCGTTGGTACGGTCTTGCTCGGACGTTATCGGACCGATGCGCCGTTCCGGGTGCGTTGGGCGCTGTTCGACGGTGGCCAGGCGACGCGCTGGGACGGCGGTATCGATGACGGCATCAACCGTACCAGCGACCGCTTCGCGGCGCGTTACGCCGTGGCCACCGGTTCCGCCGTCGAAGGCGAGATCGGGGTCGCGGTGAGCGGCATCCGTAGCCTCGAGGACTATGCTCGCGTCAGCGATTATCTTGCCGGTCTGACCGCGATCGCGAGCGTCGCGCCGCGGCGTCTGGACGACGACACGGCCGTGTTCGGTCTGCGCTTGCGCGGCAGCCTGGACAATGTGGATCGGGCGATCCGGCTCGGCGGTGTATTGCGGCCGGCCGCAGCCCCGGTAGCGCCGCCTGTAGGCACGGGACCCCAGCCCGAGGGCGAGGGCGAGATCAGGCGGGTGGTCCTGAGCTATCAGCTGGGACCGTGAACCCTCGTCACATCGCTAATCTGCTCTGCATACTGCGGACGATCGCGGTCACCCCGCTGGTCTGGTTACCGTACGATCGCAGTTATCCATGTGCGCTCCATATTGCGGGCACCTGGGCGCAGCGCCCCCGGCATGCCCGTGACGCGGCCTGAGGGATCCAGCATGCGCCAGATCCCACTCGGCATCCGGCTCAGGGATTCTGCTGTGTTCGGCACCTTCTTCGCTGGCCCCAATGCCGCTGCTCTCGACTATCTGCAGTCCTTGTCCAGCGGTTCCGCATCCGCCGGTGCCTGGCTCTGGGGGCCACCGAGCACCGGCAAGACCCATCTGTTGCAGGCCGTGTGCGCCGGCGCCAACGATGCCGGGTCGGAGGCGGTGTATTTGCCGATGGCAGACCTGCGCGAACTCGGCGCCGGTGCGCTGCAAGGCTGGGGCGACCAACAGCTGCTCGCGCTTGACGATTTCGACCTGGTCGCCGGGCACGAGGGATTCGAGCAGGGCGTGTTCCGCCTGTTCAACGAATTGACTGAGCATCAGGGCCGGATGTTGATCGCCACCACCGAGGCGCCGGCCAGTCTCGGCATCCGGCTGCCCGACCTGGCCTCGCGGCTTTCCGCTGGCGTGGTATTCCAGCTGGCGACGCTGGATGATGCGGAGCGAGTCAGTGCGCTGCGGCTGCGAGCCAGCCATCGCGGTCTGGATCTGCCTGACGAGACTGCGCAGTTCTTGCTGCGACGGTTGCCGCGGGACATGGCCTCGCTCTATGACTGGCTCGATCGCCTGGACACGGCTTCGTTGGAGGCCAAGCGGCGGCTGACCGTGCCCTTTGTCCGTGAGGTGCTGCGCGGCGTCGACGGTACTTAACGACTCACGCTGACAGGCCAACGCCTGGCGCAGTGGACCATGATCAATACCGTCAACAGCGACAGCGCCAGCGCGATCGCCGCGAACACCCGCTCCGGCGGATTGGCGGTCAGTTCCACGATGGCGAATCCGGCATAAAACACGCCGATCATGCTGCTCCAGATGCAGGCGCCGCGGCGGCCCCGCCAAAGCAGCGGTAAGGCCGGCAGTAACGGCAACCACAGAATCAATACCGGCACCCACGGCGGCACGGCGACCGGCGGCGCAACGATGCCCAGCCAGATCCCCAGCCACAACATCAGGGCGCCAACACACGCGGTGGCCTGTCTCCGTCGCGGCGGAAGCGGCGGGTTCATGCCGAATCCGCGGATTTCAGTGTCGACGCCAGCGTGGCAACCCGACGGCCCAGGGCCTGGCACAACTGTCGCTCAGTATCCTGCAGCGTGGCGGAATGCGGCTCTCCGGCCACATGGCTGGCGCCGTAGGGTGTACCCCCGCTGCGGGTCTCGCGTAACGCGCCCTCGGTAAACGGCAATCCCACCAGCAGCATCCCGTGATGCAACAGCGGCAGCATCATCGTCAGCAGCGTCGATTCCTGACCGCCATGCATTGTCCCGGTGGAGGTGAAGACCGCAGCCGGCTTCCCGACCATCGCGCCTTCCACCCATAGTCGTCCGGAGCCGTCGAGGAACTGCTTTAGCGCGGCTGACATATTGCCAAAGCGGGTCGGGCTGCCGAGTATCAGTCCGTCGCAGTCCCCGAGTTCGTCCAGCGCCGCGTAGGGCGGGCCCTGTTCAGGGATCTCGTCGGCGGTCTGTTCGCTTACCGCCGAGACCGACGGCACGGTGCGCACTACCGCTGTCGCACCGGCCACCGACTCCACGCCCCGTGCCACCTGGCGAGCCATGTTGGCGGTAGCGCCGCTGCGCGAGTAATAGAGAACGAGGATACGGGTCATCCGCCGATGATCTCTGTCACCCGCTCGGGCGGCCGTCCGAGCCGCGCCTTGCCGCCGGCCACCACGATGGGTCGTTCGATCAGCCGTGGATGTTCGACCATGGCGTCGATAATCCGCTGATCGTCACACTCTTCGGCGTCGAGACCGAGCACCTGGTATTCAGTCTCGCCGGTCCGCAGCAGCTGGCGCGGTCTGATCTGAAGCATGTCGATGATCGCTCGCAGGGTCCCGGCGTCCGGGGGATTCTGCAGATACTCGATGACCTCGGGCTCGATGCCCCGCTGGCGGAGCAATTCGAGTGTCTGTCTCGACTTCGAACAACGCGGATTATGATAAATCTTTACCTGCATGATTTTGCTCTACTTTTCTCTTATCCCGGAAACGGCCAATGCTAGCAGTAGCGGCCGTGACGGGTTATATTCGCCTTGCTCACGTTTTCAATCCAGTCTCCGGTGGGGGTCGCTGGTCGTGCATTCAGGCAGAACAACAAGAATGATCCGAAACGGCTGGGTCGTGATAGTGGCCTCGTTGCTGCTGGCCGCCTGCGCCGGACCACCGGTGCAGGAAATGAGCGATGCCCGTCAGGCGATCCAGGCGGCCGAGCAGGCGGGCGCCGAGGAGAAGGCGCCCATGGTCTTGCAGCAGGCCCGCGATTATATGGACGCTGCCGAGCAGAAGCTGCAAAAGCGCGCTTACAACGGCGCCCGCGTCGACGCGAAGCTCGCCCGCGAGAAAGCCAGCCACGCCATCACCATTACCCGGCAACTGTCCAAGGAGCCGTAGCGACGGTCATCGCGACCGCGCATTGCCGAGGCCATGAGCGATCCGGTTTGTCGACGATGTCTGGTCTCCGGGCGCGTACAGGGCGTGTTTTTCCGCGCCAGCACCGCGCGGCGCGCCGGGTCTCTCGGCGTCAATGGCCACGCGATAAATCTCCCGGACGGACGCGTCGAAGTGCTGGCCTGGGGTGAGAGCCGGGCGGTAGAAGCACTGTGCGAATGGCTCCGGCACGGGCCGCCCGCGGCCCGAGTCGACGCATTGGACATAGAGCGTGCCGAGATGCCGTCTCCGGCGCGGCCAGGTTTCAGCCAGGGCTGAAGTGCGCTACTGCTGAAACCACTTCGAGCTCAGCCGGCCCATCACGCGATCGGGATACCAACGCTTGCCGCGACTGCCGTTGTAACGCGCCAGTGCGGGGGCCAGGCGACCATCTTCCATATCGTAGTAGTAACGCAGGATGGTGCAGCCGTAGCGCAGGTTGGTGGCGATCTCGAACAGATTGTCCTCAGGCCGGCCAATCTCCTTGAGCCAGAATGGCATCACCTGCATCAATCCGCGCGCGCCGGCATGGGAGAGGGCAAAACGGTCGAAATTACTCTCGATGTCGATCACCGCCAGCACCAGCTCCGGTGGCAGGTCCACGCGGGCCGCCTCCTGATGGGCGGTCTTCAGGATGGTCAGGCGTTCGTCATGGTCCGGTACCTTGCCGGCCAGGCGGCCGGACATATCGGTTAACCACACTTCCGCGTGGAAGCGATCGTCGAAACTCGGCGCCTCGCTGGCGGCGGTGATCAGGCGCTGCCGCAGAGCGGGATCGACCCCCGGATCGCTTCTCGCCAATGCCGGCGTCAACAGGAGGATCCCCGCCAGAGCTGTGAGCGCAAGTCTCACCACGGCCTAGACTACGTCCATCTCCGCCGCCACTTTTTCGGCCAGCGCCGATGCCAGCCCGGCGAGCGGAATGTCCTCGGATTCGGCCGCATCACGGCGACGATACTCGGCCGTCCCGGCGTCGAGACCACGCTCGCCGATGACCACTCGATGCGGGATGCCGATCAGCTCGCCGTCTGCGAACTTGACCCCGGGCCGTGCGTCACGGTCGTCGAACAACACCTCTACGCCGGCGGCCTGGAGTCCCTCATAGAGAGTCTCGCAGGCGTCCTGAACCCGCGGCGACTTGTGCAGATTGATCGGTACCAGCAGCACCGTAAACGGCGCGATGGGCGTCGGCCAGACGATGCCGCGTTCGTCGTTGTTCTGCTCGATCGCGGCGGCGACCAGGCGGGTCACGCCGACGCCGTAACAGCCCATCAGCATGGGCTGTTCGCGTCCTTCGGCATCGAGTACCGTGGCGCCCATACTCTCGCTGTATTTGCTGCCGAGCTGGAATACGTGGCCGACCTCGATGCCGCGGGCGACGCGCAGCGTGCCGCGGCCGTCCGGGCTGGGATCTCCGTCCACCGCATTGCGGATGTCGGTGAACTGGGGCTCCGGTACATCTCGCACCCAGTTGACCCCGCGCAGATGCTGATCTGCCTTGTTGGCACCGCAGGCGAAATCAGCCATCGCAGAAGTGGCGTGGTCGGCGTAGACCGGGCAATCCAGACCAACCGGTCCGAGGAATCCGGGCTCGCAGCCCACCGCCGCCGTGATCGCGTCCGCCTCGGCCATCTTTAGCGGCGTCGCCACGCCGGGCAGGCGGGCCGCCTTGATCGGATTCAGTTCGTGGTCGCCGCGGATCACCAGGGCCACCAGACCGTCGTCAACGCCTTCGACCAGCAAGGTCTTGAGACAGGCATCGGGACGCACCTCAAGGAAATCGCTGATCGCCTCGATGCTGCGGATGCCCGGCGTGGACACGGCTTCGAGTTCCGCAGCGGGCGCCGGCCGCGTCTGCCCGGCTTCGGCGCAACTGGCCATCTCTACATTAGCGGCATAATCGCCGTCCTCGGCATAGGCGATGGCGTCCTCGCCGGAATCCGCCAGCACGTGGAACTCATGCGAGACGCTGCCGCCGATGGCCCCGGTGTCGGCCTCGACCGCCCGGTAGCGCAAGCCCAGGCGTGAACATACTGCGCCATAGGCCTGATACATGCGCTGGTAGGTCTGTTCGAGACAGGCCTGGTCCAGATGAAAGGAATAAGCGTCTTTCATGATGAACTCGCGCGAGCGCATTACGCCGAAGCGTGGCCGGATCTCATCGCGGAACTTGGTCTGGATCTGATAGAACGTGACCGGCAGCTGGCGGTAGCTGCGCAGTTCCCGCCGCGCAATATCGGTGATCACCTCCTCGTGCGTGGGCCCGAGGCAGAATCCTCGATGATGACGGTCGACAAAGCGCAGCAGTTCCGGACCGAAAACATCCCAACGGCCGGACTCCTCCCAGAGTTCAGCTGGCTGCACCACCGGCATCAGCATCTCCAGCGCGCCGGCGGCATCCATCTCCTCGCGCACGATGCGTTCGACCTTGCGCAACACACGCAGCCCCAGCGGCAGCCACGAGTAGAGCCCGGACGCCAGCCGCCGTATCATTCCGGCCCTCAGCATCAGCTGCTGGCTGACCACATCGGCACTGGCCGGGACCTCTTTGAGGGTCATCAGGGGATAGCGGGAAAGACGCATGGGCTGTCCTGTGCCGGTACTGGCTGTGGTTCGCGGAGCGCTGAGAGGCGCCTATTGTAAGCCCAACGTGCTGATTTTGTACCGGATGCAGGTCCGGTTGCAGCGCCGCCAAGGAGATCGATAATGCGCACCTTTTACGATCAGGATGTCGATCCTGAAATCCTGCGTCGTCGTCGCGTGGCGATCCTCGGCTATGGTGCCCAGGGGCGTGCCCACGCGCTTAATCTGCGCGACTCCGGCATCGACGTCCGGGTCGCGTTGCGCGAAGACTCGGCATCCCGTGTTGCCTGCACAGATGCAAATCTGGCCGTGACCACGCCCGAGCAGGCCGCCGAGGAGTGCGATGTGGTGATGCTGCTGGTCCCCGACGAGATCCAGCCGCAGATGTATCAGCAGGCCCTGGCGCCGCGTCTCAAGGCTGGCGCGGCGTTGCTGTTCGCCCACGGCTACAACATCCATTTCGAACGCCTTTGTCCCCGTGCTGACCTGGATGTGCTGATGGTGGCCCCGCTCGGTATCGGCGATCAGGTCCGCGCCACTTACGAGGCGGGAGCCGGGACGCCGGCGCTGCTCGCTGTACATCAGGATGTCAGCGGCGAGGCTCACGAGCTCGGTCTGTCCTACGCCGGCGCCAATGGGCATGGCCGCGCAGGGATCATCGACACCAACTTCCGTGACGAGACCATCACCGACCTGTTCGCCGAGCAAGCGGTGTTGTGCGGCGGTCTTACCCACCTGATCAGCGCCGGGTTCGAGACTCTGGTCGAAGCCGGCTATCCGCAAGAGCTCGCCTATTTCAGCTGTCTGCATGAGGTCACGCTAATTGCGGACATGATCCAGCGCCGGGGTATCGCCGGCATGCGTGGCTCGATCTCGAGCACCGCCGAGTTTGGCGACTACACGCGGGGCCCGCGGGTGATCAACGAGGCCAGCCGCGAGCAGATGCGCAAAATGCTGCGGGAAATTGAGGACAACCGCTTTGCCGACGAGCTCGATGCTGATGCCCGGGCAGGATTTCCGACCCTGGACGCCGGCCGCGCGACGGCGCAGTCGCACGCCATCGAAGCGGTCGGCGAGCGCCTGCGGGCGATGATGCCCTGGCTACGCTGAGACCGCGGCGGCTGGCGACCCGGCATCGACTCGTACTAAAGTGACGGTCATGGACAACGGGCCCAAACTACCGACCCACAAGACATCCCTGCGCCGGCGCGGCATCTATCTGTTGCCAAACCTGTTTACCACTGGCGCGTTGTTTGCCGGTTTTTTCTCCGTCGTTGCCGCCATGGACGGGAATTTTCAGAAAGCGGCCGTGGCCATCTTCGTGGCCATGGTGCTGGATGGTCTGGATGGCCGCGTCGCTCGTCTGACCAGCACAGAAAGCGATTTTGGCAAGGAGTACGACAGCCTTTCCGATATGGTGTCCTTCGGCCTTGCGCCGGCGCTCGTGGTCTATCAATGGGGCGCAACGACGCTGCTGGAATATCGCTGGATGTGGGGCCGGCTGGGCTGGCTGGCCGCATTCTTTTATGCCGTGTGCGCTGCGATGCGGCTGGCTCGCTACAACTCGCGGGTAGGCATCGCCGACAAGGATTTTTTCGAGGGGCTGCCGAGCCCGTCCGGCGCGGCCCTGGTGGGCGGCACCGTCTGGCTGGCCGCCGAGTATGGATTGGCCGGCTGGTGGGGCTTTGCCATCGCTTTTACCGTCACCGCTGCCACCGGCGCGCTGATGGTCAGCAACTTCGATTATTACAGCGGTCGCAGCGTCAATCTGGGCCGGCATATCTCCTTTCCCTACCTATTGCTGATCCCGGCCGTGTTCATGCTCATCTCGCTCGATCCACCGATCGTGCTGTTCTCGCTGTTTGTCGTCTACACGGTGTCCGGACCGGTAGTGACGGTATGGCGCCGATTACGCGTCCGGCGGATCGGTGAGAACAGGGATCGGAAAGCCGCTTGAGTCCCGCTGCAACTCCCATGGACGCCCGACGTATCCATTATCTCCGCGCCATCGGCGTAACACCCTGGATCCCGCGCACCGCGGCCGAGCCGGAGCCGTTGCCAGCTGCCGACATTCCGGCGCCCCGGTCGACAGATCAAGCTCCGCTGATGCTCGACGGGATGGACCTCGATTCACTGCGCGCGGCCGTCGCCGAGTGTCGCCGATGTCCTCTGCACCAGAGCCGCACTCAGACCGTATTCGGCGTTGGCGCAGCCGAAGCAGATTTGCTGATTGTCGGCGAGGCGCCGGGGGCCGAGGAGGATCGCCGCGGCGAGCCATTTGTGGGCCGTGCCGGACAGCTGCTCGACGCCATGCTCGCCGCAGTCAGACAATCGCGGAGCACCGCCTTTATCGTCAATGTGCTCAAGTGCCGCCCCCCGAATAATCGGGATCCGTCTGCGGCCGAGGCGGCCTGCTGCGCGCCCTATCTCCAGCGCCAGATCGAACTGATCCAGCCCCGGGTGATCCTCGCGGTGGGGCGCGTCGCCGCCCACCGGCTGCTCGAGGAGGATCTGCCTTTGGGACGTATGCGCGGTCGCCTGCACACCTACGGGGCGCAGCGCATACCGCTGGTGGTGACCTATCATCCGGCCTATCTGCTGCGGCGACCGTCCGCCAAGGCCAAAACATGGCAGGACCTGTTATTGGCCATGAGTGTCTTCGACGGAGCAGCTCAATGAGCGCCAGACCCGAGCTACCGCCGCTGCCGGTGCGGCCGATGACCGAGTATGACCTGCATGAAGTGGCGGCCATCGAGCAGGATGTCTACGCTTTCCCCTGGTCTCATGCGATATTCAAGGACTGTTTGCGCGTCGGTTATTGTGCCGTGGTGCTGGAGAGCGACGAAGGTATCCGCGGCTATGCGGTGATGTCATCCGCGGTCGGTGAGGCCCACCTGCTCAATATCTGCATCCATCCGGCCTGGCATGGCTGCGGCATCGGTCGTCAGCTGTTGGACTGGATGTTCCAGGAAGCCCGTTGCCTCGGCGCGCGGCGGATCTTCCTCGAGGTACGGCCGTCCAACACAATCGCCCTGCAGCTCTATGAAGCTACCGGTTTTGCCCGCATCGGTCTACGCAAGGCCTATTACCGCAGCGAGACTGGCCGCGAGGACGCGATAGTCCTGGAGCATCGCCTGGATCCTGCGTGATGCTGCGGGCGCTATAGGCGCTGGGTTAGAATGGCCGGCTTTGACACCATGCCGGCGTCTGACCCGCCCGGATAGCGACAGGACCATGAACACGATTTCCGATGCCACCTCAGGGCGGCGCACCTTTGCCATCATCTCTCATCCGGACGCGGGCAAGACGACCCTGACCGAGAAGCTGCTGTTATTCGGTGGCGCCATCACCGTGGCCGGTTCGGTCAAGGGCCGCAAGGCGTCACGCCACGCGACGTCCGACTGGATGGCGATGGAACAGGAACGTGGTATCTCTGTCACCTCATCGGTGATGCAGTTCGAGTTTGATGGCCGCACCGTCAATCTCCTGGACACGCCCGGGCATGGCGATTTTTCCGAAGATACATATCGTACGCTGACCGCGGTGGACTCGGCGCTGATGGTCATCGACTGCGCCAAGGGTGTGGAGGAGCGCACGGTCAAGCTGATGGAGGTGTGCCGGATGCGCGATACGCCGATCATCACGTTTATAAACAAGCTCGATCGCGACGGCCGTGAACCGCTGGATCTGCTCGACGAGATCGAAAAGGTGCTCGGCATCCAATGCACGCCGATCACCTGGCCGATCGGCATGGGGCGCGAATTTCGCGGCATCTATCATCTGCTTGAAGAGCGGATCTATGTCTATCGTCCCGGTGCCAAAGGCGCGCTCGGCGAGACGGTCACCATTGACGATGTCCGGGGCGCAGAGGCGGCGGCGCTGCTCGGGGAGCGTCACCAGGAGTTCTGTGAGGAGGTGGAGCTGGTGCGGGGCGCGTGTAATCCGCTGGATCTGGAGGCGTATCTCGCAGGTCGCCAGACACCGGTTTTCTTCGGTTCGGCGATAAACACTTTCGGCGTGCACGAACTGCTGTCCGCATTTGTCGAGTGGGCCCCGGCACCGCGTGCGCGCACCGCCCTGGAGCGGATCGTGGCGCCCGAGGAAGACATGTTTTCGGGATTTGTCTTCAAGATCCAGGCCAATATGGACCCGGCTCACCGCGACCGGATCGCGTTCCTGCGCATCTGCTCCGGGCGCTACAACCCGGGCATGAAGATGACCCATGTCCGCACCGGTAAGGAGCTGCGCGTGGCCGACGCGCTGACTTTTCTCGCTTCGGATCGGCAGCAGGCCGAGGACGCCTGCGCCGGCGACATCATCGGCTTGCATAATCATGGCACCATCAATATCGGCGATACCTTCACCCAGGGCGAACGGCTGCAGTTCACCGGGGTACCGAACTTCGCGCCGGAGATATTCCGTCGCGCGGTATTGCGTGACCCGTTGAAGATGAAAGCGCTACAGAAGGGTCTCAGCCAGCTGTGTGAGGAGGGTGCGACGCAGCTGTTCCGGCCGCTGCGGAATAACGACCTGATCCTCGGCGCAGTGGGCCCGCTGCAGTTCGACGTTGTGGCCTTCCGGCTGCGCTCCGAATACGGCGTCGAGTGTCAGTTCGAATCGGTCCAGGTAGCGACAGCGCGCTGGATCTACGCCGACGATGAGCGCCGTCTGAGCGAATTCGAGCGCAAGGCCCATGACCATCTCGCACGGGACCACGGCGACTGTCTGGTCTATATCGCGCCGACCCGGGTCAACCTGTCCCTGACCGAGGAACGCTGGCCCGAGATCGCGTTCCGCGCCACCCGTGAGCAGCTTGCCGCGTAGCGGCTGCGGCAGATCACGGTGCTCCGGTATAGTGGGCGCGCCCGCGGCTGATTGCCGCCATCATCACGAGCGGTGGTCATGAAAAGAGTTCTGCTGAGCAAGCCGGTCTTGTCCTGGGCGCTATACGACTGGGCTAATTCCGCCTTCGCCACCACCGTGATGGCGGGATTCTTTCCGGTGTTCTACAGCGTCCTCAGCAGCGACATCAGCGCCAAGGACTCACAATTCTGGTTCAACATGACGCTGGCTGGCTCCAGCGTGCTGGTCGCGATCTCGGCGCCGCTTTTGGGCGCCATCGCCGACCGCGGCGGCAATCGCAAGCGGTTCCTGGTCACCTTCGCGATGCTGGGCGTGGTCATGTCGGCGGGTCTGGCCTGGGTGCACGCCGGTCAGTGGTGGGTAGGTCTGCTGCTCTACGGGCTCGGTACCATCGGCTTCTCCGGGGCTAACGTGTTCTACGATTCCATGATCGTCGATGTCTCCGACGAAGAGGACTTTGATCTGGTCTCGGCCTTCGGCTACGCCATGGGCTATGTCGGTGGCGGGCTGCTGTTCGCGATCAATGTGCTGATGGCACAAAAGCCGGAGATGTTCGGTCTGGCTGATGCTGGCGCTGCGGTCAAAGCCTCCTTTATCAGCGTGGCGGCATGGTGGGGGCTGTTTACCGTGCCGCTGTTGTTCGGCGTCAGCGAGACACCGACCGAGAACAAGGCGAGCCGCTTGCAGGCGGTACGCGAGGGACTGGCTCAGTTGATGGGCACATTTCGCGAGATCCGACAGCTCCGCGTGCTGTTGATATTCCTGGTCGGCTATTGGCTGTATATCGATGGCGTCAACACAGTCATCAAGACCGCGGTGTTTTTCGGCGACCGGGTCCTCGGTCTGGACCAGGGGAGTCTGGTGCTGGCGCTGTTACTGACCCAATTCGTCGCGTTTCCGGCAGCGCTCGGATTCGGCTGGCTGGGCAAGCGCATCGGACCGAGGCCAGGGATCCTGATCGGGCTGGCGGTGTATATCGCCGCGTTGTTCTATGCCTGGCACTGGCTCAAAGACAGCAGTGACTTTTACAACCTTGCCATCGCGATAGGCATGGTACAGGGGGGTGTGCAGAGCCTCAGCCGGTCGCTGTATGCGCGGCTGATACCCAAATCAAAGACCGCGGAATTCTTCGGCTTCTTCAATATGGTCGGCAAGTTTGCCGCGATACTCGGTCCGCTGCTGATGGCGCTGGTGGTGGTGCTTGGCGCCAGCGAGAGAGACAGCATCCTCGCGCTGACCCTGTTGTTCGTGGTGGGCGGCTTGTTGTTGTGGCGGGTCGACGTGGCGGCGGGCAGCCGCGCGGCGGCCGAGATGGACAAGGCCTAGGGCCGGAAGCCCCGCAACAGACGCTGCATCTTTAGCAATTCCGCGTCGCTGGCGCCTGCTTCGTACCGCAGACGGACATAGCTGCGGGTGATCGAGCGGATGGCTCCGGCGTAGGCCGGTAGCGCGCGCTCGGCCCGATCAGCCAGCACCAGCGGGCCTTCCCACGGCGCTCGTTTGACGCCGCGCCGCGCGAGCCGCTCCAGATAGCGGCGATACAGACGCTGGACCTGGTCGCGGCGGGGCGGGCGGTAACGCCAGGCCGTCCAGGCTGCGACCCCGGCCAGCAGTACGATGACGCTCACGCCCAGGGCCGCCGCCAGTGAGCGCCAGTCCGGGTTGCCGACCCCCAGGGATCGCAGCAGGGCGATCTGGCGATCGGGTCCGTAGGCCAGCACCCACTCGTTCCAGGCACTGTCCAGCGCGTCCCAACGCTGCTGCAGCTTTACCAGCAGCGGCAATGAGCGCATGAATCGGCCGGGGACCAGATCGCTGTCCGGGAGCGCATCGGCCAGGCCGCGCTCGATCCGGTCCGGCGCCACCGCGGCAGTCGGATCGACACGGACCCATCCTGCCCCGGCCAGCCACACCTCGGTCCAGGCATGGGCGTCGGATTGGCGGACGGTCATCCGGTTGTTGAGCGGGTTTAACTCACCGCCCTGGTATCCGGTCACCACCCGCGTGGGAATGCCGCCGGCGCGCATCAGCACGGCGAACGCAGAGGCAAAGTGCTCGCAGAAACCGCGTCGGGTGTCGAACAGGAACGCGTCCACCGGATGACTGCCGCGCAGCGCCGGCGGCCGTAGTGTGTAGACATACGGTTGCAGCGTGAAACGATCCAGTACCGCCTGGATATAGCCGTCATCGTCGGCATACTGGACACGCAGCGTCGCCGCCAGGGCCAGCGCACGCGGGTTGCGTTCGGCCGGCAGCAGGAGGTCCATCGCCTTCTCTCGCGTGCTGATCCTGGCGCCGGACAAAGTTTCCGGATACGACACCACCGAGTAGCCGGTCAGCTGTTCTATCGGCCGCCGTGACAACAGCTGATAATCCGACGACAGATAGGCGCGGGATATCGACCACTCACCCGGATAATCGAGCGCCAGCAACCAGGGCCGGCTGCTCGGCTCCAGCGTGACCTGGTAGCGGAACTCAGGGCCGGATCGCGGCATGTCCAGAGACCGCCAGGGTCGGGCGCCGGGCTCGCGCCAGCTGGCGCCATCGAACACATGCAGCACCGGGCCACGCCAGTAGCGCTGGTTAGGTGGCGGTACGGGGCCGTCGAAAGAGGCGCGGAAAGCGACCGAATCAGAGAGGCTCAGCGCATTGACGCTACCGGGCGTCATCACGTCGTCCAGCCCGCTGATGCCGCCACCGCGCGTCGGCATGGCCCAGAACGGCCCTGGCACCCGAGGGAACAACAGGAACAGGACCAGCATCAGCGGCAGCGACAGCAGCAGCATCGTCGCGACCATGCGCGCAGCCTTAGGCGCCGGGATCGATGGTCCCTGGCGCACCGTCTGCATCAGCGTGGTGGTGCTCAGCCACACCGCCACGATCATGAATGGCAGTGTCCACATGCTCGGCTCGTAAAGCAGCTGCGCCATGACCAGGAAATAACTGATGAACATCAGCACCTGGTAATCGCGTCTGCGCCAGGTTTCCAGCAGCTTCATGTCCATCATGACCACGAGCAATGCGGTACCGGCCTCGATCCCGTTGACGGTACCGTAGGTGGCCACGACTGCGATAAAACCCGCGCCGGCCATAAGCAGGCGAAGCAATTGCCACGGGGCTTTCCATCCGCGCACCGCCGCGAGCATGCGCCAGCCGATGCAGGCCAGCGTGAGCAGGCTCACCCAGACCGGCATCCGCGGAAGATGTGGCGCCACGCTGACACTGAGTGCGGCGGCGGTCCAGCCGAGGCGCCGCAGATGCTCGCCGGGGCTAAACACGGGCCGGCTCGACCGGGTCCGATGTTGGTTCATAGAGCGCGAGAGTGCTGAGGCAGTGGTGCCGATGGCTGGCGCTGATGGCCGGCGGGATCTCGGTTCCAGGCACCCGCAGCCCATAAGCCTGGCCGTGCGCATGTGCGTCGACGATCCAGCGGGTCAGGCGCGACAGCCGCTGTTCCACATCCAGACCGTCTAGCATCGCCCAATCGAGCCAGTGGGTGCTCACGTCGGTACCGGCGAATTGTTTGACCAGCAGATCTCCACCCTTGGCCGCGGCCTTCCACGCCACATGCCTTGGTGAATCTCCGGGTCGGAAATTGCGCAGTCCGGCAAAATCCTCTTCGCCCCGTTGTTGATCCTGGGCGCCGCCGGTGTCCGTGTTGTGCGGCGGTGGCGGATCGGCCGGGCCGCCGGGATGGGGGTAGACCACGCCGAAGGTGTCCGGATGCAGCCAAGTCCAACAGCGGAACAGCCCGAACGGGAACCCGGTCGCCAGGTTTATGCGGCTGAGACGCAGGACGCCCCGCTTGCGGGTCTCGACCGGCACACTGATTGTGCTCGACTCACCGGGCTCGAGATCCACCGGCGCCGCCGGATGACCGCGGTTGGTGATCAACAGCTCATAGCGTGGGTTCCTGGACAGGTTCTCCAGACACAGCTCCAGCCGGGCATCCTCCCCGGCAAAGGCCGGGCGCAGGCGGACGCTGCGGATCACCAATCCGGCGAGGTTTTGATGACACCAGTGCATGGCGACCATCGCCAGCCCGGCGAGCAGAAAGGTCAGCGCGAATCCCATGCTGCTGTTGTAGTTCATCGATGCCAGCAGCATCGCGAACAGGACCAGGCCGAAGCCGATGCCGAGTCCGGACGGGATGATGTAGATGCGTCGCCGGTGCAGCGTGACCGGGTCCGGGTCCTTGCCCTGGCGGCGCAAGGCCCAATCGCGTAGCGCCTGCCGGGCAAGGCGCATTGGGGCTCGCAGCAGCGCCGACAGCTTCGCCATCAGGGAACCGGAACAGCCTCCAACAGCCGTTCACCGAGCGCTTCTGCATCCTGCAGCGCAAGCTCCTGGCGTGGTTTCAGCCGATGTCCGACGACTGCTGGCAGTACCGCCTGGATATCCTCGGGCAGGACCGCGTTGCGTCGATGCAGCATCGCCCAGGCCTGGGCGGCATGCACCAGCGACAGCGCCGCCCGCGGCGACAATCCGACTTCATAGTCCGCATCCTCGCGCGTGTGACGCACCAGTGCCTGCACATAGTCGAGCAGCGCTTCGGAGGTGAACACGTCGGTAACGTGTTCCTGCAGACGCAGCAAGGTATCGGCGTTGGTTACCGGCTCCGTGGCGAGCAGCAGGCTGCGGCGGTCCTGGCCCTTTAGCAGCTCGCGCTCCAGTGCCGGGCCCGGATAGCCGATGCGGATGCGCATCAGGAAACGGTCGAGCTGCGACTCCGGAAGTGGGAACGTGCCGATCTGATAGGTCGGGTTTTGTGTGGCGACCACAAAGAACGGGCGCGGCAGGGGCAGGGTCTCGCCGTCCGCTGACACCTGGCCTTCCTCCATCGCTTCGAGCAGGGCACTCTGTGTCTTCGGCGTGGCGCGGTTGACCTCGTCAGCCAGCACCAGCTGCGAAAATACCGGGCCAGGATGGAAGCGGAAGGTGCTGCGTTCGCGATCGTAGACCGAGACGCCGGTGATGTCGGCAGGCAACAGGTCGCTGGTGAATTGTATGCGCTGGTAGGAAAGACCGAGGATGCGCGCCAAGGCGTGAGCCAGCGTGGTCTTGCCGACTCCGGGGATGTCCTCGATCAGCAGATGGCCGCCGGCCAGCAGGCAGGCCACGCTCAGGCGCACCTGGATGGCCTTGCCGAGGATGATCTGATTGAGATCCTTCAGCGCCCGGTCGATCAACTGCAGGTCGTCGTGCAGTTCCGCGCTGCGCAGGGTCTTGACGTCGGTGCTTTGCATCCGTTTCCTCTATGCGCTCAGTCCAGGGCGCGCATCACCTCGAGTTGTTGGTCGATCTTGCCTATGGCGGCGCCAAAGTCCAGCACTCGTTGCCGTTCCTTTTCGACCACTTCTGTGGGCGCATTGCTGACAAAATTCTGATTTGCCAGTTTTTTCTCGGCCTTGCCAAGGTCGGCCAGCAGTTTCTCCCGCTGCCGACCGAGTCGATCCAGCTCTGCCGAAACGTCGATCAGGCCTTCCATCGGTACCAGGATGCGCATCCCGCCCAGCAACACCGCCGCCGCAGGGGGTGGTGTCTCCTCGTCGCCGAGCAGCCGGATGTCCTGCAGCCGCACCATGCGGATAAGGAACCGGCCATGCAGCTCGGTGTAGCGGCGGTCGCTCGCGCTGGCCTCTTGCAGCACTACCGGCAGCGCGCGGCCCGGCGAGATATTCATCTCGCCGCGTACCTGGCGGATACCGAGCACAAAGCCCTTGATCCAGTCCAATTCGCGCTCGGCCGCCTGATCCTCGGGCCAGGCGCCGGCTTCGGGATATGCCTGGCGCATGATGGTGTCGCCGGAGACGCCAGCCAGCGGGGCCACCCGCCGCCAGATCTCCTCGCTGATAAACGGCATGATCGGGTGCATCAGACGCAACAGGGCTTCAAGCACCTCGACCAGCGTACGCCGGGTCGCCCGGCGTTCTGCTTCGCTGCTGTCTTCGGACTGCAGGATCGGTTTGGACAGCTCCAGATACCAGTCGCAAAACTCGTTCCAGGTGAAGTCATAAAGGGCACGGGCGGCCAGATCCAGACGGTAGCCGGCAAACGCCTCGTCGACCTCGCGAGCGGTGCGGCCGAGCCTCGAGCGTATCCATCGATCGGCCAGGCTGTATTCCATTTCGCCATCGGGCCCGCAATCCTCGCCCTCGGTATTCATCAGCACGTAGCGAGCCGCGTTCCAGATCTTGTTGCAAAAATTGCGATACCCCTCGACCCGGCCGAGGTCGAAACGGATATCCCGTCCGGTGGTCGCGAGGGCGGCGAAGGTAAAACGCAGGGCGTCGGTGCCGAAAGCCGGGATGCCGTCAGGGAACTGCCGTCGTGTCGACTTCTCGATCCGCTGGCGCAGATGCGGTTGCATCAGGCCAATGGTGCGTTTGGCCACTAACGGCTCGAGTTCGATGCCATCGATCAGATCGAGAGGGTCGAGGACATTACCCTTGGACTTGGACATCTTCTGCCCGTCCTGGTCGCGGATGAGACCGTGGATATAGACCTCCCGGAACGGCACGTCACCCATGAATTTTTGTCCCATCATGATCATCCGGGCGACCCAGAAGAAAATGATGTCAAAGCCGGTCACCAGCACGCTGGTCGGGTAGAAGCGCTCCAGTTCGTCAGTCCTGTCCGGCCAGCCCAGCGTCGAGAACGGCCACAACGCCGACGAGAACCAGGTATCGAGGACGTCCTCATCCCGTCGCAAGGTCACCGCTTTGCCATGACGGGCATGAGCCTGCTCGGCCGCGGTCTGCTCGTCCCGGGCGACGTAGATCTCGCCGCCCTCGTCATACCATGCGGGTATGCGGTGGCCCCACCAGAGCTGCCGGCTGATACACCAGTCCTGGATATTGTTCATCCACTCGAAATAGGTCTTGGACCAGTTCTCCGGGACAAACCGCACGCGGCCGTCGTTGACCGCCGCGATGGCGGGTTCGGCCAGCGGTTTTATGTTTACGTACCACTGATCGGTCAGGTAGGGTTCCACGACCGCGCCGCTGCGATCTCCGCGCGGCACCATCAGCTTGTGGTCTTCGATCTTCTCGACCAGACCCAGTGCCTCCAGATCGGCCACCACCCGGTCGCGTGCGACGAAGCGATCCAGCCCGCGGTAGGCGTCCGGCACCGCGTCATTCAGCCGCGCATCGATATCGAGGATGTTGATCTTGGCGAGACCATGACGCTCGCCGATCTCGTAGTCGTTGAAATCATGCGCCGGCGTGATCTTGACGCAGCCGCTGCCAAACTCTGGATCCACATAATCGTCGGCGATCACCGGGATCAGGCGTTCAGCCAGCGGTAGTCGCAGTTGTTTTCCGATCAGATTTCGATACCGCTCGTCCTCGGGATGCACCGCCACGGCGGTGTCGCCGAGCATGGTCTCCGGGCGTGTGGTCGCGACCACCAGGGATCCATCGCCGTCGGCCAGCGGATAGCGGAAATGCCACAGATGGCCACTCTCTTCCGCCGACAGCACCTCCAGATCGGAGACCGCGGTGTGCAGCACCGGATCCCAGTTGACCAGACGCTTGCCGCGGTAGATCAGACCTTCGTCGAACAACCGCACAAACACCTCGGTCACTGCCTGCGACAGACCCTCGTCCATAGTGAAGCGTTCGCGTGACCAGTCCAGCGAAGCACCCAGCCGCCGCAGCTGCTGCTGGATCTGTCCACCGGATTGTTCCTTCCAGCGCCAGACTTCTTCGACAAAGGCCTCGCGACCGATCCCGGTACGCGTCTTGTCGGCGGCTTCGAGTCGTCGCTCCACCACCATCTGTGTGGCAATACCGGCATGGTCGGTACCGGGTTGCCAGAGCGTGCTGAAACCCCGCATCCGGTGCAGACGGGTCAGGGCGTCCATGATCGTATCCTGGAACGCGTGGCCCATATGCAGGGTCCCAGTCACGTTCGGCGGCGGGATCATGATGCAGTAGGCCGGCCCATCGCCGGCGGCGGCAAAACAGCCGTGCTGTTCCCAGAATGCGTAGAGCGGTTCCTCTATCTTCTCCGGGCTGTAGGTCTTGTCCATCGGGATCCTTCCGCCGACTTGGCGCCGGCGGAGATTATAACGGAGCGGGGGCGCCGCTGGCGGGGTCAATCCTGAGGATCGAAGTGATCGCGCAGTGCCTGCTCGAGCATATCGGGCAGCTGATCCCTGAGCCGCGACGACACCCGTTCGAAAAGGGTCGTTTCCAGTTCGCTGAGGGACTCTTCGAGCAGGCGCTCGGTCAGATCGCGTGTCATCACCGCCAGCTGGGAGCGCAGCGCCAGGATCTCCTCCTCGCTGAGGCGGGCGGGCGCGACGGCTTGCGCTGCGCTGTCCACCGGCAGCGGCGGCGTTGCAGCCTCATCCGGTCTGACAGCCACGGCGCTGGTAAGCACCGGCACCACGCCGCTGACCCCGGCCGCCGCGGACAGTACCGGAACCGTGCTCTTGTCCTGATTGTCTTTGTCGCCCATGTTTGCTGCTCAAAGCCGATGCGTATTGAGACTGTAACCGCGGTCACGATAGAACCGGAAGCGATCCCGGGCCAGGGCACGGTCCTCATTTTCTCCGGAGACTATCTCCGCTACCCGCTCGAAACGGCTGAAAAACAGCGGCACCTCTGCGCCGAGGTTGATCAGCAGGTCCGTGCGGTCTGCCGGCGCCTCATCGTGGCCGAGCAGCACCGGGGTCCGGCCAGCGGGATCGGTGCTGGCAGCGTTTTCGGTCGGCAGATGTGGCAGGAAGCTGCCGTCCCGATAGGTCCACATCAATTCGTCCAGCCGGGCCGTTGCAGCTGCTGAGCGGGTATGGACGTAGATGCCGTGCCCCAGGCGCAGCGCTTTCTCGGCCAGCCGGCAGGCGAAGACCGAACGCTGCTGGTCGGAACCCTGGCTCAATACGTAGAAATCGACCCGGGTCATCCGTGCCCGGCGCGGCTGAGCAGGAACTGTACAAGCAGAGGCACGGGCCGGCCGGTGGAGCCTTTGGCGCGGCCTGAGCGCCATGCAGTGCCGGCGATATCGAGATGGGCCCAGCTCAGGCCCTCGGTAAAGCGAGACAGGAAGCAGGCCGCTGTCACAGCGCCACCTTCACGACCGGCCACATTGGCAAAGTCCGCGAAGTTGCTCTGCAGTTCCTTGTTGTAGTCTTCTTCAACCGGCATCCGCCAGGCCCGGTCCTGCGCCTGTTCACCTGCAGCCAACAGCTCCGCCGCGAGTTTGTCGTCTTTCGACATCAGGCCAGTAAGGTGGTGACCCAGCGCGATCACGCAGGCGCCGGTCAGCGTCGCTACATCGACAACGGCCGCAGGCTTGTAGCGACGCGCGTAGGTGAGTGCGTCGCACAGGATCAGGCGGCCCTCGGCGTCTGTATTGAGGATCTCGATGGTCTTGCCGGACATGCTGCGCACTACGTCACCGGGGCGTGTCGCGGTGCCGGATGGCATGTTCTCGCAGGCGGGGATAACGGCTACAACATTGATCGCCGGGCGCAATTGAGCAATTGCGGTCATGGTGCCAAGCACACCGGCCGCCCCGCCCATATCGAACTTCATCTCATCCATACCCGGCGGTGGTTTGAGGCAGATGCCGCCGGTATCGAAGGTCACGCCCTTGCCGACCAGCGCCACGGGCGCGCTGGATTTTGCACCCTTGTACTCCAGCACGATCAGCTTGGCCGGTTCAACGGCACCGGCGGTCACCGACAGCAGAGACCCCATCTTCAGCCTGCGCATCTCTGCTTCGCCGAGAATTTTGACCTTCATCGCCTTGTCGCCGGCAGCAAGCTTGCGGGCGAAGTTCGCGAGGTGGGTGGGAGTACAGTGATTCGCCGGCAGATTCGCCAGTTCGCGCGCCGCTGCGCTGCCAGCTGCGATGGCGCCGGCGTGCTCGAAGCCGCGTTTGGCATGCCGCCGGTCGGTCGCGCTGTCCACCATCATGCCGAAGCGCTTCAATTTTGGCACCGCACGCTTCTTGCCAGTCTTGAGCTGGTCAAAGCGGTACATTGCGCTGGCCAAGGCCTCGCCTCCATGGCGGGCGAGGGTGTAGGCGTCAACATCTTTGCAACTCAGCAGGGATATGGCGTCCGTGGCGCCGACTGCGGCGAGGTCCGCGGTCGCTGCAGTTGTCGCGCCGCGGAGGCTCTTTACCGAGAAATCGGCCGGCTTGCCACAGCCGACGAGGAGCAGACGATGAGCGGAAAGACCCCTGGGGTCGGTGATCATCAAGGTGCGTCCCGGCTCTTTTGGCAGGTCGCCGCGGCGCCCGAGTTCGCGCAGCAAGCCCTTACTGGCCTTGTCGATCTGTTGGCCGCGCTGATCGAGTTTGCCGCCATCGAAGATGCCGAGGATCAGGCAGCCTGTCTTGAAACTCTCGGGTCGGCCGCTGCGCACAAAAAAATCCATCTATTGCTCCTTGAATCCCGCATCCGTGTGCGGACGATGTGGCCGCCGTTTGAGACCGTGCCAAATCTGGATTAACTTAGCGTCAAAGAGACCGGGACCGGGGCCGGAACGTCCGGACATAGACCGTCCAATCTCGCGCCATAAGAGGCGCAGTCTATCCGAAAATCCCATATATGGCGAAGGCCAGTCAGCGGGGAACAGTGGCCGGCATCATCGACCGTTATGTCATCCGGGAGGTCCTGCGCACGGCCGGCGGGGTCACGCTGGTGTTGCTGCTGATCCTGGTCGGCAACCAGTTTACGCGGGTGCTGGCCCGCGCCGCGGCCGACCGCCTGCCCAAGGAGCATGTGTTCCAGCTGATGGGTCTGACCTCGCTGGAATATCTCACCGTGTTGCTGCCGCTGGCGCTGTTCTTCTCGGTCATCCTCGCGCTCGGCCGCATGTATCAGCACAGCGAAATGGACGCCCTGGGCGCCTGCGGCATCGGTCCGCTTCGCTTGTACCGACCGCTGGGCTGGGTGGGACTGATCGTTGGGGCGCTCGCCGCATGGCTGGCTTTCCAGATCGGCCCCTGGGTGAACCACCGCATCCACCTGCTCAAGCTGGAGGCGCAACGCCAGATGCAGGTGGCGCCGGTGGAGCCCGGTCGCTTCCGCAGCACAGCGGACGGCAATCTGGTTTTCTATGCGCGTGCGGCAGATCCGGATGGTTTGCTTCACGGCGTATTCATCCAGCTGCGCAGCGGTGACAGGCTGGAGGTCGCGGTGGCCGATAGCGGTCGCCAAAAGGTGTCGGCGGACGGCAGCCGTCGGGAGATCGTGCTCTATCAGGGACGCCGCTTCGTCGGTGTGCCGGGAACGCTGGATTTCATTCTGATCGATTTCGAGGAGCACGGGATCCCGATCCTGCTGCCGCCGTTGGTGGTCAATCCGGAGAACCGGGAGATGCGACCGACCCGGGAATTGGTGGGGACCGGCAGTCCACGCGATAGCGCCGAGCTGCATTGGCGCATCGCTGCGCCGGTATCACTGCTGATGTTGATGGTGGTAGCGGTGCCGCTGGCCCGCAGCAGTCATCGCGACAGTCGTTTCGCACGGCTCGGGCTGGCGATCATGGTCTATCTCCTCTATAGCAACCTGCTCGGTGTTGGCCGCAGTCTGCTGGAGCGTGGCGCGGTGCCCGGTTGGTTGGGGATCTGGTGGGTGCATCTGCTGCCGTTGGTGCTGGCGCTGGGAATGCTGGCGGTCCAGCACCGGGCCTGGACCTGGCGGCGCTCAGGGACAGAAACATGACACTGCTGGACCGCTATCTGTTCGGAGCCATCGCCCGCGCCACGCTGATCGTGATGCTGGTGCTGCTGGCGCTGATCGGTTTCGTCAATCTCGCCGCCCAGCTCGATGATGTCGGCGTCGGCCGCTTTGGCCTCGCCGATGCGATCCTGGTAGTGGTACTCACCTTCCCGACCAACGCGTTCGATATATTCCCCATGGCGGTATTGCTCGGCTCGATGCTGGGTCTGGGCACGCTCGCGAATCGCAGCGAGCTGGTGGTGATCCAGGCATCGGGTGTGAGCACCGTGCGGCTGGCGATTGCGATGTTCGTGACCGGCTGTGTGCTCGCGCTGGCGGCCGGTGTGCTCGGCGAGGTCGTGGGCCCGCCTGCTGAGCGCTTCAAGCAGGAGTACAAAGCGGAGCTGAAACAGGGCAAACCCGGCACCAGTCGTCTCGCCGGTACATGGCTGCGCGACGGTCCGCGCATCCTGAATATCCTCCAGGTGCAGGACGCGAACAGCCTGTCCGGTGTGTTCAGTTTCGAGTTCGACGAGACGGGACAACTGCGATCCATCGGCCGCGCGCGCAGCGGGCGCAAGCTGGACGGCGACACCTGGCAGCTGGAGGACTTTGTCGCGACCCGCGTGGACGGCGAGGTCGCCGCGATCGACCAGGCAGCGCCACGGATTTTGCAGACACGGCTCGCTCCGGAGGTGCTGGAGGTGTCCATCGTTGAACCGAGCCGTCTGTCGACGCCGAGCCTGAGCGAGTACATCGACTACCTGCGGGTCAACGATCTGGCTGCGGACAGCTATGAGCTCGCGTTGTGGTCGCGCTGGGCCAACGCCTGCGCGGTCATCCTGATGGTGTTGCTGGCGTTGCCGTTCGTATTCGGTCCGCTGCGCAGTGGTGGCAACGGTGTGCGCATGGTGATCGGTGTGCTGATCGGCGTGACTTATTTTCTCGCCACCGGCGCGCTCACCAACAGCGCTGCGGTTTACGATGTGTCGCCTCTGCTGGCGGCCTGGTTGCCGCTGCTGCTGCTGAGTGCCGCCGCCCTGGTGGGGCTGACGAGGATCCGTTAACGCTCGCGCCGTTTGCGCGGAAGCAGCACGATCCGGGTTCCGCTGAGGCGGTCGTGCCAGGCCAGACCGCGACGGTCGAACAAGATCCACAGATAGCCAAGTCCGGCGGGCAGCGCCGAGAGACAGGCCGCGGCCAGACGTCCAAGAGCCTGGATCGGGCTCACGGCCTGGCCATGACCCGCAGCGCGGATCAGCTGCAGACGCCATGCGCGCATGCCGATGGTCTGGCCTCCGCGCACCCAGAAGCCGCAGAAGAAACCGATGACGACCAGGATCAGCAAGACGCGAAACCACCACGTCCCGGCGTCGATGGCGACGCCTCCGGTAAGAGCGAGCGCGGCGAAACCGGCGAGCATCAGCAGCGCGGCGACCACCAGCAGGTCGTAGGCCATGGCGCCGAGCCGGCGAAGCAGGCTTGCGTTTGGCAACGCCGCGGTGTCGGCTGTCGGTTTCCGGGTGTGCATCGGCTCAGCTTAGCCGCCGCCCGGGTGCGCTGCTACAGGCGGCGGCGGCGTCGCCAGGCGCCGATGACCAGCGCCGGCAACAGCCACAGCACCAATCCACCGCCACCGCCGCCACCGCCATTTGCGGGCGGGGGCGCAGGCGCTTGCGCCACGCTACAGTCGACATCGCGGCCGGCCGGCGGCGTCGCATTCTCGTCGCTGGCTACGTAGACCACGATCTTGCAGTCGCGACCGCCCACATCATTGGCGTTGCCGTCCTCGTCCTCATAGCCGATCCAGTGACCACTCGCCCAGTCCACGCGAGTCGCCGGGTCGCCGTCGAGCGCGGCCATCATGATGTCCATGGCTTCCACGGCGAGGACGCCAGGCACCGCGTTGCCTGCAGGCAGGTCTGGCGGCAGGGTGAAGACCACGGACAGTGCGTCGTCCCGGTAGCGCAGGAAACCGCTGCCGCCGCCGCCGGGCGTATCGAGCCAGGCGGTGCCGTTGCCGCTGATGGGGATATCCGCGCCGCTGCCGCCGAGCGTCGGGAATTGCAGCGTGAGGTTCGGAAACGCCGGCGTCGACTGGCCGGGGTAGTTGCTGACCGCGCCGGCCTGGTTGCGCCAGCGCATGGGCCGGTTGAAGGCCAGCCACAGCTGGTATGTCCGTCCGCTGACCAGCGCCCGGTCCGCGCTGACATCGAGGCGGCGACCGTTGCCGTCTGCCACCCAGCTGGCCGCGTAACGCAATTCGCTGCTGGCCTGGTCGCGGATTTCGACCGCCTGAAGGCGCGGTGCATCGGTCTGGCGATAGAGTCCGGCCAGCACCATGGATGCCACTTCGTCGCGCATGCGCGCGACCTGATCGTCCGGCATCACGAAACCGCTATGACCGTGATTGGTGCCGCCGTAATCGACGCCACCACTCAGTGGCTCGATCTCCAGCGTCCAGGCCGGTATCTGAAATGTGCGGGCGAAATAGTCGGAGGTCAGGCCGATGCCGGTGCTGGAGTTGGGGCCGTAACGGTATTTGTTGCCGAGCACCGCGCGCATGCGCCCCACCAGGTTGGCAGTGATCAGGTCACGGCGGCTGTTGCCGGTCAGCGGCGTAAAGAAGATCTGCGAAAAGGAGTGAACGTCGGAAAAAAAGCGCAGCCGCGTCACCGGCGCCAGTTCCGAGGCCGCCACCAGCGCCTGGATCTCCGGCTCGCTTTGTGCGGTTGGGCCGCGATAGACCAGGCTGACGGGATTATTGCTGGAACCGCCGTTCAGCCCCCAACCGCGCGGGCTGTTCCGATTCAGATCGACACCGTAAAAATTGTCGGTGGTGGCGTCGATATCTTCGTCTACCGGCGCACCGCCCGGACTCGTCATGTTCTTGCGCCGCATACGCCCGTCGCGGGGCTGTACTTCCGCCGCGGTAAAGCGGTCCGGGAAGCGCTGTGTTTGTGTAAATCCGTCGACGTTGAGGACCGGCACGATAAGCACCGACAAGTTGTCGCTCAGGTACTGGCCGAAACCGCCATCCGCCTGGATTTCGATCAGTTGCTCATAGATCTCGGTCACCGCCTCCGGCGATTGCCATTCACGAGCGTGGATGGTGCCGTTGATGAGCGCCGCCGACTCGCTGCCTCCATCGTCGGTGATGCGGTCCGCATCGCCGATGACATAGACCCAGACATCGCGGCCGGCCGGGGTCTGACCCACGATCTGGCCGGCAACAGTGGCGTTGTCCGCATCCAGCGACTGGTGTTGTTCGAACAGGCTCTGGTTGCTGCGGTATCCGTCCACCGGCGACAGTGAGTCCACCGGAAAGGGCACGTCGTAGCCCAGCGCCACATTGTTGCCGGTGTTGTCACTGCGGGTGTAGCGGAATTGTGCGTCCCGGCAGGACGGATCCGTGGGGTTGCTGATCGTGCCGAAGGTATCGAACTGGCACGCGGCATGCGCCACCGGCATGAGCAGCATAAGCGTCAATGCGGTCAGCGATCCGCGCGTCATCGCAGCAGCCATGACGGTACCTCCGCGCGCAGCGAGTCAGGTACGCCGGGCCGGTTTGCGAAAGCCCTGAGATGATCCCGCGCTCTCTGATCGTCAGTCAGCCGTAGTGCGAGGAGGGCGCGGCGGCGCTGCAGGTCGTCCCCACTGTTGTTCAACACCTCGGCGAGCTCGTCGATTATCCCGGGATCTCTGCGACGTGCCAGCGCGGCGGCGGCGCTGGCGCCGTGAGGTCCATCCAGCGCGTCGAACAGCAGTCGGCGTGCCGACGAATCGGTCGTGGCAAGAGGCGCGATCCTGAGCAGCGCAGCGGACGCGGTCGCGTCACGCCGGCTTGCGGCGGCGAGTATCGCCAGCGACCCGGGCGCCCCGTCTGCGGGATCGATTGCGGCCAGCGCGCGCAGCGCCTCCCGGGGTGGTGCTTCCAGGATCACCGCCTGCAGCAAGGCCCCATCACCGCTGACCAGCGCCACGACACGCGCCAGTCCGGCCACGGGCTCTCCGGCAGCGAGACGAAGCTGGAGATCATCCGCGTAAATCGTCACGCGCTCGGGCGTCGCGGCCGCGAATGCTTCTTCGAAGCCCCGCCGTCCGGCCGCCGAGCCGCCGATGTAACGGTCGACCACGGCGATATCGGATCGGACGATCGCCTCGGCGGCGGTCTTGCGCGCCGCGATCTCCTGCCAGCGCTGCTCGACGAACCGTGCGGCGGCCGCGACATCGTATGCAGGGAAGCGCTCCGCGTGGCCGTGTTCGTCGTCAATGATCCAGGCCTTCGCCTGATAGCCGGACAACGATCTGATCTCGGTCTTGATCTCTGACTGTGGCGTCAGCGTGGCCAGATCGAGCACAGTCTCGCGCAGCAGCCTCTCGCGGGCCGCATCATTGAGCGCCTCGTCGGATTGTAATTGCCGTAGATGTGCAGCGAGCCCGCCCATGTCCGACTGAGCGATCAGCGTGGCGGACTTTCTCGCCATCTGCTCATAACGGGGTCCGCCGGCGGCGCTGGCCGCTGCGGTCCTTTTGGCGCCGGATGCACCAGCGGCCGTCGCCGGCCACGCGGCGCAGAGCGCGAGCACGAGCACACCGAAAGCGGCGCCAATTCGAAGTCGAATCATCCTGTCCCCGTGCGTAAGCGGTGTGATTCAGGTTATCGCCCATCGCGAAATGCCGCAACGTAAAAGCCCTGCGTGCCCTGGCTTGCAAGAGATTTGACCGGAGCGCGGGCTGCGGGTTCAACGGGCGAGCAGACAACAGGCGGCAAGCGGACGGCCCGCCCGGGGACCGTTTTTTGCCATCCGGCCAAAACTGCAAAAGACCTGACGTGATCGGCCGATACGCGGCCCGGCAGACTGAGCACAATATGCCCCTGACTCGCTCATGGGTCTCCCCAAAACGCAAAGCGACCGCCTAGAAGTCGCAGCGTTATTTTGCCCGGCCTTGCGCCGGGTTTTTTTTGCCCGGGCAGACCAAAGGCGGCGTGTTGCAGGGAACTGCAAAAAAACTGGCGCCAACGGCCAATATGCCGCGCTTCGGGCTCACTAGACTACTGCCAGCTCAATCAGATTTCGGAGTGGCTAATGGACATCTTCTTCGCCTGCGGCGCCCTGGTGCTGCTGTATTTCCTGTTCTTCGGTTTGTTCGATCGCAGCCATCTGGCGACGGTCACCGTGTTCGCGCTGTTCTTTTCCGGATACGCGTTCCTTGAAGCAGCCGGCTTGCTGGCGGCCACATCGGGCATCATCGCGCTGCCGCTATTGCTCTTCGCTATTTGGGCGGCCAGCAACGTCGAAAGGGGATAGGCGGCAGCAGACGCCGACTGGTATCTGGCCAGCGCGGCGGGGGGCAGAAGGTGGGGGTTGGTACTCCGTAGGGGATTCGAACCCCTGTTACCGGCGTGAGAGGCCAGCGTCCTAACCACTAGACGAACGGAGCACAGCTTTCCCCGGAGGCGCCGCGGTGGCCAGAGTCTCTGTGGGAGAATCAGGCCGGTGGGTCCCGAGGGGCGTGATATTATAGCGGCCGCTCAAATTTGCTCAAGCGCGTCACTATTTGAATCACACAGCCCCCAGCACCCGGCACGCAGGTCCGGTCATCGTCCCCCGGCCCGACCATAACGTCTCCCGGTCCCAGATCTCCAAGAATGCCCTCCGGGTCCTTTATCGTCTGAAGGAATCCGGCTACAAGGCCTTCCTGGTCGGTGGTGGCGTGCGCGATCTGCTGCTCGGACGGGAGCCGAAGGACTTCGACATCGTTACCGACGCGCTGCCCGAGGACGTCCGGCGCCTGTTCCGCAACAGCCGTCTGATCGGGCGCAGATTCCATCTCGCGCACGTGCATTTCGGTCGCGAGATCATCGAGGTGGCGACCTTCCGTGCCACCCGGGACATGGAGGTCGACGAGCAACTCGACCGCAAGACCGACGCCGGTGGGCGGATCCTCAGAGACAATGTCTACGGCGATATAGACGAAGACGTCTGGCGGCGGGATTTCACCTGCAACGCGCTCTATTACAACATCGCCGACTTCTCCATCTGGGACTATGCCGGCGGCGTGCAGGACATTCTCGGCGGCACCATGCGCCTGCTCGGTGAGCCGGAGGAACGCTACCGGGAGGACCCGGTCAGGATGCTGCGCGCGGTGCGCTTTGCGGCCAAACTCGGATTCCGGTTTGACCCGGCGACCGAAGCGCCGCTGCTCACGCTCGGGGACCTCCTGGACGAGGTGCCCGCGGCACGCCTGTTCGATGAATCGCTAAAGCTTTTTTTGTCGGGTCATGCGGTGCAGTCCTATGAGTTGTTGAGGCATTACGGTCTGTTCCGCCACCTGTTCCCGGCTACCGATCGGGCGCTGGACCAGGAGGAGAACGACAGTTTCCGCGCGCTGCTGCTCAAGGCCCTGGAGAATACCGACGACCGGGTAGCCAATGGTCAGCCGGTAACACCGATGTTCCTGCTCGGCGTGTTCCTCTGGCAGCCGGCTGAGAGACTCGCGGCGACGCTGCGCGAATCCGGTGATGCGCCGATGCAGGCAATGATCGAAGCCTGCGACACCGTGCTCCGCGGCCAGCAGCAGCACGTATCGATCCCGCGCCGCTTCGGCACACCGATGCGGGAGATGATGGTGATGCAACTGCGTATGCGTAACCAGCACGGACGGCGCGCGCTGCGGCTGCTCGAGCACCCCCGTTTTCGCGCCGGGTTCGATTTCCTGCGTCTGCGCGTGGCCGCTGGCGACGAGGCACCGGAGGTACTCGAATTCTGGGAACGCCTGGAATCGATGGATCCCGAGCACCGCAAGGCGGCGGTTGCTCCAAGACGCGGGGAGCGCGGTCCGCGCCGGCGGCCCCGACGGCGCAAGAAGAAATCTACCTGAAGCCGGTTCCCGTGGAGCATTGGACCCCCGTCTTCGTCGGTCTCGGTAGTAACCTCGACGAGCCGGTCAGGCAAATCCAGGCGGCCTTCGGGGCGCTGTCCGAACTCGAGCAGTGTCGCCTGCTGGCCCGCTCGCCGCTGTTTCGATCCGCGCCCATGGGTCCGCAAGATCAGCCCTGGTATGTGAATGCAGTCGCCGGCCTGCTCACCCGTCTCGATCCATATCGGCTGCTCGACACGCTGCAGACGCTGGAGCGCCGCTTCGGCCGTCGCCGCGTCCGTGAGCGCTGGGGTCCCCGCACCCTGGATCTGGACCTGCTTTTGTTCGGTCAGCAGGTCATCGACGACGTGCAACTGGTCATTCCTCACCCAGGGCTGACAGAACGGAACTTCGTCGTCTACCCTCTGCTCCAGATAGCGCCGGATCTGACGCTCCCGGACGGCCGCCGCTTGGCGGACATCGGGGATCAGTTGGGCAGTGACGGGCTGGAAGAGATAATGACCACACACCTCGACGGGGATCGTCCGAATTGAGCCAGCCACCGCGCTATATCGTCTTTGAAGGCCCGATCGGGGTCGGCAAGACCAGTCTGGCGCGTCGCGTGGCGACGGCGCTTGAGTACGAGCTGGTGCTGGAAAAGGCGGAGGAGAATCCGTTCCTCGAGCGCTTCTACCGGGATCCGGTCAACGCCGCGTTGCCGACCCAGCTGCACTTCCTGTTCCAGCGCGCGCAGCAGATCCAGTCGCTGCGTCAGAGCGATCTGTTTGCGCCCGCGCGAGTCGCGGATTTCCTGCTCGACAAGGACCGGCTGTTCGCGCAACTGACGCTTGGCGACGAGGAGTACCGGCTCTACGAGCAGGTCTATCAGCAGCTGTCCCTCGATGCCCCGGTGCCGGACCTGGTGGTCTATCTGCAGGCGCCGGCCGAGACGCTGCTCGAGCGGGTACGCCGCCGCGGCATCGAATATGAGCAGCGCATCCAGCAGGACTATCTGCAGCGTCTGGGCGACGCTTATCTGCGCTTTTTCCATCGTTATGATCGCTCGCCGCTGCTGATCGTCAATGTCGCATCGATCGATCCGGTGCACAGCACCGCTGATTTCCAGCAGCTGCTGGATCGCATACTGGTGGCGCGCAGCGGACGCCATTATTTCAATCCGGTTCCCTTCGTTCCGGCCTGACCGCCGCGTTGATGTTTGTCCACCGCTAGTCCATCCTGATCTACTTCCGATCCAGAGTCCTCCTCATGTCGCTATACAGCCACCTGCAGGCGCGCAGTCCGACCGAGAAACCGGTGACGATCTTGACGCTCGCCGAGATGAAGGCCGCCGGCGAGCCGATCGCCTGTCTGACCGCCTACGACGCGAGTTTTGCCGCGCTGGTCGATGATGCTGGCGTCGACCTGGTACTGGTCGGCGATTCCCTCGGCATGGTGGTGCAGGGACACGACACCACGGTGCCGGTGTCGATGCAGGATATGGTCTATCACACACGTTGCGTCTCGCGCGGGCTGCATCGGGGTTTCCTGGTCGCCGATATGCCCTTCGCCAGCTATGCGCTGCCGGAACAGGCGCTGGCCAACGCGGCACGTCTGATGCAGGAAGGTGGCGCCAAGATGGTCAAGCTGGAGGGCGGCATGCTCCAGGTGCGCACGGTCGAGTTCCTGGCCGGCCGGGATATCCCGGTCTGTGCCCATATCGGCCTGACGCCACAATCCGTGCACAAGCTCGGCGGTTTCAAGGTGCAGGGCCGCGAAGATGCGGCGGCCCGGCGCATGATCGAAGAGGCGAGAGCGCTGGAGGATGCGGGCGCCGACATCGTGTTGCTGGAATGCGTGCCATCGGATCTTGGCGCGCAAGTGCGCGCGGCGGTCAAGGTCCCGGTGATCGGTATTGGCGCGGGACCCGAGGTGGACGGCCAGATCCTTGTGCTTTACGACATCATCGGGCTCACGCCGGGGCGCATGCCGCGTTTTGTCAGGAACTACATGGACCAGGCGGCGACCCCGTTGGAGGCGGTCGCCGCATATGTTGCCGAGGTCAAGGATCGCACCTACCCGGCCGCGCAACATTGCTTCACCTGACAGCGCCGCAACAGATCGGATCCAAGCCATGTTTGTCGTGCCGGATGTAAATGATCTCAGAACGCGGATCGGGCGCTGGAAAGCGGCGCGCGAACGGGTCGCTCTGGTGCCGACCATGGGTAATCTCCACGACGGCCACATGAGCCTGGTACGACTCGCTCGCGCCAACGCGGACCGGGTCGTGGTCAGCGTATTCGTCAACCCGATGCAATTTGCGCCTGGCGAGGACTTTGAGTCCTACCCGCGCACCGAACAGGACGACCGTGACCGGCTCGTGGATGAAGGCGTGGATGCGTTGTTCCTGCCCGACGCGGAGGAGATCTATCCGGGTGGCACCGGTTCCGTCACCTATGTCGAGGTGCCCGGGCTTTCGGAAATGCTCTGCGGCCGCTTCCGCGATGGCCATTTCCGTGGCGTCGCCACCATCGTCACCAAACTCTTCAACCTGGTGGATCCCGACGTGGCGGTATTTGGCGAAAAGGACTACCAGCAGCTACAGGTGATCCGCCGGCTGGCGCATGACCTGTGCTTCCCGGTGGAGGTGATCAGCGCGCCGACCCATCGTGAGGCCGACGGCCTGGCGATGAGCTCGCGCAATCGGTATCTGGACCCGCATGAGCGCGCCGTCGCGCCGGCCCTGTTCCAGGCCCTTCGTCAGACCGCCGCCGCGCTGGCGATCGGCATTGGCGAGTTCGAACAACTCGCCAGTCAGGGCGCCGCGATGCTGGAATCGGCCGGAATGCGTCCGGACTATTTTGAAATCCGCGATGCCGAGACACTGGACGAGCCACAGTTGGGGCGCGATCTGGTGGTGATGGCTGCGGCCTGGCTCGGACGTGCGCGCCTGATCGATAATCTGCGGGTGACTGCGCCCACTTAGGATTATCCGTCGGCCCGGTGCTGTTGCAACGCCCAGGCGACGTGTTCGCGAACCAGCACCGACGGGTGGTTGCTGCGAGCCAACAGCGCTTCCTGGACCTGTGTTGTAGTGGGCGCGTTACCCAGCGCTACCGCGATATTGCGCAGCCATCGCTCGTGACCGATCCGTCGGATCGCGCTGCCGGCCGTGCGCTGCAGGAACTGTTCTTCGCTCCAGCCAAACAGCTCGATCAGCCCGGCGTTGTCCAGTCCGTGTCTGATCGCGAAGTCGGGTTCCACGCTCAGCTCGGCAAACTTGTTCCAGGGGCACACGAGCTGGCAGTCGTCGCAGCCGTAAATACGGTTACCCATCGGTTTCCGGAACACCTCGGGGATCGGACCCCGATGCTCGATGGTGAGATAAGAGATGCAGCGCCGGGCGTCGAGCTCCCATGGCCCGACGATGGCCTCAGTCGGACACACGTCGATACAGGCGGTGCAGCTGCCGCAGTGTTCGGTGGCGGGTGCGTCGGCTGGGAGCGGCAGATCGGTGTATAGCTCGCCGAGGAAAAACCAGGAGCCGGCGCGGCGATGGATCAGGTTGGTGTGTTTGCCGATCCAGCCCAAGCCTGCATTACGTGCCAGCGCTTTCTCGAGTACTGGCGCACTGTCGACAAAAGCCCGATAACCGAAGTCGCCGATGCGCGCCTCGATCCGCTCGGCCAGTTGCTGCAGCCGTCGACGCAACACCTTGTGGTAATCCCGGCCGAGGGCATAGCGAGAGATAAAGCCGAGATCGGCGTCGTCGATCACCGACCAGGCGTCGCGCGCGTCCGCGGGCAGGTAGTCCATGCGCGCGGAGATCACGGACACGGTGCCCGGACGCAGCGCGTCGGGGCGGCTGCGACGCTTACCGTGGCGCGCCATATAGTCCATGTCGCCGTGGCGGCCGGCATCCAGCCATCGCTGCAGGCGCGTCTCGTCCTCGCTCAGGTCGGTGCCGGTGATGCCGACCTGCTGAAAGCCCAGCTCCCGGCCCCAGCTTTTGATCTGGACGGCGAGATTCTCGAGTCGTGGGTCGGCCTGAGCATCTTTCACTGGCTGCGTCGCGTGTTGGCGTGAGACGTTTCGGAGGGTCCGCTGTGGGTTGTCGATTCCCGACAAGTATAATCACAGCCATGAGTGGCTTGCCCGTCAATCTCTATGCCGCAGCCGGTGTCCGTGAGCTGGATCGGCGCACGATCGAGGATTACGGCGTGCCCGGTTATCGCCTGATGTGCAGCGCGGGTGCGGCGACGTTCGAGGCACTGGCCCGGCGCTGGCCGGAGCGGCCGCTGAGCGTCGTGTGTGGTGCCGGAAACAATGCGGGTGATGGTTATGTGATTGCGCGGCTGGCTCGCGAGGCGGACCGGCCAGTGACGGTCCTCGCGCTGGTGGACCCGGCGCGTCTCGGTGGCGATGCCCTGAAGGCCGCGCGCGACTATGTTGACGCAGGTGGCGAGGTGAGGCCCTGGACCGGCGCCCTGGAGGACGTTGAGTCAATAATCGTCGATGCGTTACTCGGCACCGGCCTGGACCGGGATGTCGACGGCCGTTTCGCCGAGGCGGTGGCGGCGATCAATGCCGCGCCCGGGCCTGTGGTGGCGGTCGATATCCCCAGCGGTCTGCATGCAGACACCGGTAAGGTGATGGGGGTCGGTGTGATGGCGGATCTCACCGTTACTTTCGTCGGCATGAAGACCGGGCTGTTGACCGGGCGCGGTCCTGCCTTGTGCGGCGAACTCCTGTTTGACGATCTCGGTGCCCCGGATCAGGCGAGCGAAGGCGTGCCGCTCAAGGCGAGACGGATCAGTGGCGCCGAGATCCGGCGCTGTCTGCCGCCGCGGCCGGGTGACGCCCATAAGGGGCTTTCCGGTCATGTGCTGATCGTGGGTGGCGGACCCGGTATGCCCGGCGCGGCCAGACTCGCGGGGGAGGCGGCATTGCGGGCCGGGGCCGGTCTGGTCTCTGTGGCCACCCTCCCGGAACATGTGGCGGCGATCGCGGCAGGCAGACCGGAGCTGATGTGTTCTGGTGTCCGCGATGGGGCTGCGCTGGCGGTGATGCTCGCGCGGGCCTCGGTCGTCGCGCTCGGTCCCGGCCTGGGCCAGAGCGAATGGTCCCGGGACGTAGCTGCCGCCGCCCTGGCCAGTGGCTTGCCGATCGTGCTGGACGCGGATGGACTCAATATCCTGGCGGCGGCACGGCGGCGGCGCGAGGACTGGGTGCTGACGCCCCATCCCGGCGAGGCCGCGCGCCTGCTGGATATGGACACCGGGGCGGTGCAGGCGGACCGGTTCGCCGCCGTGGCGCGGCTGGCGGATACTTATGGTGGCACCGCGGTGCTCAAGGGCGCCGGCACCCTTGTTCAGACCGATGGCGAAACGCCCTGGCTCTGCGCGGCCGGTAACCCGGGTATGGCCGTCGCCGGGATGGGTGACGTGTTGACCGGCACTATCGCCGCGGCGGCCGCCCAGTGCGGCGATCTGGGCCAGGCAGCGCGATGCGGGGTCTGGATCCACGCGCGGGCAGGGGACATCGCGGCCGGCGCATTCCGGCGCGGCATGCTGGCCTCGGACTTGTTCGAATCGATCCGGCAGCAGGTCAATCCCGCATGAGCCAAACGACGCTGGCCGACGCCGGGGCCACCGAGCGCCTTGGCGCTGATCTGGCCGGCGTGCTGCGTGACCAGCCGGGTCCCTGGCTGATTGCGTTGGAGGGCGCGCTGGGCGCCGGCAAGACGACAATGGCGCGTGGGTTCTTGCGCGCGCTCGGTCATACCGGCCGCGTGCCGAGTCCTACCTATACCCTCGTCGAGCCGTACGAATTATCCGGCCGCGAGGTGTTACATCTGGATCTCTACCGGCTGGCCGACGCCGGCGAGCTGGAGTACCTGGGTATCCGTGATGTGTTCGACGGCAATGCGACTGTGCTGGTGGAATGGCCCGAGCGCGCGGGCGAGCGCATGCCGCCGGCCGATATCCGGGTAGCGCTGAGTGTCGCCGGCGAGGGCCGCACAGCGACGCTGTCCGCCGACACGGTCCGCGGGGCGGAGGTCCTGACGGCGCTGGCCTCAAGCCACCGGGGTGCCAAACAAGCCAATTAAGGTTATAAGCCAACTACACGCCCCAAGCCCCTAATTTTTTTAGGAGAATCTTGCACTCCGGGGGCGGCTATGGTTAAAGTTGATCCTCGAAAAAGGCAATAAGTCCGGGATTGGTCTGCTTCTTTGCCCGGACAGCGTGGGGAAACGCGAGGGGAAATGTCTGCCTGGTCTGTAAAAATGACCGCGGTGACGGCCGCGCTGGTTATGGTCGCGGCCACCGCGATCGGCGCCAGCAGCGACGGCGTCAACAAGATCCGGATCGCCGCTGCCAGCGGTGCCACCCGGGTCGTGCTCGATCTCAAGCGCCCGGTCAGCCACACGGTGTTCACGCTGTCCAACCCGGCCAGGGTGGTCGTTGATCTGCATGCCACGACCATCGATGCGACCAGCATCGGCGTCCCTCGACCGACCGGTGTCGTGCAGCGGGTACGGCTGGCCAACCGCGACAACGGTGATGCGCGCGTGGTGCTGGATCTCGCGGAACCGGCCAGGCCGCGTTCCTTCCCGGTACCGCCCGACGGCGACAGCGGTCACCGCCTGGTGATCGACCTCGAGCTCCTCCGCACCGATCGTGTGGTCAAGGCCACACCCGGTGCGCAACGCGGCAGGAAGATCGTCGTCGCCGTGGATGCCGGTCATGGCGGGAAAGACCCCGGCGCCGTCGGCCGGCGCGGCACCCGCGAGAAGGATGTCGTGCTGCAGATCGCCCGGCGCGTCAAATCCCGTATCGACCGGGAGCCCGGCATGGAGGCCTACCTGACCCGTGACGGGGATTATTTCGTGCCGCTGCGCGAACGTATCGAGCGTGCGCGTCGCCAGCGGGCCGATCTTTTTGTCTCGGTGCATGCGGATGCATTCAAGAACCAGCGAGCCAGGGGTTCATCGGTCTACGTATTGTCGCCGCGGGGCGCGTCTGACGAGGCGTCGCGCTGGCTGGCCGAACGGGAAAACGCCGCCGATCTGGTCGGCGGCGTGAGCCTCGACGACAAGGACGCGATGCTGGCCTCCGTGTTGTTGGATCTGTCCCAGACCGCCGCCATCGATGCCAGCACCAGCGTCGCCGATCAGGTGCTCACGCGACTCGGTGCCGTTGGCCGCGTGCATCGGAGTAGCGTGGGCCGGGCGGGCTTCCTGGTGCTGAAGTCGCCGGATATCCCTTCGATCCTGGTTGAGACCGCATTCATATCGAATCCCGCCGAAGAGAAGCAGCTAAAGAACGCGAAGCATCAGGAGGCGCTTGCCAGCGCTATCGTTGACGGCGTACGCGCCTATTTCTACGACAATCCGCCGCCTGGTACGTTGCTCGCCCTCGACGGTCCGCCGACCCGCCTCGAACCGGTCGAGCACATCATCGTCCACGGCGACACCCTGTCGGACATCGCCTCCCGCTACAATGTATCGCTGGCCGCGCTGCGCCGGCAAAACGGACTCAAGAACGACCGTATCCGTATCGGCCAGGTATTGCAGATCCCGGCCGGCGCCGGTTCCTGACGCCGCCACGCGTCCGCCCCGGGACGCAACGCCGGCATTTCCGGTATCCTCCCCGGTTCGTCATGCCGATCCGTGAACTCCCGTCCCAACTGGTCAACCAGATCGCTGCTGGCGAGGTCGTCGAACGGCCCGCCTCAGTGCTCAAGGAACTGCTCGAGAACAGTCTCGACGCGGGTGCCCGGCGCATCCAGATCGACGTCGAAAACGGCGGTCTGCGGCTTTGCCGGGTGCGTGACGACGGCAGCGGCATCGCGGCCGATGAATTGCCGCTGGCACTGGCGCGACACGCCACCAGCAAGATCGCCAGCCTGGACGATCTGGAGCGGGTGGGGACCCTCGGATTCCGTGGCGAGGCGCTGCCCAGCATCGCCTCAGTGTCCAGATTGACGCTGACCTCGAGACCGAGCACAGCCGAGACCGGTTGGCGGCTTGAGGTCGATGGCGGCCGCCATGACGCGGGACAGCCGGCGGCCCATCCCCCGGGCACTACGGTCGAAGTGCGTGACCTGTTCTACAACACGCCGGCGCGGCGCAAATTCATGCGCACCGAGCGCACCGAGTTCGGCCATCTGGATCGAATCGCACGCCGGGTGGCCCTGAGCCGTTTTGATGTGGCGTTCCGGCTGATGCATAACCAGCGCGCGGTGTTCGACCTGCGTCCGGCGGAGGACCAGTCGGCGATGGATCGCCGGGTGGCCGAGGTGTGCGGCGCCGCGTTTATGGAACAAGCCATGTTTATCAGCCATCAAGCGTCCGGGATGCGGCTCTGGGGCTGGCTGGGCCTGCCCACCTTCTCGCGCTCCCAGGCCGATCTCCAGCACGTGTTCCTGAACGGGCGCATGGTGCGGGATAAAGTCATCAGCCATGCGGTGCGGGCCGGCTACAGCGACGTGTTGTTTCACGGCCGCCATCCGGCGTATCTGTTGTATCTGGAGATGGATCCGGCGCTGGTCGACGTCAACGCCCATCCGACCAAACACGAAGTCCGTTTCCGCGAGTCCCGTAGCGTGCATGGGTTCCTGTTCCATACCGTCGAGCAGGCGCTGGCGGGCACCCGCGCCGGTGAGGTGTCCCGCGCGCCTGCCGCAGTCGGCGCAACAGGGATGTTCGCGGCCGAAGTCAATCCCGGTTTGCAGCAACCGATGCGTCTTGGAGTCGCCGAGCCCGGCGCTTTGGCGGCGTTCGAGCGGCTGGCCGCAGCGCCGGCGCCCGTGCACACGGACGAGGGAGAGGATCTGCCGCTGGGAACCGCCCTGGGACAGCTGCACGGCGTCTACATCCTGGCGCAAAACCAGCGTGGCCTGGTGCTTGTGGATATGCACGCCGCTCACGAGCGCATCGTCTACGAGGGCCTGAAGCAGGCGCTGGGCGAGGGCGCCATACGCTCACAGCCGCTGCTGGTGCCGGTCAGCGTGCGGGTCAGCGCAAGCGAAGCAGACCTGGCCGAGGAACAGGCGGAGGCGCTGGCAAAGCTCGGTTTCGAACTACGCCGCATGGGCGTCGACTCTTTGTCGGTCAGACAGGTGCCCGCCCTGTTGCGCGAGGCCGACGCCGAGGCACTGGTCCGCGACGTGTTGTCGGATTTTGCCAGCGGCGGCGGTAGCCGCAGGGTCGAGGAGCGCATCAACGAGATGCTTTCTACGATGGCGTGCCACGGTTCAGTCCGCGCCAACCGCCGTTTGACGATCCCCGAGATGAACGCGCTGCTACGCGACATGGAGCGGACCGAGCGCAGCGATCAGTGCAACCACGGCCGGCCCACCTGGACCCAGCTGCCGATGGAAGACCTGGACAGGCTGTTCCTGCGCGGACGCTGATCCGTGGCCGCACCCGCGTCATTGCCCACGGTCGTGTTGCTGATGGGGCCGACGGCGACCGGCAAGACCGAACTTGCCGCCGCCCTCGTGCAAGCGCTGCCGATGGATGTGGTGAGCGTCGATTCGGCGATGGTCTATCGCGGCATGGACATCGGCACGGCAAAACCGGATGCCGCATTCCTTCGTCATTGCCCGCATCGTCTGATCGATATCTGCGATCCGGCCGAGGCCTATTCGGCCGGTCGTTTTATCAGCGATGCGCGCCGCGAAGTGGAGCAGATCCATGCCGCGGGTCGCATACCCCTGCTGGCCGGGGGCACCATGCTCTATTTCCGTGCGCTGCAGGAGGGGTTGGCCGACCTGCCGTCGGCGGACCCTGCCGTGCGTGCCGAGATCGATGCCGCCGCGACCGCCGAGGGCTGGCCGGCGATGCATGAACGCCTGCGCCGGGTCGATCCGGATGCAGCGGCCCGTATCCGCCCGCGCGACAGCCAGCGCATTCAGCGCGCGCTGGAGGTGTTCCGGCTTACCGGAGAGACATTGAGTGCCCTGCAGTCGGCCGCCACCGCGGATGCCCCCCGCTGGTCTTATGTCAAGCTGGCGCTTTGGCCTGAGGATCGGAGCGCGCTGGCGGAACGGATCGCCGTCCGCTTCCGTCTGATGCTGCAGGCCGGATTCGAACACGAGGTTGAAAAGCTCAGATCGCGACCCGATCTACATCCTGAGCTGCCGTCGATGCGGGCCGTTGGCTATCGGCAGATGTGGAAATACCTGGAGGGTCGCTGCGATCGCGCTGAAGCGGAACGCCGCGCCATTGTCGCGACGCGGCAACTGGCCAAGCGGCAGATGACATGGATGAGGGCTGAACAGGATGTGAGCAGGATCGCTCCGGGAGCCGGTTCGGCGATCGCAGCAATCGATAAAATCCGCTCAAAAATTGCTCAGGCAGAACGACGGCTATGATAGACTGAATCTAAATGTCGGACGCCAGACTTGCAGGGACGGCCGTGCTCTCCCGATGGCGGCAACCAAAACCAATTCAAATATCTTTGCCGGAATCTCAGGAGAGGCAGATGGCCAGAGGGCAGACGTTGCAGGATCCGTTCCTGAACGCATTACGCAGGGAGAAGGTACCGGTCTCTATCTATCTGGTGAACGGGATCAAGCTCCAGGGTCAGGTCGAGTCCTTCGACCAGTTCGTCGTGCTGCTAAAGAACAGCGTCAGTCAGATGGTATACAAACACGCTATCTCAACCGTTGTCCCCGCCCGCAATGTGCGCATCCCGCCTGCGGAAGAGGCGGGAGACAGCGAATAGGAATGGCGCGACTGCCGGAGGATCCTTGTTCGACAGGCCCAAGCTAGGCGAGCGAGCCATCCTCGTCCAGGTCGGCATCGGAAGCCGCGCACCCCAGGAACAGATTGAGGAATTCCAGGATCTCGCCCGTTCGGCGGGGGCCTATGTGTGCGCCACGGTCACCGGCACCCGTCCGGCGCCGGATTCGCGCTTCTTTATCGGCAGCGGCATGGTCGAGTCATTGCGCGAGCAGGTCGAGACCGAGCAGGTGGAACTGGTGCTGTTTAACCATGAACTCTCGCCCAGTCAGGAACGCAACCTGGAGGCCGCGTTGCGCTGTCGCGTGCTCGACAGAGCGGGTCTGATTCTCGATATCTTCGCCCAGCGCGCCCGCAGCTTCGAAGGCAAGCTGCAGGTTGAGCTGGCACAACTCGAACATCTGTCGACGCGACTGGTCCGCGGCTGGACCCATCTGGAGCGGCAGAAGGGTGGCATCGGCCTGCGTGGGCCTGGTGAGACGCAGCTCGAGACCGACCGGCGCTTGCTTGGTCAGAGGATTCGTCAGCTCAACCGCAGGCTGCTGCGGGTCGACCGGCAGCGCGAACAAGGTCGCCGCACCCGCCGTCGGGCCGAAGTGCCGACGGTCTCTCTGGTGGGCTATACCAATGCAGGCAAGTCGACCCTGTTCAACCGCCTTACCGATGCCGGGGTTTTTGCCGCCGACCAGTTGTTCGCGACGCTCGATCCGACGATGCGGCTGCTCGAGCTCGGCGAGGGACGCAACGTCGTGCTCGCGGACACGGTCGGTTTTGTGCGCGACCTGCCGCACGAGCTGGTGGCGGCGTTCCGTTCGACCCTGCAGGAGACCCGGGACGCGGCGTTGCTGCTGCATGTGGTCGACGCGGCCGACCCACACCGCAGCGAGCGCATCGGCCAGGTCAACGATGTGTTGACCGAGATCGGTGCCGGTCAGGTGCGACAGATCCAGATCTTCAATAAGATCGACCTGCTCGGCGAGTCGCCCCGGGTGATGCGCGACGAACAGGGGAACGTCAGCCGGGTATGGCTGTCTTCCAGCTCTGGAGCGGGGATCGACCTGTTGATCGACGCGATCCGCGGCGTGTTCGACGCAGATCAGGTCAGAGGACGAATCCACATGGACGCTTCAGAAGCGAAGATCCGGGCCCGGCTCTATGCGCTCGATGCGGTGCTGGAGGATGCCGTGGCAGCCGATGGCGGCTGGGATCTGCTGATCTCGCTGCCGGAGAAGGATTTCCGCGCCATGTGCCGCCGCGAGGGGCTGGCGCCGGAGCGGCTTGTCCGCCCGCCTTGTGCCGCATCAAACACCTTTCTACAATCGCGCACCGTAGCTTGATCTGCGGGCAAAGGACGAGACAACACATTATGGCCTGGAATGAGAAGAACGGTGGCAACCCCTGGAACGACGGTGGTCAGCAGGGTCCGCCGGACCTGGACAAGGTCGTTCGCGATCTGCAGCGCAAGCTCGGTGGCCTGTTCGGTGGCCGCGGCGGATCCGGATCGAGCAGCGAGAAGCCAGGCGGCGGTGCCGGCGTCGGCGTGATCATCGCCATCATCGTGGTGTTGTGGAGCCTGTCCGGCATCTACAAGGTAGACGATGCCGAGCGCGGCGTGGTGATGCAATTCGGGCGTTATCACTCCACCACGATGCCGGGTCTGCACTGGCACATCCCGTTCCCGATACAAAATGTCGACACGGTGAATGTCGCGGCCGTCGACAGCTACAAGCACCAGACGCGCATGCTCACGTCCGACGAGAACCTGGTAGTCGTGGACACCGTCGTGCAGTTCCGTCGCGCCGATCCCATCGCCTTTTTGTTCAACATCCGCGACCCGGAATCGACCCTGGCCGAGGTCGCCGAGAGCGCTATCCGCGAGATCGTCGGCAGCGCGACGCTGGATTTCGTGGTGACCGAGGGTCGTGCCGAGATCGCCGAGCGCACCAAGGTGCTTATCCAGACAACGCTGGATGATTACGGCTCCGGGCTGGAGGTGACTTCGGTCAACCTGCTGGATGCCAACTTCCCGCCGCAGGTCCAGGCCTCGGTGGAAGATGCGATCAAGGCGCGCGAGGACAAGGAGCGCCTCGGTCTCGAGGCGCAATCCTACGCCAACGATATTGTGCCGCGGGCGCGTGGTAACGCGGCTCGTCAGGTGCTGGATGCCGAGGCTTACAGTGCCCGCGTGGTCGCCGATGCGCGCGGTGAGACGGCCCGATTCGAAGCGCTGTTGGACGAATATTCCAAGGCGCCGGAAGTGACCCGCGAGCGGCTCTATCTGGAGACCGTCGAGTCCGTGTTCGGGGCCACCAACAAAGTCATGCTTGATGCGGATGGCAGCGGCAATCTGATGTATTTGCCGCTGGATCAGTTGATGAAGCAGCAGAACAAGATCGTGATGCGTGAATCACCGACTCTGGATACCGGTCCGGGCTCAGGTGGGGGCGGTAGCGATGTACAAAGACAGCGCTCTGGCGAAGATGCGCGCTCGCGGGGGGACCGCCGATGAACGGTAAAGGAAATCTGCTCCTGTTGGCGGTCATCGCCGTGGTCGGTGGTGTGCTGTTGTCTCTGTTCACCGTTGACGAACGTGAGTAC
>CAJHYD010000067.1_pt1 | contig 80067 bp, 72 predicted proteins | sample 9198701 | NCBI WGS metagenome assembly CAJHYD01 (sample SAMEA7708365, study PRJEB35096) | sediment metagenome | biome: marine neritic benthic zone biome [ENVO:01000025]; feature: sediment [ENVO:00002007]; material: shallow marine sediment [ENVO:03000034] sea grass bed [ENVO_01000059] ...
GCTCAACCTGAGTGCTGCGGCCGGTTCTAGAAGAGCGTCGTGATCTATGCTGGCAGGGTGCGGCATGGGTGTAGTGAGGGGCAGGCTGGATAACTGCTGTGTGGCCTGTTAATCCAGGCAAAAGAAAAACCCCGCCGAAGCGGGGTCGATATTTTCTTGATGTCGCCGGGCCAGTCAGACACTGGCGTTCCTGCTAGTCCTCCACCGTTATCCGAGGATCCCAGACACCGCCATCGTCAAGCCCGATGTCGTATTTGTAGGGATCGTCCGACGCGGGGCCGGCCACAATTACGATGATCTTGTGATCGCTAGAGTTCTTCTTGTGCTTTCCGTCGGGCTCAGCCGGAAATGGCGCACGATCACCGAAATCGACGAAGAATTTCTTCGCCTGCCCGACCAGCTTCCACTCGATCACATCGCCAACACAGACAGTAAGCTCCTCAGCATCTGCCCCATCGTTGCGTTTGACTTTATCCGGCTGATCGCCAGTGACACTGATCTTGAGCTTGAATAGTTCCGTCTCTCCGTCGCAGTCCCGTGCGCTCGCGCTCGCGGCTAACATTACGCCAGCGACTAGCGTCGTGATCATCCCCAATCTCATTTTGTTCATGCTTCCCTCCATTATCGTTCTTGTAGATACGCGCCAGTCATCGTAACAGCTCCTTCGGGGTACAGTTCGCTGCAGTCGTCGGGAGGCCAGCCGACCAGTAGTTCCGTAAACCGCCGTCGAAACGAACCCCGTGCTATGTAGCAGAAGCCTGGGGGCATATCCGGGGGTATATCCGGCGACAAGGGCCGGGCCCAGTATAGAGAAACGGTAAGACCTTCCTCGCTGGCGGCCTGATCCCGCCGGTCCGCGACAGGATGTTCTGGATCGACGTATGACTGCGCCCGAAGTGACGGCCGATCTCATTGAGCGACTCGCCCTTTTGCCAGCGATCCCACATCAACGCCTTATCGGTCTCAGTGTAGTAAATCCTCGTCGGGTATCCCATCTGCAACATCCTCCTCTACGCTGATAGAGTCTAGGTGTTGCATCGACCGGTTGAATCCGCAACCCAAAGGCGACCTTCGCGTCGGCAGAATAAGCGCATGAACACGAATACGAAAATGGTCTTCTTCTATGGGCTTTTCATGGATGAGTCGTTATTGGCTTCAAAGGGCGTTCGCCCAACGGAATCGACCATTGGCTACGTCGATGGGTTTGGCCTACATATCGGGAAACGTGCAACGCTAGTGCCGGAGGCGAATAGTCGGGCATATGGCGTGTTGATGAGGATCACGTCGGAGGACGCTGCTGTGTTGTATTCCGAACAGAGCGTTGCTGACTATGTCGCCGAACCTGTCGTCGTGAAATTGCCCGGCGACATCAAAGTGTCTGCTGTTTCCTATAATTTACCGACCGCTCGGCTGTCTGGGACAAACTCAGAGTACGCGGCGGCCTTGCTGGCGCTGGCGACCAAGCTGGGACTACCTGACAGTTATCTTGCGCACATTAGGAAGTCCGTAGCAGCCTTTTAACCTTTTCGACCGCTACTGGCCGAAAGCGGACATAGGAAGGAGGGCGCATGACGGATACCCGATCGGGGATTGACCGGGCATCCAGATCCTGACCGGGGTGGAAGATTGACTTGATCGATCCGCCCACTCGCCTCAGCCATCCGCAGCCGGCCCCGCTCAGACCGATCTACAGACCCATCCCAGCTGGATCCGGCTGGATTGGTGTCGGATTGCTTTACATATGCTGCGAAGCGGTGAAACCGTAGCCAGCACAAGTAATTGATAACATTGCAATACGCCTTTTTGGCACAATTTATGCTTGCTAAATTGGTCAAGAACGATTCACCTACTCCGGCGTTAGGTCGCTTAAAGGCTGAAGCGCACGGCTAATGAGGAAAAGACGATGAGAATGCGGTTAATAACAACGGTTTCCCTGCTGCTTCTGGCCGGTGCCGCGCATGCGGTCCCGATGAATTTCTCCTTCCAGGGCAACTTCGGGATGGATGATGACGTGCAGTTATTCAACTTCTCTACCGATGGAGCCTCCGAGGTATTCCTGGTCTCCTACGGCTACGGCGGCGGTACTCAGGCGAACGGCGACGTGCATGCAGCCGGCGGTCTTGACACCATCCTCACCCTGTACGATTCCCTGGGCAATTTCATCGACGACAACGACGACGGCAGTGGCGCTTGTTTCGCCGGGGCGCTGGCCGTCGCCCCTGGGACCGATAATGGCAATGCAGACCCGAACACAGGAAACACGTACGACACGTGTTTCTCAGCCGTCCTTGCGGCTGGTGACTATATTGTTGCGGTCACCCAGTACGACAATTTCGCCCTCGGGGACTTGGGAGATGGCTTCGACCGAGACGGCCAGGGAAACTTCACCGGCCCGGAATGGAACTGCAGCAACGGAAGCTTCTGTGATGTCAGCGGCGACAACCGGACCAACCTGTGGGCATATGACATACTGAATGCGGAAGCAGCGGATATCCCGAATGGGGACGTTCCCGAACCCGGCACTCTGGCGCTGCTCGGCCTCGGATTGGTCGGCATGGGTCTGAGACGGCGCATCAAAGCCTGAGTAAGACAAGCAACAAGAAATGAATTTGAACCCCGCTTCGGCGGGGTTTTTCTTTAGCCTGCAATGAAGTGTGTCATCTGAATTGGTGCGAGCCACGCGATTTTCATGCTGTCCGGTTGAGAAGAGGGCGTACACCGTATCACCTGAAATAACCAGCCTTCGATGAAACACTGCTATTTGTGGCGCGTGGTTATTCTGCATCGTTCCTCGTTGGCAGAAGTCTGGAGCTGTTCATCAGCAGCTCGTCGGTTCGAATCCTACACGGCCCACCACATCTGTCTCGCAGATCCTCCGCGGTCCATCTGCCGCCCCAGCCAAGGCCCCGGTCTCGCGCCATGCAGTGTGGTGTCCACGCGCCGACCAGGGTCGGCGATTGATCGGCTCCGCATCGAGCTTGAGCCGGCATAGCGAGGCCCTTTCCCAACTCCGAATCTTTCCGATCAAGGTATCGGGCCGTCTGAACGAATTGTCGAACGCACGCTGGGTGACTGCCCGATGACGATTCCAGGTCGATCCAGGAGGGAGGTAGCCTGACGTAATCCCACGGGTGTGCGGCTGGGACAACTCATGGCCAGCCGTAACCAGCATGATCTGAACGGCCAACCCGGCCCGACGCGCTGGATTGAGTGTCGGACTATTTTACATATGCTGTGATGCCGCATTTAGATGTCATCCACAAACCCTTGAGATACATAATCTTTCTCTTCTTGGCATGAATTCTGCTTTTGACATAACGCTCTATTTCCGGTTTTGGGGTAGCCGGGATAGTTGCGACGATTTTGAACAGCGCTTTGTAGCCCGGGGGGTGCCATGACGCGGAGCATTTTGAAACATCGATTCCTGATGGAGGAGTCGGAGCATCGCATCGAGCAGGCGAGCCAGTCCGAACGCCGAAGCGAGCGCTTGATCGCGCGACGGATCCTGGAGAGCGAGAAGCAGCATCGGGCGTGGGAAACATTCCATTGCCGGCTGATGAAATTCGTCGCCGGGCCCTCGAGTTTCAACGATCAATTCCACAACCTGCGGCATACAGCTATCGACCTGATCAATCGTCAGGCCCTGTTCCGTTTTTTGACAGACAACCCGATTCCGGTGCAACGGCGACGCGTCCTGGTCAAGGTATTCAATCCGGACGCGGGCTATTCGGACACCATGATCGCCGAGCACGGGGAGTTCCTCAGAGCGGCGTGCAGCACGATCTGCGCCACCCATCTCGGCTACAAGATATGGAACGACGATGCGTTCGAGAAGGACCTGGCTGAATATTCCGAGGCGTACAACAGCTACTTCTGCGTCTACTGTGATTGGGTCCTGGCAGAGGCGGAGCAGCGTGAATCCTCGACCAAACCACTACTGCTGTTTCTCAAAAAGGAGGCCATGAGCCTGCGCTCGGCGCTGCTGGCGACGAATGCGAGTCCGAATGTCGCCGCTGGGCAGGATCGCATCCTGTCCGATTGGTTTCTTTGAAAGTAGATTGGACGGCATGGCGTTTTCAACATGCGGCGGGGGCAGTATGTGATATTCGGGCGCGTCCGCTGGATCGACCGGTTTGTCATCGGATGACAAATCTGACAGAAGCTAAAGTGAGACCTCATATATATACAGTAAGCATATGAATAATAGAGCGTATCTGCTTCATATTGGTCGGAGTGCGTGTGCGACGGTGTATTGAATCCTGGGCAAGAAGAATAACAACAAAAAAACTTAGCCCCGCTGCGGCGGGGCTTTCTTTTGCCCGTCTTGCTAACCAACAAATACGTCGCTCATGGACCCGGTTCCGGCGCGATGCCGAGGCGCCAGAGGATGAACGCGTATTCGAACGCTGTCTCCCGCAGCACCTCGAAGCGACCCGCCGCATCAAAGTGTCCGGCTTCCATATTGGTGCGGAACAGCAGCAAATTTTTGTCGGTTTTGCGATCCCTCAATCTGGCGACCCACTTGGCCGGCTCCCAGTACTGGACGCGGGAGTCGTAGAGACCGGCGGTGACAAGAATGTCGGGATACGCCTGATCCCGGACCTGATCATACGGCGAGTACGACAACATGTAGGCATATTGGGCCGGATCCCGGGGATCGCCCCATTCGTCATATTCCGACGCGGTCAACGGGATGGTTTCGTCAAACATTGTGGTGATCGCGTCGACGAAGGGCACGTCGGCGACGATCGCGCGGTACAGTTCAGGGCGCGCGTTGACGATCGCCCCCATCAGCAGGCCACCGGCGCTGCCGCCGCGGGCGACCAGACCGTCAGCGCGGCTCCAGCCGGTTTCGATAAGGAACTCCGAGGCATCGATATAGTCATTGAACGTGTTCTTCTTGGCCAGAACCCGGCCCTGTTCATACCAGTTCCGACCCAACTCCTGACCACCGCGGACGTGGGCGATGGCGAATACGAACCCACGGTCGAGCAGGCTCAGACGGTTCGGGTTGAAGTCCGGATCATAGGATGATCCGTAGGCGCCATAGCCGACGAGCAGTAAGGGATGGGTCGCGTCCGGCCGCATGCCCCGGGCGTGGAGCAGGGTGATCGGGATCTGGCGGCCGTCGCGAGCCGGCGCGAGCAACAGCTCGGTCGTGTAAGCCTCAGGATCGTAGCCGCCGGCGACCTTTTCGACTTTGAGCACGCGCTGGATGCCGCTGTCCATATGCTCGTCGATCAGCGTATCCGGTGTGCGCAGGGAGCCGTATTCGTAGCGCAGCAGCGCAGTCTCGATCTCCGGATTCAGGTCGAGGCTCATGGTGTATGCAGGCTCCGGCGCCTCAAGCAAGCGTGAGCCGCCGTCGCGTCGATCCAGGAGTCGGATCTTTGACGAGGCATCGCAGCGTTCGACGATAGCGATGTGATCCCGGAACACGAGGAAGTCCTCGAGCAACACTTCATCGCGGGCCGGGAGGACCTCCTCCCAGGCCCCAAGGTCCGCACTCTGAGTTAGCGGCGCACGCATCAGTCGGGAATTGAGCGCATCCAGGTTGGTCAGGACAAACACGTCGTCGCCGATGACCTCGATGCCGTGTTCGTGTCCCGGACGCCGGGCCAGAATCAGGCGCGCGTCGGCATCGGGTGCATCGGCGTCGATCACACGATATTCGTCGCTCAGACTTGCGCTGGCGCCGATCACGATCCAGCGGCTGTCGCGGCTCTTTTCCAGGCTGACCGAGAAGGTGACATCGGTCTCCTCATAGACCAGAACATCATCGGCAGGATCGTCCCCGAGCCGGTGCCGCAACACTCTGTCCGGCCGCAGGGTGACGGGATCCTGGGTGACATAGAACAGGGTGCGGTTGTCGTTGGCCCAGGCGTAATCACCGGCAGTGCCATCTATCCGATCCGGCAACCATTCGGCGGTTGTCAGATCACGCACGCGCAGGGTGTAGATCTCGCGGCTCAGGTCGTCCTCGCCATAGGCCAGCAGCCGCCCATCCTCCGAAATGGTCAAGCCATCGACGGTGAAAAACTCGTGCTCGCGAGCCAGCACATTGACGTCCAGGATCACCTCGTCCGCGGCATCCTCGGCGCCATGCCTGCGCAGATAGACCGGGTGCTCGTGGTCGGCTTCGTAGCGCCAGAGGTAGTACCAGTCACCAAGCCGGTAGGGGAAGCCTGATTCCCGTTTGGGTATGCGGGCCTTGAGCTCATGAAACAGCGTCTCACGCAGGGAGCCGGCGCGGTCGAGCACTGCGTCAGCATAGGCGTTCTCGAGGCGAAGATATTGCAGTACCTCAGGGTCGCCACGGTCATCGTCACGCAGCCAGTAATACTCGTCGATACGGGTCTCGCCATGGGCAGTGAGCTCACGCGGACGCTTTGCGGCAACGGGTGGCTCAGGCCAGCCCTCAGCCATGGCAGCGCGGCCCGTGGCAGGCGTTGCCGGCTGTGTGCAGCTTGCGAGGCCGGACAGACTGGCCAGCAAGACCAGGAATGGAACCCGCGCATGCGCCCCGCGGCGGCGGCGCAACGACACAGCGGCCGCCGCCTTCGCCGATCTTGGTCGTAAGGACCATCGCAATGGCTATTGCCCTGCATCCCGGTTGATCTCGCCAAGGATGTAGCTTGCGTCGTACACCTTTTCAAGAGCTTCGAGCATGATGGCCGGATGCACCGAGACTGCCCGGTTCAGATCCGGGTCGTACCAGTAGGCACCGGCGATAGAGTGTCGGTTGCCGTCAAACGCCAGCCCTACGAGCTTGGCGTCCTTGTCGATCAACGGGCTGCCGGAGTTGCCGCCGGTGATGTCGATCGTGGAGACGAAATTGAACGGTGTCTTCATATCCAGATCCGGCTTGCGCTTGAGCCAGCGCTCCGGCGCATCGAACGGGGGTTGTCCGGTGTTGCGTTCGTAGAGACGGCCGAGATAGGTGAAAGGCGGGATCTCCTTACCCAGTTCATTCCAGCCTGAGACCGCGCCATAGCTGACACGTAGCGTAAACGTGGCGTCGGGATAGGTGGCGGTGCCATAGACCGCAAAGCGTGCCCGGGCGATCTGCTCATAGGCCTGGTCGATGGGCGCTTCGTAGGTCGCCTCAAAACGCTTACGCAGCTTGCGCGCCTGTGGGTCTATGGCGCGGGCGAGCCGGATCATCGGGTCCTCGGATGCATCGATGGCCTCCTGCCCGCCGTCCCACAGTTCCTTGCGCACGGCCGGGTCTGCCAGACCCGAGCCGTCAACCAGCGTGCTGGCGAGCCCGGCCGGCGATTCGTTGCCGAGGATCTTGCGCACCATGGCATCGTCAGGCCCGAGCAGTTCGCGCATCTTGTCTAGCGAGTAGCTCAGCTGCAGTTGTTCAAGCCGGGGGTGGATCGGCGTCGCTGCCAACAGGGTCTGCTCGAGACGCGGCAGCGCGGTATCCCGGAATTCGCGCAGACGCTTATCGCTGGGTTTGGCCCGCTCTGCGGCACCACGTATCAGGACGCGGGCATAGTTGAACAGTCGCCCGGAGAATGCCGCGCCTGCCTCGATAAACAGGTATTGGTAGCGGAACGGCAGATACTCCACGATCGCGCGATCGATACGTGACCAGGGATCGCCGATCTCGGCCGCCAGCACCGGATCCGCGGCGACCGCGGCGCGGAACACCATTTCATTAGCGCGTTTCTCGGTCATCAACCGGTCATCGAGCAGGGCAGCCAGCTCGTTGCGGCGGACCTTTATCCCGTTCTCGATCCGCACCAGCGGATTCTGCACATCGCGGGCGGCCTTTTCATCGAGCGTGGCGAACTGGAGATAGCGCCCGCGCAATTCCACGTTACGCAGCAACCAGTCGGGCACGATGACGTTGCGAATCAATTCGAGCTGGGCCACGGTCAGCAGCCGCTGTGTGCTGCCCGGGTGTCCGGCGATAAATACCGCCTCGCCGGCTTCGGCACCGTCGGCCCGCCAGCGCAGATAGTCGGGGGTCCGCGCCGGCTTGCCGTCGTCGTCATAGACGCGCAGGACAGCCGCGTCGAGACACCAGCGCGGGAAGTTGAAGTTGTCCGGATCGCCACCGAAGGCGCCGATCCCTGCCTCAGGTGCAAACACGAGCCGGACATCGCTGAAGCGGCGATATGCGTAGATAAAATATTGTCCGCCGTTGTAGAGCGAAACCGCCTCGCATGACAGCTTGGCGTCCGCATCGGCCTCGCAGGCCTGCTCCAGACGGGTCAACGTCTGCTTGCGGATCTCGTTGGCCTTCGCCTCGCCGAGCCCCTCGATGGCGCCGGCTACCTGCCCGGTGACATCACGGGTCTCCAGCAGTACCGAGGCCTGCTGTGTCGAGCAGCGCCGCTCCTCGCCGGGATGACGCGCCACCATGCCATCGCGCCAGACGTTGTCTTCGGCACTTGTATGCTCCGCCAGACAGCTGAACAGACAATGCCGATTGGTCAGGATCAGGCCACTGTCGGAGGCGAACGAACCGCTGCAGCCGTTCTCGAGCCGCACCGTTGAGCGTCGCACCCGATCCAGCCATGCCTGGTCGATCTCGACGCCGTACTTTGATTCCACCGCTTCGGCGGGGAAGTTCTCCAGCGTCCACATACCTTCATCGGCCAGCGCAGGCAGCGCCAGCAATGCAAACAAGACACCTGTCGATTTCACCCGGACCTCCTTGCCCGAAAAAGAACGCCCCCCGCTTTGGGCGGCAAATTATCCCCAACCCGGGGTCGATCCACCAGTAATGCGGTCGGGTGCGATTCCATCCGAGCGCCCCGGCGTCTGAGCATGACACCGAGAAGTATTTAATTATTAATTCGCATAGGCTTAGCTATCATAACTAAGGTGTTTTCTAGCTAATTGTCAGACCCGGCCGTATCACCGCTGGCCCGCATCTGCAGGTCGGCATCGGTGCCGACAGGCCCGTGGGCGTTGGCGACGATCTCGATCTTCACATCCAACTCGCGCAATCCCTGGTAGAAGCCGTCAAACATCTCGTTGGCCGGGAACGCCGGCCCGCTGGCCGGCAGGTTGAACACGTCGGCGCCATAGAGCAGTTTTTCTCGCGGCAGATAGATCACGTAATAGTCCTCTGCGTGGGCGTTGGGCAGACGATAGACCTCGACTCGCCGTCGGCCCTCCTTAAACGTGTGCCGGTCACCGATAGCGAGATAGGCCGGTTCGGCCGCCGGCTGCACCTGCCGTTCCGCGTTGGCCGCCAGATAACGGCGATCGTTGACCACAGCGGTCAGATGCGCGCGGTTCCGCTCGCTGCTGACCAGGGTGGCCCCCGCAGCGGTGAGGGCAGCGGCGCCGTCGGTATGGTCGCTGTGATGGTGTGTCATCACCGCATAGCGCAGCGGCTTGCCCTCGGTCAGGGAATCGAGTTGGGCCAGATCCGAGTGGACCAGGGCTGTGCCACCGCCGGCATCGACCGAGATCAGATAATCCCCCATGTCGATATAGAGATTCTGATAAGCCCCATTGCCCAGATAGACCCCTTTGGCCAGCTCACGCAATTCGCTTGCCGACGGCGCAGGCGGGGCCAGCTCGATATACTCCTCCGGCAGCGTGAAGCGGTCCTCCAGGTCCGGTGAAAAGTCGACCTCGACGGTGCGAAAGTCGTTCGACATCTGGCCGCCGATCTGCTGCCAGCGACGCATCGGAAACGGGATGCCGTCCACGTCCTGATAGTCGGAAAAATAACTTTCCGCGATGGTGTCGCCGACCACCTGATCGGGGGCCAGGATATCGTAGCGTGAGATCAGACCCGTCGCCCGGGCCACGTGCACCATATACAGATTGCCGTTGTCCCAGGCCAGTGACAGCACGTCGTTGAGCTGACCGTCGATGATCGAGGTACCGGCCAGCGTGACCGAACGAGAACGCTGATAGAGCTTGAGCGCCAGCAGGGGCGGCACGATCCGCTGAACAAAGTGCTGGCGCAGATCCTGCGCGTTTGGTGCTTCGGTCCAGGTCTTGCGTACCAGGTCCAGGTTGTACCTGCGACCGTCGCGGATGATCAGCCCATTGGCAAAGACCGGTCCGCGGAACTCACCGATGAACCGGTTTCCGGCGAGGTCCAGCAGATAGGTATTCTCATTGCCCTCGAGCGCATCGAACGGCGGTCCCGGCAGGCGACTCTGATAGCGCTGGTAGATCGTGCCTTCGGTCCTGAAATAGAGGGTCTTGAGCGCCTGCAGCCGATCTGCACCGCCATACGCGACGACGCAACGCCGGATCACCGGCTGGGCGCCGGCATAGGCGCTGAGAAACACATCGGCCGCCGGTGCAACTGTCCAGCTCAGCCCCGCCACGAGCAACGAGAAAAGCAGCAGACTGAGGCCGCGCAGGCGGGCGCGTCCGGGGCGGCTTGAATTTGTCCTGATCATCATGGGTTCCTTGATTGATCCCGGTTTCGATGAGACCTCATAAGCTGGAGATTGTGCGGACAATCAGAGGTTCATCCTCAGCGTCCCCCGAAGTCGCCATGGCGGCCCTCGCCGGCGACGAAGCGTCGAGCGCCTGGGATCCCTTCGGCCTTGATCACCTTCAGGCTATTCCAGAATTCCTCCTCGAGCGCGCGTGCTGCGTCAAGCCCGGCCTGATTCAGCGCTGATTTGCGGTCGGCGCGCAGACAGGACTGAGGGAACGCAGCGAGTTCCCGCGCTATTTCGAGCGCCGCCCGGCGGGCACCGCCGCGGTCTGCGATGCGCTCGCAAAGACCGATCTGCGCACACTCGTCGGCGTCGACCCGCCGCCCGGTCAGGATCAGCTCCATGGCCCGTCCCGAACCGACCAGACGCGGCAACCGGACGGTGCCACCATCGATCAGCGGCACACCCCAACGGCGGCAAAACACGCCCATATAAGCGTCCCTGGCCATAATGCGGAAATCGCACCAGAGCGCCAGTTCCATCCCACCGGCCACAGCAGCGCCGTTGATCGCGGCGATCACCGGCTTGCTCAGCTGGAGCCGGGTCGGACCCATGGGGCCGAGCGGCGGCGCGCCATCTTCGACCCCGAAATGCAGCTCGCTGAGCCATTGGTCGGCGCCAGTGGCGATGGTGCCGAGATCAAAACCGCCGCAAAAAGCCTGACCGGCGCCGGTCAGGATCCCGACACACGCATCCGGGTCCGATTCGAATTCGACGAAGGCGTCGTACAGGGCGCGTGCGGTGGCCGGATCAACCGCATTTCTGACTTCCGGGCGCTCGATGGTCACGATTGTCACGGCGCCATCGCGATGGATGTTGATGCTCATGGGAACCGCCCCGCTGGCTGCAAGTCCTCGCCGGATAGTAGCACCGCGTCCGCCGACGCGCGGTCGCTAGGCAAATGCCCGTGGCCTCGCTAAAATCATCGGGTGTCGTGTGGCTGGAGGGGGATCTCCATGTCACGGTACTTGCATTTTCCGGTCCGCCGCCGAGCCCGTCCCCGGCTCCAGCAGAAGGAACCCAGACCCAATGCAGATCAGGTTGAAACGCGGCCTCGATCTACCGCTCGAAGGTGGACCGGAACAGGTCATCCATGACGCCCCGAGGGTACCGCGCGTCGCCGTGATGGGCCGTTCCTTTGTCGGCCTCAAACCAGCGATGCGGGTCGAGGAGGGTGATCGGGTCCGTCTCGGCCAGCCGTTGTTCTCAGATAAGAACAACCCCCGTGTCTCGATCGTCGCGCCCGGCGGCGGGACGATAAACGCGATCCATCGAGGCACGCGTCGCGTTCTGCAGTCGATCATTATCGATCTGGATGAGCATGAAGAGCGTCGCGAGTTCAAGCTCTGGCCGCGCGAGCGCTTGACGTCTCTGGCGCGCGAAGAGGTCATCGAGCAGCTGCTCGATGCCGGTCTATGGACCGCGCTACGCACGCGACCGTACAGCAAGATCGCAGACCCGGACTCGACCCCGTCGGCGATCTTTGTCAACGCGATGGACACCAATCCACTGGCGGCGAATCCCGAGGTCGTGATCGCTGACGCACATCAGGAATTCCTCGATGGTCTCGATGTGGTCTCGCGCCTGCCAGAAGGGCCGGTATACGTTTGTTGCGCCCCGGGCGCCAGAGTGCCAGTACCGGAGCGGGACGGCTTTGCCCGGGCCGAGTTTGCCGGTCCCCATCCGGCCGGGCTGGTCGGCACCCATATCCACTTCCTGCATCCGGTCGGCGCCCGCCGCCACGTCTGGCATCTCAATTATCAGGACGTGATCGCGATCGGACGCCTGTTCACTACGGGTCAGCTCAATACCGAGCGCGTCATCGCCCTGGCCGGCCCACCGGTGCTGAAACCGCGTCTGCTACGCACGCGCATGGGCGCCCACGTGCGCACGCTGCTCGACGGCGAGCTGGAAGATGTGGTCGTCCGGCCCTTGTCGGGATCGGTGCTATCGGGTTATCGGGCCTCCGGCTGGGCTGGCTATCTGGGCCGCTACCATCTGCAGATCTCGGTGATCAGGGAAGCCCAGGGACGTGAATTCCTGGGCTGGATCCGGCCTGGTCCGAAAAAATTCTCGGTGACCAACGTGTTTATCTCCAGCTTATGGCGTGGCCGTAAAATGGATCTGGACACTTCGCAGAATGGAAGCCCGCGCGCCATGGTGCCGATCGGGTCGTACGAGCGGGTGATGCCACTGGATATCCTGCCGACCCAACTGCTGCGCGCCATCCTCGTGCGTGATACAGACAGCGCGCAAGAGCTCGGCGCGCTGGAGCTGGACGAAGAGGATCTGGCGCTGTGTACCTTCGTGTGTCCCGGCAAACATGATTTTGGTCCGCTGTTGCGCGAGAGCCTGGACCAGATCGAGAAGGAAGGCTGATGGGTCTGCGCAAGATACTCGACGATCTCGAACCGCTGTTTGGCAAGGGCGGACGACTGCATCGGTTTGAGTCCCTTTACGAGATGGTCGACACCATCTTCTATTCGCCTGGGGACCGGACGCGCAGCGCGCCCCATCTGCGTGACGGCATCGACCTTAAACGGGTGATGATCTATGTGTTCCTGGCGGCCATGCCGGTCGCCATCATGGGTATGTACAACATCGGTCTGCAGGCGAATACCGCGCTGCAGGCGATGGGTCTGGGCGGCATCGACGGCTGGCGTGGCGACGTCATCGCGCTGCTCGGCATCGGCTACGATCCCGACAGCATCGGCGCCTGTTTCTGGCAGGGTTTCCTCTACTTCTTCCCGGCCTACGTGGTGACCATGGTGGTCGGCGGATTCTGGGAAGTGTTGTTTGCGATCATCCGCAACCATGAAGTCAACGAGGGATTCTTCGTCACCTCGCTGCTCTACGTGCTGGTGCTGCCGCCAACGATCCCGCTTTGGCAGGTGGCGATGGGGATCAGTTTTGGCGTGGTGATCGGCAAGGAAGTCTTCGGCGGCACCGGCAAGAATTTCCTCAATCCGGCCCTGGTCGGACGCGCCTTTTTGTTCTTCGCCTACCCGGCGCAAAATTCCGGCGATGCAGTCTGGACCGCGGTCGATGGCTTTAGCGGCGCGACGCCACTGGCGCTGGCCTATGAGGGCGGTGTCGAAGCGATCATGGCGGCCGGGGTCGCCTGGAACGATGCCTTCTTCGGTCTGATCCAGGGCACCATCGGCGCCGAGTCGACCATCGCCTGTCTGATCGGCGCCTTCTTCCTGCTCTATACCCGGGTGGCATCGTGGCGGATCATGCTCGGATGCGTGATCGGACTGGTCGCGATGAGCCTGGTGTTCAACACCATCGGCAGCGACACCAACCCGATGTTCGCATTGCCCTGGCACTGGCATTTCGTGCTTGGCGGCTTCGCCTTTGGCGCTATCTATATGGCCACGGACCCGGTATCGGCGGCGATGACCTCGACCGGCAAGCTCTACTATGGCGCGTTGATCGGCGTGATGTGCGCGCTGATCCGGGTGGTGAATCCGGCCTACCCGGAGGGCATGATGCTGGCCATCCTGTTCGGTAACGTGCTGGCGCCCGTGATCGATTATTTTGTCGTCCAGGCCAACATCCGCAGGAGGCAGAAGCGTCATGCCTGATGCAGGGCCCAACAAGGGCTGGTTCGCCAGCCTGCCCAACGACAGTGTGCTCAAGACGGTGATTATCGCCACCGTGTTGTGTCTGATCTGCTCGGTGGTCGTCTCGGCCACCACGGTTGCATTGCGGCCGCTGCAAAAACGTAATGCAGTCCTCGCCATGAAACAGGAGATCCTGCGCGTCGCCGGCCTGGACGACCCGTCCCGGACCGTGGAAGAGTCCTTTGCCCGGATCCAGACCCGGATCATCGATCTGTCGACCGGGCAGATCGCGCAACAGATCGATGCCGAGACCTTTAACTTCCAGAAAGCCAGCCGCGATCCTGAAACGAGTGAGGCGATAGCGGCAGGCCAGGACATCGCCGGCCTCAGCCGGCGGCCGCTATATGCGCCGGTTTATGTGGTCGAAGGCGACGCCGGGCCGAGCATGATCATCCTCCCGGTCAGCGGCTATGGTTTGTGGTCGACGATGTACGGATTCCTGGCGCTGGAGACGGATGGCACCACTGTGGCCGGTATCGCGTTCTACCAGGATGCGGAGACGCCGGGACTGGGCGCGGAGATCAACAACCCGCGTTGGCAGCGCGTCTGGGAGGGTAAGAAAGTCTATGGTCCCGACGGGCAGGTCGCACTACGCGTGGTCAAGGGCACGGTCAATCCGGCCGCTGCAGACGCCGAGTACCAGATCGACGGCCTGTCCGGCGCTACGCTGACCGCGAACGGCGTCAGCCACATGATCGATTTCTGGATGGGTGAGCAGGGTTTCGGGCCGTTCCTGAAGCGCGTGCGCGATGAAGGGGGTGTGACATGAGCGACTCTGGAAGAAAGATACTGGTGTCGCCGGTGATCGATAACAATCCCATCACCTTGCAGGTGCTGGGTATCTGCTCGGCGCTGGCGGTGACCACCCAGCTGGCACCGTCCGTGGTGATGTGTCTGGCCGTGATCGTGGTGCTGGCGGTCGCCAATGTATCGGTGAGCGTGATCCGCAATCACATGCCCAGCAGTATCCGCATTATCATCCAGATGACCATCATCGCCTCGCTGGTGATCCTGGTGGATCAGATCCTCAAGGCCTATGCCTACGAGATCAGCAAACAGCTGTCCGTGTTTGTCGGTCTGATCATTACCAACTGTATCGTGCTCGGCCGTGCCGAGGCCTTTGCGTCTTCGAACAAACCGTGGCCGAGTTTTTTGGACGGCATCGGGCACGGCATTGGCTACAGCGTGATCCTGCTTGCGGTGGCCTTTATCCGCGAGCTGTTCGGTTCCGGGCGTCTGTTTGGGTATCAGATCCTGCCGCTGGTGACGGACGGAGGCTGGTACAACCCGAACGGGCTACTGCTGTTGGCCCCGAGTGCATTCATCCTTATCGGCCTGATGATCTGGGCTATCCGCGCGTGGAAGCCGGTGCAGGTTGAAAAGCCGGACTACGAGATCCACGTGCACCGGATCGAGGCGATCTGATGGAGAACTATCTCAGCCTGCTGGTCCGTTCGATCTTTGTCGAGAATCTGGCGCTGTCTTTCTTCCTTGGCATGTGCACCTTCCTGGCCGTGTCGAAAAAGGTGGAGACCGCGCTGGGTCTGGGTCTGGCGGTCGTGGTCGTGCAGACGATCACCGTGCCCGCCAACAATCTGATCTACAACCTGGTGCTGCGCGAAGGCGCGATGAGCTGGGCCGGTCTGGAGGAGGTAGACCTCAGCTTCCTCGGCCTGATCACTTATATCGGCGTGATCGCGGCCATGGTGCAGATCCTGGAGATGGCGCTGGACAAGTATTTCCCCGCGCTCTACCACGCGCTGGGTATCTTCCTGCCGCTGATCACGGTCAATTGCGCCATCCTTGGCGGCTCGCTGTTTATGGTCGAGCGTAACTACGATTTCGGCGAGAGCGTGGTCTACGGTCTTGGCAGCGGCCTGGGCTGGGCGCTCGCGCTCGTCGCGCTGGCCGGCGTGCGCGAGAAACTCAAATACAGCGATGTGCCTGACGGTCTGCAGGGACTCGGCATCACCTTTATTTCCGTCGGGCTGATGTCGCTTGCGTTTATGTCTTTTTCCGGAATCCAGCTTTAGCGGACCGTCGCTCAAGGCGAAAGGAATCGATCAATGGAGACTGTGGTTCTCGGAGTCGTGATGTTCACCGCCATCGTGCTGGCGATGGTCACCATCATCCTCCTCGCCCGATCGAGGCTGGTCGCGACTGGCACCGTCAAGATCGAAATCAACGAGGAACGGGTCATCGATGTGCCGGTGGGCGGCAAGCTACTCGGCGCGCTGGCCGAGGCCAAGCTGTTTGTGGCTTCGGCCTGCGGCGGTGGCGGCACCTGTGGCCAGTGCCGGGTGCGCATACTCGAAGGCGGCGGCGCGATCCTGCCCACCGAGACCAGTTTTGTCACCAAGCGGGAGGCGGCACACGGCGATCGCCTGTCTTGCCAGGTGGCAGTGAAACAGGACATGAAGATCGAGGTGCCCCGCGAGGTGTTCGGGGTGCAACGTATCGAGTGTACGGTGCGCTCGAATGACTGCGTCGCCACATTTATCAAGGAATTGGTGCTGGAGTTACCGCAAGGTACTGATCTCAATTTTCGTGCCGGCGGCTATATCCAGATCGAGTCACCGCCGTATCAGCTGAGCTATGCGGACATCGATATACCACCGAAATTCCGTGATGACTGGGATCGCTTCAATCTGTTCCGCTACACCGCCAGCAGCGACGAGGTCGTGACCCGGGCCTATTCGATGGCGAACTACCCGGAGGAGAAGAGCATCGTGATGCTCAATGTGCGCATCGCGACCCCACCGCCAAACGCGCCCAATGCGCCGCCCGGGATCATGTCGTCCTATATCTACGGATTGAAGCCCGGCGACAAGGTCTGGGTCTCGGGTCCATACGGCGAATTTTTTGCCAAGGACACGGATGCGGAGATGGTGTTTATCGGCGGCGGCGCCGGGATGGCGCCGATGCGGGCGCACATCTTCGATCAGTTAAAGCGCCTGCACAGCAAGCGCAAGATGAGCTTCTGGTATGGCGCCCGCAGCAAACGCGAGATGTTCTACGTGGAAGATTTCGATAGCCTGGCGCAGGCCAACGACAACTTCGTCTGGCATGTGGCCCTGTCCGATCCTCTGCCGGAAGACCACTGGGAAGGCTATACCGGATTTATCCACGAGGTCCTCTACGAGAACTATCTCAATGATCATAAAGCCCCGGAGGACTGCGAATACTATATCTGCGGGCCGCCGATGATGAACAACGCGGTGCTGGAGATGCTGGCCAATCTCGGCGTGGAGCGCGAGAATATCCTGCTGGATGATTTCGGCGGTTAACGCAAGGTCACCATGCCATGACGACCATCATTTTGAGTTTTGCGATTTTTGCGCTGGCTATCCTCGGGCTGGCCTCGGGCCTGCTGCTTTCCGGGCGACGGATCCAGGGCAGTTGTGGCGGTTTGAATCAGGTGCCGGGCGTGGATTCTGACTGCGGCGGCGTATGTCGGCGGCCCTGTCCGAAGCGGCAGGCGCGGATGGCTCGCAGCGGCGGAATCCTGATCAAGGCGGGCCCGGATGCCGGGAGACGGTGTGATGTCCCATAAAGTACGCAATTACATGAGCAAGCGCTTCCTGACTTTCCTGCCGGATACGGATGTGCTTGAAGCGGTGCAGCAGATCGTCGACAAGCACATGTCCGGGGGGTTCGTGATCGACAAGCTGGGCAACCTGGTTGGGGTATTGTCCGAGGTCGACGGACTCAGGGCCGGGCTCCACGGCGCCTACCATGGCAACCGGGGCGAGCGTGTCGCCGACATCATGCACACGGAGATCCGCAGCGTGGATGTGGACGACAGCATCATGCATGTGGCGAAGATGTTCGTTGAAGACAGGGAATATTATTACCGCGGGTTCCCGGTGATGAAGCACAACCGGGTGGTGGGCCGTATCATCGTCCGGGATGTGCTGCGAGCGCTGCACGAGATGAGCCGGGAGACCAAGGCGTAATACCCGGCAGCGTACATCTCGTTGCGCTCGCCCGGTCCGTCGGCACCCGAGCGCCATCCATCGTCACGGCCATCACCAACAAGACCCCCCGCACCACGATTTGAGACGGTTGCCCGCCCGCGGGCCGTGATAGCGCGGCCTATTTGACCCGACGCGGTCCGGTTTTGCGTTGTTTGGCCCGGACTTTTTTGCCCAACTTGCTGGCTTGCTTGAGCCGCCGTTCTGCCAGCTGGATCAGTATCTGCTGTGAACTGGATTGCTGGGCCTCGGTCCCGGGCACGCGTTGCACATACTGGCCGTCGGGCTGCATGTCCCAGGCGCTGCGCTGATCGGCGAGCTGAACATCGAGGATCTCGCGCAGCAACTTGCGCGGCGCCGGTGCCTCCACCGGCGTAACGATTTCCACCCGACTCTCCAGATTACGTTTCATCAGATCCGCGGAGCCGATGAAATACTCCTCATCGCCGCCGTTGCGGAAATAGAAAATCCTCGTGTGCTCCAGAAACGGCCCGACGATGCTGATCACGCTGATGTTGTCAGACAGCCCCGGGATGCCCGGTCGCAGACGACAGGTGTCGCGGATGATCAGCTCGACGCGGACACCCGCCTGTGACGCCCGGTAGAGCGCGCGGGTGATATCCATGTCCTCGAGCGCGTTGACCTTGAACTGGATATGCCCGGGGTCCTCAGGCGTGTGCAGAGCGATCTCCCGGTCGATCCGTGCCAGCAGCCCCTTCTTCAGGTTCTTCGGCGCCGGCAGCAGCTTCTGGTAATCCCGATTCGGCACAAAACCCGTGGTCAGGAAATTGAACAGCTCGGTCAGATCGTCACCGATAACCGGATCGCAGGTGAGCAGACCCAGGTCGCTATAGATCCGCGCCGTGCCGGAGTGGTAATTGCCGGTACCCAGATGCGCGTAGCGGCGCAGGCCGTCGTAATCCTGACGCAAGACGAACACGACTTTGCTGTGGGTCTTGAGTCCGACCACGCCATAGGAGACATGGATGCCGTTCTGCTCCATGCGGTTGGCCCAGTGGATATTCGCCGATTCATCGAATCGCGCCTTGAGCTCGACCGCGACCGCCACCTGTTTGCCGTTATGCGCAGCATCCAGCAGGTAATCGACGATGCGCGACTTCTCTGCGGTCCGATACAGCGTCATTTTAATAGCCAGCACCTTCGGGTCCAGACTCGCCTCGCGCACGAATCGCTCAACCGAAGTGGCGAAGGACTCATAGGGATGCTGCAGCAGCACCGGCCCCTCGTTACGGATAAAGTGGAACAGATTCGGCGCGCCGACGATCCTGGCGTTGTCCACCGGATGATGAGGTGGATCGTGGAGTTCCGGACGGTCGATAGTGGCGATCTGGAACAGATCGCGCTTCTGCATCAGACCTTCGACTTCGAACACGTCCTCGTCCTCGTTGAGGCCGAGTTCCGCGGCCAGCATTCCGCGATGGACCTTGGGCATGCCCGGCGAAACCTCAAGCCGCACCACCGGCGCAAACTTACGATCGCGCAGCTCCGACTCGATCAGCTCCAGCAGATCATTCGCCTGTTCTTCCGAACGTTCGGTGATGGCATTGCGGGTGACCCTGAAAAGGTCCCAGCGTTCGATGGTGATGCCGGGAAACAGCAGATCGACGTTATGCGCGATCACATCCTCAAGCGGCACAAAGTGGGTCTGCTCATCGATCGGCAAAAACCGTTTGACGCCGGAACCGAGCGGCACTTTTATGCGAGCCAGCGCGGTGCCCTTGCCGTCGGGCCGCACGATCGTCACCAGCAGGTTGAGCGAAAGATTGGAGATAAACGGAAACGGGTGCGCCGGGTCCATCACGATCGGCGTCACCAATGGATAGATATTCTGCAGATAGTAGTCGCGAAGCTGTGCCTGCTCCTCGCTGCTCAATTCCGCATAGCGGCTGATCCGGATCCCGGCTTCGCCAAGCTCGTCCCGGAGCAGACCGGCCAGACGCAACTGATCCGATTTCATCCGCACCACCATCTCGTGGCAGGCTGCGATCTGTTCCGCCGGGGTGCGCCCGTCAGCGGATAACTCATGGACGCCGGCCCCCACCTGCTGTTTGAGACCACCGATGCGTTTCATGAAGAACTCGTCCAGGTTGGAGCTCATGATCGCGAGGAATTTGACCCGCTCAAGCAGCGGATTGCGCTGATCCTCGGCTTCGTGGAGTACGCGGCGATTGAATTCCAGCCAGGTCAGCTCACGGTTCAAGAACCACTCGGGGCTGTCCAGATCGAATTGCTCGGGCGCGCTGGCAACGGCCTTCATGTCATCCGGGGACGCGGATTGAGGTGATGGCGGCGTGGATTGGATGGTCACAGCGGGCTCCTCATGCCTTGGCGGCCTGGCAGATTGCACAGGACCTGTAATGATAACGCGCGCGGATGACAAATTCTGCGAGTCATCACGCATTAGTGTTCCCTTGCGCCGCTTTGGTGGGCTGGATATGGTTACGCGGCCTTTGCCGGGGCCGGTGACCATATCGGGGCACTGGCCGGGGCATCAGTGCCAAGGATCATCGCCTTCCTCCCCGGGCGGGGGGTTGTTTTACTGGCGGCGCCTGAAGCAGAGAGCGCGCACGCCTGGACAGTCAATCATGAGCACGAATTCGTCGATTATGGCTTTCGCGCCCGCCTCGGTAGGCAACGTCGGTGTCGGTTTCGACGTCCTCGGCCATGCGCTGGAGGGCGTCGGCGACACCGTCACGCTGCGCCGGGACGACCGGCCCGGCATCCGTCTTCAGGGAGTCACCGGCCGGATCCGGGAGCTCCCCGCGGATCCGGCATCGAATACCGCGCTCAAACCTCTGGTCGCCCTGTGTGAGGATTTCTCGATCACCGATGGGATCGCGGTCACGGTGGAGAAGGGCATACCGCTGGGCTCGGGCATGGGTGGATCCGCCGCCTCTGCGGTCGCTGCCGTGGTGGCCGCCAACGCGTTGTGGCAGCTCGGACTGGCTCCCGAACGCCAGCTGGTCTATGCCGCCATGGGCGAGACCGTGGCCAGTGGCGCCGGACACCTGGACAACCTGGCGCCGAGTCTGTTCGGCGGTCTGGTGCTCTGCGAAGCCGGCGATCTGCCCGCGGTCACACGGCTGCCGGTGCCGACGGATCTTCGCTGCGTACTGGTGCACCCGGAACTCCGGGTGCATACCCGCGATGCGCGTGCGATGCTCGAAGACTCGGTGCCCCTGAGCCTCCATGTACAGCATGCCCAGCACCTCGCGGGTTTTGTGGCCGGCTGTCTGCGGGGAGACACGGCCCAGATTGGTCGCTGTCTGCGCGACGTGGTGATCGAGCCCCAGCGATGCGCATTGATCCCTGGATTTAAGGCGGTGCAGGCGGCCGCGACGGGCGCTGGTGCGCTGGGCGCGTCCATCTCCGGGAGCGGGCCCAGCGTATTTGCCTGGTGTCGTCAGCCGCTTGCCTCTGCGGTCGCCGAGGCGATGGTCGGAGCCTTTGCAAAAAACGATGTGGCGGCGGAGCACTGGGTGTCCGCGATCGACGCCCCAGGCGCCCGCCTGGTTAAGCCGGCGACTGACGCCGTCTCCGTTTGAGCGAGGACCCCGCGCAATTCCGCGCCGGCGCGGGCTATGCGCTGGCTGCGTTCGGCTTCTGGGGCTTCGTCCCGGCCTACTACAAGCTGCTCGGCGGCGTCTTGCCGGCCGACGTGCTCGCGCATCGGATCGTATGGACGGTGGTGATCGGTGCTTTGCTGCTGAGCTGGCGCCGGGATTGGGCCAGGCTGGTGCCGGTGCTGCGTTCGCCGCGGACGCTGGCCACCCTGTTGCTGACCGCGCTGCTGGTCTCTACCAACTGGCTGGTCTTTATCTATGCCGTGGATACGGATCGGGTGCTGGACTCGAGTCTCGGCTATTACATCAACCCGCTGGTCAATGTGCTGTTCGGGATGACGCTGCTGGGCGAGCGGCTCAACCGGGCGCGCATTGTGGCCGTGGTGCTGGCCGCGCTCGGAACGATCAATCTGGCGTTCAGCATGGGTCGCTTGCCATGGATTGCGCTGGTCCTGGCCTTTAGCTTCGGGCTCTACGGTCTGCTGCGCAAACGCACCGAGGTGCCCGTGCTGGGGGGCTTGTTTATCGAAACGGCGTTCCTGTTCCCGCTGGCTTTTGGCGCTATCCTGTGGCTCGGTGCGCGCGGTCAGGGTGCTTTTCTGGCCCAGGGCAGCGGGATCTCGTGGCTGCTGGTGGCGGGTGGTCCGGTCACCATGCTGCCGCTGCTCTGGTTTACTCAGGCGGCACGCAGGCTGCCGCTTACCGTGCTCGGGCTGTTCCAGTATCTGGGTCCGACGCTGAGTTTCCTGCTCGCGGTCTTTGTCTATGACGAGCCGTTTACGCGCGCTCATGCGATCACCTTCGGCTGCATCTGGACCGGTCTGGCGATATTCAGCGCCGACAGCTTCAGGCAGTCTCGGCGGATACGCCGGCTCGGCATACCCGCACCCTGACGAAGCGGCATCATCCCGTTACAATTCCAGCCACTCCGGAGGTCGCCCCGGCGGCCCATCATCAGGGATGTGCCATGGATCAATTCTCGACGCAGCAGATGCTGATGGCCGCGGGCGGCGTGCTCGGTCTGGGGCTGTTTGTCTATCTGTTGATCCGGCTGGGTCGCCGGCTGCGGGCGCGGCCGCAGAGCGTGTTCCGCCGTCTCAGCCGACAGCGGCTGCAGGATGTGGTGATCGATGATGGGCTCGATGGCGAAATCCATCTGGAGCATGTGATGCTAACCGGACGCGGTGTACTGGTCATCGATCTGCGTAACGCCAGCGGCGCCGTATTCGGGGGGCCGCGGCTGGAACAGTGGAAAGTCATGGCCGGCGAACGTCGATTCGCTTTCAGGAATCCGCTCGAGCCACTGGCGGCCCGGGTGCAGGCGGTCGAGCGGCTGGTCAACCCGGTGCCGGTCTCTGGTCGCGTCGTGTTCGTGGGACCCGTGGAGTTTCCGGGTGGCGCCGTGGAGGGGGTGAGCACGCTGACCGAGCTGGAACAAGAGTTCTCAAGTCACGACGATGGCAGCCAGACAATCGATGCATTCCAGAGTGGCTGGGAGCGGCTCGCCGAGGTCGCCAGACCCCATCCGCGCTAACAGTACCGGGCGCTGGTCTCAGTGATACCGGTGCTCAGCAAGGCGAGCGATCAATGATCCCGGGCGGTCTCCCGCCGATAGTGATCGGCGAGGATCTGGGCCACGCAGGCGGTGACCCGTTTCCCCGTCGCGATGTGGAGGAACTCATTGGGACCGTGGGCATTGGATTTCGGCCCCAGCACGCCGGTGATCAAAAACTGCACCCCGGGAAAGCGCTCACCCAGCATACCCATAAACGGAATGCTGCCACCGGTGCCCATATACATGGCCGGTGCGCCAAAAAACGCCGCTGACGCAGCGTGCATCGCGCCCTCGAGCCACGGCGCGACCGGCGGTGCGTCCCAGCCGCTCATCGCCGAATCCAGCTCGAACCGGACGCGGCACCCGTAAGGGGGGTCAGCCTCCAGCGCTGCTTTGATGGCCGCGCCTGCGTCTTCTGCGTTTAGCGTCGGCGGTATCCGGAATGAGAGTCTCAGGGCCGTTGCCGGACGCATCACATTTCCGGCATTGCCCAGGTCCGGGATGAACCCGGCACCGGTCACGCACAGCGTCGGTCGCCAGGTATTGTTGAGCAGCAGTTCCACCGGATCGTCGGCGATCGCACGGGTGTCGCCGGCCCACGCGAATTTCTCGAACACTGAGTCTCCCAACACCTCAGCGGCTGCGCGCGCCTGGTCCACACGAGCCTCGGGTATCGGCGCATTCAGTTCAGGCAATACGATTTCGCCGCTGCGCTCGTTCTCGATCCGACTCAACAGGGAGCGGATGACGCGGAACGAGGACGGCACAATGCCGCTGGCGCCACCCGAGTGCACGCCCTCATTGAGCACCTCGACGCTCAGTGTGCCGATCACATTGCCGCGCAGGGAAGTCGTGCACCACAGCTGATCATAGTTGCCGCATTCCGCATCCAGGCAGACCACCAGACTCGGGTGCCCGATGCGGTCAGACAACGCGTCGATGTAGTAGGGCAGGTCATAGCTGCCGGATTCCTCACAGGCCTCGATCAGGATCACGCAGCGATCGTGGGGCTGACCCTGCTCCTGTAGCGCGCGGATCGCGGTCAGGGAGCCGAACACCGCGTAGCCGTCATCGGCGCCGCCACGGCCATAGAGTTTTCCGTCGCGCAGCGTCGGCACCCAGGGATCGAGATCGGCCTCCCAGCCGGTGAATTCGGGCTGCTTGTCCAGGTGCCCGTAGAGCAGCACCGTATCGTCCGTGTCGCCCGCGACCTCGATAAACAGCAGCGGCGTGCGATTCTCCAGCCGCACCACGTCGATGGTCATCCCGGCCAGCGGTTGTGCGCGGCACCAGCGCTCCATCAGTGCGACCGCTTCCTCCATGTGGCCGTGGGCCGCCCAGTCAGGATCGAACACCGGCGACTTGTTGGGGATCCGCACGTATTCGCAAAGCTCGGGCACGATGCTCCCGTCCCAGGTCTGATCTACGAAGTCGGTTATCCGGGCGGGGTCCATGGCGTATCCCTCGTCTGCGTTTCGGGTCTCTGTCATTCTCGCGGGGCGGGGCCGACAGAGCAATGGCTTTCAGATCCCCGCCAGAGATGCAGGGCTATTTTATACATTGATATCAATCAATAACTTATTAGGTATATTGAATCATATTTCGAGAATTTGAATTCAGCGCTCTGTTTGCTGGTCAGTCGGCAAATCTTCTGATCGCGGTGCCAAAGCCGGATTCACTCGCACAGGCTGGCCGTGGTTCAGCACGTAGTGGGCCGCCTCGAACGGCAGGTAATAGGTGTTGCCGCCCTCCGCGCGCGCTTCCGTTGCGGAGTGCCGCACATCGAGCACTACTCTGCCACGCCAATCCAATGTCGGTCGAAAGTTCGGGGTGTACTCAGGCCATTGATGGCTCTCCAGAACGATGATGGGGTCGCGATTGCCGGTGAAATAGCTATAGCCATACAAGGTGACGACAGAGGTCTCGGGCGTCACCTCCGCGCGCCCTTCGGCCGCCAGTGATGTGTATGGCAAGAGCATCAGCGCCGGCAGAATCAGATAACCCGCAATGACCGCGGCCAGGGCGAGCACGGCAATAGAGAAGACGGTCACGGGTTTGCCAGGCGTGGCGCGAAATCGCTCGAAGAAGGCTGGCCGTCGATATCCCCACAGGGTCAATCCGGCATAGATCAGCAGCGAGCCTGCTGCGATGACAGCTGCTGACAAAGCGGGCGCAAAGAGGATAATCAGCTTGCCGAAACTATACGTGTCAGCGTACTCCGCGTAGAGCCACGCCAATGCGAGACCTGCGAGCACAGCCCCGCCGCAGAGCGCGACGCCCAGACACCACACGACGTGACTTCGCGATAGCCGTGCGCGTTTCAGGCAGAAACCACCGATCAACAGTGCCGCCACCGCTTCGACTGCGGGCAGCACGAAATAGTAAAAGGCCTGGTCAGTCATGGAGGATAAGGGCTCCGATTATCCGGGTATCGGTAATCCGAAAAACAAGCGGGCATTGGCGCTGGTTTCTGCCGCGAGCAGGTCCGGGTCACGGTCCGCGGCCGCGGCGACGACGCCGAGGATGTGCGCCAGATGGCAGGGCTCGTTGCGGCGTGTAGGTGGCTTGGGATTCAGATCTCTCGGCAGCAGATACGGCGCATCGGTCTCCAGCATCAACCGGTCTGGGGGTATGTGGCCGATCAGAGATTTCAGATGCCCACCGCGGCGTTCGTCGCAGATCCAACCGGTGATGCCGATCGACAAACCCAGGCTCAGATAATCGTCCAGCTCCCGACGATCGCCGGTAAAACAATGAGCAACGCCACGCGGGATCCCTTCGATATGCTCGCGCAGGATTGCGCAGAAGCGTTCATGGGCATCACGCTGATGCAGGAACACCGGCATCTCTAACTCGCTCGCCAGCTCGAGCTGTTGGTGGAAAGCCCTCTCCTGGTCAGCTGGCGGAGAAAAGTTGCGGAAAAAATCCAGCCCGCACTCGCCGACGGCGGTGACAACCGGGTCTGCGACCAGCTCGTGAATCCATGTACGGTCATCTGAGCCGAAGTCTCGGGCGTGGTGCGGGTGAACCCCGGCGGTGGCGAAAAGGACACCCGGGTACTCGTGAGACAGCTGCCTGGCCCGCTGGCTGGATTCGCGACAGCTGCCGGTGACGACCATGGTGCCAACGCCGGTGGCCCGGGCGCGGGCCAGCACCTGGTCTCGGTCGTGGTCAAAACTGTCGTGAGTCAGATTGACGCCGATGTCGATCAACTGCACCGGCGTGGGAATCCTCTCGAGCGACCACCGGCTATCAGAAAACTCGGCCTAATGGGTCTTCTCCGAATCCGGTTGATCCGCGCCTTGCGCCGCAAATCTGACCGCGCGGGCCGCCGTTTTGCGGCGGCCACTTGCTGATGGGCGGCTCTTTGGGTGCGCCTCGCTGCTGCCGTTACCGCCCGAGCCGGTACTCTTCCGCTTGGTTGTGCTCTTCGCGGCAACCCGTTTCTTGCGCGAACCGGCAGCGGCCTTCTTGCTGCCGCGCCGCTTCCCGCCACGGCGACCCTTGCTACCGCGCGCCTGCTGGCGCGTGGCGGCGGCGCTGAGCGCGGCGAAGGCATCATCGATATAGACCGGCAATTCGTCGATATCCGGGATCGCGTCATAGCCGGCGATCATGCCGATATCGAACTTGCCGTCGTAGCTGAAGATGGTGATGTTCATCGCCAACCCCGGCGGAATCGCCGACAGTGGATAGGAGCTGGTCAGTTTTGCACCCCACAGATAGAGCGGGAAGCGAGGGCCCGGCACGTTGGAGATCAGGATATTACCCAGCGGTGGCAACGTCTCGTTCATGCCGAGGAACTCACCGGCCTGCGCCACCCCCTGGATCATCAGCGTATAGATCGAAACCGTGTCCTGGGTCATCGACACCGCTTCTTCCTTGACCTCGGCACAGGATCGACTGACCTCGTGCAGGCGGCGCAGCGGGTCATGGGTCGCTCGACCCAGGGTGACCGGCATGATCGCGATCTGGTTGCCCATCTCTTCATTGCCGTCGCGGCGCAGAGAGACCGGCATCTGCGCGACCAGCGGTCCCTTTGGGCGGTCGTCGTGCTGGCGCAGATAGCGGGTCAGCGCGATGTCACAGAGGGTGACCAATACATCGTTGATAGTGGTCCCGGTCTGTTCGCACAGCCGCTTGACATCATCCATCGACAGCCCGCCGATGGCCGCGCGGCGGGCCCGTGTGACGGTCGCGTTCAGTCGCGTGCGCGGCGCGGTAAACGGAACCGGCAGGCGGCCGGGTTGGGCACCGAGACGTTGCAGCGCCATGCGGCCGGCAAGGCCGGATAATTCCAGCGCGGTGTGCGCGCTGCGTTTTATCTGATCGACGCGTTTGCCGAGTTTTGCGCTCAGACCCTGCTCGGGCTTGCGGTAGCGAGCTTTCTCCATTGGCTCCCAGCTTGCCCGCAGCGTCCGGTCTTCCTGGGTCCGGTTCAGGGTGCTCAACATCAGCCGCACCAACGTGGCGCCGTCGCAGTAGGCATGATGGATTTTGCTGTAGAGCGCAAAGGAACCGTCATCCATCCCCTCGATGACATGCATCTCCCACAGCGGGCGCTGCCGGTCGAGCAGCATCGAGTGCAGCCTGGCGACGACATCCATCAGCTGCTGACGGTTACCCGGGGCGGGCAAGCGGGTCTGACGCAGGTGATAATCGATATCGAAATGCTCATCATCGACCCAGCTCGGTATGCCGAGCATCGAGCCTTCGAGACGCATATTGAACGGCGGTCCTGGCGGTCGCTGGCGCAATGCGGCGACCAGATCGGCGACGTAGTCACCGTCATAGTCCGGCGGCGGGCTGAAAATTTGTAACCCGGCGACGTGCTTCGGGCTGTCCGCGGTCTCGGTTACGAGAAACGCGTAATCGTAAAAAGACAGACTCGGCATGATGGCCTCGACCCGTGGCTCTACGGCGCCCTCATCAGGCTGCGCCGTGTGGAAAGACAATAATCCATTATAGACCGGTGCCGGACGCCGGTGCCGATGGCGACGGCCAGCGCGCATCGAGAGATTGTTGCGCTGCGGCGTCATGCCGTATAGTCCGGCCAGCCCATGACGAAGGCAGATGACGTGACGCAACATAACTTTCCCCATCTTCTGGCGCCCCTCGATCTGGGTTTTACCGTGCTTCCCAACCGCATGCTGATGGGGTCGATGCATACCGGTCTGGAGGACAAGGCGCGGGATTATCCACGGCTGGCCGCGTATTTCGCCGAGCGCGCTCGTGGCGGCGTCGGTCTGATCGTCACAGGCGGGATCGCGCCCAATCGGGCCGGATGGGTCGCCCCGTTCGCCGGCAAGCTGAGTCGCCGGGGCGAAGTCGCACGGCATCGCCTGATCACCGAAGCCGTGCATCGGGAAGACGGTCGGATCTGCATGCAGATCCTGCATGCAGGCCGCTATGGCTACCATCCGCTGACCGTGGCGCCGTCGGCGATCAAATCACCGATCACGCCGTTCAAGCCGCGCGCGCTCAGCGAACGTGGCGTCGAGAAACAGATCCGGGATTTTGTACGCTGCGCTGGTCTCGCCAGGGAGGCGGGCTACGACGGCGTCGAAGTGATGGGTTCGGAAGGCTATTTTATCAATCAGTTCCTGGTCACCAGGACCAACCACCGGCGCGACCGCTGGGGCGGGGATTTCCATGCCCGCAGCCGGCTGCCGGTGGAGATTGTACGCCGGACCCGGCAAGCCCTGGGCGAAGATTTCATCATCATCTACCGGCTGTCCATGCTCGACCTGGTAGACGACGGGTCAAGCTGGGAAGAAATCGAGACTCTGGCCAAGGACATCGAGGCCGCGGGCGCTACGCTGATCAACACCGGGATCGGCTGGCACGAGGCGCGCATCCCGACCATCGCCACGATGGTGCCACGGGCCGGATTCAGTTGGGTCACGCGCAAACTCATGGGTAAGGTCTCGATCCCGCTGGTGACGACCAACAGGATCAACACGCCGTCGGTTGCAGAAGACGTGCTCGCCAGCGGCCACGCCGACATGGTCAGCATGGCGCGTCCGTTCCTGGCCGATCCGGACTTTCCTCTAAAGGCGATGCAGGGCCGCGAGGACGAGATCAACGTCTGTATCGCCTGTAACCAGGCCTGTCTGGACCACGCCTTCAAAGGCAGGACCGCGTCCTGTCTGGTGAATCCGCGTGCTTGTCACGAGACGAAATTGAATTACCCGCCGACCAGCCAGCCACGCCGGATCGCGGTGGTCGGCGCCGGTCCGGCGGGTCTGGCCTGCGCCACGATTGCAGCCGGTCGCGGCCATAAGGTGGTCCTGTTCGACGCGGCGTCGGCGGTGGGAGGACAGTTCAATATGGCAAAACGCATCCCCGGTAAAGAAGAGTTTCACGAGACGCTGCGTTATTTCTCGCGTCAGATCGATCTCAAGGATGTCGACCTGCGTCTTGGTCATCGCGTGATGGGTGAAGAACTCATCGCCGAGGGTTTCGACCACGTGGTGGTCGCGACCGGTGTGGTGCCGCGCCAACCCGAGATCGATGGCATCGATCATCCCAAGGTGCTCTCCTATGTGGATGTGCTGCTCGGCGGCCGACCGGTCGGCGCGAGCGTCGCCATCATCGGCGCTGGCGGCATTGGTTTCGATGTCGCCGAGTTTTTGTCCCATGCCGACGGTGCGCCTGCCGTGCCGGCGTTTAGCAGGGAGTGGGGTATCGATGTAAACCTGACCGCGCGTGGCGGCGTCAAAGGGATCGATGCCCAGCCAACGGCGTCGCCGAGAAAAATCTTTCTGTTGCAGCGCAAGAAATCCAAGCCCGGCGCGGGTCTGGGCAAGACCACGGGCTGGATCCACCGGACCTCGATCCGCGCGCGAGGCGTCGAGACACTGACCGGCGTCAGCTATGACAAAATCGATGATGCCGGTCTGCACATCACCATCGACGGAGCCCCGCGGCTGCTTGAAGTGGAAACCGTCGTCGTTTGCGCCGGTCAGGAGCCATTGCAGGCGCTGGCCGGGGAACTCGAGCGGGCCGGGGTCGGTCACAGCCTTGTAGGGGGCGCATTCGAGGCCCGGGAGCTGGATGCCAAGACAGCCATCGACCAGGCCAGCAGGCTGGCAGCGGAGCTTTAGGATCTATGCCGAGACGCGGGGCACATAGCGATCAACGTCGATGGCTGCTTAACGCCACGTTCGGGCTTGTGGTGGCAGCGTCAGTCGTGGGCTGCGATTTTCATGCCAACGACGATATCGACGTACCCGCCGACACGGCCCACTCCGGCGACGGCATGACCATGAATGGCGATGTGACCATAGGCCGTAACGCGGACGCCAGCGGCAGCAGCTTCCGCACGATGAACGGCAGCATCACCATCAAAGACGGCGCCCGGGTCAGCGATTGCGCCACGATAAACGGCCCGGTCAACGTGGGCGAGGGTGCCGAGGCCGGCGATCTGAAGACCGTCAACGGCGATCTGGATCTGGGTCGCGACGCACGGGTCAAAGGCAGCATCAAGCTGGTCAATGGATCCGTGCGGCTCAACAAAGGCAGTTCGGTCAGCGGTGACATCGGCACCGTCAACGGCAGGATCGAACTGGTTGCCGCCGAGGTTGGTGGTGACCTGAGCAACGTCAACGGCGGCATGCTCGTCACCGAAGGCACCCTGGTTCACGGCGGTCTCAGGATACGCGATGCGGACGGCGACCCGATGGGCGAGCCGCCACGGATCGTGATCGGACCGGCCTCGGAAGTCCGCGGCAAGCTGAAGTTCGAGCGCGATGTCGAGCTGTTTGTCCACGAGTCGGCGCGGATCGGTCCCGTCAGCGGCGCGACCGCGGTATCATTCGCCGGTGACGAACCCGGCTAGTCCCCCCAGCCAGCTCTCCCTTTTCGACGCAGACGCCATCGAGCCGACGCTTCGCGTGCGGCGCAGCCGCAGGGCGCGGCGGCTGGGTTTGCGCGTCTTTCCGCACGGTACGGTCGAAGTCGTGGTGCCGTTGCGGACCCATGCTCGTGAGGTCCAGGCGTTTGTCGATACGCACCAGGCCTGGATCCAGCGCACCCGGATAGAGATGGCGGGCTCTGGCCATGCCAGCGATATCTCGCTGCCGCGGCAAATCGAATTCACCTTACGCTGCGAGCGACACGACGTGGGCTATGTGGACACCGGCGGTCGCGTGCGTCTCGAGCAACGCGCGGGGGGCGGACTGGTCGTGCATCGTGACCCGGACGACAAGGACGGGCCTCGCCGACTGCTGCGAAAGTGGGTGATCGACCGGGCCCGGGCATTGTTAGTGCCTGAACTCGACCGCTTGGCTGCGCAGACCGGGCTCAGGCCCAATGGCGTGCGTATCGGGCGTCAGCGCAGCCGGTGGGGAAGCTGCAGCAGCGAGGGCCGCATCAGCCTCAATTGCGGCTTGCTGTTTGTCCGGCCGGCGCTGGTCGACTATCTGCTGGTCCACGAACTCTGCCATCTGGCGCACCTGAATCATTCAGCGCGATTCTGGCGTCTGGTGGCGAAGCATCTGCCGAACTATGAGCCGCTGGAACGGGAACTGGCGGGTTGTTGGACGCAGGTGCCCGGATGGCTGTTCTACGCGGACTGAGTCATCCATTCCTGATGTCGGTCGGCAAAACGCAGCAGCGTTTCCCGTCCGTTCGCTATCGCAGCCTGGACTCTGGCGCCGTCCGTGTCATAACCGCCGAGATCGAGGTCTGACGCCGGATAGACCAGGTGCGTGTCGGACGGAACCGGAACCTGCGTTGCGAACGGGTAGCCCGCTTTGAGGCGGCCGCCAGCATGACCCAGCACCGCCAGCACGCGGCTGGCGCCGAGGGCGAAGGCGGCATCCACCGGGGTCCGCATCAGCCAGGCGCCATCGAACGCGACACGGCCCGTCACCCGTACGGTTGTGGAGTAGGGGCCCGGCACAAAACAGGAGCCCAGCACTGCGTCGACCAGACGCTCGTCGTCATCACGCGTCAACACGCGACGCCGACGTTGACCGCGCTCGATCAGCGTGACCGGGATCGCCACCGGCAAGGACAACTCGGGCAGCCTGAGTTCGCCGAAGGCCCGTTCGAGCACTTCGCCGACGATGTCACTCATCCGCCATGGCCATTGACCGCGTAGGATCATCTCCGGGCGCAACACCCGGGCGCCGGTAGCTGCCAGCCAGTCGGCGGTCATGGTGTGCTGGCGACCACTGGCGATAAATGCCGCGACGATCGCGCCGGAACTGGCACCCGCCACATATTCCGGCTCCAGACCGATCTCGCGCAGACCCTCGGCCACGCCGACGTGGAACGCTGCACGACCCGCGCAACCCTCAAAGGCGATGCCTAGGCCCATCGCGGCTCAGTCAACGAACAGGTCCTGAGCCAACTCCGCGCCGGGCGCCACGGCATAAGGCGAGAAATCGCTGATCCCGGCCTCGGCGAGGACTTCCTCGTCGATCAGGAAGCGGCCACTTAGTTTGCGGCTATCGCGGGTCAGTACGTAGTGAGCGGCATCGGCCATGATCGCCGGCTTGCGGCACTGCTCCGGCGCAATGGCGCCCCCGAGCATGCGTAGGGCAGCCGTATCGATGACGGTCCGCGGCCAGAGCGCGTTCACCGCCAGCCCCTGGTCGGCAAACTCCGCCGCCATACCCAGCACGCACAGGCTCATGCCGTATTTGGACATGGTGTAGGCGGTGTGATGCTGAAACCACTTGGGATTCAGGTTCAGCGGCGGCGCCAGATTGAGGATATGGGGATTATCCGCCTGCAACAGCGCGGGCAGACACGCTTGCGAAGTCAGAAAGGTACCGCGTACGTTGACCCCGAACATCAGATCGAAGCGCCGGGATGGCGTATCGAGAGTGCCGGTGAGATTGATCGCGCTGGCGTTGTTGACGAGGATGTCGATGCCGCCAAATCGATGCATGGTCTTGTCAACAGCGCCTCGGATCTGCTGTTCGTCACGGATATCCACCTGCAACGGCAGCGCTTCGCCGCCGGCTGTTTCGATCTCCTCGGCCACGGTAAAAATCGTCCCCTCGAGTTTTGGATGGGGCATGGCCGTCTTCGCGGCGATCACGACCGCAGCCCCGTCCCGGGCCGCACGCAGCGCGATGGCGCGGCCGATGCCGCGGCTGCCGCCGCTGATAAAAATCACCTTTCCAGCGAGTGTCTCTGTCACAAATCAGCTCCGTCTGATGGATCCGGGCCCATGGCCCGAAGAATAGCCGGCAGCGCCACACCGCCTGGCTGCGAAAATACGAAATCGGCCGCTTCTGTCAGCGGCGTCGGTTCGGGATTGATCTCTACCACTACCGCACCATTGCGCGCAGCGATCCAGGCCAGCTCCGCCGCCGGATAGACCAGGGTTGAAGTGCCTACCGAAAACACCAGGTCGCAGGACCCGGCTGCACGCGTGGCCCGCTCCAGTGCCGCTTCCGGCAGGGGCTCACCAAACCACACTACACCCGGTCGCAGCGGCGCGCCGCAGCGCGGGCAGGGCGGGGGCGATGCCTGGTCAAGACTCGCCGCCGGTGCCGACTGCGCGCAGTCCGCCGCCGAACAGCGATCCTCGAACAGATTGCCATGCAGCTCGACCACGCCGGTGCTGCCTGCGCGCTGATGCAGACCGTCTACGTTTTGCGTCACCAGCGTCATCCCGTCAACGCGGCTTTGCAGCGAGGCCAGCGCGCGATGCCCCGGGTTCGGCTGGGCCTCATCCACCATCCGCCGGCGCCATTGATACCATTTCCAAACCAGATCCGGCTGGCGCGCGAATGCTTCGGGCGTGGCCAGGTCTTCCGGCCGATACCGGGCCCACAATCCACTCAATGCGTCGCGGAACGTGGGAATGCCGCTCTCCGCCGAAACGCCGGCCCCGGTGAGGACCAGCACGGACCCGGCCGAACGCATCCGCTCGACCAGCACCAGCGGAGTAGCGCTCACTCAGCGCCGGTTCGACGCCGGCCGCCGACACTCAAGCCGCCGACGCCGGGCTGGCCAGCTGTCTCAGCACATAGTGCAGGATGCCGCCGTTGCGGAAGTACTCCCGCTCCTTCGGCGTGTCGATGCGCACCCGGGCCTTGAATTCCACCGTGTCACCGGAATCCCGCCGCGCGCTGATCTTCACCTCTGTCGCTTCCAGGTCCTCTGCGCCGTGGATGTCGAACACTTCCTCACCGGTCAGACCCAGAGATCCAGCGCTGTCGCCCTCGAGGAACTGGAGCGGCAATACGCCCATACCCACCAGATTGGAACGGTGGATGCGTTCATAGCTCTCTGCCAGCACCGCTTTGACACCGAGAAGATTGGTGCCCTTGGCCGCCCAGTCCCGGGACGAGCCGGAGCCATACTCCTTGCCGGCGATGACCAGAAGCGGGGTACCCGAATCGCGATACTGCATCGCCGCGTCGAAGATGGACATCTGCTCGCCATCCGGCAGATGGCGTGTCCAACCGCCCTCGGTACCCGGCGCGAGCTGATTGCGCAGGCGGATGTTGGCGAAGGTGCCGCGCATCATCACCTCGTGATTGCCGCGGCGTGAACCATAGGAATTGAAATCCTTTTGCTCGACGCCCTTGCTGACCAGATAGCGGCCTGCGGGACTGTCCGCCGCGATGCTACCGGCGGGCGAGATGTGGTCGGTGGTGACCGAATCACCGAGCAGAGCCAGCACCCGGGCAGCAGAAATCGCTCCGGCCGCTTCGGTATCCAGCGTCATATCGGTGAAGTAGGGCGGGCTCTGGACATAGGTGGAGTCCGGGTCCCAGTCGTAGATCTCGCCTTGCGGCAGCGGCAACTGACGCCAGTTCTCATCGCCCTGGAAGACGCTGCCATAGCTGTCCCGGAACATCCCGGAATCGATATTGGCCAGCACTGTGTCATGCACGTCATGGGCCGATGGCCAGATGTCTTTGAGATACACCGGAGCCCCCGTGTCATCGGTGCCCAAGGGGTCGTTGAGCAGATCGATGTCCATGGTCCCGGCGAGCGCATAGGCCACTACCAGCGGCGGCGAGGCCAGATAGTTCAGCTTGACCAGCGGGTGGATGCGGCCTTCAAAATTTCGATTGCCCGACAACACCGCGCAGCCGAGCAGGTCGGTACTGCTGACCGCCTCGGCGATCTCGGGACGCAGCGGCCCGGAGTTGCCGATACAGGTCGTGCAGCCGTAACCGACGATGCTGAAACCCAGCGCCTCGAGATCCGGCAACAGCCCCGAATGCTGCAGATATTGCGTTACCACCTTGGACCCTGGCGCCAAGCTGGTCTTGACCCAGGGGCGCGTATGCAGACCGCGTTTGCGGGCGTTGCGTGCCACCAGGCCCGCCGCGACCATCACCGCGGGATTCGAGGTATTGGTGCAACTGGTGATGGCGGCGATCAACAGCGCACCGTCCTTCAATTTGGCAGCTCGCCCATCCAGCGTCAGATCCGCGGCGACATCCGTCGGCTTGCCGGCGTCGGTACGGGCCGCGTTCGCCTTGACCAGTTGCTGGCAAAAGGCCGGTCGGGATTCGCGCAGCGGGATCCGGTCCTGAGGGCGACGCGGTCCGGCGATGCTGGGCTCGACCTCGCCAAGATCGAGACTGATCACGTCGGTGTAGTCAGCCGGCGTGTCGCCAGAGTCCCGCCACAACCCCTGTTCTTTTGCGTAGGCTTCGACCAGTTTGATCCGTGCCGGATCCCGCCCGGACAGTTCCAGATAGCGGATGGTCTCTACATCGATCGGGAAAATGGCGCAGGTGCTGCCGAACTCGGGCGACATGTTGCCCAGCGTGGCGCGGTCCGCCAACGGCAGCTCGTCGAGACCATCGCCGAAGAACTCGACGAACTTGCCGACCACGCCCCTGGCCCGGAGCATCTCCGTGATCGTCAATACCAGATCGGTCGCGGTGGCGCCTTCGCTCAGACTGCCCTTCAGCTCGAAGCCGATCACCTGCGGCACCAGCATCGTGATCGCCTGACCGAGCATGGCTGCTTCGGCCTCGATCCCGCCGACACCCCAACCGAGTACGCCGAGGCCGTTGATCATCGTGGTGTGCGAATCGGTGCCGACCACGGTGTCCGGATAGGCCTTGGACACACCGCCTTTTTCGCCGTCGAACACCACGCGTGCGAGGTATTCCAGATTGACCTGGTGAACGATGCCCGTGTCCGGAGGCACCACCGCAAAGTTGTCAAAAGCATTCTGGCCCCAGCGCAGGAACATGTAGCGCTCGCGGTTGCGCTGGAATTCGATTTCGGTGTTTTTCTGGAGCGAATCACGAGCGCCGTAGCTGTCGACCTGGACAGAGTGGTCGATCACCAGTTCCGCAGGTGACAGCGGGTTGATCGCCTCGGCGTCTCCACCCAGACGCACCATCGCGTCACGCATCGCCGCAAGGTCGACCACCGCCGGCACCCCGGTGAAATCCTGGAGGATGACACGGGCTGGCGTAAACGCGATCTCCTGAGACGGCTCGGCTTTCGGGTCCCAGTTGGCGAGCGCTTCGATATTTTCGCGTGTGACGTTGATGCCGTCTTCATGGCGCAAGAGATTTTCCAGGAGGATCTTCAGCGCATAAGGCAGGCGGTTGACGTGGCCGTCCTGCACCGCGTCGAGACGGAAAATCTCAAATTCGCGATCGCCTACTTTCAGAGCGGAACGCGCGTCAAATGAATCGGTCATGATTCCTCCGGGACATCAACGGATCGGTACAGCAAAGGCGGCATTATAGATCAAACGCGGTGGCGGCTCAGACCGCGGCGGAGTCTGCGGCCATCGACTCTACATCCGGCGCAGGGCGTCGCAGGGGTGTATCGATAATCGCGCCACCGAGACAGACCCGGCCGCGGTAGAAGGCGATGAACTGGCCCGGGCTGACCGCCCGCTGGGACCGGTCGAAACGCACCTCGATGCCGCCGGGGAAAAGTCTGAATTCGCAGTCCTGTAGCGCCTGGCGATGGCGGATCCGGGCCTGGCAGCGAAGTGCGGATGCGGGCGCGCCGCCCGCGACCCAGTGCGCGTCAACCGCGCTCAATCCGGCACTCATCAGGGCCGGGTGATCATGCCCCTGAACCGCGATCAGTCGGTTGCGTGTCAGGTCCTTGGCGGCGACATACCAGGGCGCCTCACCGGCGCCGGCCCGCCCACCGATACCAAGACCCTGCCGCTGGCCGATGGTGTAGTACATCAGGCCCTGATGCCGGCCGATCACCTGACCGTCGTCCGCGACGATATCCCCAGGCTGGCCGGGTAGATAACGCGCCAGGAATTCCCGGAACGGCCGTTCGCCAATAAAGCAGATGCCGGTACTGTCAGGCTTGGCGTGATTCGGCAGACCGTTCCGATCCGCGATCCGGCGCACGTCCTGCTTCTCCAGATCACCGACCGGGAACAATGTCCGACGCAGGGTCCCGGCGCTGACGCCGAGCAGGAAATAGGTTTGGTCCTTCGCCTCGTCTACCGCCCGCAGCAGCGCGCCGTCGCCGTCGGTGCAGGCATAGTGACCGGTCGCCACCAGGTCTGCGCCCAGACGGCGAGCGTAATCAAAACAGGCGCCGAATTTGATCTCGCGATTGCACAACACATCCGGGTTGGGCGTGCGGCCTGCCTGGTATTCCTTGAGGAAATAGGAGAAAACCCGCTCCCGATAGTCGCTGGCGAAATTGACCCGATGCAAAGGTATCGAAAGCATGTCGCAAACGGCGCGGGCGTCCTGCAAGTCCTGGGCTGATGTGCAGTAGGCGTCGTCGTCTTCCCAGTTGGTCATAAACAGACCGTGCACGTCGTAGCCGGCTTCCGTCAGGCGCAGGGCCGCCACCGAGGAGTCCACGCCCCCCGACATGCCAACGACCACACGAGTTGAGCCAGATCGAGCCATCCGGCGATTTTAGGGGTTCAGGGCAGTATTGCGCCAGACAAAGGCTTGCCTGGCCGCAGATTCACAAAGCGGAGACGCCGCGCTGTTCGGGCAGTCGGTGGAGCGCCCGGAGCACATCCAGCGGATAGCGACGGCCGGCCAGATAGTCGTCGATACAGCTCAGGACCATCGGGCTGCGCAGACGGGCATGGTCCGCCAGCAGGTCGTCTCTGCTCATCCACATGGCTCGCAGGATGCCCTCGTCAAGCTCGCGCTTCGAATCGTGTTGCAGGCAGCGGACGGCAAAGGCCACACGCAGGAAGGTCTTGCCGTTCGCCGGGTTTTGCCACAGATAGACGCCGGTAACCGCGAGCGGCTCTACCGTCCACGCGGTCTCCTCCAGGGTCTCGCGAATCACGGCCTCGGCAAGGGATTCACCGTCCTCGAGATGACCCGCGGGCTGATTAAAGACTACGCCACTGGAGGCACGTTCCTCGACCATCAGGAAACGATCCTGCTGCTGCACCAGCGCAGCGACCGTGATCTCCGGGCGGAAGCTCATGGGCGAACGTTATCAGGCCGCAGGTCCGGAAGCCAGAATGCACCTAAGAAGTATCGTCTAACTGTTTGTTTTAACTTGCCCATGCGCGCTTAGAGCCGAAGATGGCGGAATTCATGGGAGGAGGGACTGACCGCCCAGATCTCGTCGAAGATGTTCAGATAATGCCGCGCCATGGTGGGCTCATGGGTATCGGCAATGGCATCCCAGCGATCGGCTTCAGAGCGGAATACGATGGCAGCCTCGTCGGCGATCATGAAGGCTTCACGATGGCTGGCATAGGTCTCGTGAATGTTGCGGAACTCGATAAAGCTGCTGAGCCGGCGGCCGAGATAGACAAAGCGGTTCGCGTCGCGCAGGGTCCGACGCGGATTGGTGATCAACTCCCGGATGCGCGCGTAGCTGCGCGACAGACACAGGTATTTCACCGCATCGAGGAAATGCGGGTGATCATAAAGGTTGGTCTCGAGATCCAGCGTCATGATCGTGATGCTGCGGTTGGCCAGGCGCGCAACTTCCACCATGGCGCTGCGCACCTCGTCTTTGGTGGAAAGCACCCGGCGGGTGGTCTCGGAGCGGGTATCCGGCACGTTTTGGCCTTCTGTCAGCATCGTTCTAGATCTTTAGCCTCATCATCCGGTGAGGGATATCCGCCTCGTCGAATTCCTCGCCCTCGGCGACGAATCCATAGCGGGCGTAGAAGTCCAGCACCCGGGTCTGACCGTGGAGAAAAACCTCCTCCAGTCCCTCGTGGCGAGCCAGGCCGATCAGTCGTTCCAGGATCGCGGCGCCGACGCCGTGGCCCCGCCATCGGTCCATAACTGCCATGCGTCCGATTTTCCCTGAAGGATGCAGCCGACCGGTGCCGATTGCGTCACGATTTACGTCTTCCGCTATCACTTGCATGCAGACGCCGTCCAATCCGTCCCATTCCAGATCCGCCGGCACGTCCTGTTCCACGACAAATACGGTCTCGCGTACCCGCCGGATGGCCTCTGCATCATGCTCCCAATCGGCCTCGCGAACGCTGAAATCGCTCATCTACCGCTCCACTTAGCCCTGGAATCGTCTTCGATCCACTCCAGACTGCCCTGTTCCAGTAGCGCTGTCAGCAGATCCAATGCCTGATCCGCGGTCACGCCGTCCGCAGACAACAGCCCCGGATCCAGTGGACTCGTCTCGCACAGGGCCCTCGCCAGTGGCTCACCGGCGGCCCCGAGCCCCCAGCTACCGCCGTCGGCAAATACCATCACCTCATCACCGCTGTGGGTCCAGGCGAAGCGCGCCGTTGGCGCGCGCCGCAGCCGGTCTCCGCGATCCATCCTGTCGACAAGCTCATCCGCATCCAGCGACTCGACTGAGCGGGCGGACAGCAGCCAGGGTTTGTTGCCGGTCACCACGCGACCCAGGGCTTCGTCGATGATCCGCGATTCGAGCGGCAAGGCTTGCTGCAACAAACGCGCTGCCCGATCCTTCGCCGCGGTGCCGATACACCCTCCATCCTGCTCAGACAGACCGATTTCGGGATCGGCATACCGCAGGAGGGGTGCCCGCTGATCCAGCAGCGAACCCGCGGCCGCCAGCAGTTCGCCGGCCGACGGCGCCCGGAAACCGATCGACAGCGTCATCGAGCGTTCGTCGCCGATCCCATGATGCGCGACCCCAGGTGGCAGATAGAGCACGTCTCCCGGCACGGTCTCGATCGTCTGCGTCGGGGAGAAGTGACGCAACACCCGCAGCGGGGCGTCCGCCTGCCAGGCGATATCTGCCGGCTGCGGATCCAGCGACCAGCGCCGTCTGCCAAGCGCCTGAACCAGGAATACGTCGTAGTCGTCCACGTGCGGTCCAACGCTGCCGCCCGGCGTCGCGAAACTCGCCATCAGGTCATCGATGCGCCACGGCGGCAGGAATGCGAACGGTTCGAGCAGCGCTGCCAGATGTGGCAGGTGCTTTTCCACATCCTGGACCAGCACGGTCCAGCCGCGTTCCGCGGCCGTGGTGAAGTCGGCCTCCTCAAACGGTCCGTGACGTAGCGTCCATCCGGATTTGTCATCGCCCGTCACCAGACGCGATTCAACCTCGGGCTCGCAGGCGAGACCGGCGAGTTCCTCGGGCGACAGCGGACATTCCCAGGGGGCCCGGGCCGCCGGCAGATAGAGCGGTTTCCGCTGCCAGTACTCAGCCAGGAAGCGCTCGGCATCCAGCCCCGGGGGCCAGCAGATCATGGATCCGGCGGCAGCTCCAGCACCTGCGCGGCGGCATTGCCGGTATAGCCGGAGGGCGTCAGCGCGGACAGCCGCGCACGGGCTTCTTCCGGCAGCTCGAGACCAGCAATAAACTCGCGCAGCGCTGCCTCGCCGATCTTGCGGCCGCGGGTGAGGGCCTTCAATTTCTCGTAGGGGCTGTCGATACCATAGCGCCGCATCACGGTCTGGATCGGCTCCGCCATCACCTCCCAGTTCTGATCCAGATCTGCGGCCATCCGCTCCGGGTCCGGCTGCAGCTTACCGAGGCCTTTCTCGAGTGCCGCAAATGCGATGCCGGAATGAGCCACGGCTACGCCGAGATTGCGCAACACCGTCGAGTCGGTCAGATCTCGTTGCCAGCGCGAGACGGGCAGCTTGGCGGCGAAGTGTTCGAGCAGCGCATTGGCCAGCCCCAGATTGCCTTCGGCATTCTCGAAATCGATCGGGTTGACCTTGTGCGGCATGGTCGAGGAGCCGACTTCGCCGGCGATCGTCCGCTGGCGGAAATAACCGATCGAAATATAGCCCCAGATGTCGCGGCAGAGGTCGATCAGGACGGTGTTGAAACGGGCCAGCGCATGGCAGTACTCGGCGATCCAGTCATGCGGTTCGATCTGCGTTGTAAACGGATTGAACTCGAGTCCGAGCCCGTTCACAAAGCGCCGGCTCAACTCAGGCCAGTCCACTTCCGGGAACGCCGCGAGATGCGCATTGTAGTTACCGACGGCGCCATTCATCTTGCCCATGATGCCGACGGCCGCGAGCTGTTCCCGTTGGCGGTAGAGACGCCAGGCGACATTGGCAAATTCCTTGCCCAGCGTGGTGGGTGATGCGGGTTGACCATGAGTGCGGGAGAGCATCGCCACACTGGCATTATCCCGCGCCAGCGCGCTGACCCGGCGCATCAACGAAGCCTGCCCCGGGAGCAGGATTTCGTAGCGGGCGCTAGCCAGCATCAGCGCATAAGCCAGATTGTTGATGTCTTCGGAGGTGCAGGCGAAGTGCGTGTATTCCATCAGCCTGTCGTCGGCACCGGCGGTCTCCAGCTGGCGCTTGATGAAATACTCCACCGCCTTTACGTCGTGGTTGGTGGTGGCCTCGATCTCTTTTACCTTACGCGCATCATCCTCGGTGAAATCGCCAGCCAGCCGGCGCAGTACCGAGACCACCTCCGGAGCGGGCGCCGGGAGACCGATCTCCGGGTTGGCGATCAGTGCTTCCAGCCACGCCACTTCGACTTGAACGCGGAAGCGGATAAGGCCGAATTCGCTGAAGATCGGACGCAGCGCGGCGGCCTTTTCAGCGTAGCGGCCGTCGACCGGTGAGACCGCGGTGAGAGTGCTCGATTTCATGCCCGTCGGAATCAAAAATGCTAGGATGGCGCATCATACAACAGTTGCTCTGCCGGGGGTTTGTCGGCCGACCCAGCGAGAGCCGATTACGGTATTTTCCAGCGCCATCGGGACCTCGGCCCGGCATCTGTTCCACGGCGGCTTTTTCTCGTTTTCGGAGTGTCCAGATGAGCGACAAGAACTTTCGCATCGAACGCGACAGCATGGGTGAGTTGCAGGTTCCGGCTGACGCACTATGGGGCGCACAGACACAGCGGGCGGTCGAGAATTTCCCGGTCAGCGGCTTGCGCATGCCGCGTGGATTCATCCGTGCCGTGGGTCTGGTCAAATGGGCCGCCGCACGCGCCAATCGCTCGCTGGGACTGCTCGAAGCGGATATTGAAGCGGCCATCGAACATGCGGCCGACGTCGTGATCGACGGTCGCCACGACGATCAATTCCCGATCGACGTGTTCCAGACCGGATCCGGCACCAGCACCAATATGAACGCCAACGAGGTGATCGCCCATCTGGCCAGCGAGCGCCTCGGCGCACTGGTCCATCCCAATGACCACGTCAACATGGGTCAGAGCAGCAACGACGTGATCCCGACCGCGATCCATGTCAGTGCCGCGCTGGAGATTCGTGAAACGCTGCTGCCGGCGCTGGCCCATCTGGTGACGACCTTGGACACCAAGGCCGCGGCTTGCGCGGACATCGTCAAGACCGGGCGCACCCACCTGATGGATGCGATGCCGGTGACCATGGCTCAGGAAATCGGTGGCTGGGCGGCGCAGATCCGCAGCGGTATCGATCGGATCGAGAGCGTGATGCCGAGGATCACGCGCCTCGCCCAGGGCGGTACCGCAGTCGGTACCGGCATCAACGCACATCCGGAATTCGGCGCCCGCTTTGCCGCGGAATTGAGCGAGCGTACCGGTGTCGATTTCAAGCCGAATCCGGATTATTTCGAGAGCCTGAGCAGCCAGGACGCGGCGGTAGAAGTCTCCGGCCAGCTCAAGACCGTGGCGGTCAGCGTGATGAAGATCGCCAACGATCTGCGCTGGATGAATAGCGGGCCGCTGGCCGGTATCGGCGAGATCGCGCTGCCGGCGCTGCAGCCGGGCAGCAGCATCATGCCGGGCAAGGTCAATCCCGTGATACCGGAGGCCGCGGCCATGGTCGCGGCCCAGGTCATCGGTAACGACGCGACGATTACCATCGCCGGTCAATCCGGCAACTTCCAGCTCAATGTGATGTTGCCGGTCCTCGCCCATAACCTGCTGCAGAGCATCCACCTGCTGGCAGCGGTGACCCGGCTGCTGGCCGACCGCGCCATCGCCGGTTTTACGGTCAACCAGGATCGTCTGCAGGAAGCGCTGGAGCGCAATCCGATTCTGGTCACTGCGCTCAATCCGGTCATCGGCTATGAACTGGGGGCCGCAACCGCCAAGCGCGCGTACAAGGAAGGCCGGCCGATTCGCGAGGTCGCGCGGGAGATGACCGATCTGGGTGATGACGATCTGGCGCGTCTGCTGGATCCCGTTGCGCTGACGCGCGGCGGCATCAGCAAATAGTGTCGCGCGCCGACGCCGGCGGCGTCGATCTGAGGGCCCTGATCCGCGCACGCTTGTCAGGCAGCCAACCGCAGCCCGCTGAGCGCATCTCGATGCCTGGCTACGGCGATCTGCCGCGGATGATCCGGCGTCTGCGTATCCGTCGCCTGGTGCCGGCGGCCGTGCTGGTGCCCATCGTCGACCGGCCAGACGGATTGTCCTTGTTGCTGACGCGGCGCGCCGATGACCTCAAGCATCACCCGGGACAGATCAGTTTTCCGGGTGGCCGTCTGGAAGACCGGGACGAGGGTCCGAGCGGTGCAGCGCTACGCGAGACACACGAAGAGGTGGGTCTGCACCAGGACCACGTCGAGGTGGTCGGCTATCTGGACAACTATCTGACCATCACCGGTTACGCGGTGACTCCGGTGGTGGGCTTTGTACGACCGGGCTTCGAGCTGACGCTGGATACCACCGAAGTGGCAGAGGCGTTCGAAGTGCCGCTGTCCCATGTGCTCGATCGGGAACGGGTGCAGCGCAAATACAGCCGCTTCCTCGGCATACGCCTCCCGTATTTCGAGATCCCCTATGGCGACTACAAGATCTGGGGCGCTACCGCAGGCATGTTGATCAGCCTGCGCCAGCGTCTGTTCGAGGAGGAGAAGCCGTGACTGAGGTGTCCTGGCTGATAGACATCATGGCGCGTCTGCGCGATCCCGAGGATGGCTGCCCGTGGGATATCGAGCAGACCTTCGACACGATCGCCCCCTACACCATAGAAGAAGCCTACGAAGTGGCCGACGCCATCGAGCGCGGCGAAATGGAAGATCTCCGCGACGAGTTGGGCGACCTGCTGTTGCAGGTGGTCTATCACGCGCGCATGGCGGAGGAAGTCGGCGCATTCCGCTTCGCTGATGTCGTCGAGGGAATTTGTCGCAAGATGATCCGGCGCCATCCTCATGTGTTCGGTGACGAGCAGGTCGAGAACGCCAGCGCGCAGACGGCGGCGTGGGAACGGCTCAAGGCCGAGGAACGGCAGGCCGGACACAGCGACGCCAGCCAGCTGGCCGGGATCGCCAGAGGCCTCCCGGCGCTGATACGCGCGGGCAAACTCGGACGCCGTGCTGCCGGCGTGGGTTTCGACTGGCCCGATGTGGACGGCGTAGTCGGCAAGCTGCATGAGGAGTTGGCGGAGCTGGAGTCGGACCTTGACGACAACCGGCGGCTGGAAGGCGAGATCGGTGACCTGATGTTTACGCTGGTCAACCTGTGTCGACATCGGGGACTCGATCCGGAGCGTGCCTTGCGTGGGAGCAACGCCAAGTTCGAGCGCCGGTTCCGCGCGATGGAGAACGCGTTGGCTAGCAAGGGCCGGGCATTGGCTGATGCCGGCGCCGATGAATATGATCGCCTGTGGCGCGACGCAAAGCGTCTCGAACCCTAGTATCGCCGGTGGCGCGGGCCGGAATCCTACATGTCTGAGACCGACACTCGCATCCGCGCTCTGCAGACCCTGGTCGATGCGGCCATGTATACGGATCAGGCGCAGCTGCGGCGGCGTCTGAAAGGCGCGCGCAAGGGCGCGGCGTCAGCACTCGACAAGCTGGAACGGGACATCCGGGCATCAACCGAGCGCGCCCGTCAGCGCGCCCAGACCCTGCCGTCAATCGAATATGCTCTCGAATTGCCAGTCAGCGAGCGGCGCGAGGAAATCGCGGCAGCGATCGCCGAGCATCAGGTGCTGATCCTCTGCGGCGAGACCGGCTCTGGCAAGACCACACAGCTACCCAAAATCTGTCTACAGGCGGGGCGCGGGATACGAGGGCTCATCGGTCACACCCAGCCGCGCCGGATCGCGGCCCGGGCCACCGCCGCGCGAATCGCGACGGAACTTGGGCAGCCGCTCGGCGAGCATGTCGGTTTCAAGATCCGCTTTAACGACAAGACCGGTCCGGACTGTCGGGTAAAGCTGATGACCGACGGTATCTTGCTGGCCGAGATCCAGCGGGATCGATGGCTGCGTCACTATGACACCCTGATCATCGATGAGGCCCATGAGCGCAGCCTCAACATCGATTTCCTGCTCGGCTATCTCAAGCAATTGCTGCCTCGCCGGCCCGAACTCAAGCTGATCGTCACCTCGGCCACCATCGACCCGGCTCGCTTTTCCGAGCATTTTGACGACGCGCCAGTGATCGAGGTGTCCGGCCGCACCTATCCGGTCGAAACGCGCTACCGGCAATGGGACGTCGCGGAAGACCCGTCGGAGCGTAGCCAGCCAGCAGCGATTGTCGAGGCCGTCGATGAACTTTGCGCCCAGCCGGGACGCGGGGACGTGCTGGTGTTCTTGTCCGGCGAGCGCGAGATCCGTGAGACCGCCGAAGCGCTGCGGCGTCACCACCCGCAGGGCGTGGAGATTCTGCCGCTGTTCTCGCGACTGTCTGCCGCCGAACAGGATCGGGTGTTCCGGCCCGCCGGACGGCGACGCATCGTGCTGGCGACCAACATCGCCGAAACCTCGCTGACGGTGCCCGGTATCCGTTTCGTGGTGGACCCGGGCCGCGCCCGGATCAGCCGCTACAGCTATCGCAGCAAGATCCAGCGGCTGCAGATCGAGGCCGTCTCCCAGGCCAGCGCCGATCAGCGCAAGGGCCGCTGCGGGCGGGAACGGGACGGTATCTGTATCCGCTTGTATGAAGAGACCGACTACGAGGCACGGCCGACATTTACCGATCCTGAGATCCTGCGCACCAACCTGGCCAGCGTCATCCTGCAGATGGAAACGCTGGGGCTGGGCCACATCGAGGATTTTCCGTTTGTCGACCGACCGGATCCGCGCTTTGTACGCGACGGCTACCGGCTACTGCGTGAACTGGGCGCCGTCGACGAAGCGCAGCAAGTCAGCGAATCAGGTCGACGTATCGCCCGCTTGCCGGTAGACCCGAGGCTGGGGCGGGTCCTGCTCGAGGCCGCGGAGCTCGGCTGTCTGAAGTCAGTGCTGCCCATCGTGGCAATGTTGAGCATCCAGGATCCACGAGAGCGCCCGCTGGAAAAGGCCGCTGTCGCCGATGAGCGCCACGCACGGTGGCAAGTGCCAGAATCGGATTTCCTTGGCGTGCTCAAGCTATGGCGGGACTATCTGGAGCAGCGTCATCATCTGTCGGTGAACAAGCAGCGGCGCTGGTGCAAGGAGAATTTTTTGTCATTCCTGCGTATGCGCGAATGGTATGACGTGCATCAGCAGTTGCTGCAACAGCTCGGTCAGATCGGCCTGCGCCCAGGCGGCGACGAGGTCGACGACGCACGCATCCATAAGGCGCTGCTCACGGGTTTCCTCGGCCACATCGGGCACCGGGACGAGGAGGGCGGTTATCGCGGCCCGCGGGACAGCCGCTTTTTAGTCTCCCCGGGCTCGACTCTGAGGCAAGGCCGCGCACCCTGGGTGATGGCCGCGACGCTGGTGCAGACCTCGAGAGTCTTCGCGCGGTCTGTCGCCCGGATCGAGCCGGACTGGATCGAGGCGGCCGCGGCGCATCTGGTGCGGCGACGCTACGACGATCCGCGATGGAGCGAGAAACGCGGACAGGTGGTGGCAAAAGAGACCGTGACGCTCTATGGCCTGGTCCTGGCCAGCGGACGCCGTACCGACTACTCACGCATCGATCCAGCTGCCGCCCGCAGCATCTTCTTGCAGGATGGCCTGGCGGCGGAGGCTCACGACATCCGTGCGCCCTTTGTGACCCACAACCGGACCTTGCGCCAGCGGCTGGAGGATCTCGAGGCCCGTCTGCGTCGACGCGATCTGCTTGCGGATCCGCAGCGCATCGCCGACTTTTTCGAGACACGCATCCCGCAGGGCATCTGCGCGCTGCGCGACTTCCAGACCTGGCGCAAAAAAGCGGAACGGCGCGACCCCCATCTGCTGTTTATGGACCTCGATGATCTCGCGGCTTGCGATCTGCCAGGGCTGGAACCGGCAGACTTCCCTGACACCATCACCGTCGAAGGAAACAGTCTGCCACTGAGCTATTGCCACGAGCCGGGCGCAGATGACGACGGCGTAACCGTCACCGTGCCGAGAGCACTGTTGGGCATGTTGTCGGAAGCCGATCTGGAATGGCTGATTCCCGGTCTGCTCGAGGAAAAAGTCGTGGCCATGGTGCGTAGCCTGCCGAAGGCCTTGCGGCGCAGACTGGTCCCGATACCGGAAACGGTGGGTCGCTGTCTGCCCGCGTTAAAACAGGTCCACGGCGAACGTCTGGCGCCGTGTCTGGCGGCAGCGCTGCAACGGGAGGCCGGCGTGCCGGTGCCGATCGACGCGCTGCAGACCGTATCGCTGCCGGATTATCTGCGCTTCAATATCCGTGTCCGCGAAGCCGATGATGCGATCTGCGGCGAGGGCCGAGATCTGGACACCCTGCAGGCGGAGTTCGCAAGCGCCGGTCCGGTAGTGCGGGCCGCTGCCGGCAAGGCCGCGAATACGGGCAGCCGGGACTGGACATTCGGCACCCTGCAGCGCACGGTCAGGATCGATCAAGACGGGCATCTGCGGCATCTGTTCCCCGGTCTGCACGACGACGGCGACAGCGCATCCCTGGCCTATTTCGCCGCCGAGGAGGGTGGGCGGGTCGAGCATCGGGCCGGGGTCTTGCGTCTGCTGCGGCTGGGGTCCGCGGGTGAAGAAAAATACTTGCGCCGGGAATTGAACAAGAACCGGACCCTGAGTCTCAGTCCGGATCTGGGTCGGACAAGCGGCGATCTGATCGAGGATCTGTTGTCCCTTTCAGCCAGCGAGGCCTTTCTGCCCGCCGGGACCGAGGTGCCGCGCGACGAGGCCGGATTCCGCCGTTGCCTCGAGGCCGGCCGGCCACGGTTGGTCGCCACCGGGACGCAGACGGCTGCGCTGGTCACAGAGATCCTGCAGCGCTGGCGCCAGACCCGGGTGCGTCTGGATGACGAACTATCCGGCACCGGGGCCGCTGCGGCCGTCTCTGACATCTCGACTCAGCTCAACGGCCTTGTGTATCCGGGTTTCCTGCTCGACACGCCAACCGAATGGCTGCGACACTACCCGCGGTTTCTTGACGCAGTGCACTTACGTCTGGACAAATTGCGCGACGGCGATCCCCGAGACCTGTCGCTGTGCCAGAGTGTCCAGCCGTTTCAGACCCGCTTGCTGGAGCGACTCGACGCGCTCGGCGGGGACGCGATGTCATCGCCGCTGTGCCTATACCGTTGGATGCTCGAGGAGTTCCGGGTGTCCCTGTTCGCACAGACGTTGAAGACCTCGATCAAGATTTCGCCGCAACGTTTGCAGCGCCAGTGGGAGAAGGTGGTTGCCGGATAGATCGATGCGAGTGAAGTCCAGCAAGTCGATCAGGACCGTCGCTGTACTCGTGCATCCGCGCCCGATCGCGGGTCCCGGTGGCAGTGCCAGGCGGCCGGGAGACGACCGATGAAGATGGGCGTGGTGGTCGACGCGACCTGCGACCTGACCCACGCCCTCGTGAGCGAGCAGGAACTGATCGTTCTGCCGGCCGCACTGGTGCTGGATCGGACCCGGGTTTTGATGGACGATCGCGATCCGGCAAACACGCTGAGGATCTACCGACGCTACATCTGCGACCGTGCACAAGTGCCGGACATCCAGCCCATGAGTGCGGTCGCCGTACGCGAGCTGTTCCTCAACGACCTGGTGCTGCGTTACGACCGCCTGCTGGTCCTGTGCATGGATGCCAGGCTGGGGGAGTTCTTCGACCACGCCAACCAGGCTTCATATGCCGTGCTAAAGGCGTATCGCCAGCTGCGTGAGGATGCGGGCCTCGACCCCTCGTTCGCCATGCGTGTGCTGGACACCGGTACCGTCGGCCCCGGAGAGGGTGTGCTGGCGGATGAGGCGATGCGCGCGCTGCATCAAGGGCAGGAGAACTTCGATACGATACGACGCAGGGTCCAGGCCTTGGCCACACGCGTCAAATGTCGCCTGGTTCCGGCCGACCTCAGCTATCTGCAACACCGCCGCCGCGGCGCTGGTGCGCGCATGCATGGACGGGACTACCGCCTGGGACGCTGGCTCGGGCTGCGACCGCTGCTGGCACTCGAAGCCGGAGGATGGCGCACCATCGGGCGTGCGCGGAATTTCCGTCAGGCCGTCAGCCGCCTGCTCGGCGACGCCACCGCGAGGTTGCAACGTGGAGAGACCGGCCCCGTCGTCGTGATGAGCTTTGGCGGCGATCCCCGTCTGATCCGCGCGCTGCCGGCTTACAAGGACCTGGAGTCCAAAGCGGCCCGGCGGCGCATCGATTTGCAGCTGGCGGTGATGAGCGCCACGCTGGCGGCCCAGGTCGGTCCCGGCGCGTTCGCGCTGGCCTGGAGCGAAAACTAATTCCCGCCGCTGCTTCCGCCTTTCTTGCCCAGCAAGGCCTGGATCAGGTCCATCGGTAACGGAAACACGATCGTATGGGTGCCGTTGCCGGCCACGTCGGTCAGGGTCTGCAGATAGCGCAGCTGGATCGACTCGGGTTGCGCCGACAAGGTGCGCGCGGCTTGCAGCAGACGCTCCGAGGCCTGCATCTCACCTTCCGCATGGATGACCTTGGCACGCCGCGAACGTTCGGCCTCGGCCTGTGCGGCGATCGCCCGGATCATGCTCTCATCCAGATCCACATGTTTGATCTCGACATTCGACACCTTGATCCCCCAGGCATCCGTCTGACGGTCGAGGATGGCTTGGATATCCACGTTGAGCTTGTCGCGCTCGGACAGCATCTCATCCAGTTCGTGCTGACCGAGCACGGAGCGCAGCGTCGTCTGCGCAAGCTGGCTGGTCGCCTCATAGACGTTCTCAACCTGGATTACCGCCTTTTCCGGGTCGACGATGCGGAAGTAGATCACCGCATTGACCTTGACCGACACGTTATCGCGCGAGATCACGTCCTGGGTGGGCACGTCCATCACGATCACGCGCAGATCGCGCTTGACCATCTCCTGGATGACCGGGATGACGATGATCAGCCCGGGTCCCTTGACCTTCCAGAAGCGTCCCAGCTGGAAGATGACACCGCGCTCATACTCCTTGAGGATCTTGATGGCGCTGATCAACAACAGCACCAGGATGGCGAGACCAAAAATAGCAAAATTCTCAAACATGATCATTGCTCCAGGTGGTCGATGGGCTCCACCGTCAGGGTGAGGCCGTCGACGGCGGTGACTGTGAGTGGTTGCCCGTCCGCGACCGGTGTGTCACAGCGGGCGATCCAGCGTTCTCCGTGCAGAAATACCTGCCCCGTTCCTTCGAAGGCAGCGCTTGCCTCGGCGCGGGCGCCGAGCAGCTGTTCGATCCCGCTGACGACCGGCCGGCGGCGCGCCTTGATCGCCAGCCAGATAGTCGCCATGACCAGGGTGCCGCCGAGCAGCGCAATGGAGCCGATCAGCGTCATCGGTACGCCGAAGCCCGGCACTTCCGTATCCATCAGGATCACCGAGCCGGCCACAAACGCGATGATGCCGCCGATGCCGAGCGCGCCGAAGCTGGGCACAAACGCCTCGGAGATCATCAGGATGATCCCCAGCGCGATGAGCCCGAGACCCGCGTAGTTCACGGGCAGGATCTGGAATGCATAGGCGGCCAGCAACAGGCAGATAGCGCCAGCCACACCCGGCAGGATGGCCCCCGGGTTATAACCTTCGAACAACAGGCCATAGAGCCCGACCAGCAGGAGCAGATAGGCCACCGTCGGGTTGGTGATCACGGCCAGGAGCTCCGTGCGCCAGTCGGGATCGACCCGTTCGGTGACCAATCCCGCAGTCTGCAGTTCGACGGTGCCGCTGGTCGTCTCCACCGATCGACCGTCGATCTGTTGCAGCAAATCGGCCAGATCATCAGCCATCAGATCGATCACGCCGATCTCGAGCGCTTCCTCGGCCGGCAGGCTGGCCGCCTCGCGTACCGCCTGTTCCGCCCACTCGACATTGCGATCGCGGAGTTCGGCCAGGCCACGGATATAGGCGATGGCGTCGTTTAAAGACTTGGCCGTCGAAGCATCCGGCGGTGCAGCGGGACTGTCCGTTTCGCCATCGGCAGCCTCGTCGCCGCCGTCCACATCTGGTTTCGGGCCGGTCGGCCGGGCAGGGGGTTTGGGTGTCGTGCCACCGACCGGCACCGGTGTGGCGGCACCCAGATTGGTCGCCGGCGCCATAGCCGCAATGTGGCTGGCATAGAGGATAAAGGTCCCGGCGCTGGCCGCGCGTGAGCCGCTCGGTGAGACAAACGTCGCGACCGGGACCGGCGACGCCAGGATCGCCTTGATGATGTCGCGCATCGAACTGTCGAGACCGCCCGGTGTGTCCATTTCCAGCACCACGATGGCGGCGCCCCGATCCGGCGCGCTCTCGATGCCGCGTTTCAGGTAATCAGCCGTGGCCGGACCGATGGGGCCCTCGACACGCAACAGCAACGCGATATCTCCGCTGGCTGCGACGGTGCTGGCCGCGGTGAACAGCAGGCCCAGTGATACCAGCACCACGCGCAGGGGCCGGCTAAAGCGTTCATGCGTATATAGCGACATCACCTACTGATAGTATCCCCTGCCTGCCGGTCTCGCCAGGCGACCGGCCTGTCAGGCTAAAGTTCCGCCTGTAGTTCTGCACTGCCGGAACCGGTAAGCTCCCGCGCCATGGATATCACCTTTATCACCACCGGCGGCACGATCGACAAGGTCTACTACGACGCCAACAGTCGCTACGAGGTCGGCGAGTCTGTCATCGATCAGATCCTGCGGCAGGGCGAGGTCCACATCGAGCACCGGGTGGTCCAGCTGATGCGCAAAGACAGCCTCGAATTGGATGACCAGGACCGGCAGCTGATCCGGGCCAGTGTCGAGGCGGATCCGGCACGCAGGATCGTCATCACTCATGGCACCGACACCATGGTGGAGACTGCCAGAGCGCTGCAGGGTCTTGGGGACAAAGTCATCGTGCTGACCGGCGCGCTAAATCCCGCACGTTTCCAGGTCAGCGACGCCGTGTTCAATATCGGCATGGCGGTCGCCGCGGTACAGGCTCTGCCTTCTGGTGTATATCTCGCCATGAACGGCCAGATCTTTGATCCGGCTGAGGTGCGCAAAAACCTCAAGCTCAAGCGCTTTGAACACCTGGGCGGAACCTGAACCGGAACCACGGAGAATAGTGATAATGGCGAGTCTGATACCGCTGATGGTGCTGACCCTGTCCGGATTACCTGCGGCCGGAAATGACGACGGGGACAAGGGCGAAGAGACAAAACCGACGCCACCACCGATGGAGGAGATCCAGGTCACGGTGGATCAGGTCGCGGGCCCGGTCTATATGCTGACCGGTCGCGGTGGCAACCTGGGTCTGTGTATCGGCGAGGACGGCGTCTTCATGATCGACGACCAGTACGCGCCGATGACGCCGGCGATCCGCCAGGCAGTCGCCCAACTCACCGATGAGCCGGTGCGGTTTGTGCTCAATACCCACTGGCACAGCGACCATACCGGCGGCAACGAAAATTTCGGCGAGCTCGGCGCGGTGATCGTGGCCCATGACAACGTGCGGGTGAGGCTGGCCAGCGATCAAGTCATGCCGTTCATGGGTCGCCAGGTGCCCGCCTCACCGCCAGGCGCACTGCCGGTGGTCACCTTTAACGATACGGTCAGCTTCCATATGAATGGCAACACGATCCGCGCCTTCCATGTCGCCGCGGCCCACACGGACGGAGACGCGATCGTGCATTTCGATGAAGCCAACGTGGTGCACATGGGGGACGTGTTCTGGAATCGCCGGTATCCGTTTATCGATAGCCATAGCGGTGGCTCGATCCGCGGTACGGTCGCCGCGGTCGATACTGCATTGTTGTCGATCGATGAGCAGACTGCCGTGATCCCCGGTCATGGGCCGCTCGGCGATCGAGCCCAGTTGATCGCCTACCGCGACATGCTCCAGGGGATCGCCGACCGCATCCAGTCGCTGGTCGACGAAGGCAAGACGCTCGAGGAAACCCAGGCGGCCGGGCCGAGCGCAGACTGGGATCCGGGGTGGGGCGACGGCTTTGTCAAACCGGACGCGTTTGTGCGGATGGTCTACGAGGATCTCACGCGGTGACGGACACGAAAACGGCGCCCCGGAGGGCGCCGTTTTTTCATCTCCATCACCGCGCGGCGGCAAGCTTTTGTTCAGCCCAGGCGGAATTTTATCCCCTGAGCCAGCGGCAATTCGTGACTGTAGTTGATGGTGTTGGTCTGGCGACGCATATAGGCCTTCCATGAGTCCGAGCCGGCCTCACGACCACCACCGGTCTCCTTCTCGCCGCCGAACGCACCGCCGATCTCCGCACCCGAGGTGCCGATGTTGACGTTGGCGATGCCGCAATCGCTGCCGGCAGCCGACAAGAAACGCTCGGCATTTTGCAGATTGTCGGTAAATATCGCCGACGACAGACCCTGACGCACCGAGTTGTGCATCGCCAGTGCCTCGTCCAGATTGCGGAACGGGATCAGGTACAGGATCGGTGCGAAGGTCTCATCCTGCACGATCGGCCACTCGTTCATCGCCTTGACGATAGTGGGCTGGACGAAGTTACCCGGACCGTCGATCACATGGCCGCCGGTCAGCACCTGTCCGCCGCTGCCGATGACTCTCTCCAGCGCCGCCTCGAAACGGATCACCGAGGCCTGGTCGATAAGCGGACCCATCAGCGTATCCGCCTGCATCGGATCCCCGATCCGCACCTGGCGATAGGCCGTCACCAGCTGATGTGACAACCGTTCGAACTGACTCTCGTGGATCAACACGCGGCGCGTGGATGTGCAGCGCTGACCGGCCGTGCCGACGGCGCCAAACACGATCGCAGGGACGGCCAGCTCGAGTCGCGCATGCTGATCGACGATGATCGCGTTGTTGCCGCCCAGTTCGAGCAGATAGCGGCCCATGCGCGCAGCGACCCGGTGTCCGACCTGACGTCCGACGGCGCAGGAGCCGGTGAACGAGACCAGGTCGATCTGTGAGTCATCGACAAAATGCTCCGCCAATGCCACGTCGCTCTCGATAAAAAGGCTGAAGATCGGCGGGAAGCCGTGACCCTCCAGCGCCTCGTTACAGATCTTCTGCACGGCGATCGCGCACAACGGCGTCTTCGGGGACGGCTTCCAGATGCAGACATCGCCGCACACCGCGGCGATCAGCGCGTTCCAGGACCATACGGCCACCGGGAAATTGAAGGCGCTGATGATGCCGACCAGGCCGAGCGGGTGCCATTGCTCGTACATGCGATGACCCGGTCGTTCCGAGTGCATGGTATTACCGTAAAGCATGCGTGACTGACCGACCGCAAATTCCGCGATGTCGATCATCTCCTGGACCTCGCCATCGCCTTCGGCCTTGATCTTGCCCATCTCCAGCGTCACCAGACTGCCCAGGGCATCCTTATGGCGACGCAGCGCATCACCGACCAGCCGCACCGCCTCGCCACGGCGCGGAGCAGGGATCAGACGCCAGGCCTGGAACGCTTCCCGGGCCCGCTGCACGATGGCGTCATAGTCATCACGGGTGGCCGCACGCACCCGGCCGATGAGTTCGCCGGTAGCGGGGTTGATCGACTCGATGATCTCGCCGCCCTCGCACGGCAGCGCCGTGGCGCCGCTCCAGGCACCGGGGTTGTCCTCGTCCAGTCCGAGTTGCTCGAGGATCTTGTGCATCAATTCACTCCTTTCAGACGCTGGTGTCCGGCACCGCCGCTGGCCACCAGGGTTGCCGATACTTCGTTGGTGCCGCCATGGGCATAGAAATGACCGAATCGGTTATCAAGAACGTCCTTGAGGCGGAAGCTCTCCTGCGCCACAAAACCCTGATAGTCCTCGGCATTGGTGATCACCCGGTCCAGCACCGCGCACACGCCGGCAGCGGTAGTCACCTGGATCGCTGACCACAGCCGACCCGCGATGATCTGAGGATAGACCTTGTTGACGTAGTTCTCTTCGCGATATTCGTCATCCTGCCAGCCGTTGACGGCGACATAGATCACCACCACATCCTGCAGCGTCCGCGGCACCGAGTTTTCGAGGATCCGCTTGAGCGTGCCCCGATCTTTATTGAGCCGCAGCCCGTTCATCAACAGACGCATCTGCTCGCAATGGCCGGGATAGCGCATGGTCTTGTAATTCATCTCCCGCACCTGCTCGCCATAGGTCTCGCCGAGAGAGCCGAGCCCGCCGGAGGTGTTGAAGGCCTCATACGACGTGCCATCGATCTCGATCTCTTCGCGGCCTTCCAGCGGCCACACATCCACGAACTTGCCATCGACCACGCTCTGACAAATATTGCCGTACTCGTTGATCAGGCCGTCGGTCGACCAGGTCAGCGAATACTTCAACACGTTGCTGGGGTTTTGTGGCAGAGCGCCGACTCGCAGTTTGACCGTGTCGACCCGGTCGAAATGCTGGATCAGCTCATTGGCGGCCACGCTGATAAAGCCGGGGGCCAGACCACATTGGGGCGCGAACGCGGTCCTCGCGCCCTGGGCCAGTCCGCGCACCGCCCGCGTGACCGCCACGTCCTCGGTCAAATCGAAATAATGCAGCCCGAGCTCCGCCGCCACGGCCGCGACGCCTTGATTGCAGAAGTAGGGCAGACCGGATACGACCGCGTCGGCCTGGTGCTCGGCAAGATGTGCGCGCAGCCGGTCTGAATCGCCGGCGTCAAGCTGAAACGGGACGATATGGTCGAGGTGGTGGGCCTTGGCCACCGCACTGGCGGTTTCGCCGTCCAGATCGGCCAGCTGGACCTGATAATCGCCGGACTCGCCAAGCAGACCGGAGATGAGCGCGCCGATCTTACCGGCGCCGAGGACAAGAACGCGGTGCATAAACTGACTCCGTGGAGATTTTGTGTTTCCGGGCTCTTTTCAGTGCCCCCCGGTCCGATCCCGGGAACGGAAAGCACGGCATTGTGCCAATTCGTCGATAACGGGTCCACCGGCCCCGGGGACGAAAGTCTTTTGCATTGCGTCAAGTCGCGTTAGCATTGCCAACCATGACGCGAGGACACGACCAGACAGGCTGGCACCCTGCCAGCTGGCACAGCCGTACGGCGGTGCAGCAGCCGAGCTATCCGGACGCGGCGGCGGTGGAAGCCGTGCTGGCCAGTCTCAGCCGGCTGCCGCCGCTGGTCGTCTCCGGCGAAGTCGAGGCACTCAAACAGCAGATCGCCGAGGCGCAGCGTGGTCATCGATTCCTGCTTCAGGGCGGTGACTGTGCCGAAAGCTTTGACGAATGCAACTCGGATCTTATCGCCAAAAAGCTCAAGATCCTTCTACAGATGAGCGTCGTTCTGCTCCACGGGCTAAAGAAACCGGTGATCCGGGTCGGGCGCATGGCCGGCCAGTACGCCAAGCCGCGCTCCGCCGACACCGAGACCCGGGACGCGCAAACGCTGCCCAGTTATCGCGGCGACCTGGTCAACCGCAATGGCTTCACCGCCGGGGACCGGGTGCCGGATCCCCATTTGATGATGCGTGGCTACGAGCGGGCCGCGCTGACGCTCAACTTTGTCAGAGCCCTGGTCGATGGCGGCTTCGCCGATCTGCATCATCCGGAATACTGGGATCTGGATTTTGTCGCCCACTCACCATTGGCGAAGCAATATCGTCGCATCGTCGAGTCGATCTCGGATTCCCTAGACTTTTTCGAGTCGATCTCAGGCGGGCCGGTGCACCACACCCGGCGGATCGATTTCTACAGCAGCCACGAGGGCTTGCATCTGCTCTACGAGCAGGCGCAGACGCGCTTTATCGAGCGCCGCGGCCACTGGTACAACCTGTCCACCCACTTCCCGTGGATCGGTATGCGGACCGCAGATGTCGACGGGGCCCATGTGGAATTCTTCCGTGGGATCTCAAACCCGCTGGCGATCAAGATAGGTCCGGGCATGAGCGCGGAATGGCTGCAGGAACTGATCGCGCGGCTCAACCCCAACAACGAACCAGGCCGTCTGACGCTGATCCACCGCTTTGGCGCCGGCGAGATCGAGAGCCGATTGCCGGAGATGATCGACGCAGTCCGGGCCACCGGCAGCACGGTGTTGTGGAGCTGTGATCCGATGCACGGTAATACTGAATCCACGGCCAGCGGCCTCAAGACACGGCGCTTCGACAATGTCCTCAAAGAGGTGGAGCTGGCCTTCGAGATTCACCGCGAAGCCGGTAGCTACCTCGGCGGCGTCCACGTCGAGTTGACCGGCGACAACGTGACCGAGTGCACCGGTGGCGCGCGCGGTCTGACCGACGCTGATCTGGCCCGCGCCTATATGTCGCAGGTCGATCCGCGGCTGAATTATGAACAGGCGCTGGAGCTGGCCATGCGTATCGCCGGGCTCCGCGGGAGCTAAAAGCGACCGCCGGATCGGGTCTGCCGACTAGACGCTTTGCAGATCGGTCGGGGCCGCCGCGCGCCACTGACCGGGCGCCAACCCTTCGAGCGTCCAGGGCCCGACCGCCCAGCGAATCAGACGCAGCGTCGGGTGACCCACCGCGGCCGTCATCCGCCGGACCTGGCGATTGCGGCCCTCACCCAGCGCGATTTCCAGCCAGGCCGTCGGCACGGATTTGCGATATCGTATCGGCGGATCCCGCGGCCATAGCCAGGCCGGCTCGGCGATAACCCGTGCCTGGGCCGGTCTCGTGCGTCGCCCGGCAACCACCACACCGCGGCGGAGATCATCCAGAACCGGCGCCGCCGGCTCGCCCTCGACCTGAACCAGATAGGTCTTGGTCATCTTGTGCCCGGGATCGGCGATCCGCGCCTGGAGTGCGCCGTCGTCGGTCAGCACCACCAGCCCCTCGCTGTCGTAGTCGAGACGGCCTGCCGGATAGACATCCCGAGCGTCGACAAAGGCCGCCAGCGTGGTCTTGCCCTCGTGGGGAGAGAACTGGCACAGCACCCGAAAGGGCTTGTTCAGCAGAATCACGGACACGGCGGAAGTATAAGCGGCAGAAGCTCGCCGGATCCCCTTGGACCAAGGATGGATTGTGAGACATTTTGCTTTGCAAAACGCGTCCGGAAACACTATATTGTGCAGTGCAGAACCGGCGCTCGACATGAGTTGAGAGAGAGTTGTATGACTCTGTCTTAACTATATGTTTTACAAGCTAAAGGAGTTCGCTTATGAGCCCTCAGTCCGAGCGGGCAAAGACCCCGGACTACGAAATACTCGGTGCCATGGAACCCGGCTTCGAGAAGATATTGAGCGCAGAGGCGATGGCGTTCGTCGCTGAGCTAACCGAGCGCTTTGGTCCCAAAGTCGAAGCACTGCTGACGCGTCGCCGACAGCGGCAGCAAGAGATCAACGAAGGCAATTTCCCCGATTTCCTCGCCGCGACCCGGCAGATTCGCGCCGACGACTGGCGCGTCGGTGCAATCCCCGACGACCTCCAGGATCGCCGCGTCGAGATTACCGGCCCCACCGACCGCAAGATGGTGATCAATGCGTTGAATTCCGGCGCCAGGGTATTCATGGCTGACTGCGAGGACTCGCTGACGCCGACCTGGCAAAACGTGATCCAGGGCCAGATCAATCTGCGTGACGCGGTCCGTCACGAAATCGAGTTCACCAGCCCCGAAGGCAAGCAATACCGGCTCAAGGATGACCCGGCGGTGTTGATCGTCCGCCCCCGTGGCTGGCACCTCTACGAAAAACACATCCTGCTCGACGGCCAGCGCGTACCCGGGGCGTTTGTCGACTTCGGTCTGTATCTGTTTCACAACGCCAAGGCAGCGCTGGAGCGAGGCACCGGTCCTTATTTCTATTTGCCCAAGCTGGAGAGTCACCAGGAAGCGCGGCTCTGGAACGAGGTGTTCGAATTTTCCGAGAGCCGGTTGGGTCTGAGCCACGGCACCATCAAGTGCACCATCTTGATCGAGACTATCCTCGCCGCGTTCGAAATCGACGAAATCCTGTATGCGCTAAAGGACTACATCGTCGGCCTGAACTGCGGACGCTGGGACTACATCTTCAGCTTTATCAAGAAATTTCATCGTTATCCGGAGTTTGTTTTGCCGGAGCGCGACAAGGTCGGCATGACCACCCATTTCCTGCGTTCCTATTCGCAGCTGGTGATCAAGACCTGCCATCGCCGCGGCGCCCTGGCGATCGGCGGCATGGCCGCGCAGATCCCGATCAAAGGGGACGAGCAGGCCAATGAGATCGCCATCGGCAAAGTGCGGCAGGACAAGGAACGCGAGGCGACCGACGGCCACGACGGTACCTGGGTAGCGCATCCTGGGCTGGTGCCGCTGGCGATGGAAATCTTTGACCAACACATGCCCGGCAAGAACCAGCTTGATCGGCTGAGAGAAGACGTGACGGTCAGCGCCGCCGATCTGCTCGCGATCCCGCCCGGCAGCATCTCGGAGAAGGGTCTGCGGCATAACATCAACGTTGCCATCCGCTACATGGCGGCGTGGCTCGGCGGCAACGGTTGCGTACCGATTTACAATCTGATGGAAGACGCTGCGACCGCCGAGATTTCCAGGGCCCAGATTTGGCAGTGGATCCGGCATCCCAGGGGCGAGCTCGACGACGGACGTCGCATCACCCTGGAGATGTTCGAGCAGCTGCGTGACGAGGAACTCGCGTCGATCCGCCGGGAGGCGGGCGATGACGTCTTTACTGATGGGCATTTCGAACATGCCGCGCAGCTGATCGACCAGATCACGCGAGAGGACGAATTCGTGGACTTTCTTACCCTGGTCGCCTACGAGGCGATCGACTGATTTATTACAAAGCATCGGGCATCGGCCTAGAGGAATAACGTCATGACTGACAACACTGCAGCGAGTTTGAATAAAGCCTGGGCCGAGGATGCCCGCTGGAAAGGTATCCAACGTCCATACAGCGCGGAGGACGTGATGCGTCTGCGCGGCTCGGTGCAGATCGAGTACACACTGGCCCGGCTCGGCGCCGAGAAGCTGTGGGGATATATGCACGAGAAACCCTTCGTCAACGCGCTCGGCGCCCTGACCGGCAATCAGGCCATGCAGCAGGTCAAGGCGGGCCTTGACGCCATCTATCTGTCCGGCTGGCAGGTCGCCGGTGATGCCAACCTGTCCGGTGAGATGTATCCGGATCAGTCGCTGTATCCGGCCAACTCTGTGCCATCCGTGGTGGCAAGGATCAATCGCTGCCTGCAGCGCGCCGACCAGATCACCCATGCCGAGGGTGACCATAGCGTCGATTGGTTCAAACCTATCGTCGCCGACGCGGAAGCCGGATTTGGTGGCGTTCTGAACGCCTACGAATTGATGAAGCAGATGATCGAGGCCGGCGCGGCCGGCGTGCACTTCGAGGACCAGCTGTCCTCGGCCAAGAAATGCGGCCACATGGGCGGCAAAGTGCTGGTGCCGACTCAGGAAGCGGTCAACAAGCTGGCAGCGGCGCGTCTGGCGGCCGACGTCTGCGGCGTGCCCACGATCCTGGTCGCGCGCACCGACGCTGAATCGGCCAATCTCCTGACCGCCGACGTTGACGAGCGCGACCGCGAATTCATCACGGGCGACCGCACGGCAGAGGGCTTTTTCCGGGTTAATGCCAGCCTCGATCAGGCCATCTCGCGGGGTCTGGCCTATGCACCGCTGGCGGACCTGATCTGGTGCGAGACCCAGGTGCCGGATCTGGACGATGCCAAGCGTTTTGCCGAGGCGATGCAGAAGGAATATCCCGGACAGATGCTGGCCTATAACTGCTCACCCTCGTTCAACTGGCGCAAGAATCTGGACGACGCCACGATCGCCAAGTTCCAGCGCGAACTCGGCGCCATGGGCTACAAGTTCCAGTTCATCACGCTGGCCGGATTCCATGCCCTGAACTACAGCATGTTCACGCTGGCCAAGGGCTACAAGGAAAGCCAGATGTCCGCCTACGTGAAATTGCAGGATGCGGAGTTCGACAGCGAGAAGGACGGTTACACCGCCACCAAGCACCAGCGCGAAGTCGGCGCCGGCTATTTCGACGCGGTGACTCAGGTCATCACCGCCGGCCAATCCTCGATCACGGCCCTGAGCGGCTCAACCGAGGAGGCCCAATTCGAAAAAGCCATGTAGCTGTTCAGGATCGGTCCTGACACGGCCCCGACGAGCACGCGTCGGGGCCTTTTTTGTTGCCGGACAGGGGCTGGGCCGAAACTCCGACTGCTCTGATCAGGCCGGGTACCGTGGACCGGCGCTTGAGGGTCGGACACGCCATCAGTGATAATTCGCGGTCTAAGGTCAATCCCCCGCGGCAGGACAGCATGCAATACGACCATATCGAAATCCCCGGCAATGGCATGGCCATCACCATGAACACCGATTTCACCATCAACGTCCCGGCGCACCCGATCGTGCCGGTGATCGAAGGTGACGGGATCGGCATCGACGTGACGCCGGTGATGAAGGACGTTGTCGATGCCGCGGTCAGCAAAGCCTACGGCGGCGAGCGGGCGATCGCCTGGATGGAGGTGTTCGCCGGCCAGAAAGCCGCGGAACGCTACCAGGGGCAATTTCTGCCCGAGGAGACGCTGGACGCACTGCGCCGCTATGTGGTCTCGATCAAGGGGCCGTTGGCGACACCCGTGGGCGGTGGCTTTCGCAGCCTCAATGTGTCAATCCGCCAGACCCTGGATCTATACGCCTGCGTCCGTCCGATTCAATATTTCCCCGGCGTGCAGACGCCAATGAAAGACTCCGATCTGGTGTCCATGACCATCTTCCGCGAGAACACCGAGGATATCTACGCCGGGATCGAGTGGGCGGCGGGTTCACCGGAGGGCCAGAAGCTGACCAAGTTCCTGCAGGAGGAACTCGGCGTTACCGGCATCCGCTTCCCGTCCAGCTCCGGGCTCGGCATCAAACCGGTGTCACGGGAAGGCTCGCAACGGCTGATCCGCAAGGCGATCAACTACGCGGTGGACCAGGATCGCAGCTCGGTTACGCTGGTCCACAAGGGGAACATCATGAAGTTCACCGAGGGTGCGTTCCGTAACTGGGGCTACCAGCTGGCCAAGGACGAATTCGGCGCCACCGATATCGGGAGCGGGCCCTGGCTGAGCTTCCGCAACCCCCGTACTGACCGTGAAATTGTGATCAAAGACGTGATCGCGGATAACTTCCTGCAACAGATCCTGCTACGGCCCGAGGACTACGATGTCATCGCCACGCTGAATCTCAACGGCGACTATATCTCCGATGCGCTGGCGGCCCAGGTCGGTGGGATCGGCATCGCGCCCGGCGCCAACATCGGCGATGGTGTGGCGGTGTTCGAGGCCACCCATGGCACCGCGCCGGGTTTTGCCGGCAAGGATCGGGTCAACCCGGGTTCGCTGATCCTGTCGGCGGAGATGATGCTGCGCTATCTGGGCTGGAACGAGGCGGCGGACTTGATCCTCCACGGCGTGCGCACCACGATCGAGAAGAAAGAGATGACCTTCGATCTGGCGCGGCTGCGCGAAGCGATCCGTCACCCGCGCACCGCGGATCAACCGAAGGCTCCGGTGGAGGAAGAGATCGAGCGGCTGGTGCCCGGCGCCACCCTGGTTGGGACCCGGCGCTTTGGCGAGGCGATCATCGAGAACATGGAAGCCTGAGGCCTCTGCTGATGGACACCCGGCCGTGTTTCGATCCCGATTGCCGGCGCTGTCTGCGGCTGGCGGCGTTTCTCGATCAGGTGTCGACCGAGCACCCGGACTACCACGCGCGGCCGGTGCCGGCATTCGGCGACCCGGCGCCTCGTCTGTTGATCGTCGGGCTGGCCCCTGGGATGCACGGCGCCAATCGCACCGGCCGGCCGTTTACCGGCGATCATGCCGGGCTGCTGCTCTACCAGACCCTGCATCGACTCGGTATGGCCAGCCACGAGGGCTCGGACCGGGCCGATGACGGGCTGGTTTTGACCGGGTGCCGGATCACCAACGCGGTGAAGTGCCTGCCGCCCCAGAACAAGCCAATGCGCGCAGAGATCCACCAATGCAACCGATTCCTGGCGGCCGAACTCGAGGCTTTACCGGCAGGTGCGGTGGTCCTGGCGCTCGGCCGCATCGCGCATGACGCGGTGCTGATGGCGCTCGATCTGCCGCTCGCCAGCCGCCGCTTTGAGCATGGCGCAGAACATCATCTGGGATCCCGCCTGTTGGTGGATTCCTATCATTGCAGCCGCTACAACACCCAGACACGGCGACTCACCCAAGCCATGTTCGAGACGGTGGTGGCTCACGCCGCCACCATCGCCGGCTGCGGCAAGGCCGAGTGACCGGCACGCCATCAAACACTGCGGACGTGCCGTCGTTCAATCCGCGTCCGACGCTGCGCCGGCTGCCCCACAAACCGGGTGTCTATCGCTTTCTCGACACCGCCGGCAAGGTGCTCTATGTGGGCAAGGCCCGTGATCTGCGCAAGCGGGTCAGTAGCTACTTCCGCAGCGGCATTCCGGGCGGCAAGACCGGTCTGCTGGTGCAGCAGATCGCCGCCATCGAGGTCAGCGTGGCGGGCAGCGAGGGCGAGGCACTGATCCTCGAGAACAATCTGATCAAACAGCATCGGCCACGCTTCAACGTGTTGCTGCGTGACGACAAGAGTTATCCCTATATCCGTATGTCCTCGGAACACGCGTTCCCGCGTCTGTCATTCTATCGGGGCAGCCGCCGTATCCCGGGACGGCTGTTTGGTCCCTATCCCTCGGCCGGTGCGGTCCGCGAAACGCTCAACCTGCTGCAAAAACTGTTCCGTCTGCGCTCATGCGAGGACAATTTTTTTGCCCACCGCAGCCGCCCATGTCTCCAGTACCAGATCCAGCGATGCTCCGGCCCCTGCGTCGACCTGATCGGCGCCGAGGACTACGCGCGTGACGTGCAGCATGCGGTGCGCTTTCTCGAAGGCCGCAGCGGCGAGGTGGTCGAAGAACTGGTCGGGCGGATGGAGCAGGCTTCGGCACGACTGAACTTCGAGGAAGCCGCGCGCTATCGGGACCAGATCGGGCGTCTGAAATCGGTGCAGCAACAATTCGCCGGCGCCCATCGGGATCGCGGTGATATCGACGTGCTGGCGGTGGTGGAGCAGGCCGGCATCTTCTGCGTTGCGGTGATGTTTATCCGCGGCGGACGCAATCTCGGCAGCCGCACCTGGCTGCCCCGGACCGCGCCAGGCACGGAAGCGGAGGAGGTACTGGGCGCGTTTATCACGCAGTACTACGACAGTCGTCCGATCCCGAACGAAATCCTCAGCGACCGACCGGTGGCCGATGCGGAACTGATCGAGGCGGCGTTCAGCCAGCGCATGGAACGCAAGGTGGCGCTACGCTATCGTGTGCGCGGGGAGCGGGCGCGATGGCTTGAACTGGCCACCGACAACGCAGGCCATGGTCTAGCGCTACACGTAGCCAGCCAGGCCGGGATGCAGGCGCAGCTGGAAGCGCTGCAGGAAGCGCTCGGCCTGGCGGAACCGCCGGCGCGGATCGAGTGCTTCGATATCAGTCATACCCAGGGCGAGTCGACCGTTGCCTCCTGCGTGGTATTCGGCGCGGAGGGCTCGCTCACGTCCGACTATCGACGCTTCAATATCGCCGATGTAGCGGCCGGTGATGACTATGCCGCCATGGCACAGGCTCTGTCCCGTCGCTATACCCGAATCAAGCGCGGCGAAGCGGTGTTGCCCGATCTGTTGATGGTCGACGGCGGCAAGGGGCAACTCGCGGAAGCGATCCGGGTGCTCGACGAACTGCAGATCGAAGGACTGGAGGTGCTGGCGGTGGCCAAGGGCCGAAGCCGCAAGCCGGGTCAGGAGCAACTGTTCTTGGCAGGGAGAAAACGCGCCCTTATACTGCCGCGCAACTCCCCGGCCTTGCGTTTGATCCAGCAGATCCGGGATGAGGCACACCGGTTTGCCATCGCGGGCCACCGCCATCAACGCGCCAAATCCCGGCAGCGCTCAGTGCTGGAAGACATATCGGGGCTTGGCCAAAAACGGCGCAGCGCGTTGCTGCGTGAGTTTGGCGGATTGCAGGGCGTGACTGCTGCGAGCCTCGAGGACCTTTGCCGGGTCAAGGGTATCAGCCGAACCCTGGCCCAGCGTGTTTACGAAACCTTGCACCCGGCGGATTGAGTGAGCCTGAAACCGACCCTGAACCTGCCGAACAGCCTGACCTATTTCAGGATAGTGCTGATCCCGGCGTTCGTGGTGGTGTTCTATCTGCCCTATGACTGGGCCCGGCCGGCATCGGCACTGGTGTTTTCCGCCGCCGGGATTACCGACTGGCTGGATGGCTATTTCGCACGCAAGCTGGGGCAGACCTCGCGGTTTGGAGCATTTCTCGATCCGGTGGCCGACAAGCTGATGGTGGCCACCGCGCTGGTGCTGATCGTGCAGACCGACCCGCGACTTTTGGTGGCCTTGTCAGCCGCGGTAATCATCGGCCGCGAGATCGCGATCTCGGCGCTACGGGAGCTGATGTCCGAACTCGGTGCGCGACATCACGTGGCCGTGTCAAAAGTCGGCAAGTACAAGACTATCTTCCAGATCACCGCACTGATCATGATGCTGTATCAACACGATTTGTTGATCCTGCCCATGTACGATCTGGGATACGGCTTCCTGCTGGCCTCCGCCATCCTCACCTTGTGGTCGATGGCCCAGTATATGATTTCGGCCTGGCCCCACCTCAGCCCCGACGATACCTGCGACTGAGCGATCCCCGATCTTCAGGACCCTCCGCCGTCCGGGCACGAACAGTCGGTCACCCCTGGAACATCACACTGAAAGAAGCGATCTCGGATCGCCCTGCAATTTCCCTTGCGGGGGCACGCGGCCAAAGCGTTGCCGACTCCCATTGCGATTGCGATGGCGATTGCCTGAGATCCGTTGACTTAGCCCGGCCAGTTGAGCAAGGTGACGCGGTCGCAATGCCACCGGCCCGAGGCACGGGTGTGAGACGGCGCAGGGGGAGGGGTCTATGAGCAAGGCGCAATCGCGCACGTTGTCAGACAGTCACGGACGGCGCACGCTGCTGCTTTGCCTGCTCTATTTCTGCCAGGGCTTCCCCTGGGGATTCGCTACAATTGCGCTGTTGGCCACCCTGAGTCAGGCCGGTCATGGCAAGGCCGAGACCGCCACCGTGGTGGCCCTGGCCATCCTGCCCTGGACCTTCAAATTTTTCTTCGGACCGCTGATCGATTCAGTGCGTATGCCGGCGCTGGGCCTGCGTCGTCCCTGGATCGCGATCGCGCAATTCTTTATGGCCCTGACCCTGCTGGCGGCGGCGACATCGGGGGCGATGGACAGTAATGCGACCCTGATGTATCTCGCCTGGGTGTTCTTTGTTCATAACTGTTTTGCGGCGCTCCAGGACGTCTCTACCGACGCGCTCGCCGTGGACTTGCTCGACGACTCCGAGCGCGGCCGGGTCAATGGTTTTATGTGGGGCTCCAAGCTGCTCGGTATCGCGGTCGGCGGCGCCGGTATGGCTACCGTGGTTGCCTACACCAATCTTCAGACCGCGGTGTTGATCCAGGCCGGCATGACGCTGGCGGTGTTGGCCTTGGTCATCACCTGGCTCGAGCGTCCCGGCGAGCGGCGCTTCCCCTGGTCGGCCGGCAGTGCCCAGGGTGCGCTCGGCAAGGGCAGCTTCGGTCTGCGGGTCACGATCATGGAACTGAAGCGGGCATTGTCCAACCGCACCACATTGACACTGGTCGTCGTGGCCTGTGTCTATAACATTGCGGAGGGCATCTACGACCCGCTGACCGTAGAGTTCTTTGTCCAGGAGCTGGGCTGGTCCGCGGACAAGTTTGCACGGGCGCAGGGCACCTGGGGCGTGTTGGGCGAGCTGTGCGGTGCGCTATTGGGGGGCTATCTCTGCGATCGCCTCGGCCGGCGACGCGTCGCCGCGATGGGCCTTGCCGGGATGATGGTGACCTTGTTGGCGTTTGCCCAGACGGCACAATCCTGGCAGACGCCGGACTATATGCACGTCCTCCTGCTGCCGGCCTTCAAGGGCACGCTGGCTTTCGCTACCGTCAGTTTCTTCTCGTTATTTATGAAAGTCTCCTGGACGCGGGCCGCCGCGACCCAATTCACGCTGTACATGGCGACGGCCAATCTCGGCTATGCGCTTGGCGCGAAGCTGATTACCTGGTTCGGGCTGGCAGGGCTTGATCTGAGCCTGGCTGACTTTTACATGCTGGCCGGACTGTCCCCGCTGATCCCGCTGGTGCTGCTGGTGGGTCTTGACCCGGATGGCGTCGAAGAGCGCCGGCTGGCCGAGGCGCTTCAGCTCGAGATGGCGAAGGCAGAATAGAGCGGGCCGCCCTTGCTCAAGCCGCGGTATCGAAGGCCATCGTTGCGCGTGCGGGGTCCGGGATCCGGATTCCTGCTGACGGCGGACATCCGCACGTCGTGCTTTATCGCCCAGGACGTGAATTCCGTCTGACCGCACATCTTCAGTCACGATAACCGCCCTTGACAGGGCACCGGCGGCCGCTAGAATTCCCCGTCTGCCGAGCGGGAATAGCTCAGTTGGTAGAGCACAACCTTGCCAAGGTTGGGGTCGCGAGTTCGAGTCTCGTTTCCCGCTCCAGAACAAGTTCACAGGCCCGGGTCGTCAAGACTCGGGCCTGTTTTTTTCAGACCAGGTCTACTCCCAGATCACGTCCCGGCCACCGCGCTCGGCCGCGGCCAGCAATTCCAGCAGCGGGAAGGCTCGCTGATGGATCGTCACCTTGGGTTCACCGTCGCGTCTGTCGGGCTGCGACGCATCCGCCTGAGGTCCGAGTTCATCCAGCGCCGCCTGAAGGCTTTGTCGGGCCGCGCCGACACTCGTGGCCCGGCAAGCGCCCGGCACATGCCCGCTCTGGCCCATCATCCGGAGCAGCTTCCTGGCCACGTCCCCAAACATGATGATGTCCGGATAAGCCTTGGTTTTAAAGGTCACGATCATGCTGTTTTGGCTCCGCGGCTCTGGCCGCACCTGCGGCCCATCCGGTCGTGCTGCAGCCCACCGCCGCTTGTGGTAGATTTCCGCCTCCGCGAACCCATGGCTAGGTGGCAGAGTGGTGATGCAGCGGCCTGCAAAGCCGCGTACACCGGTTCGATTCCGGTCCTAGCCTCCAGCCCCTTCCCCGAAGTTTGAATCCGATGGCCGTCTACCGCAGCGGAGCCGACCATCATCAAGGCTGGCCGGATCCTGTCGGAGGCATTCCCGGCATCCCGGGCGTCGCAGGCATGCGCATGCACTGACCTGGCGCTTCGAACAAGCCTGCGTCGACGGAACCGATCTTCAGATCTTCCAGGGTCATGGTGACGGCCACGTCGGCGGCACTGGGCTCGACGACCATCTTCAGGGGAATGTTCTCCGCTGTGACCCAGAACTGGGCACGGTGGACCTCGCCGGCATCCCTGGATATCACCTCATAGTGGGTCGTCCGGATGCCGTCGATGGTCTCCTTTCCCAGCTCCGTGTATTCCACATTCCCGGCGTCGACCGCGTCGCTGTGGGCCATACCCGGAGCGTCATCGATCTCGTCCAGCGATTGCTCCAGGCAGGTCGGCATGGCGGGATTGGCGATCCACATCACGCCGAGGTCCTGGCGCACGATATTGGTCACGTTCATACCCTGAAAATTGGTCTCGGTGCGCACCTTCTCCGGCGTCCAGTAGAGCTTCTGTTCCATCCGGCCCTGGGCGGTATCCATCACCCGGGTGCCGGTATATTCGACCGTGGGCTTGAGAAACGGCAATTCGCCTGCGCCGGCGGTCACAGGCGCGAGGGCAACGAGGAGGGCGAGGGTGGTGGCATGTTTCATCGGCGACATACTCCTTGGGGGATTGGAGCGAGGCGGGGCAGGGCCAGTCGGGACCGTAATAGCAGAAGCATGGCAATCCAACGCCTGTCTGGTCAATACCGCAGACGCAGACTGCCGCCGATCATGACGACCGGGCGCAAGGTCAAGTAAGCTAGGCCGCCAGACGCGGCCCGGGTGGCGGAACTGGTAGACGCAGCGGACTTAAAATCCGCTTTCCGAAAGGAAGTGTGGGTTCGACTCCCGCCCCGGGCACCATATTGGCAAGAACTTCTTCAGCCTCCCGACGCGTCACGCAATGAGCAGTTAGACCCTGGTTATCCCAATCGATCCCAAGGGCGCCAGCTACCGAACCCTCGCAGGTTGACCCACACCAGCGACCCATCGGGGCGCTCTTGCAACCCTCCACGCGCCTCCCCGACTAAAAAGTAAACCTCGGAACCGTTGGGCGGGACACCGCAGCGATCAGGACAGATTGCCGAGCCCAACGCCGGCACTGCCCGGATTTGTCCAGAGGCTAAGCCCAGTCCGATTCGGTCCAGTTTGTGTCGGCTGCCTTTACAATTGCTGCAATGCAGAGGAAAAACGACCGACCCCAACCCATAACAATCCGCGGGTTACGGCACTTGGCACAAATAGTGCATGTTTCTTGATCATACCGTTCCAGGCAATGAGACTGATTTATCTCGAAGAACGGGCTTGACAGCCGACCTTGGGACAGGAATCTAGAGGTTGCCCGGCGACGGCAGGACAGAATGCATCAGGTAATACGGGGGAAGAACATGAAAACTGGAACACTCTTTAGACGGCTCGCGCTGGGTTTAGTGCTGTTATTCGCGGCCGCCTCTCAAGCTCAAGCGACGACCGTAACTGTCTGGGGCGAAAGTCCCTTTGGCGTGAGCCTAACCAACATAAGCGATTTCTACGCTGCTCTGCCGGACACCACGTCGTCCGTCGCAGGAGGTCAGCTGGATACCGTCGATTTGTCTGATACGCGACTCTTGTGGGCAATTCAACCCGCTAACGACTATACGCAGGCCGAGCTAGACGTGATGGCGACTTTTCTGGCGGGCGGCGGTCGCATCGCATTTATGGGGGAGCACGGCAATATTGCTCCGGCCCAAAACAACCGGATCAACGCTGCCCTGAATTTCCTCGGATCGGACATATCGATCAACAACGTGATTCTGGACGGGGGCTTCCGCGAGGCGAGTGTTGGCGACGGGCAGATTCTCGCCCATCCGTTGACCGTCGATGTGGATAATTACGAGTATGCGGCCTTCGCCCCGCTTAGCATTGGCGGGGATGCCGAGGCGTTGATGCTCGGTGAGGAGCTGTACCTCGGCGATCCGAGCATCATGATGGCGTACCAAAATATCGGGCCGGGCAGCGTATTCCTGATTACCGACCAGAACGTCTGGGATAACGTCCTCACCAATTGGGGCGGCAACTTCGATAACGGCCAGATGTTCGAGAATCTCCTTCTCGGTGATACCGGGGCACCGCCCGTTGATCCGCCCGTTGACACGCCTGAGCCCACCTCGCTGGCCCTGCTTGGCCTCGGTCTGCTCGGCATGGGTCTGCGGCGGCGCATTAAAGCCTGATTCAGCAACAACAAAAAAACTGAATTTGAACCCCGCTTCGGCGGGGTTTTCTTTTGCCAGCCTTAAGCGGGTAAGTGGATTGGTATCGTGATACTCACCGCAATCTGGTCCCATAGCGGTTAGTACAGACATCGCCTTTCTTCCTCGACTCCGGTAAATAGACTCCATGCCAAATCTACTGCCCACGGGCGATGCCCAAAAGAGCGCCTTTCCCGCATTTCCGGTGCCTATCTATATCCGGCCAGTGGTCGACGATGAGGATTTCACCCTTATGTTCGGCACCATCAACGAAGTGGGCTCCTCTCATGAGTTCAATCGGTAGCGCGACAGCCTGATCGGCGGCATCTAGTTCGTATCCGCAGACAAGAGTTCCTCGCGGATCTCGTTGCTCGACCCGAAAGCTGGCTTGCGGATGCACGAGCCGGGCTGGCTGAGCGGGCAGGCGCCTTTGAACGCCTTGGAATTCTCGGTTCAGCCGAGCTCCGGGGTACGGGTGACGTTCCCGTCATACCTGGAGCATTTGGTCGGTGTGCAGCGCGGTGAGCGGCACCGGGTCGCCATTACCTTTGATCTGGATCTGATCGATCCGGCCAGAATGCGGAGCCGGATGGCGCCACCCGCCTGTTGAAGACGACCGGGTCAGGGTCATGACTCCGCCTTCCGGAAATAAATAATTAAATTATTTACAGCATGTTATGTGATTTATCTCGATTGTGTTTAATTCAGCATCGCCTCCGTGGGCCACGCAGGCCAGGTATTTCCAGCAGCCTGAACCGGTGATTCGTCATGGATCCATTACCGAGCGCAAAAAAATGCGAACCGCGTCGTAGAACCCTTGGGATCGGATGACCATACTCGGAGACCACTACCTGTGGGGAGTTTGTCCGAATGCTCACGATTGTTTTCGTCATCGTCGTCAGCGCCGCCGTGGTCGGTTCGATGTGGATGCTGCGTAGCATGCAGCCCCAGGGAGACAGCGCCGAATCCTCGCTGTTCCCGATCCGGGACAGTATGCGGTCGGACGCCGATGAGCAGGATGATGCGGACTTCCATGCGGTTGCGATCCGGCCCTGCAAAGACGCCTGCGCCGCCGTCAGAGCCCTTGATGGCAAACGATTCCTGTCCCACAACCCACCGTTTCTGCCCCTTGCTGAGTGTGACCAGTCCATGTGCAAGTGTCGTTATGAGCACCATACCGACCGACGCGAACGACAGGATCGACGTGACGAGTTGACCAGCGCGTACAGCTTCAGCATGGATCGGGAGGGCATGAATCGCCGTCTGGTGGGTGATCGCAGAGGCAGCTGAACCGCCTCCCGAGGACCGTTAAGACGTCCTTCCGGATATAATCCGAACGCCGTTCAGGTGGTCTGGAGAGGCCCTCCCGGGCTATAATGCGAGGTTCAGTCAGTTCCGGCTGACACCCACGCTAATGACGGGAACAAAATGGCAGAAACGCTCGCTGAATACCCACTCTCAGAAGACCATCCCGCCGACACGGCCACGATTTTTGAATCCATGGACCACCCGCAAGAGGCCAGCGCCGTGCTGGGGCAGCTCGAGGAGCTGAATCTGCGCTTCCGCGCCACCTTCGCGGTCGACAGTGAACTGGTCCCCAGGCCGCAGCTCGATCAGCACCAGCAGCTCCTGAATGAAGCCAAGGAGATGCTCGAGGAAGTGCTCGAGCGGAGCAGTGACCCGGCCCAGCGGGCCTCGGTCCTTGGCGCCATCACCGCAGGACTGGCGATCGGTACGGCGGTCCATCAGAACCGGTATCTGATGCGTCAGCATTACCAGGCACTACGTGAGTCGATCGGCGACACCGCGGAAACCAGTGGCAAGTCTCGCCGCCAGCTGTGGTTGGCACAGATCCTCGGCGACCTGCTCGAAGAGCGTCCCGAGGCGTCGGAGAGTCGTGGTCTCAAGCGCCGGGTCTGGCGCCGCTATCAGCGCAAATTCGGCAAGAGCGAGGACACCTTCCGTCGTGACTGGCGAGCCTTGTGGCGCCGCAAGCGCGGCAAGACAGCGGCCTGACCGCCCGCGATCCGAGACTCGCGCCGTACCCCCCGATGCTGCCCTCAGAGCGGCCGCATGCAAGCCGATGGGCGGGGGCCCGGGTGCACGCGCGGGCCATGTTTTGGCCGTGATCCAGATCAGGAAGAGTCGCTCGGCAGCCGTGTATACTGCCGCCGCCGGAGCGGGCCAGGGCCCATCCGCCGGTCGGCTTAATGTCCCGCGGAGATGTCTTTCCGAAGCCGCCTTTCCGACATCGAGGATGTCAGGATGATTAGCGAGATCCGATGAGCACTGAACCGGCAGAATCCGGAACCGAAGCGCTGCTGGAAGCCGAAGACCTGGAGCTCTGGCGCGGCGAACGGCGTCTGTTCAGCCAGCTGTCTTTTTCTTTGGGCGCTGGCGAGTTGTTGCATATAACCGGTGCCAACGGCTGCGGCAAGACCAGCCTGTTGCGTGTCCTCTGCGGTCTGACCCTGCCGGAGACCGGGCAGGTAAGCTGGCGCGGGCAGCGCGTGATGCGTAACCGCGCCGACTACCACGCCGAGATGGCCTACATTGGCCACCGGGAGAGCCTCAAGGGCGAGCTTTCTGCCCGGGAGAACCTGAGCTTCGACCTGCAACTGCGCCATGACCTGAGTCCGGAGGATATCGCTCAGGCACTCGATCGGGTCGGGCTCACCAGGGCGCGGGATGTGATGGCGCGCGGATTATCCGCCGGACAAAAGCGGCGCGTTTCTCTGGCCAGGGCGCTGGCCAGTCGTGCACGGCTATGGGTGCTCGATGAGCCGTACACCAATCTGGATTTGGCCGGTCGCGACTTTGTCGATCAGATGATGAGCGAACACCTGGCGACCGACGGCCTGGTGCTGTTGGTGGCGCATCAGAGCCATGGTGTAAATGGTGCCCGCATCCGCCAGCTGGAGCTCGCCTGATGGAAGTGCCGGGTCTGGGACAGGCCTTTGCACTACAGGTCGGACGGGACATGCGTCTCGCGTTCCGGCATCTGGGGCAACTCGCCAACCCGCTGATGTTCTTCATCATGGTGACGACCTTATTCCCGCTGGCGCTGAATCCCTCGCCACAACTGCTCGAGGCGATCGCACCGGGCGTGGTCTGGGTGGCCGCCCTGCTGGCATCACTGCTGGCCTCGGAAAGCCTGTTCCGCCAGGACGTGGACGACGGCACCATGGAACAGCTTGCGTTGTCGCCCCAGCCGCTCGCGCTGATGCTTTTGGCCAAGACCGCGGCCCACTGGCTGATGACCGGCCTCCCTCTGGTGCTGGTCTCGCCGATCGTCGCCTACGGTCTGTTCTTACCCCAGGAGGCAGTACCGGTGACCATGGGCGCGCTGGCTCTGGCGACCCCGATCCTGAGCCTGATCGGCGGCATGATGGCGGCGCTGACCGTCGGTTTGCGCCGGGGCGGCGGCCTGCTCTCCCTGTTGATCCTGCCGATCGCGATGCCCGTATTGATCTTTGGCGCCCGGGCCACGGATCTCGCGATGACCGGGATGGAGTCAGTTGGCGCCATCTATTTGCTGGCAGCGCTGTTGCTGATGGCCATGAGCCTGTCACCGTTTGCGATGGCGGCGGCCATGCGTATTAGTCTCGATTGAGTCTAAATCCAGTTTTTTGTCTAATAGGCAGACTATGTGGAAATTCATTCATAAGTTCGGATCACCGCCGCATCTCTATCGGCTCTCGCTTGTGCTGACACCGTGGTTCGGCTGGGCCGCAGCGATCCTGATCACAGCGGGTACGCTCGGGGGGCTCTACCTGGCGCCGCCGGACTATCAACAGGGCGAGGGCTTCCGGATCATCTATGTCCACGTGCCGAGCGCCTCGATGTCCCTGTTCGTCTACGTCAATATGGCCATTGCGGCGGCAGCGGGACTTATCTGGCGGATCAAGCTGGCGCATGCCGTGGCTGCGGCGGCGGCCCCGATCGGTGCGTCCTTTACCTTCCTGGCCCTGGCCACGGGCTCGATCTGGGCGAAACCGATGTGGGGCACCTGGTGGGTGTGGGACGCCCGGCTCACCTCCGAACTGGTGTTATTGTTCCTGTACTTCGGCTATATGGCGCTTCGTTCCGCCATCGACGACGACAATCGTGCCGACCGGGCCAGCGCGCTGCTGGCGATTATTGGCCTGGTGAATATCCCGATCATCAAATATTCGGTGGAGTGGTGGAATACGCTGCACCAGCCTGCGACGATATCCAAGATGGGCAAGCCGGCTATGGACAGTGACATGCTGATCTGGCTGCTGCTCAACATATTCGGCTTTATGTGCTTCTTTATCGCCGTATTGTTGATCCGCACACGCAGCCAGGTGCTCAAGCGCTCGCGGGATCAGAAATGGCTCAAACAAGCGCTGGGGGTCGCCTGAGATGCCTGAATTCCTGGAATTCGGCAAACATACCGCCTATGTGGTGAGTAGTTTCGTGCTGGTCATGGTCGTATTGGCAGGGAACGTCATATTTGCGCGCCGACAATTGAATACATTGGTAAACCGGACCCGGCAACGTTTGGCCGCGGAGGATAAATCGTGAAATCACGGCATCAGAGAATGATCGGCATCGGCCTGGTCCTGGCCGGCGTGGCGCTCGGCGCGAGCTTCCTGCTCAAGGCCATGAATGAAAACGTCCTGTTCTACTACAGCCCCACGCAGGTAGCGGCCGGCGAGCCCCCCGAGAACCGGCGTTTCCGGGTCGGCGGTCTGGTCGTCAACGGCAGCGTCGAACGGGCGCCGGGCGACATCGAAGTGGCGTTTGTCCTCACTGACAATCAGCAAACCGTGCCGGTGGTCTTTAGCGGAATCCTCCCGGATTTGTTCCGCGAGGGGCAGGGCATCATCGCTCACGGTGAGTTTGATCCCGCCTCGGGTAGCTTTGTCGCCGACGAAGTGCTGGCCAAACATGATGAGAACTACATGCCCCCCGAAGTCGCGGCTTCGCTGAAAGAAGTCCACAACGGCGGCGGGAGTTAGTCGTGGTCACTGAAGTCGGTCATTTTTGTCTGGTCCTGGGTCTGTGTCTCGCCATCGCGCAGAGTTTTTTCGGACTCGCCGGACCGCTCACCGGCAGGCCGTCGTGGATGGCCGTGACGCGTCCGGCAGCAACAGGACAATTCGTGTTTGTGGCGATCGCGTTCGGCCTGCTGATGCAGGCCTTTATCGTCAACGACTTCTCGGTCCTCTATGTCGCCTCGCATTCCAACAGCGAGTTGCCGCTGATGTACCGGATCAGCGCGGTATGGGGCGCGCATGAGGGGTCCCTGCTGCTATGGGCGCTGACGCTCTCGCTGTGGACCGTGGCCGTGTGCGCCTTCAGCCGCAAACTGCCGCAGGCGATGGCCTGCAAGGTGATCGGTGTGCTCGGGCTGGTCAGCGTCGGGTTCCTGCTGTTCACACTGGCCACCTCGAATCCATTCGAGCGTCTGATCCCGGCGGCTCTGGACGGTCGCGATCTGAATCCGCTGCTGCAGGACCCCGGTCTGGCGATCCACCCGCCGATGCTTTACATGGGCTATGTCGGTTTTTCGGTGGCCTTCGCCTTCGCCGTCGCGGCCATGCTCGAAGGCAAGCTGGATGCGTCCTGGGCCCGCTGGACACGGCCGTGGACCCTGACTGCCTGGCTGTTCCTCACCCTGGGTATTGCCCTCGGTAGCTGGTGGGCGTATTACGAACTTGGCTGGGGTGGCTGGTGGTTCTGGGATCCGGTCGAGAATGCATCGTTTATGCCCTGGCTGGTGGGCACGGCGTTGATCCATTCGCTGGCGGTGACGGAAAAACGCGGCCTGTTCAAGAGCTGGACCCTGCTGCTGGCGATCTCTGCCTTTTCCCTGTCTCTGCTCGGTACCTTCCTGGTCCGCTCCGGTGTGCTGGTATCGGTGCATGCCTTTGCCACCGATCCGACCCGCGGTGTGTTCATCCTGATGCTGCTCGCGTTTTTTATCGGCGGCTCGCTGCTGCTCTATGCCTGGCGCGCGCCGGCACTCGCGCAGTCGGGTGGCTTCACGGGAGTCTCGCGAGAGTCCTTCCTGATGATCAACAACCTGCTGCTGGTGGTAGCCGCCACGCTGATCCTGTTCGGCACCTTGTATCCGTTATTTCTTGATGCGCTGGGTCTGGGCAAGATCTCGGTCGGGCCACCGTATTTCTCCGCGGTGTTCGTGGTGCCGATGATTCCCCTGGTGCTGCTGACCGGGATCGGTATGCATACCGCCTGGACCCGCGGCAACGTCAGCCGGCTGCGCAGCAAACTTGGTGTACTGGCTGTCGTTACCGCCGCGCTCGGGATCGTCGTTCCGTTTGTGTTCTACGGCAGCAGCGGTGTGCTGCTGACTGTCGGCATCATTGCTGCGCTATGGGTCATGGCCAGCGCGATGCTGGAGCCGGTCCGCTGGCTCCGTACCCGCGGCAATCTGCGTGGGTATCCGCGCAGCATGTTCGGCATGAGCCTGGCGCATTTTGGCGTCGGCGTGTTCGTGCTGGGCGTAACCGTGACCTCCGCATTCAGCATCGAAAAAGACATCAGCCTGAAGACCGGCGAGAGCGTCGAAATGCAGGGCTATACCTTCAATCTCGAATCTATCCGTGACACAGAGGGCCCGAACTTCACCGCCAAGGAAGCCACCGTGACGGTGACCCGTGACGGCGAGCCGGTGACCACGCTGCTGCCACAAAAACGCGTCTATCGCGTGCAGCAGAATCCGATGACCGAAGCCGCGCTGCACCCGCGTCTATCGCGGGATCTCTATGTGGCGATGGGAGAGCCGCTCGGCAACAACGCCTGGAGCATGCGGATCCAGTACAAGCCGCTGATCCGGCTGATCTGGCTGGGCTGCATCATCATGTCGATTGGCGGCGCGGTGGCCGCGTCGGATCAGCGCTACCGGTCGAGACGCACCGCAGAAGCCCCGGTCGCCGACGGTAAGGCGACGGTCTGATGCGATTCCTGATCCCTATCGGCGTGTTCGGCGTATTGGTCGCGTTTTTCTTTGTCGGCCTGCGACTGGATCCCAGCGAAGTCCCATCGCCGCTGGTCGGCAAGCCGGCGCCTGCCTTCGACCTGCCGGAGATCAAGGATCTCTCGCAGCGAGTCACGAATGCTGATCTCAGTGGCCGGCCGACGCTGCTCAATGTTTGGGCCACCTGGTGTGGAGGCTGCCGCCAGGAACACGGGATGCTGCTGCAACTGGCAGAGCAGGGCGGCGTGCCGATCTATGGCCTGAACTACCGCGATGAACGGAGCGGCGCGCTGCGCTGGCTCGATCAGCTTGGCGATCCGTACGTGGCCGTCGCCTACGATCCCGACGGCAGCGGCAGTATCGACTGGGGCGTCTATGGCGCCCCGGAGACCTTCCTCATCGATCCCGACGGGGTGGTCGTCTACAAACACCTGGGACCGATGACCCCCTCCGTGTGGCGCGAAGAATTCATGCCACGGATGCAGCAAATGCAGGGAGGCGGCAAGTGAGCCGTTTAGCCCTTCTGCTCGCCGCTCTGACCCTGACCTGGAGTGCCGCCTGGGCCATCGACAGCCAGGGGCCGCTACCAGATCCCGAGATGCAGGCCCGCTACGAGCGTTTGACCAACGAGCTGCGCTGTCTGGTTTGTCAGAATCAGACCGTGGCCGATTCAAACGCAGACCTGGCCAAGGATCTGCGCGACCAGACGCGGGAGATGCTGCTTGAGGGAGCCTCCGACGCACAGATCGTCGACTTTATGACCGCACGTTATGGCGACTTCGTGATGTACCGTCCACCGTTATCGTCCCGTACCGCGCTGTTGTGGGCGGCGCCGGCGGTGCTGCTGCTGATCGGCGCCATCGCGCTTGGCCGTATCATCCGCCGGCGTGGCCTCGCCGGCGATATTCCCGCACACGGTGAAGAAGCCTTCCCCGACCCGGAACCGAGAGACACCTAGTGACCACATTCTGGATTATTGCCCTGGCCATCGCCTTGGTCGGATCGGCCCTGATCGTCGTTCCCCTGATGCGCTCGTTTTTCGGCGGTCATGAAGGGGATCGCCACCCAGGCATCACCCTCGGCACTGGCATCGCCGTAGCCCTGATATTGCCCGTGGCGGCGCTGACGCTTTACGCGCGCTGGTCCAGCTGGGACTGGTCCGGAAGCGGTGCGCAGATGAGTGCTCAGGAGGCGGAGCAGGTCCATTCGATGGATGAGGCGATCACCAGCCTCGAAGCCCGCCTGGCCGCTCAGCCGGATGATCTGGAAGGCTGGCAGATGCTCGCTCGGTCCTATATGTCGCAGGAGCAATTCGGCAACGCTGCGCGCGCCTATCAACAAGCTGTGGGGCTGGCGCCGGATGATCTGAGTCTGCGTGCCGATTACGCCGAGGCCTTGTTTCTTAGCGACCCGGCCGGACCGGCCGGTGAGGCCGGGATGATCTTCGCCGAACTGGTCGAACAGACGCCGGAGAATGCCAAGGTCATGTGGTACGGCGGTTTTGTCGCGTTTGAAACCGGCCAGGACGCGCGGGGGCGGGAACTCTGGTCGGCGCTGCTGCAGCGCGACCCACCGGCGCCGATCCGCCGCATTATCGAGGAACGGCTCGGCACCAATCCGCCGATGGGCGATGCGCTGATGGCTGGCGCGCAGGCCGCGACGCCTGCCGCCGACGGGCCAGAGGTCGCGGCCGAGGAAACCAGCGTAGCAGAACCAGCCCCGACGCCCACGCCACCGCCGCCGACTGATCCCGACGCGATCCAGCTCAGTGTTACGGTCTCGCCCGAGCTGTCGAACCGCCTTACCCAGGCTGCACCGTTGTTTATCTTTGCACGCGGCGCCAGCGGAGGACCGCCCCTGGCCGTCGTGCGGCGAGGGTCAAACGAACTCCCGATGGTCATCGAGATGTCCGACGAAAACGCGATGATGCAGGGCGTACAGATCTCGACGATGCCGGAACTGCA
>CAJHYD010000002.1_pt1 | contig 67799 bp, 69 predicted proteins | sample 9198701 | NCBI WGS metagenome assembly CAJHYD01 (sample SAMEA7708365, study PRJEB35096) | sediment metagenome | biome: marine neritic benthic zone biome [ENVO:01000025]; feature: sediment [ENVO:00002007]; material: shallow marine sediment [ENVO:03000034] sea grass bed [ENVO_01000059] ...
GCGAACGCATCGCTCACGAAGCAGCAGGCGATCGCCGCGATCAGCAGCTTGACGGTGATGCCGCGGTTCATAGCGGGCACCCGTAATCGGGCGACTCGGATGCCGACAGCAGCTGGCCGGACTCGTGAAACCACTTGCTGCCATCCTGCGTGTTGTAAATGTAGGTGCCATCCTCCTGCTTCTCGCAGCCGCGATTGCACATCTCGATCATCAACTCGCACTGCTCGCGCTGCAGCTCGGCGATGCGCTTGTCCACGGCGATCCGTTCGCGCTCGAGCTTCGCGAGATTGGCCGCGTCCGTCTCGCCGAGCGCGGCCGCCTTGTCGAGCATCGCGAGCCCTTCCTGGGTGTTCTTCGCAACGCCCTCGCCATTGATCAGCCGCTGCCCCAGGAGCAGGAGAGCCGTGGGCTGATCCTGGTTGGCGGCCATGCGCAGGTAGCGGACCGCCACCGCGGTATTGCGGAACGGCTCGCCGCCGTCGACCGTCGTCATGATCTTAGCGGCCATGAGCTGCGCCTCGGCGTAACCGCCGTCGGCCGCCTTGCGGATGCGGGTGAGACCACCGCGCCGGTCCTGGCTGCCGGCCTCGCCGAACCAGTCCATTAGCCCGAGTTGAGACTGCGCCAGCGGCAGATCGCCGGCGCGCTCCAGCAAGGTCCGTGCGGCCCCGAGATCCACCGGCCCGCCCTGGCCCATGCGCAGCATGCGGCCGAGCCGTGCCTGCGCCTCCGGGATCCCGGCCTCGGCGGCATCGCGGTAGATTTCGCGCGCGCGCGCCGGGTCGGCCTTCACGCCCTTGCCCTCCTCGAGCATGCGCGCGTAGGCCGTGCGGCCGAAATTGTCGCCGGCCTCCGTCGCGGCCTCGTACCAGCTTACCGCCTGCTTCGGGTCGGCTCTGGTGCCGCGACCGTTTTCGTGCATGAAGCCGAGCAGGTAACAGCCGTAGCCATTCTCCTGTTCCGCGGCGCGTTGCGCCCACTCGAGTGCGGCCGCTTCGTCGCGTTCGACACCGTCGCCTCTCATGAGTGCTACTGCGTAACTGCTCTGCGAGGGCGCGTAGTCGGCCTCCGCGGCCTGCAGGTAGAGGCGTGCGGCCTGGGCGAGGTCTTTTTGCACCGAGGTGCCCGTCGCGTAATACCACGCCACGCTCTGGGCGGCGGGCATGTAGTCGAGCTCTACGGCGCGGCGATAGCTCGCGAGCGCCGCAGCCGCGTCCTTGGCCATGCCCATGCCGTTGTTCTGCATGTTGCCGAGCATGGCGAAGGCCGGGCCGTAATCGGCCGCCATCGCGCGCTCCAGCGGTGGCATGGCGTCCGCGTAGCGCTCGGCGGCAACGAGCGCCCGAACGAGGCGGTAGGTGCTTGGAATATCGTCGGCGTCCTTCCGGACGGCCGCCTGGCAGGCCGGGATCGCCTTTTCGGTGTCGATCTTGGTGAAATCGAGGACGTTGCCCGACGAACCGGGCAGCATTGCCGCCCCCGCGAGCGCGTCGCAGGTTTCACCGGCACTGTCGGCGCAGGCCGGCGTGGCCACCGTCAGAACCCAGACGAAGGTGACTCGAAGAAGTCTTCGTCTAATGCCCATACGCGTCCCCCACCCGCATGAACTGGATTTAGCCTACGCCATTCGCCAGCCAGATTCCATTTCGGCGACGGGGTTTGAGGACACCAGCTTTCGTGACAGTACCGGAAATACACTGCATCTTACGGTCGGCAATCAGGCCTTTGCCGGGACCGAAAAAGTCGATTTTGGCATTCCGTTCTGCGGGTTCGGCAGGGTACCTTGCCCGGCCACAATTTTCTTCGATGGTGTTTTTGATGGATTTAACTTTATCGGACTGATAGACGACCCGCTCCTGGCTTTCATTTGGACGGGACCCGCTAGCGTGGATTTGTTTGACTTGGTCGGGCTGGGGTCTCCCGATGGATTCGATGGAGCGGAACAGCAAGAGACAGCAGGGATTTGGGACCTTGAATCTGCTTATCTCGCGGTCCCCGAACCCACCAGTCTGGCCCTGCTCAGCCCAGGCCTGGTCGGCATGGGATTGAGACGCCGCAAGGTTCGCTGATTGCGTAATGGCAGGAACGAGTATCCACGAGCCCTGCCTTGAGATAACAAAAAAGGACCCTCCGTGGGTCCTTGTTGTTATCTGGCGGAGAGGGCGGGATTCGAACCCGCGGTACGGGGTTACCGTACACTTGCTTTCCAAGCAAGCGCCTTCGACCGCTCGGCCACCTCTCCGGGATTTGAGGACGCGCAATATACTCCGCCGCTCAGGCTCTGGCAATTTCACTGCCTGAAACGATCAACAGTAGTTGGACAAAGTCTGGCTCCCCTGGAGCCAGCCTGAGAGGGCCGGATTGACTCGATCGCTTCGCGATCTCGCCCCTGCGGGGCAGCGCCGCGAACGCGTCAGAGGACGTCTAGTATCCGCTCGCTGCTGATCTGCCATCCGACGGCCCCGCCCTCGGTCAACTCCATTTCCTTGAGCACCGAGCGGAAGTTCGGGGCCTCGCCGAAGCGCTGCACGAATACGGCCTTGACGCTGCCGTCAGGTTGAATCTCGACTTCCAGGCTGTCGATGTCGATCTGGGTCTCGGCGGGGAACGTAAAACGCTCGCGTTGTGTCGTCCGCCAATCCGCATGGTCACTGTAGCCGGCCGGGGCAAAATCGCTGGTGTAGTACTGGAAGTAGCCATCCACGTCCCGTTCGGTCCAGATGGCGGCCCAGTCGACCAGCAGCTGCGCCATCTGGTTGGTCAGGACCGATGCACCGGGAATCAGTACGGGCCCTGAACCGGAGCCCGAACCGCTTGGCCGGACCGGGCCCCGGGCCAGCGGATCGGGCTCCGCCATGGCCAGCTGCGCGACCGGCAGCCCTTCAGGATTGGGGGCGCCTGGCTGAGCGTAGAAACGCGGTGGCCGCTCGAGACAGATACCGTCACCCGCCTTGACCACGGCCTGCCGGGGCCCGGCCGGCACCGGAACGGCGAGATCGGGATCTGGCTCGTCCAGCCCATCCGGCACCTTGAGCGGACTGACCACCGTTGCCTCGATATAGGCCGGGTTGATTCGACAATTGGTTGTCTGGTCCCGGAAGGGGCTGCAACCCGTCATCAGAACAACGGCGCCACAACACAGCGTCAAAGCGCCGAATCGACTCACGCCCCACCTCCGGCCGGGACATCCACGCCAGCGGCCACCATGGCCGCGAGGACCGCCGGCTGATGCTCCGACGCGAGTTCGGTCAGCGGCAACCGCAACGTCGGTCCGATCAGACCCATCTGAGCCACGGCCCATTTGACCGGGATCGGGTTTCCTTCGAGAAACAAGGCCGCATGCAATCCTCTCAATGTATCGTCGATGGCCGCCGCTTTGTCCGCCTGCCCTGCCAATGCCGCACGACTCAGCGCGGCGATCGGGCCTGGCGCGATGTTCGCGCTGACCGAGACCACGCCCTGCCCTCCGCCCAGCATAAATTTCCGCGCCGACAGGTCATCTCCACTAAGCAGACAAAAATCAGGCGGGCACAGTTCCAGCAGACGCCGCAGCCGGGCCGGATCGGGCACCGCTTCCTTCAGACCGCGGATGTTGTCGATCACCGCCAGCCGCGCCACCGTCTCCGGCAACAGGTCACACGCCGTGCGTCCCGGCACGTTGTACAACAGCACGGGGATATCGGCCGCCGCGGCCACCGTCGCGTAATGCGCCTCGAGCCCACTCTGGCTGGGCTTGTTGTAATACGGCGTCACCACCAGCGCCGCCGCCGCGCCAGCCCGGGCCACGCGCCGGGTCAGATCCTCGGCCTTGCGGGTATCGTTACTGCCACTTCCGCCGATGATCGGCAGCCTGCCTGCCGCCAGCTGCACCGAAGCCGCTACCAGCTCCTCGAGCTCGCCCGCGTCGATCGTCGGCGATTCTCCGGTCGTCCCGGCGATGACGATAGCGTCGGTGCCCGCGTCGATGTGGAATTCGAGCAGCCGTTCGAGGGCCGCGAAGTCGAGCCCTCGGTCCGCCTGCATAGGCGTGACCAGAGCGACAATACTGCCTCGGAACATGACGTCTGGAATCCCCGGAGAATGGCCGGGCATGGTACTTTCAGCCCCCGGTATTGGCAAGCGCGATCACCCCGTTTCCCTGACCAGATAATGGCGTTAAACTCCGGCCATGAACACCCTTTGGGCGACCCCGGTCCACGCCCGCAGCCATCGATGAACCAGCTTATCGTCATTACTGCCGTCGGCAGCGATCGGGCGGGCGTCGTTCACGACCTGACGCGGGCGGTCCTTGAGTGCGGCGGCAACATCGCCGAAAGCCGTATGACCGCTCTGGGATCAGAATTTGCGATGCTGCTGCTGGTGTCCGAGAACTGGCACACCCTGGCCCGGCTGGAGTCCGAACTCAAAAAGGTCGGCGAGGAAGGCCATCTCACGGTCACCGTACGCCGCACCGAGTCCCGGCCCCAGCGGGCCGACATGCTGCCGTATGCTGTTGACGTGATCTGCCTCGATCAGCCCGGCATCGTCTTCAATCTTGCAAGCTTCTTCGCCAGTCGTGATATCGATATCGCGGAACTCAACACCCGCAGCTATGCGGCCGCCCACACCGGTGCGGCGATGTTTTCGGTCCAGATGACGGTGAATATCCCGGGCAACATGCAGATTGCCGGTTTGCGCGAAGAATTTATGGATTTTTGTGACCAGCTCAATCTCGACGCGATCATGGAGCCGGTCAAGAGCTGACGAATTTTTTTGGTCAAGAAACCACGGAGTGATGATGAGCCAAGTGGAAACAGGCAAAAAAGTGCCCGATTTCTCCCTGCCGGCCAGCGGTGGCGAGACGTTCGAGCTGAGCGCCCTGAAGAACAAGATACTGGTCATCTACTTTTATCCGAAGGACAACACGCCGGGTTGTACCAACGAAGCCCAGGATTTCCGCGATCTCTACCCGGAATTTGCCGGCGCCGGCGCCGAGGTCGTAGGCATTTCGCGCGACAGTCAGAAGTCCCACGATAAATTTGTCGCCAAGCTGCATCTGCCGTTCAAACTGCTCTCGGACACCGACGAGACGGTGTGCAAGCTGTTCGATGTGATGAAAGAAAAGCTGATGTACGGCCGCAAGGTATGGGGCATCGTCCGCAGCACTTTTGTTATCGACGAGAAGGGGGTGTTGCGGCATGAATGGCGCAAGGTCCACGTCCAAGGCCATGCCGAGGAAGTCCTCGGGGTGGTGCGCGATCTTTGAACGCGCAGACTGCTTCCTCCCCCGAATCCAGATCCCGAACAAAAGGTAGCAAGCAAGCCGTGACCCAGGAGCCGCGCCGGCGGATCTTCGTGCTCGACACCAATGTCCTGATGCACGATCCGACCGCCATCTTCCGCTTTGATGAACACGATGTGTTCCTGCCGATGATGGTGCTGGAGGAACTCGACGCCCACAAGAAAGGTATGTCGGAGGCGGCACGCAACGCGCGTCAGGTCAGCCGTTTTATCGATGAGCTGATCCACCGACTCAATAAACAGCAGATCGACGTCGGCATCGAGCTGCCCGGCGGGCATCGGCTGAATGGCAACAGCAACCGCAAACCGGGGCGGATGTTCTTTCAGACCCGTCTGTCCCAGCCGCTGCTGCCGGACACCCTCCCCGGTCACCGGGCCGACAACACGATCCTCGAATATTGCCTGTCGCTGCAGGAGCAGCATCCCGAATCCCGCGTGACCCTGGTGTCGAAGGACATCAACCTGCGGATCAAAGCCACTATCGTCGGCGTCTATAGCGAGGACTATTTCAACGACAAGACGCTGGATGACGCCGATCTCCTCTACACCGGCGCGACCGCACTGCCGGAGGACTTCTGGGATTCTCACAGCCAGTCCATGGACTCGTGGCAAGAGCAGGGGCGCACCTTCTATCGCGTACAGGGACCGCTGATCAAGGACTGGAGCACCAACGAGTTCTTGTTCACCGAGGACGACAGCAATTTCGAAGCCGTGGTCCGCGAATCCGACGAACAGAGTTCGGTCATCGAACTGGTTGAAAATTATTACAGCGAGCACAACTCGGTCTGGGGCATCACCGCGCGCAACCGGGAGCAGAATTTCGCCCTCAATCTGTTGTTGAATGACGCCGTGGATTTCGTCAGCATCCTGGGTCCGGCCGGCACCGGCAAGACCCTGCTGGCACTGGCGGCTGGTCTCGCACAGACCCTGGACATCAACCGCTTCCGCGAGATCATCATGACCCGGGTCACGGTGCCGCTGGGAGACGATATCGGTTTTCTCCCGGGCACCGAAGAGGAGAAAATGGAGCCGTGGATGGGCGCGCTGATGGACAATCTCGAGGTGCTGACCCAGAGCGATGAAGGCGGCGACTGGGGTCGCGCGGCGACCCGTGACCTGCTCCAAAACCGGATCAAGATCCGCTCGCTGAATTTTATGCGGGGGCGGACTTTTCTCAATAGATTCATCATCCTGGACGAAGCTCAGAATCTGACTTCGAAACAGATGAAAGCGCTGATTACCCGGGCCGGCCCTGGCACAAAAGTAGTCTGTCTGGGCAATGTTTCCCAGATAGACACGCCATATCTGACCGAAACCACCTCTGGTTTGACATATGTCGTGAATCGCTTCCGTGGCTGGCCACATTCCGGGCACATCACGCTGATGCGCGGCGAGCGCTCCCGGCTGGCCGACCACGCATCGGTCATTCTTTAACCAGTCGGACTGGGCCACCGGTCTCGAATCGGGCATCATAGACGCATCGTCGAACTCGTCCGCTCCGGCCTGTCTAACCAATCGGCGACCCGAACAATGATCCGCAAACTCATCTTTTCTGCCGCCGCCGCATTGCTGGTGATCGGAGCCGCTCCGACGCAGCCCGTCCATGCGGCCGGCGATGATCTCCCGGACATCGGCAGCCCGTCGGATGCGGTGCTGTCCAAGGGTCGGGCGGCCCAGATCGGGCGCTCGGTGCTGATGCAGCTGCGCGCGGCCGATATGATCCTGGAAGATCCGGAGCTGGATGAATACGTGGATTCGCTCGGCCATCGCCTGAGCGCCCATGCCCAGGACGGCAATCAGGACTTCAAGTTCTTTATCGTCAACGACAGCGGGATCAACGCGTTCGCGCTCCCCGGCGGCTACATCGGTGTCAACAGCGGACTGATCCTCCAGACCCAGCGCGAGAGCGAGCTGGCGGGCGTGCTCGCTCACGAGATCGCCCACGTCACCCAAAAGCACATCGCCCGTCGCGCTGCCGCCCAGGGCAAGTCGAGCATGCTCGCTGGCGCCGCCGTGCTGGCTGCCATCCTGATGGGCGTCGCCGGAGGCGCCAACACCGATGTGGTGCAGGCCACCGCCATGAGCGCTCAGGCCCTCGCGGTACAACAATCGATCAACTACACCCGGATAAATGAATATGAGGCGGATCGGGTCGGACTCATCATCCTCAACGATTCCGGATTCGATCCCAACGGGATGCCGGAATTTTTTGAGACGATGAGTCGCCTGCAAGGCTCCTGGGCGAACCGCGTCCCCGAGTTCCTGCTCACCCATCCGGTCAGCTCGACCCGAATCGCCGAGACCCGCAGCCGCGTCGAACAGCTCGAACCGCGCCCGTATCATGAGAGTCCTGAGTACCTGGTCATGCGGGCGCGCATGCGGGCGCTTACCTACTCCACCGCGGACGATGCCGTGACGTTTTTCGCTGACCAGCTGGAGAAGACCCCGGAGCAGTACGTGCATCTTCGCTATGGCCTCGCCATCGCCCTGATCCGGGCCGGCAAGGCAGACAAAGCGGTGCCGATCCTGTTTGCCCTGCGTGAAGAAGACGAATCCGTGATCGCCTTCCATTCGGCACTGGGCGAGGCCCTGATGGCCGCACATCAGCCCGCCGAAAGCCTGCTGGTGTTCGAACAAGCGATGGCCCTGTTCCCGCGCAACGTGCCGTTGACCATCCGCTACGCCGAGTCGCTGATGTACGCCGACCAGTTCGAGAAGGCTCATGTAGTGCTGCTGGATCTGTTCAATGCCGTCTCGCCCACGCCCGCCCAGGTCAAGCTGATTGCCAATGCTGCCGGCGCATCGGGAGAGAAAGCAGAAGCCCATTACTATATGTCTGAGTACTATCTCCGGAGCGGCAACCTGGAGATGGGCATCGACCAGCTCAATCTCGCGCTGGCGCAGCCGGATCTGAACGAGATTCAACGCGCCCGGTTTATCGCCCGACGCGATGAGCTGCTACCCTACTTGCCGAAAGACGTGCAGCCACGCAACATCGAGCAGGCGCGTCGAGAATAACAAGTTGTAAGAATGTCGAGGCGGTCCGGGCTGGTATCAGCTCGGATCGGAGGGGGGTGCAATGATCAGGTATGGCGCGGGCCGCGAGTCCGCACGATCCGCTTTCGTGGCTATCATTCTGGCCGTTGGCTTGCTCGGCTGTGCCGCCAATCCGGAACAGGACTCAGAGGAGACCTACGATCCCCTGGAGCCGATGAACCGGGGCATCTACGCAGTCAACAACACCCTCGACCGGTTCATCCTGCGTCCGGTGGCGAAGGGTTATGACACGGTGATGCCGCGCTGGATAAAATTCGCGGTGACGAATTTCTTCTATAACCTGGAACAGCCGATCTACGTCGCCAATCATCTGTTGCAGGGCAAATTCCTCGGCGCCGCCCGCCAGACCGGCCGCTTCGTCATCAACAGCACGCTGGGTCTGGCCGGCATCATCGATGCGGCCAAGGATGCGAATCTGCCGCGGGAGGCAGAAGACTTCGGTCAGACCCTTGCCGTCTGGGGCGTCGGCGGCGGCCCGTTCCTGATGCTGCCCGTCCTCGGGCCATCCAACTTCCGCGATGGTGTCGGCAAGCTGGCTGACGCCCAGATCGATCCGCTGATCCAGTATAAAGAACGTAACGTGCGGGACAAGCTGATCATCCTCAAGATCATCGAGCGTCGCGCGGCGCTGTTGCCGCTGGACAAGGCGATCAAAGAGGCGGCCGATCCTTATATCTTTGTCCGCGAAGCCTATCTGCAGAATCGTCGCTACAACATCTTCGACGGCAACCCGCCGGAAGAGAGCCTGGACGATTTCGAAGCGGAATTCGAGGAGTTCGAAGACGCAGACATGGACCTGGACTGACGCCGGGCCGCGTCGGTCAAACCGGTTTCAGATCACGCCGGTCCAGCGCTCGCCCCGCGTCAGCATGGTGTCCACTTCGCTGATCTGGGCCATGGCAGTGATGTCATTGGGCACATTGACGTAGCGGATCTCGCGGACAAAATTCTTGGCCCAGTTGACCCATTCCAGCAGCAAGGCCAGGCCGGCGCTGTCACCTTCGCCGATGTCATCGAGATCCACCTCGATGCTGGCATGATCGGCAAACATCTCGCGGCTCAAATCGAGCGCCCGGCCCACGGTCTCGAAGGTGAGATCCCCGTGCAGGGCAAATTTACCGTTGCCCAGATCCTCGATTTCGAGCTGGCTCACTGGCTTGCCGCGTTGGCGGTGGTGGTCGCAGCCGGCTCCTTGGCCGCCTTGGCTTCCAGTTCCTTGATCACGCCGTCGATACCCTTGGCACGGAACTCACTGGCGTATTGCTTGCGGTAATTGGCCACATACGAGATACCTTCGATGATCACATCGTAGGCCTTCCAGCCATCATCGGTCAGCCGCATGCGGTAATTGACCGGTGTCACTACACCGGTATCCAGCGTCACCCGGGTCTCCACGATGACTTTGCCCTCGGTCAGCGCCTCTGCGGCTACCGGCAGGATCTTTAGCTGGTCGCCGCGGTATTCAAGGATGCCGCTGGCGTAGGTTTTGACCAGTGAGCGGTAAAGCGCGAGGATAAAACGATCGCGCTGTTCCGGTGACGCCTTGCGCCAGTATTTGCCCATCACCAGACCGCCGGTATAGCGTCTATCGAACCTCGGCAACAGGATATCGTCGACGACTTTGTAGAGCTCATCGGGGTCGGCTTTCAACTCGTCGCGCCGCGCGTTGACCACGTCGAGCACCTGATCGGAGGCCTGGCGTATCACTTCGTCCGGCCCGATGTTGGCCTGCGCCGGCCCGCCGCAGAGCAGCGCGACAAGAATGGCAGCGGCCATCAGAGAGTTTCTGTTCATAGCTATTCCTCGTCGGAGTCCTCGGCCTGGCTAAACAGGTACTTGCTGATCAGCTGTTCCAGCACCAGCGCCGACTGAGTGAATTGAATTTCGTCGTTGTCAGCAAAAAAATCGAGGGAACCGCCGGGTTCGAGCCCGATGTACTGACCGCCGAGGATACCCTGGGTCAGGATGCTCGCGTCGGTGTCGTCAGGGATCTGGTCATAGGTGGAATTGATCCGCATATGCACCACTGCCTCCAGCGCCGAACCATCGAACTCGACGCTGGTCACACGACCGATGGTGACGCCCGACATGGCCACCGGCGAGCGCTCCTTGAGCGAGCCGACGTTGTCAAACCGGGCCATCAGGGTATATCCCTTTTCGCCTTCATAGGAGTCGAAATTGGTTACCCGGGTGGTCAGGAAGAACAGGGCCACGATGCCCATGAATACGAACAATCCGGTTCCGAACTCCACTGCGCGCGTCTGTCGCATGGTCTATACCTCTCCGAGTAGCACGGCGGTGAGCATGAAATTTAGGATCAACACCGAGAGCGCAGTCAACACGACAGTACGCGTAGTCGCCCTGCTGACGCCCTCGGCGGTGGGGATGGAATTGTAGCCCTCGAAGACGGCAAGCAGACTGGCCGCGATACCGAAGACGAAGCTCTTGAGTACGCCTGAGAGGACGTCGTCCTTGTAGTCCACCTGTTCACGCATGCTGGACCAGAACGAGCCCTCGTCGACACCAAGCAGCACGACGCCGACCAGCCAGGCACCGAGAATGCCCATGGCGCTGAAGATAGCCGCCAGCAACGGCATGCTGATGATGCCACCGAGGAAACGCGGCACCACCACCCGCTTGATCGGATCCACCGCCATCATCTCCATCCCCGACAGCTGATCGGTGGCCCGCATCAGACCGATCTCCGATGCCAGCGCGGTGCCCGCGCGGCCGGCAAACAGCAAGGCAGTGACCACCGGCCCGAGTTCACGCACCAGCGCCAGCGCTGCGACCACGCCAAGAGACTCGGTGGCGCCGAAGCGTTCCAGCGAATTGTAGCCCTGCAGCGCCAGCACCATGCCGACGAACAGACCCGAAATACCGATGATCGCGAGCGACAATACGCCGCTGGCGTAAACCTGGCGAACGATCAGACCGGGCCGCAGCAGCGCTCGCGGGCAGCCCGCCAGGATCCGCATAAGGAATATCTGGCTGGAACCAAAGGTCTCCAGCCATTCCTGGACTGCGTAGACGACATCCACCAGGACTCTGCGCACGCCGGTCTCCTATTCCTGCCCGCGGCGCAAGAGTTGTTCGCTGTAATTCGGCGCCGGATAGTGGAATGGCACCGGGCCGTCAGCCATGCCGTTCATGAATTGCATGACCACGGCCGAACAATTCTCCTGCAGGTCTTCGGGCGATCCGGAGGCAACGACCTTGCCATCGGACAGCAGATACGTGCGATCGGCAATAGACGAGACTTCTTCCACATCATGGGTGACCACGACGCTGGTCAGCCCCAGCGCGTCGTTCATACGCCGGATCAGACGCACGATGACGCCCATCGAGATCGGATCGAGACCGACAAACGGCTCGTCATACAGGATCAGGTCCGGATCCATCGCGATGGCGCGCGCCAGCGCGACGCGTCGCGCCATACCGCCGGACAACTCCGCCGGCATCAGTTCCGCGGCACCACGCAGCCCCACTGCGTGCAGTTTGGTGAGGACGATGTGCCGGATCAGACGTTCCGGCAGGCGCGTATGCTCGCGCAGCGGGAAGGCCACATTCTCGTAGACGCTGATGTCGGTCAGCAGGGCGCCATTCTGGAACAGCATGCCGATACGCTTGCGCGTGTCGTAGAGTTCGTTGCGACCCATGCGGCAGACATCACTACCCTCGAGCATGATGCTGCCGTGGTCCGGCAAAATCTGGCCCGTCATCAGCCGCAGCAGCGTGGTCTTGCCGGTACCGCTGGGGCCCATGATGGCGGTCACGCGACCGCGCGGTACATCCAGATTCAGACCGTCGAAGATCTTGCGATGACCACGGGAGTAGTCCAAGTCGCGGATGATCGCGATGTTTTGGTCCCGACTGCCCTGGCCGCGGCGGCCTTTGTCAGTTTTTGCTTCTTCTGCCACATTGCCTCCGAACCCGTCGCTGCCTGAAACAGCTGGGGGCGCAGACCCACGGGCCTAAGCCACAATTCCCCCATGCCTGCGGCGGCGACAAGGTTCGAATCCTAGCACAAGACCCGCGAATCCAAGCACATACGAGGAGACGAAGTGGCACCGGACTCTTCCCTCGGGCTCCAAACCGGACTAAAATGGTCCTCATTCTCCAGGAGGGCAAAAGCCATGCTGCGAATGAGCAAGCTGACCGACTACGCGACGCTGGTTCTGGCCGAACTGGCCAGGGTCGATGGCGCGATGTTGAGCTCCGCCGACGTGGCCGCCCGGACCGGGCTGGCGGCCACCACGGTGAGCAAATTGCTGAAGTCATTGACCCGCGCCGGGTTGGTCAACTCCCAGCGCGGCGCTCAGGGCGGATATCTGTTGGCACGCAGCCCGCAACAGATTTCTGCCGCCGAGGTCATCGTTGCGCTGGAAGGTCCGGTCGCCATCACCGAATGCAGCACCGAACACGGCAATTGCGATCTGGAGTCCGTGTGCCGGGTCGGCGGCGCATGGCAACGGATCAACGTCGCGATCTACCAGGCGCTGGAGGAGATCAGCCTGGCGGAGCTGCTCAGTGGGCCGGGCGAGACCCTGACCTATATCGACCTCCGCGCCGTCACCACCCGATCCGCGACCGCCGCGCGCAGCGCAACCCGAGCCCGCTAGGGAAGAAAAGGACACTGGAAATCATGGCCACCCGTACACCGGAAGTCGAAGATTTTATCGGCAAGACGTACAAGCATGGCTTCGTCTCCGAGATCGAAGCGGACACTGTCGCGCCGGGTCTCGACGAAGACGTGATCCGCTTTATCTCACACAAGAAGGGCGAGCCGTCGTTCCTGCTCGAATGGCGGCTGCAGGCCTACCGGCACTGGCTGACGCTGAGCGAACCCAAATGGGCCCATGTCCATCACCAGCCGATCGATTATCAGGCGATCTCCTATTTTTCGGCGCCCAAGAGCAAGAAGGACGGCCCCAAGAGCCTGGATGAAGTCGACCCGAAGCTGCTCGAGACCTACGACAAGCTGGGCATCCCGCTGCATGAACGCGCCATCCTCGCCGGTGTCGCCGTGGACGCGGTGTTCGACAGCGTGTCCGTCGCCACCACCTTCAAGGCGAAACTGGCGGAGGCCGGCGTGATCTTCTGCTCGTTCTCTGAAGCGGTGCAAAATCACCCGCAGCTGATCGAACAATATCTGGGTACGGTGGTGCCCTACTCCGACAATTTCTTCGCCGCGCTGAATTCGGCAGTGTTCACCGACGGCTCCTTCGTCTTCATACCCAAGGGCGTGCGCTGCCCGATGGAATTGTCGACCTACTTCCGCATCAACGCCGCCAACACCGGTCAGTTCGAGCGCACGCTGATCGTCGCTGAGGAAAGCAGCCACGTCAGCTATCTGGAAGGCTGCACAGCGCCGATGCGTGACGAGAACCAGCTGCATGCTGCGGTCGTGGAGCTGGTGGCCCTGGACGACGCCGAGATCAAGTACTCGACGGTACAAAATTGGTATCCCGGCGACGAGAACGGGATCGGCGGCATCTACAATTTCGTGACCAAGCGCGGCGACTGTCGTGGCCATCGTTCCAAGATCTCATGGACTCAGGTGGAGACCGGTTCGGCGATCACCTGGAAGTACCCGAGCTGCGTGCTGCGGGGTGATCACTCGGTCGGCGAGTTCTACTCCGTGGCGGTCGCCAACAACTACCAGCAGGCGGACACCGGGACCAAGATGATCCATATCGGTCGCGGCACCCGCAGCACTATCGTGTCCAAGGGCATCTCGGCGGGCAAGGCGCAGAACTCATATCGGGGTCTGGTCAAGATCCTGCCCAGCGCGGACGGCGCCCGCAACTACACACAATGCGATTCGCTGTTGATGGGCGATCGCTGTGGCGCCCACACCTTCCCTTATATCGAGGCCAAGAATCCGACCGCGCATGTCGAACACGAGGCCACCACCTCGAAGATCGGCGAGGACCAGCTTTTTTATTGTCTGCAGCGCGGGCTGTCGGAGGAAGATGCGGTCAACATGATCGTCAACGGCTTCTGCAAGGACGTGTTCCGCGAGCTGCCGATGGAATTTGCCGTGGAAGCACAGAACCTGCTCAGCGTCAGCCTCGAAGGGGCGGTTGGCTGAGATTTGAGAAACAAGGAACAGACAGCCATGCTCAGTATCAACAATCTCCAGGCCAGCGTCGGCGGCAAACAGATCCTCAACGGGCTCGATCTCGAAGTAGAGGCCGGCCAGGTGCACGCCATCATGGGCCCAAACGGCTCCGGCAAGAGCACACTGGCCAACGTACTCGCCGGCCGGGAAGGCTATGAAGTCACCGGCGGTTCGGTGGTCTATCGTGATCAGGACCTGCTCGAGCTGGCGCCGGAGGAGCGGGCCCGCGAGGGCGTGTTTCTGGCGTTCCAGTACCCGGTCGAAATCCCCGGCGTGAACAATGCCTATCTGCTCAAGGCGGCGCTGAATGCGCAACGCAAGCACCGCGGGGAACCAGAGCTGGATGCGTTCGAGTTCCTCGCGCTGGTCAAGGACAAGATGAAGCTGATGGGCATGGACGAGAGCTTTCTCAACCGCGGCGTCAACGAAGGCTTCTCCGGCGGCGAGAAGAAACGCAACGAGATCTTCCAGATGGCTGTGCTGGAGCCGAGGCTGGCGGTGCTCGACGAGACAGACTCGGGTCTGGATATCGATGCACTCCGCGTCGTGGCCGGCGGCGTCAATAGCCTGCGCAGCACCGATCGGGCAATCGTACTCGTGACCCATTACCAGCGTCTGCTCGATTATATCGAGCCTGATTTTGTGCACGTGTTGTCCGCCGGACGCATTGTCAAGACCGGCGACAAGGATCTGGCGCTGGAGCTCGAGTCGCGCGGCTATGACTGGACCCGCGAGGCGGCAAGCGCATGAGCCAGACGGCAGCCATCGATAAAGGCAAAGCGGCCCTGTCCGCTGCCGAAACGGCCTTCCGGCAGAGCCTCGCTGGTCCGGGGGTTGCCAACGCCGCGGCCTCGGCGCTGCGCGCCGCGGGCAAGACGGCATTTGAAACAGCTGGTCTGCCGGCAATCCGCGACGAGGCCTGGAAGTACACCAATCTAAGGCCGCTCGCGCGCCGCGCCTTCGCTCACGGCGGCCCGGTCCCGGCGCCGGATGCCGCGGCGGTCGAGAGCGCGGCCATCGGCGGTCTTGCCGGCCCACGGCTCGTGTTCGTGAATGGTCAATATGTGGCAGGGCTGTCAGATCTGCAGATCCAGACAGGGCTGGATATCGCGCCTCTGGCCACGCTGATCCATGATCCGGGGTCGGGCTTGCCGGAGAGTCTCTGTCGTCTTGGCGATCCCGGCCGGCATCCGTTCAGCGCGCTCAACCAGGGACTGCTGGAACACGGCGTGCTGCTGCGCACGCACGCCGGCGCCGTGATATCGGACCCGATCTACCTGCTGTTCTTGTCGGTGCCGGGCGCGGAGCCTCAGGCGTGCCACCCGCGGGTGTTTATCGACAACGGGGCGGATTCGTCGCTGAGCGTGCTCGAGCACTATGTGGGCCTCGGATCCGGCCAGAACCTGACTAACGTGGTGACCGAAATACAGCTGCAACGCGGCTCCCGTCTGCGGCACTACCGCGTCCAGGATGAAGCGGCAACGGCTTTCCATGTCGGCGGTGTATTCGCCAGCGTGGGCAGAGATGCGCAGCTGGAGAGTCACAACCTGCATTTCGGCGCCGCGCTCGCACGACTCGACCTCGAGGTCGCGCTAAACGGACCGGGCGCCGAGGTCGAGATGAACGGGCTCTACTGTCTTGGCGGCCGTCAGCATGCGGACAACCACACCCGGGTCGACCATCACGCACCGCACACACGAAGCGAAGAAGATTATCGCGGCGTGCTCAACGACCGGGCCCGCGGCGTGTTCAACGGCAAAGCCGTCGTGCATGAAGACGCACAAAAAATCGAGGCCCATCAGTCCAACAGCAATCTGTTGCTATCCGAACAGGCCGAGGTGGATACCAAGCCCGAGCTCGAGATCTATGCGGACGACGTCAAGTGCAGCCACGGCGCGACCGTCGGCCAGCTGGACCAGACCGCGTTGTTCTATCTGCGTAGCCGCGGCATCGATGCAGAGGCGGCCAAGGCGCTGCTGACTTTTGCGTTTGCGGAGGCAGTGGTCAGCCGGGTTGGCCTGGAACCGGTGCGGCGCCGTCTCGAGACCGCGGTCGCCGGGGCGCTGCCGGACCGCAGCCTGATAGAGAACCTCATTGGAGCCGACACATGAGCGCCAGTCCCCTGCCACAACAGACCCGACCCGACTTCACTGCCCTGCGTGAGGACTTCCCGATCCTCCATCAGCAGGTCCATGGCAAGCCGCTGGCCTATCTGGACAACGCCGCCTCCTCGCAGCGGCCACGTCAGGTGATCGATGCAGTCACGCACTACGAAGAACACGATCACGCCAATATCCACCGCGGCGTGCACACCCTGAGCCAGCGCGCCACCGACGCATTCGAGGGCGCGAGGAAACGGATCGCGGGTTTTATCAACGCCGCCTCCGAGCGTGAGACCATTTTTACCCGCGGCACGACAGAGGCCATCAATCTGGTGGCCCAGGCCTATGCCCGCCCCCGATTGCGGCCCGGTGACCAGATCCTGATCACCTGGATGGAGCATCACTCGAACATCGTGCCCTGGCAGATGGTATGCGAGCAGACCGGCGCCGAGCTGGTGGTGGCGCCGATCGACGACCGCGGGCAGCTGCGCATGGACGAGTTCGAGCGGCTGCTGGGGCCACGCACGCGATTCGTTGCCGCCGTGCACGTGTCGAACGCGCTCGGGACGATCAACCCGGTGGCGGACATCGTCACCCTCGCTCACGATCGGGGCGTGCCGGTGCTGCTCGATGGCGCCCAGGCGCTTCCTCATGGCAGCGTCGATGTGCAGGCCCTGGGCTGCGACTTCTACGCCTTCTCCGGCCACAAGATGTACGGACCTACCGGCATCGGCGTGCTCTATGGTCGCGAGGCGCTATTGCAAGAGATGCCGCCCTGGCAAGGCGGTGGCGACATGATCCGCATGGTCCGTTTTGATCGCACCGAGTACAACGACCTGCCGTGGAAGTTCGAAGCCGGGACGCCGAATATCTCCGGCGCGGTGGGACTAGGCGCGGCGGTGGACTACCTTGGCGCGATCGGTATGGACGCTATCGCGGCCCGTGAGCAGGAACTGCTGAACTATGCCACCGAGCGCCTGCTGCAGGTGCCAGGATTGCGTCCTATCGGCACCGCCGCGCACAAAGCCTCGCTGGTGTCCTTTGTGCTCGACGGCGTGCATCCCCATGATATCGGCACCATCGTCGATCATGACGGCATCGCGGTTCGGACCGGTCACCATTGCGCGATGCCGGTGATGGAATTCTTCGGCATCCCGGCGACCGCGCGTGCGTCCTTCGCGTTGTACAACACCGAGGAAGAGATCGACCGGCTGGCGGAATCCCTGCTGCAGGCCCGGGAGGTCTTCGCCTGATGGACCTGACGGACCTTTACCGTGACGTGATCGTCGATCACAACCGCTCGCCGAGGAACTTCCGCCAGATCGAGCCGCCTCGGTATGAGGCCGAAGGCTTTAATCCTCTGTGCGGCGACAAGCTGCACGTCTATCTGCGGCTCAAACAGGGTGTGATCGAAGACATCAGCTTCGAGGGCTCGGGCTGCGCGATCTCCGTGGCGTCCGCATCGATGATGACCGAAGCGCTCAAGGGCAAGAGCGAAGCCGAAGCGCTGACCGTTTTCGAACGTATGCACGGACTGCTGGCGGGCAACGATGAAAGCATCGGCGACCTCAGCCAGCTGGGCAAGTTGGCTGCTCTCGGCGGCGTCCGCCAATATCCGACCCGGGTCAAGTGCGCCAGCCTGTGCTGGCATACGATGAGATCAGCCCTCACCGGCGCCGACACTGCCACCACTGAATGAGCGAAAACAACAGCAATGTTTGGTAACAACAGCGAGCCTGTACAGCTATATCGGGACTGCCCGGCGGTGCTGATCCCCGCCGGTGACGAGGTGATCCTGCGTCGCGGTGCAAATGCGTTTATCACTCAGGCCCTCGGCGGCAGTTTCACGATCTTCCTGGACGGCAATCTGTTCCGTATCGACGGACAGAATGCAGATGCGTTGGGCAAGGATCTGGTGGAGCCGCCGACGCTCCCGCCGGATGCCTCCCGTGACGATGTGGAGCAACTGGTGTGGGACCAGCTGCGCACGTGTTTTGATCCGGAGATACCGCTGAATATCGTCGATCTGGGGCTGATCTATCGCTGCCAGCTGCGGGCCGCCGAGGAAGGCTGGCGGGTCGACGTGGTCATGACCCTGACTGCCCCGGGCTGCGGAATGGGCGACATCCTGGTCCATGACGTGCGCAGCAAGCTGGAGATCATCCCCTCGGTGAGAAAGGCCGATGTAGAACTCGTATTCGATCCGCCCTGGAACCAGGACATGATGTCCGAAGCCGCCCGTCTGCAGACCGGGATGATGTACTGAGTGGAGACCTGCGCGGATGGATGATCTGGAGTGGATTGACGTGGCGCCGGAGGGCGGCATTCCGTTCGGATCCTTTGCCGAACTGGAGACCGACGATCATCTGATCGCGGTGTTCAATATCGGTGGCAATCTCTACGCCATCGAAGATGTCTGCACCCATGATGGTGCGGAGCTGGCGGGCGGCCCGATACAGGGTGATCAGATCATCTGCCCCCGACATGGCGCACGCTTCTGTCTGCGCACCGGCAAGGCGCTGTCGGCGCCGGCCTACGAGGACATATCGACCTTTGAAGTCAGGATCCGCGAGGGACGGATCCAGGTCTGTGTGCCGCTATGATCTCCAATCCAAAGATCCGCGGTGTCGCCCTGCTCGCCCTGATGTGGCTGCTGCCATCGCCAGGTGTCAATGCGGAGCAGTCACTGGCCGCTGATGAACGAGCCGCGATCGACTATCTGCTGCAGCACGTCGAGCAGTCGCACGAAGTCTTTATCCGCAACGGCAAGGACCATGACGGCAAACAGGCCGCCCGGCATATGCGGCGCAAGTTCGAACATTATCTGGACAAGGATGAAGTGCATTCCGCCGAGGACTTTATCCGGCTGGCCGGGACCGGCAGCCTGATCAGCGGTCGTTCCTATCGGATGCGATTGAGCGACGGCCGCGAGGTCGAGACCGCAACCTGGCTAAGTGACGTGTTGGCCGCTTACCGCAGCGAACATGATCGGCAACTCGCAGCGGAGACCTCGCCATGAGGCGGTGGCTCAGACTTCTGCTGATGACTCTGTTTTGGATCGGGGTCAGCGGCTGCGTCAGCCACAGACTGTCACCGGAGCCGAATCTGCAGGCCCATGACGCGCCCTGGCAGATCATGCCGGCTGCGGTGTCGGCGCCGACACTTACGGTGATGACCATCAATCTGGCCCACGGTCGTGGCGACGGCGTGCATCAGGTATTGCAGGATGGCGACCGGGCCCGCGACAACCTGGACGCCGTCGGCGCGTTGGTCAAACGGGAACAGCCCCAGGTCGTGGCGCTGCAGGAAGCGGACGCGCCGTCCACCTGGAGTGGGGCCTTTGACCATGTCAGCTATCTGACCCGGCGCGCCGGCTTGACATGGAGCCTCCAGGTCGCCCATGCCGAGGGCGCCGGCCTGCAATACGGAACCGGGCTGATGTCCGGGCTGCCGGTCACCGATACCGGTGCCTATACCTTCGCGCCCGCGGCGGGCACATTGCCCAAGGGCTTCAGCCTGATCACCGTGCGCTGGACCGACACCGGGGAGTTGGTAGACGTGGTCTCGGTGCATCTGGAGCCACTGCGGGCCGCCGTGCGCCAGCGGCAGACGCAGCAGCTCATCGCGGCCCTCGCAGACCGTGGTCGGCCGCTGGTGATCATGGGTGACTTCAATACCGAATGGGGACACGATGACGGCGTGCTGGAACTGATCACCCGCGATCTTGGGCTGAATGCATTCGCTGCCACGGCGTTGGATCTGGAGACCTTCCCGCGGCTGGACCGTCGCCTCGACTGGATACTCGCTTCGGAACATTTTGCATTCGCCGATTATCGAGTGTTACCCGATCCGATCTCCGATCACCGTGCCGTGGTCGCCACGCTGCGCTCCCGGACAGCTGTAGAGCAAGGCATTGTCCACGCTCCGGCCGGAGCCATCGACAAGGGCAGCAGGTGAAGCGGCTGACCCTGTTGCGGCACGCCAAATCCAGCTGGGACGAAGCTGGTCTGGATGACTATGACCGCCCCCTCAATCCTCGTGGCCGCCGGGATGCGCCGGAAATGGGCCGGCGGCTGAAGATCGCGGATCAGGCGCCGGATCTGCTGATATCCAGCCCCGCCGTGCGCGCCATCAGCACCGCACGGATGGCGGCCCGGGAAATGGGCTTTGCCGAGCAACGCATCATCGAAGATCGCTCGCTCTACCATGCCAGCGCCCGTCAGTTGTTCTCCGTAGTGACTTCGCTGGAGACGCTTGCGGGACATCTGATGGTGGTCGGGCACAATCCGGGTCTCACCGATTTCGCCTCGAGTCTGAGCGAAGCGCGCATCGATAATCTCCCGACTGCCAGCCTGTTTTGCGTCGATATGGAGATCGAAGATTGGAGCGAACTCACGCCCGGTAGCGGCCGCTTTGTCTACTACGACTTCCCAAAAAATACTCGGGGTCCGGTCCTGACTGCCAGCGGTTTTTGAACCGACAACCGATTCCGGTCCGTCAATTCACAACAGGAGCAACATCCATGTCTTCGAGCCGCCAGGCCGATGTCGCTGAACCCATCCACGAACTGATCGCCAGCCGCTGGAGTCCACGTGCCATCGATCCGGATCGACCGGTCGCACAGGCCCAGATCACGTCGCTGCTCGAGGCGGCTCGCTGGGCGCCGTCATGCTTTGGAGATGAACCCTGGCGCTTCCTGGTGTTCGATCGCGCCAGCGCCAGCGAAGACTGGGCGCGGGCCTTCGCCTGTCTGGCCGAGGGCAACCAGACCTGGGTAAAAAACGCCCCGCTGCTATTTGCCGCGGTGGCCGGCGCCCGCTTTCGCCATAACGACAAGCCCAACCGCTGGGCTCAATACGACACCGGCGCCGCCAGCGTGAGCCTGTGCCTGCAGGCGAGTGCGCTGGGGCTGGTGGCCCATCAGATGGGCGGATTCAACGGCGCGCTGCTCGCCGAGACTTTCGGCATCCCCGAAGATTACACGCCGATGGCGATGATCGCTGTCGGCCACCCCGGCGATGCAATGCTGCTGCCGGAAGCGTTGCGGGAGAAAGAGTCAGCGCCACGCAATCGGCAGCCGCTGGAGGTCATCGCCTTTGCCGGAAGCTGGTCGTCGCCCTATCAGGTTTGAGGTCCGGTAGAGCAGCGTGTCCGCTTGGCGGGCGTCGCGATCAGCGGGACTATTGAATACGCGTATTCAACACTCGATCACGTTGACCGCCAGCCCGCCCTGGGAGGTCTCTTTGTACACATGCGACATGTCGTGGCCGGTCTGGCGCATGGTCTCGATGACCTGATCCAGACTGACCTTGTGCTTGCCGTCGCCACGCAGCGCCATGCGCGTCGCGTTGATCGCCTTGACCGCGCCCATCGCATTGCGTTCGATACAGGGGATCTGCACCAGACCGGCGATCGGATCACAGGTCAGCCCGAGATTGTGCTCCATGCCGATCTCGGCCGCGTTCTCGATCTGCCCGTTGCTGCCGCCCAGCGCGGAGACCAGTCCGCCGGCGGCCATAGAGCAAGCCACCCCGACCTCGCCCTGACAGCCCATCTCGGCGCCGGAGATCGATGCGTTAGTCTTGTACAGGATGCCGATGGCACCGGCGGTGAGCATGAACCGCAGGATCCCGGCCTCATCGGCTCCGGACACAAACCGTCGGTAGTAGTGCAGGACCGCCGGCACGATACCCGCAGCGCCGTTGGTCGGTGCCGTCACCACCTGACCACCCGCCGCGTTCTCTTCATTGACTGCGAGTGCGTAGGCGTTAACCCAATCCATAAAGTCACCGGCCGCCCCGTCGCCGCAGAGCTCCCGGTAGAGTTGCGGCGCTCGCCGTTGTACCTTGAGTACCCCGGGCAGCACACCCTCCGCCTCAAAGCCACGGCGCACACAGCTGCGCATGACTTCCCAGATCGTCAGCAGACGCGCGCGCGTCTCATGTTTGGGACGCCAGGCGGTCTCGTTGCGCAACACCAGCCTGTGGACCGGCAGCCCTTCGCATTCACAAATCGTCAGCAGCTCTGTCGCTGATTTGTATGGGTAACGCAGCGTCTCCACGTGCTCCTGCTGGTCTTCCTGACCGGCGCGCAGGATGGCCCCGCCACCGATCGAGAAAAACTCCTCGCTGGCCAGCGTCTGCCCGTCCGCATCGAGAGCGGTAAACCGCATGCCGTTGGGATGGCGCGGTAGCATCTGGTCGTGGTGAAACAGCAGATCCAGGTCTTCGTCAAAGTCGATTTCCGGACCATCCGCCAATTGCATCCGACCCTGTTCGCGGATACGTGCCAGACGTCCGGACACCCGCTCGCCGTCAAACTGTTCCGGATCCTCGCCCTCCAGGCCGGCGAGCACGGCCATGTCGGTGCAGTGGCCCTTGCCGGTTAAAGCCAGCGACCCATAGAGCTGTATGCCCACCCGCGCGACCCGGTCGAGCACCTTCTGTGCATGCAGGTCGCTCACGAAACAACCGGCTGCGCGCATCGGCCCCATGGTATGAGAACTCGACGGCCCGACGCCGATCTTGAAGATATCGAAGACGCTGACCGACATCAGCCAGTCGGCCCGCTAATCGTCATCGAGAGAAAGCAGGCTGGCGTTGCCACCGACCGCCGCAGTATTGATGGTCAACGTACGCTCCACCGCGAAACGGTGCAGATATCCAGGACCGCCCGCTTTTGGCCCGGTCCCGGACAGCCCGCGCCCGCCGAATGGCTGCACACCCACCGCCGCACCGATCATATTGCGATTCACGTAGGCGTTTCCGACCCGGACGCTGCGCGCAATCTGCATGGCCTGGGAATCGATCCGGCTATGGATGCCGAGGGTCAACCCGTAACCGGTGGCGTTGATCTGTTCGATCACCTTGTCCAGATCCCGCGCCCGATAGCGGATCACATGCAGCACGGGGCCGAACACCTCCCGTTCGAGCCGATCGAGACTGTCGATCTCGACGGCCATCGGCGCGAAGAAATGACCATGCCCGGTGTCCCCGCCGGGCTCGCAGCGGTAGATCAATCGCCCCTCGCTGACGATGCGCTCTGCATGCGCCTCAAGGATACCCAGCGCCTCAGCATCGATCACGGGCCCGACGTCGGTGTGCAACAGGCCCGGATCACCGACCACCTGAAGCGCCATATAGCCCTTGAGCAATTCGATTGTCCGAGCGGCGATATCTTCCTGCAGGAACAACGCGCGCAGCGCCGAACAACGCTGCCCGGCGCTGTTGAACGCCGAATACACCGCATCGACTACCACCTGTTCCGGCAGCGCGGAGCTGTCCACGAGCATCGCGTTTTGACCGCCGGTCTCAGCGATCAACGCGGCGATCGGTCCGGCCCGAGACGCCAGTGTCTTGTTGATGATCTGCGCGGTCTCGGTGGAGCCCGTGAACGCGACTCCGGCAACCCGGGGATCGGGCAGGATCGGCGCCGCCAGCTCCGGCCCCATGCCGGGCAGAAAGCCGAGGACAGCGGCCGGGACACCCGCCTCATGCAGCAGCTGCACCGCCCGGAACGCGACCAGTGAAGTCTGTTCCGCCGGTTTCGCGATCACCGCATTGCCGGCCGCCAGCGCGGCCGCCACCTGGCCGGCAAAGATCGCCAACGGGAAATTCCACGGGCTTATGCAAAAGAACACCCCGCGACCATGCAGCGACAGTTCGTTGCGTTCGCCGGTGGGACCGGGCATCACGCGCGGCGCGCCAAAATCTTCTTCGCAGCGTGCCGCGTAATAGCGCAGAAAATCCACCGCCTCGCGGATCTCCGCCTGACTGTCCGGGATGCTCTTGCCCGCCTCGCGCACACACAGAGCCATCAGCTCGGCGCTGTTTCTCTCGAACAAGTCCGCGGCGTGGCTGAGGATATCGGCGCGTTCGGCGGCGGGTGTGGCGTCCCAGGCCGGATACGCGGCCGCCGCTACATCGACCGCGCTGCGCGCCGTTGCCTCATCGGCAAAACGTACGGTGCCGACCACGCGGCGCGTGTCCGCGGGATCCACGGACTCTGTCTCGCGCCCGCCGAGCAACTCGCCGTCGATGAGCGGCCCGGCGATGCGGCTGCCGGTCAGCGCGTCGCGCATCGCCGTCTCCAGCGTCTCGAGCTGCAGCGGATCATCGAGCAGGATGCCGCGTGAATTCTTGCGCTCGGCACCGAAGATATCCTCGGGTTTGGGGATGCGTGGATGACGGATGGCGCTGAGCCCCAGCACCGTGTCCACCGGATCCGCGACGATGGCGTCGATTGGCGCGTCCTCGTCGACGATACGGTTGACAAACGAGGTGTTGGATCCGTTCTCCAGCAGGCGCCGGACCAGATAAGGCAACAGATCTTCGTGGTTGCCGACCGGTGCGTAGACACGACACGGGAGGTTCATCTTGTCTTCGCCGATGACCTCGTCGTAGAGCTCCTCGCCCATGCCATGGAGACGCTGGAACTCGAAGCCTTCGCGATCACCGGCCAGGTGCACGACGCTGGCCAGGGTCTGGGCGTTGTGAGTGGCGAACTGGCAATAGATGTGTGGGCGCGCTGCAAGCAGCTCCTTAGCGCAGGCGAGATAACAGACATCGGAATTGGGCTTGTGCGTAAAAACCGGATAATCATCCAGTCCCTGCTCCTGGGCATGTTTGATCTCGGCATCCCAGTAGGCGCCCTTCACCACGCGCACCTCGATCGTGCGCCCCACTTCTTTGGCCAGATCGACCAGCCAGCGCACCAGTGCCAGGGAGCGCTTCTGATAGGTCTGGATGGCCAGACCGAAACCCGACCAGCCGTCCAGCAGCGGATCTCTATAGACCGACTCGAACAGCTCCAGCGAAAGTGCCAGACGATTCATCTCCTCGGCGTCCACGGTCAGACCGATGCCGACCTTTTTCGATAGCAGCGCCAATTCCAGCAACATCGGCCGCAATTCGGCAATGACACGCTCACGCTGCGCGTGTTCATAGCGCGGATACAGCGCCGATAATTTTACCGAGATACTCGGCGCCGCATAGACCGAGGCGGCTTTGAAACCGGTGGTGCCGATCGCCTCGATACCCTCGCAGTACGCCTCGAAATAGTGACGCGAATCCGGCAGGGTCAGCGCGGCCTCACCGAGCATGTCAAAAGTGTAACGGTAGTTCGCGTTATCGCCGCTCTGTGATCGTTTTAGCGCTTCGACGATCGTGCGACCCATCACGAATTGATGGCCCATGATCTTCATCGCCTGACGCATGGCGCCGCGGATGACCGGCTCGCCGGCGCGGGTCACCAGACGCTTCATAAAGCGGCTGGGATGTTCGACTGTGTCCTGATCCAGGCGGATGATGCGTCCGGTCAGCATCAGGCCCCAGGTCGAAGCATTGACGAACGCGGACTCGCTGGTGCCCAGATGCTCCCGCCAGTTGCCGGCCAGCAGCTTGTCGGCGATCAGCTTGTCCGCGGTCTCCTTGTCCGGCACGCGCAGCAATGCTTCGGCCAGACACATCAACACCACGCCCTCCTGGGAGGACAGGTCGTACTGGCTCATGAATGCATCCAGCCCGCCGCTCTTGCCACGATTGGCCCGTACCGCCCGCACCAGATCCGCCGCTGTCTCGCGTATCCTCGCCTTGCGCGCGGGTTCCATGGTCGCGATAGGCAACAACTCGCGAACGATGGCTTCTTCGTCAGCCAGATAGGCGGCGTTCAATCCGCGGACCAATGACGGCTCCGGCATGGCGTTGCCGGCGGTGACGATGGTCGGTGGCTCGGGAGCGACAGGCGTGGTGGCATGCACGGCTTGGATCCTCTTGGCGGTATGCCTGCCGTACCGCCCGGTTGCGGGCGCGTCGGCGAAGGCGGATTCAGTCCGTGAATTATAGGAGATGCGGGCCGCCGTCGCACTGAAGAGGGCCGCAGGAGACGCCTATCGTCGCGCCCTCCACGCCAGATAGTCGGCCAGGATCCTGGCGTGGTCGAATACCAGCGGCGGCAAGGCATCAAGCGGGAATACATCGGCCTCGGCCGCGTCATCAGCGCCGATCGGGTGGCCATCAGCACGGCCGACGAAAACAGTACTCACGGTGTGACCGCGGGGATCCCGTCCCGGATCGGAATACACGCCAAACAGTTTCAGCTGGTTTACCTCCAGACCGGTTTCCTCCCTGGCTTCGCGCACCGCCGCCGCCTCGACCGTCTCGCCGACGTCGACAAAACCACCGGGCAGCGCCCAGCCAATCGGTGGATTCGCGCGCCGGATCAGCACCACGGATGGCACCTCGGCATCAATCGGTTCGATCACCACATCGGCGGCCAACAGCGGCGTGCGCGGTCGCGTCATGCTCAGCCCTCGCGGCGTCGGGTAAAACGCACGATCTGCCGGCGAGCGCGTTTGTCCGGCCGGGCATCGGGCCCGGCGGTGATGCTGCGCTGCAATGCCCGCTCCTCGCGCAACGCGTCTCTCGCCGTCCGGCTCTCGGCATGCTCCTCGTAGAGCGTGGCCGCCATGGTGGCGGAGCCCCGCCGCCGGGCCAGCGCGACGACGGTGAGATCAAAACGGTACGGACCCTTTGAGACGCTGATCTCGTCCCCGGACTTGACGCCGTGGGAAGGTTTGACCCGCTGGCCGTTCAGATGCACGCGGCCACCGCTGATCGCGGACTGGGCCAGGCCGCGGGTCTTAAAAAAGCGCGCGGCCCAGAGCCACTTGTCGAGCCTGACCTGAGTCTGTTCTGCCGTCATGATCGGGTCGTTGTCCGTCTCACTTGCTGCACCAGATGCTCAGAGTTTAACTCAGGCACGGCTGCTATAATTGGCGCACTTCAAGCGGAGCACTACAGCATGAATCAGGCCTTCCTGGACACCCTCGCCCAAGACACCGACGCGCTGCATGGCGCCGGTCTGTTCAAGGCCGAACGGGTTATCACTACGCCCCAGGAGGCGTCGATCCGTGTCGCGACCGATGGTCATCCAGGCCATGAAGTCATCAACCTCTGCGCCAACAATTATCTGGGGCTGGCGAACCACCCGGCGCTGATCAAGGCGGCTCACGAAGCACTGGATGAATACGGATTCGGCATGGCGTCGGTGCGCTTTATCTGCGGCACCCAGACCGTGCACAAGGAACTCGAGGATCGTATCAGTCGCTTCCTCGGAACCGAAGACACGATCCTGTATTCCTCATGTTTCGATGCCAACGGTGGCCTGTTCGAGACCATCCTCAACGACCAGGACGCTGTGATCAGCGACGAATTGAATCACGCCAGCATCATCGACGGTATCCGTCTGAGCAAGGCGCGCCGGCTACGCTACCGCCACAATGACATGGACGATCTGCGCGACCGGCTGGCCGAGGCGGCGGATTGCCGCACACGGCTGATCGCCACCGACGGTGTGTTCTCCATGGACGGCACCATCGCCGACCTGAGCGGCATCTGCGACCTGGCCGAAGCTCACGATGCCATGGTCATGATCGACGATTGTCACGCCACCGGCTTCCTCGGCGACAGCGGCCGCGGCAGCCACGAGCACTGCGGCGTGCTCGGCCGTGTCGATATCATCACCGGCACCCTGGGCAAGGCCCTGGGTGGCGCGTCCGGTGGCTATACCTCGGGCCGCAAAGAGATCATTGCCTGGCTGCGTCAGCGTTCCAGACCCTATCTGTTCTCCAACACCCTGGCGCCGGTCATCGCCGCCACCTCGATCCGGGTGCTGGAGCTGCTCGAGGACGGCGCCACGCTGCGTCAGCGGCTATGGGACAACACCCGCTACTTCCGCGAGCAGATGACCGCGCTCGGATTCCAGCTGTTGCCAGGACAGCATCCCATCATCCCGGTGATGCTGGGCGATGCGAAGCTGGCCACCGACATGGCCGACCGCCTGCTTGAGGAAGGCGTCTACGTCATCGGTTTCTCCTTCCCGGTCGTGCCAAAAGGGAAAGCCCGCATCCGCACCCAGATGTCAGCGGGGCTGGAGCGCGCACATCTCGACAAAGCCATCGAGGCTTTCGCCACGGTGGGGCGGGAATTGGAAGTCATCTAGCCGTTTCAGGAGAGCCGAACCATGCGTGCCCTGGTCAAGGAAAAAGCCGAGCCCGGCATCTGGCTGCGCGACATCAGCGAACCGGAACCGGGTCACAACGACGTCCTTATACGGGTGCGCAAGACCGCGATCTGCGGCACCGATATCCATATCTACAACTGGGATGAATGGGCGGCCAGCACGATACCGGTGCCGATGGCAGTCGGTCATGAATTCTCCGGCGTCATCGAGGCCATCGGCAGTGAGGTTCAGGGACTCAAAGCCGGTGACCGCGTTTCCGGCGAGGGCCACATCACCTGCGGGCACTGTCGAAACTGCAGGGCCGGCCGTCGTCACCTGTGCATGAACACCCGCGGCGTCGGCGTAAATCGCCAGGGCTGTTTCGCTGACTACCTGGTGATCCCGGCGAGCAACGTGTTCAAGCTGCCTGATGCGGTGACCGACGACATCGCATCGATTCTCGATCCACTCGGCAATGCCACCCATACCGCTTTGTCGTTCGATCTGGTCGGCGAGGACGTCCTGATCACCGGCGCGGGCCCTATCGGCATCATGGCCACCGCCATCTGCCGCCATGTGGGTGCGCGGCACATCGTAATCACCGACGTCAACGACTACCGTCTACAGCTGGCAGCGAAGATGGGCGCCAGCCGCACCGTCAACGTCTCGCGGCAGTCGATCGATGCGGTGATGCAGGAACTGGAAATGGAAGAAGGCTTTGATGTCGGCCTCGAGATGTCCGGCAACGCGACCGCGTTCCGGGACATGTTGCGGACCATGCATCATGGCGGCAAGGTCGCCTTGCTCGGCATCCCGCCCGGCGATACGGCCATCGACTGGAATCAGGTCATCTTCAAGGGCCTGATCATCAAGGGCGTGTACGGTCGCGAGATGTTCGAGACCTGGTACAAGATGGCCAGCATGCTACAGAGCGGCCTCGATGTGACCCCGGTGATCACTCACCACTTCGGCATCGAGGACTATCAGCAGGGTTTTGACATCATGAACTCCGGCCAGTCGGGCAAGGTCATCCTCGACTGGCAGGGATAGCGGAGACGCTCTCAGCGCAGCTGGCAAAAACAGTGGTAATAGACCTGGCGTGGATCCTGCAACTGCAGCAGTCCGCCCAGCTCCCTGTCCACGCTCCGGGTCATGCGCTCGAGCCATGCGGCGATCCTTGGTTGCGCCGACAAGCCCGTAGTCCTGATAAAGCTGGTCAGCAACTCGAGGGTCAATGACTCCTCGATGCTCAGTTCCTGCTCGAGAAAGTTGATCCGGTATTCATCGCCAAGACCACCGCGCGCCGCCGCCGCGGCCACCACCGCATCCAGATCACCGAGCTGGTCCAACAGACCGAGCCGCTGCGCATCGCGACCAGTCCAGACCCGACCGCCCGCCACTGCCTCCACATCGCTGACGGAGAGTTTACGGGCCTGAGCTACCTGCTGGACGAAATGGCGGTAGCTGCTGTCGACCGAGATCGTCAGGATCTCCGCCGCCTCCGGCGAAAGGCTGCGCAACGGGCTCAGATCGCCGCTGTATCTTGCGGTGCCGACCCCATCGATGTTGACCCCCAGACGGACCAGCGCACGATCCACGGTCGGCAGCATCGCAGTCACGCCGATCGAGCCGGTGAGCGTATCGGGACGCGCCCACACTTCGTCGGCTGCAATGGACAAGAGATACGCCCCGGAGGTCGCCAGATCTCCCATGGAGGTGAGCACGGGCTTGCCCGACTCGCGCAGCATCCGCAGCTCCTCGTAGATCAGGTCCGACGCAAACTGGCTACCGCCACCCGAGTCGACGCGCAGCACCACCGCCGCTACCTGGTCCCGGTCCCGTGCCGCGCGGATCAGCTCGGCAAACGTCTCGGCACCGACGCTCCCCGGCGGTTGATCACCGGGCAGGATATTGCCGCTGGCGACGATCACCGCGACTTCGCGGCGATCCTGACCCCGCTCAGCGCTCTGCCCCAGCGCGGCCAGATAAGTGCGGTGATCGATTTGATTGTAACTACCCGAATCCCGATCCTCGCCGACGATGTCGATCATGCGGCGCTCGAGTTCCGGCAAGGTCAGCAACTCATCCACCAGTCCGGATTCGCGGGCCAGCGCCGCCATGTCCCCGTCTTCCTGGCGCAACAGATCCAGATAATCATCCGCCATGCTTTGCAGCTCGTCCGCCGCGATGCCGCGGGCGGCGCCGACCGACTCGCGATAGGAGCGCCACAGCTGATCCAGCACCACGCGGATCTCCTGTTTCTCCGCGTCGGACATGTCGCGTCGGGTCAGATAGTCGTGATACGACTTGTGCTCGCCGGTGCGGAAGACATTGAAGTCGATCGACAAATCCTCGGCCGCCGCGCCGAAGTAGGCCCGATAAAAACCAAAGCCCTGAAGGAATACCGACCCCAGGGGATGCATATAGATCTCATCCGCCTGGGCGGCGAGGAAGTACCGGGCCTGATCGAAGCCGCTGCCGTATGCGACCACGCGCTTGCCGGATTCCCGGAAAGTGGCCAGCGCCTCAGCGACCGCCTGCAGTTTGATCAAACCGCCGCCGTTCATCTGGTCCAGATCCAGCACCAGCGCCTGGATGCGCCGGTCGTCGGCAGCACGGGCGATCGCCTTGGCCAGATCCCGCACCAGGGTCTGGGTCTCGCCGTCGCCGCTGGCTTCGTTGAGGGCCCGATCGATTGGGCGGCCCTCGAGCTGCTCGACCAATTCGCCGGTAGGCTTGACCACCAGCGCGGCAGTCCGGGGCACGATGACCGGCGTGTCCGAAAACAGCGCAATGATGACCACGAGCACCAGCAGCATCAGCAGCAGGTGCACCAGCCGCCGGATGAAATCCAGCGAGCGCCAGCCGAAACGGAGAACGCGGGTCAGGGGATTGGCCATGCGCAGAGGCTACCTCAAGCCTGATCCGCGGTATACGTTATACGGAAGATGCGCCCACCCTTGTCGTCGGACACCAACATGGAGCCATCGGGCAGCAGCAGCAGATCTACCGGACGACCCCAGGACTCTCCATCCTGAAGCCAACCCTCGGCAAAGGTCTCCGAGGACGCTGCCTGGCCATCGACCATCCGCACCAGGGTAATGCGATAGCCGATGGGATCGCTGCGGTTCCATGATCCGTGTTCGGCGATGAAAAGCTGGTCACGGTAGCCCTCCGGGAACATCGCTCCGGTGTAGAATTTCAGACCGAGCGGCGCCACATGCGGGCCCAATTCCCACGCTGGCGGCGTGAACTCGCTGCACTTTTTGCCGGCGGCAAAATCCGGATCCGGGATGTCGGCACCGTGGCAATACGGGAAGCCGAAATGCATGCCCGCGTGGGGCGCATGATTCAGCTCGCATGGCGGCATATCGTCCCCCATCCAGTCGCGACCGTTATCGGTAAACCACATCTCGCCGCTGTCCGGATGCCAGGTAAAGCCGACCGTATTGCGCACACCTTCGGCGAAGATTTCCCGCTCGCTGCCGTCGGGATTCATGCGTGTGATCACCGCGAATCCTTTCTGGTTGCAAACATTACACGGCGCGCCAATAGGTATGTAGAGCTTGCCGTCCGGGCCGAATGCGATGTACTTCCAGCCGTGATGCCGCACCGCGGGATAATCATCGCGGATCACTTTGAACTGTGGATCATCGAGCCGGCTCTCGATGTCATCGAAACGCAGGATGCGGTTGACCTCGGCCACATAGAGCGCACCATCGCGGTAAGCGACGCCATTGGGCCTGTTCAGGCCGCTGGCGAGCGTGTGGCGCTCGCCAGCGCGCAGCGTGCCTTCGGCGTCAGCTATCAACGGGATGGCGTAGACTTCACCCTGGTTGCGGGTGCCGACAAACAAGGTGTTTGCATCACCCAGAGCCATCGAGCGGGCGTTGGGCACATCGGCGGCAAACAACTCGATCTGAAAGCCGTCCGGCAGCTGGATCAACCGCAATGGTGGGTCATTGCCGTTGGTCGCCACCAGTGCCGTCGCCAGACCAAGAAACAAAACACTTGCTGCGATGACGCCGCCACGCGAGACAATCTTCATGCCCACCTACTTCATCAATCCGTCAGCCGGTTATCGCCTGAGCACGATCAGTCCGACTCAACCCAACAACGCCATGGTGAGACCCGGCCAGAAGGTGATGACCACCACCGCGACCAGCAGAATCAGCAGGAAGGGCAGCGTCGCCATATAGATCTGGGTGATGCTCTTGTCGAATCGGTAGCTGGCAATAAACAGGTTCAGGCCGACCGGCGGCGTCAGATATCCCAGCTGCATGGCCGCAGGAAAACGATGCCCAGGTGCACGGGGTCGATGCCGTATTGTGCCGCCACCGGCAGCAGCAACGGGACCACCAGCACGATGGCGGAAAAAATATCGAGGATCGCGCCCAGGACCAGCAGGAAGGCCAGCAGCAACCAGAGGAAGGTGGTGGGCCCTGACACGAGTTCGCTGACGGTTGCGAACAACAACTGCGGTACACCGGCGTCGATCATGTAATTGGTTGAGGCCAGCGACACGCCGAGGATGAGCAGGATGCCGCCCACCAACACCATTGACTCGCGCATGACGGCCGGCAGCCGGCGCCAGCTGATCTCGCGCAGCACCAGCATTTCGACGACAAGCACATAAAGAGCGGTCACCGCAGCCGCCTCGGAGACCGCGAAATATCCGCTGTAGATGCCTCCGAGTACCACGATTGGCAGCGGTATCTCCCAGCGCGACGCCCACAGCGCAGATCCCGCCTCGGACCAGGAGAAGTGACCACGCGGCTGGCGGCTGCCGCGGTTGACCCAAAAGCTCCAGAGCGCCAGCAACACCAGCATCAGGGTGCCCGGCAGGATGCCGGCCACGAACAGATCATCGATTGAAACCTTGGCCACGACGCCGTAGAGGATCAGCGGCAGCGAGGGAGCGAACAGCAGCCCGAGGCTGCCCGAGGTCGTGACCAGACCGAGATTGAAGTTCTCCGGATAACCGGCCTGACGCAGCGCGGGGTAGAGCAGCGCGCCGAGCGCGATGATGGTCACACCAGACGCCCCGGTAAATGCGGTAAACACGGCGCAGGCTGCCAGAGAGATCACCGCCAGACCGCCGGGCAGCCAGCCCAGCAGCACCTGGCTGACCCGCACCAGCCTTGCCGGCGCCCCGCCCTCGCTGATCAGGTAGCCGGCGAAGGTGAACAACGGGATCGCGGCCAGGATCGGCATCTCGGCCACGCCGAAAACCTCGATGGCGATGGCCTGCAGATCGATGCCGGACTGGTGATAACCCCACAAAGCGCCGATCGCGATAACGACAAACAAGGGCGCGCCGAGCAGCGCTAGCAGACCGAGGATCAGCGTCGCGGTCATGATCCCGGCACTGACGACTGTCGTCGTCCCATCAATCCGGCGACGCCCGCGATAAGATGGCGCAACGCGATCACGACAAACGCCAGCGGGATCACACCCTGAACGAGCCAGGCGGGAGTGCCGCCCACCAGCTCGTCGCCAAACGCATAGCTCTCGCGCACGAACGCCAGCGCGTACCAGCCGATCACGCCGGAAACCGCCGCGGTCAGCAGATCGGCAAAGGATTCGATAAAGCGACGGGAGTAGCCGCGCATGTAGCGCGAGACCAGATCGATACGTAGCTGGCGGCCATCACGACTCGCCGCCATGGCCCCGAGCAGACCGATCCACAGTACCAGCAGACGCTGCGACTCGTCTGCCCAGCCGAGTCCTTCCCCGAGAACATTGCGCATAAAGATCTGGCTGGCGCCGATCAATATCATCGCGCCGAGCAGTGCGATAAGTAGCGTGTCCTCGGCCGCGTGGACGACCCGCTCAACCCGTCTGAGCCAGCCGCTACCGGTACCGGGCATCAATCAGCGCCGTCGACGGCCGCCTGCGCCGCGGCGGCGGCACGGTAGTCGCTGATGTGCGCACTCAGCTCCTCGAACATGCTTTTGGACAGCATACCGTCCTCGACCTGGGCCAGATTGGCCGCGATCACTCGATCGCGCCAGCTCGCGATCGCGCCGGTGTCGGGCTTCACGAAATCGATGCCGTTGGCGACCAAGGCTTCCCTGGCGCTGGCATTCTCGAGATGGCTCTCATGGTCAAATTTCTTGTAGATCCGTTGCATCACTTCATCGACCACGGCCCGATCCCCCGGGCTCAGGCGGTCCATGGTCTTCTTCTCCACCACCAGCGCTGCGTAGGCATAGACGATCGGGAAATCGGTGACGTAGTCCACCTTGGTGTACCACTGCAGCGCGATCGCGCCGACCGGCGGTGTGCCGATAATATCGATCAGACCGGTCTGCAGACCGGTTAGCACATCGGTGATCGGCAGCACGACCGGCGAGAGATCCAGGCTCTTCATCGCCTGGAACGTCATCAGATCGCCCTCCGGGACCCACATCTTGCGCCCCTTCAGGTCTTCGTATCGAGTCACCGGCTGTTGCGACATGATCAACGCAAAACCACCGCCGGTGACACCAAAGCCGACCAGATCTGCTGCGTCGAGGGCCGCCATCACCTGGGCATCCATGCGCTCACGGACGTACGCCACTTCTTCCAGGGAATCGAAGGTCAGCACCTGACCATAGATACCGAAATCCGGACAACGCTCGCTGAGGCCACTGGGGGTGAAGCTGCCGCCGTGGAGTTGGCCGATACGCATCTTGCGTAGCACTTTCTTGTCGTTACCCATGACGCCACCGCCATAGAACTTGAGCTGCACGCGTCGCTCGGTGCGCTCGGCGATCTCCTTGGCGCCGGCGCGCATCTCGCGCATCCAACTCGAGTTCTCCGGTGCCAGCGTCGCCAGTTTTATCTGGGTCGGCGCAGCACTCACGGCCAACGGAGCGACGAAGAGAATCAGGGAGAGGATTCGTTTCAGCATGACGGGCTCGCTGTAGCTATTCAGAAATATTCATCTGCCGATGCCAGCAACTCACGGGCCTGTTGCTGAGCCAGCGTGTTGGTCAGCGTCAGTCGGGGCTGGTACGGATCGGCCTCGATTACTTCGGTCAGCAGACGGTCATGAAGTTCCCGTTCGTAGAGCAGCCGCGCATAGCTACGCGCATATTCGACCTTGATACTCAGGTCTTTTCCGCCAGCCAATTCGTCAGCACGCAGGAAATTCTCGCGCGCCGCGTCGGGTTCGCCGCCCAGTGCGGGCGGACGCAGGGTCTGCAGGATACCGAGATAGAGGAATGCACTGCCACGCTCATAGGTCTCATCGAGGACGATGATCCGTTTCAGCAGTGCCTCGACCTTGGGCAGATCCGCGATCGCCTTCCAGTCGTCGGCGTGGGTACGGATATAGACCAGCCAGGCCACGCCATAGGAATACAGCGCCGGAACGTCGCGCTGGTCGAATGTCTGCAGCCTGGCCTCGACTTCATCGAAGTTGAGCCGGTCAAAGTCACAGCCACGCGCGTCAGTCAGACACAAGCCCTGAGAGGCGTAACGCCGGGCGCGGGCGGCCAGCCGGGCAGCACGCGCCGGGTCCTCGACAAACACCGCGGCGTACGCGGCATACAGACCGGAAGCGGCCGACAACATCCCCGGATCCGGCGAAGGGCCTTCAACCAGACTGTCCATCAACAACAGGTAGGCGGGCGCGCCGTCACGCACCGTCTCCGGGTCGTCCTGATTCAGGATAGCCGCGCTGAGGTTATCCGAGGCCCGATCAACCGCGGGCTGGATAAACAGGGCACAACCGCCCTGCGTCAGCAGGGCAGCGGCAAACAGCAGTATCGACGGAGAACGCCTCATGGGGCGGCTGTCACCCACGTCGGTCGCGCTGTGGCGCGGCACGGGTTCAGACCTTTTCCTTGATCCTCGCTGCCTTGCCGGTCAGCTTGCGCAGGTAGTACAGCTTGGCCCGGCGGACATCACCACGGCGCTTGACCTTGATGTCGCTGATAGCAGGGCTGTAGGTCTGAAACACACGCTCGACACCCTCACCGTGTGACATCTTGCGCACGGTGAAAGCCGAGTTCAAACCGCGGTTGCGCTTGGCGATCACCACGCCTTCAAAGGCCTGCAGCCGCTCACGCTCCCCTTCCTTGACCTTGACGCTGACGACGACCGTGTCCCCGGGTCCGAAATCCGGCACCTCACGGGTCATCTGCTCGTTTTCCAATTCACTGATAATGTTGCTCATGACACCCACCTGATAACAGGGTTACTCCTGTCGATTTCCGGGTCCGCCACTGCCCGGATGGGCGGCGATGAACTCGTTCAATAAATCCTCATCTTCCACACTCAGCCGCAGCCTTGCCAGCAGGTCCGGCCGCCGCTGCCAGGTCCGTCCCAGCGCCTGTTGGCGGCGCCAGCGGCGGATCGCCGCGTGGTCTCCCGACAACAGCACCGGCGGCACCGGCATCCCTCCGACCTGCTCCGGCCGGGTGTAGTGCGGACAATCCAGCAGGCCGCCTTCAAACGAATCCTGCATGGCCGATTCCGCGTCGCCCAGCACACCGTCCACGCGTCTGGCCACCGCATCCGCCAGCACCAGCGCCGGCAATTCACCGCCGCTCAACACGTAGTCCCCGACAGAGACTTCGTAGTCGGCTTCGAGCGCAATCACTCGCTCGTCGATGCCTTCGTAGCGCCCTGCCACCAGCAGCAGCCCAGGCGCCCGGGCCAGCTCGTTGACCAGGCCTTGCTCCAGCAGTCGCCCCTGGGGGCTCAGCACGACGCAGGGACTCGCAGCCGGCAACCGTTCTCGCGCCGCATCGATGGCCGCCCGCAGCGGCGCGACCGTCATCACCATCCCCGGACCGCCGCCATATGGCCGATCGTCCACCGTGCGATGTGCATCGGTGGCGAATTCCCGCGGATCCACCGTTCCCAGGTCCAGCAGGCCGCGCTCCACCGCCCGGCCGACGACGCCGAAATCAGCCAGCATCCCGACCTGGCGAGGAAACAGGGTGACAAACTCGATGCGCATGGCCCGTTACCCTCGCCCGGGAACCGGCCGTCTAGTAGTCCAGTTCCCAGTCCACCACAATCGTCCCCGCGGCCAGATCGACCTGTTTGACGATCGGCCCGCGGGCGAACGGAATCAGCCGCTCCCTGTCTCCCTTCACCACCAGCACATCATTGGCGCCGGTCTCGAGCAGTCGTTCTACCCGGCCGAGGCTTTCACCCTGCGTATTCACCACCGCGAGACCCATCAGATCGACCCAGTAGACCTCATCTGCCGCGGCCTCCGGCAGCTGGGACCGCAGTATCGCCAGGTCCAGCCCTACCAGACCAGCGGCCTGATCGCGATCCGTAATGTCCTCGAAACGACCGACCAGACCCTTGCCCTGCGCCCTGCCTTCGGCCAGCTTCACCGGCCGCCAGGTCTCTTCGCCGCCCAACAGCAGCGGTTTGTATTCCAGCAGACGGTCGCGCGGCTCGGTGAATGAGTAGAGCTTCACCCAGCCCTTTACGCCATAGAGGCCGGACACCCGACCGACCGTGATGCGCCGGTCCGCTGCCACGGCCTGCGCCGGTCCGGTCACGAGACCTTCAGGCAGCCTCCTCGGCCTCGCTGCCCGCCTTCTTACTTGCGGTCTTGCCTGCTGTCTTGCCTGCTGTCTTGCCTGCTGTCTTGCGATAGGACTTCACCAGCTGCGCCACGCGATCGCTGGTTTGTGCGCCCTGCCCGGTCCAGTAGTCGACCCGCTCGAGGTCGATCGACAGGCCCTGCTCCTTGCCCTTGGCGACCGGGTTGAAGAACCCGAGCCGCTCGATATAGCGGCCGTCGCGGCGGTTGCGGCTGTCGGTAACGACGATGTGGTAGAAGGGCCGCTTCTTAGCGCCGCCCCGAGTCAGACGAATGGTCACCATGCTGGCATGTCCTCAGAAAACTAAAGCCGGACAAGCGGAAACCTGGCCGGCGAACTAAACCGGAAATTTTACTTGAATTTCCGAAAATTGGAAGGCCCGGACTAGCGGCCCAGGCCCGGCGGAAGCCGCCCCTGCATGGCCTTCATCATGCGGCCCATGCCGCCTCTACCCATTTTTTTCATCATCTTCTGCATCTGGTTGTGCTGCTTCAGCAGGCGGTTCACGTCCTGGACCTGGACGCCGGCGCCCCGGGCGATACGCCGTTTGCGGGAGTTGTCGATCAATTTAGGGAAGCGCCGCTCACGCGGGGTCATCGAATCGATCACCGCCATCTGGCGCCGCAGCTGGCGCTCACCGAAGGCCGTATCCACGCCTTTGGGCACGCCCGTGGGCAGCTTGTCCATCAGCGCGCCCAGCCCTCCAAGCTGCTGCATTTGCGCCAATTGGTCGCGCAAATCCGCCAGATCGAAGCCTTTGCCCTTGCGCAGCTTGCGCGCCAGCTTGCCGGCGTCCTCCCGATCGACCTTGCGCTCGACCTCTTCCACCAGGCTGACCACGTCGCCCATGCCCAGGATCCGCGAGGCGACCCGCTCCGGGTGGAACGGCTCCAGCGCGTCGACTTTCTCGCCAGCACCAAGGAACTTGATCGGCTTGCCAGTGACCTGGCGCACCGACAACGCGACACCGCCGCGGGCGTCTCCGTCCGTCTTGGTGACAATAACGCCGGTCAGCGGCAGAGCCTTATCGAATGCCTGGGCGGCATTGACCGCATCCTGCCCGGCCATGCTGTCGACCACGAACAGGGTCTCCACCGCGCCGGCGTTGCGGTGTACCCGCTGGACCTCCGCCATCATGTCTCCGTCGACGTGCAGACGGCCCGCGGTGTCCAGGATCAGGACGTCGAAACCGCGCCGTCTTGCCGTCTCCAGCGCCCTATCGGTGATCGCCACCGGGTCCTCGCCGGCATCGGAGGGCTCGAAACCGGCATCAATCTCATCGGCCAGGCGTTGCAGTTGCAGGATCGCCGCAGGTCGGTGGATGTCCACGCTGGCGAGCAGCACCTTCTTACCGTCGCGCTCCTGCAGCAGACGCGCCAGCTTGGCCGCGGTCGTGGTCTTGCCAGCGCCCTGCAATCCGGCCAGCAGGACCACCGCCGGTGGCTGGACGTTTAGCTTGAGACCCTCATTAGCCGCGCCCATGATCTCCACCAACTGATCATGGATGACCTTTATCAGGGCCTGACCCGGCGTGAGGCTACGCGTGACCTGGGTGCCGACCGCACGCTCACGGACGCGAGCGATAAATTCGCGAACCACCGGCAGCGCGACGTCGGCCTCGAGCAGGGCCATGCGCACCTGCCGCATGGTGTCGGCGATATTTTCCTCGGTCAGCCGGCCCTTGCCACGCAGGTTTTGTGTGGCGCGGGACAGGCGATCGCTGAGTCCTTCAAACATGGGTCTATGGATCTCCGCTTGCGATGGCATCGCCACGGGTCGCGACGCGGCGCCATTATACCCGGCGCCACATAGGCTTTGACGCAGCGCCGGTCTTATAATGCGGGTGGTGTTGTGACATCATCCGCTCCGAACCTGGCCTGGCACGATCCTTATGCTCCTGCTGCGATTCGCCATCCTCGCCCTCTATCTGATAACAGCCTGGTTGCTGATTTCGGTGCGTTATTCGGACCTGGATCAGCGTCACGAACAATCGGTCACACCGGCTCTGTTGATCGGATTCTCAGGGCTGCTCCTGCACGGCCTGCTGCTGTACCAGACGGTGATGATCCCCGGCGGGCCCGACCTCAGCGTGACCAATGTGTTCTCGCTGGTGGGCATGCAGATCGCGATCATCGGTCTGCTGGCGGCCCTGGCACCCAGGCTACGGGGTCTGTGTGCGACCCTGCTGCCGATTGCGGCCATCGGCGCGTTGGCCACCGGCGCCGGCCAGTTCTCCGGCGAGCTGGAGTCCCTGAGCTGGGAACTCAAGGCACATATCGCGATCTCCGTCATCGCCTACACGCTGCTCAGTATCGGCGCATTTATCGCCGTGTTGATATGGTTCCAGGACCGCGCCTTGCGCAACCGTCGCCCCGAGTCCTGGGTTCGGCTGCTGCCGGCCCTGGAGACCATGGAGCAGGTCTTGTTCATGACCATCCATGCCGGCGTGGTCCTGCTGACGCTGTCCGTATTCAGCGGCCTGATCTTCGTCGACAATTTCTTTGCGCAACATCTGCTGCACAAGGCCGTGCTGTCGATCGTCGCTCTGGTGGTCTTTGGCATCCTGTTGATCGGACGCTGGCGTATGGGATGGCGCGGCCGCAAGGCGATCCACTGGACGCTCGCTGGCTACGGCGTCCTCGCCCTGGCCTATTTCGGCAGCCGCCTGATCCTGGAGCTCATGCTCGGCCGCCAATGGGGCTGACGGGCCCGGGATTTGACACCCCGGAAGAGGCTGCACCAAACTGAGGTCCTCTTTGTCCCTCAGGTAACTATCCGACTTGAACGAGGTTTCGCTAGAAGCGCTGTTGAGCGTCCTCGGCCTGCTGCTCGTTCTCTCCGCGTTTTTTTCCAGCACGGAGACCGCCCTGATGAGCATCAACCGCTACCGGCTGCGGCACCGGGCGCGGGAAGGCCATCGCGGAGCGATCCTGGCTGAGCGCCTGCTAAAACGGCCAGATCGCCTGATCGGCCTGATCCTGCTGGGCAACAACTTCGTCAATATCTTCGCCTCCTCCCTGGTCACGGTGATCGCGCTGCGTGTCGGCGGCGAAGGCGCGGTGGCGGCCGGCGCCGGCATCCTGACCCTGGTCATACTGATCTTTGCCGAAGTGGCGCCAAAGACGCTTGCCGCGCTGCGACCCGAGCGCCTGGCCTACCCCGCCGCGCTGATCTACTACCCCTTGCTAAAGGTGACCTACCCCTTAGTCTGGCTGGTCAACCTGATCGCCAACGGCCTGCTGAGGCTGCTGGGCGTGGACGTATCGCTGAGAGGTGGCGTGGACATGAGCCGCGAGGAACTGCGCACTGTGGTGGCGGAGGCCGGGGCGCTGTTGCCGGGGCGAAATCAGGAGATGCTCGTCAGTGTGCTGGATCTGGAGAATGTCACCGTCGATGACATCATGGTGCCGCGCAACGAGATTGTCGGCATCGATCTGGCGGACGACTGGGATGATGTCCTCGAGCAGATCGAGACCAGCAGGCACACCCGATTGATCGTCTACCGGGACGAACTCGATAACACGATCGGCATCCTGCATCTGCGATCTATCCTCGCCAATCTGGCCACGGAATCGCTGACCCCGGAGGTGCTGGAGTCCCACGTGCGCGATGCCTATTTCGTACCAGAAGGCACGGCCCTGCATCGGCAGCTGGTCAATTTTCAGCGCGCCCGGCGCCGGGTCGCGCTGGTGGTGGATGAATACGGCGATGTCCAGGGTCTGGTGACCATGGACGACATCCTCGAAGAGATCGTCGGCGAGTTCACCACCGACCCCGCCGAAATCTACCGGGACATCCAGCAGGCCGACGATGGCAGCTACGTGGTACAGGGCAGCGCCAATATCCGTGAACTCAATCGCACCATGGGCTGGAGCCTGCCGACCGAGGGACCGAAGACGGTCAACGGCCTGATCCTGGAACAACTGGAGACCATACCTGACGCCGGCGCGTGTCTGGTGGTGGAGGGATTCGACATAAAAATCCTGCAGGCCTCGGGCAACGCGATCAAGGCTGTGCGGGTCTATCCGGCGACGGCGCGCCCGTACTCGTCGTAGCCCTTAGGCACCCGCCTCGAACATGGCCGCGATGGCGTCCTGCAGACGAGTGACCGGCACCACCTCGAGACCTTTTATCGTCTGACGCGGCGCATTCGCCGTTGGCACCAGAACGCGGCGGAATCCCTGTTTGGCCGCCTCGCGCAGCCGTTCCTCACCAAACGGGACCGGGCGGATTTCCCCGGCCAGGCCCACTTCGCCGAAAGCCGCCACATCGCGCGGTACCGCCCGGTCACGGAGACTGGCCAGCGCCGCGAACAACACAGGCAGATCCGACGCGGTCTCAACCACGCGGACCCCGCCGACCACGCTGACGAACACATCCTGATCCTGCATCGCGATCCCGGCATGTCGATGAAGGACTGCCAGGAGCAAGGCCAGGCGACCCTGGTCCAGTCCCACCGCGACCCGCTTGGGGCTGCCGCCGAAACTGCTGTCCACCAGGGCCTGGACCTCAAGCAGCAGCGGTCGACTGCCCTCGCGCGCCACCATCACCACACTGCCGGTAACCGGGCCGGTGTGACCGGAGAGGAAGATGGCCGAGGGATTGCGCACCTCGCGCAGACCGTCCTCGGTCATGGCGAATACGCCGATCTCATTGGCCGCGCCAAAGCGATTCTTGACCGCGCGGACGATACGCAGTCGGCTACCGGGGTCACTCTCGAAATAGAGCACGGTGTCGACCATATGTTCGAGCACCCGAGGTCCGGCGATCACGCCCTCCTTGGTGACATGACCGACCAGAAAGACAGAGACGCCGGTCTGCTTGGCAAAGCGCACCAGGCGGGCGGTACATTCGCGCAGCTGGCCCACCGCCCCGGGCGCCGAATCGATCGCCTCGCTATAAACGGTTTGGATGGAATCCACGACCATCACCCCGGGACGCAAGCTGTCCGCACGCTCCAGCAGGGTCTCCAGACAGGTCTCGGAGAGCACCTTCAGGCTCTGACCATCCAGACCGAGACGCCGCGCGCGCAGTGCCACCTGGCGCAGGGACTCCTCGCCGGTCACGTAGAGTGCCGGCACCTTTGCCGCCAGCCGGGCTGCCGCCTGCAGCAGCAGGGTGGATTTTCCGATGCCGGGATCGCCGCCCAACAGCACCACGGAACCCGCCACCATGCCACCACCGAGCACCCGGTCCAGCTCCACAACGCCGATACAGATCCGATCCTCCCGATCGTCCTGACCGATCTCGCCGAGCAGCCGCGGCGCCTCCCCGGCATAACCGCCACGCCGGGCCGGCACGCCGACGGTGGCGCTCTGCTCCAGCGTGTTCCAGGCATCGCAGCCCGGGCACTGACCCTGCCAGCGCGGGACCTGAGCGCCGCAGTCGCGGCACACAAACACGGAGCGTTGCTTGGCCATTCTGGTACCTGGATCACGGACAGGGAATTGCCCGGCAGGGCAACTTTACCGTTGGAGCACAGTGCTGTCTGCCCCGTACTCGGGCGGGCGGCCCGCGCGCACGCGGCTGAATAGCGGTGGCTGGGTGTGCATTGCGGCATCGTTTCGGGCGACGGGATACATCACATGTACGGCGACTTCGAAGTCATCGAGGAGATAGGCAAGGCCCCGGCGGGCAACCTGTATCTCGCCCAGCGCGGGAGTGACGGCCTTGCGGCCGTGATCAAGACCCTGCGGCTGCTGGACGACTTTGCCCCGAGCGATCAGAAGGAGGCACGCAAACAGTTCTTCCGCGAGGCGCAGACGGCCTCGCAACTGGACCACCCCTGCATCCGCAAGATCCTCGATACCGGCGAGACCCAGGGCGTTGCCTGGCTGGCCATGGAGCATCTCAGCGGTCAACCGCTGGAGGACTATATTTTGGGTCCGCAGCGGCTGGCGGTTGATGAGGCCGTCGAGCAGATCGCATTCGCCGCGGATGCCTTGGCCTACGCCCATGGTTGCGGCGTGGTTCACCGGGACATCTGTCCGGCCAAGATCATCTATGATCGTGACCGGGGCCGCATCAAGATTACCGACTTCGGATTCGCTCGCCTGGCGCAATCAGGCCATACCACGGTGCGTCTGCTGCATGGCAAGCTCTCCTTCAAATCGCCGGAAGATCTGGCCGGTCAGCCGGTAACTTTTGCTTCAGACCTGTTCTGTCTTGGTGTTACCCTATACCAGCTGTTGACTGGCCAACTGCCGTTCAAGGGAGACTCAATGGTGGGGCTCATGCAGAGCATCCTGCACGAAGCGCACGAAGCGCCCTCAGGTCATCGGCCGGATTTGACGCCGGCCATCGACGCTGTCATTGAGCGGGCCTTGCACAAGGATCCTTCCGCCAGATTTGACTGTGGCGCAGAAATGGCCGAAGCCCTGCGGGCGTGCGCGGACGCCGAGGCGGCATGAGCGATCCAGGCGGCAAGACAACCCGATTCCCGAGCCTCAAAGGCAAGATAAAGGTCGTCCGTTGCAGCGACACCGGACGCGTGCGCGATCATAACGAAGACGCGGTGATCTCGGACATGGACATCGGCCTGCTGGCGCTGGCGGATGGCATGGGTGGCTACAACGCTGGCGAGGTGGCCGCGGAACTGGCCGCCAACGTCGTAACCAAACTCATGCGCGAAGCCTCGGCCCGTAACAATCGCGGTGAGACAGATAGCGAGAGTGGGCTGATGCGCCAGACCATCGCGCTGCGTGACGCTGTCGCGAGAGCCAACAAGATCATCTGGCAGACCGCACAAACCCAGGCCAACTGTCAGGGCATGGGGACAACCCTCGCCACCTGCATGTTCTTTGACGACCGGGTGTCAATCGCCCATGTGGGCGACTCGCGGGTCTACCGCTTGCGTAACGACCGCTTCGAGCAGCTGACGCTCGACCACTCGCTGCTCCAGGAACTGGTGGATCGGGGTTTCTACTCCCGCGAGGAAGCGCAGCGGTCTACCAACAAGAATTATGTTACAAGGGCACTCGGCGTGGAGGCCTCGGTGGATGTCGAAGTCCAGGAAGAGACAGTGGAGCCCGGTGACATCTATCTGCTTTGCTCAGACGGCCTGACGGATATGGTCGAAGATGAAGATATTCATTTAACTATCAGTACTTTTAGTGCTAATCTTCAGACCGTTGCTGAGCAGTTGATCGAGCTGGCAAACGAAAATGGAGGCCGGGATAATGTCTCGGTCGCGCTGGCGGAGGTATCGTCCTCCTTCGCGGTGCACAACGGATTTATCGGTCGCTTGAAGTCCTGGCTCGGTTGACAGGGCGGACGGCGCAAGCAGCAGGAACGGAAAGACCCATGGCAAGACTCGTACTCAGCCTCGACGGCCAGGTGCTCGCTGAATACAACATGAGCAAGGAACGCTATACCGTTGGCAGGCTTCCGGACAACGATGTGCGTATCGATAATCCCGCGGTCAGCGGCCATCACTCCCTGATCATCAACATCCTCAATGACTCCTTCCTGGAGGATTTGAACAGCACCAATGGCACGTATGTCAACGGCAAGCTGATCAAGAAACACGCGCTGCAAAATGGCGACCTGATTACTATCGGCCACCACCAGCTGCGCTTCGTGGATCAGCAGGTAGACGACGTCGATCAGGACGAGTTTGAAAAGACCATGGTGATCAATCCGCGCTCCCAGGACCGGGCGGCGCTGGAACAGGTCAAGCAGGCCGTCAATGCGGTCTCCGGCGGCGACAATGCCGCCAGCCTGCGCGGTACGCTGCCGACTGCCAAGCTGCAGGTGCTGACCGGTCAATTCGCCGGACGCGAGCTGAACCTGGTCAAGGCGCTGACGACGCTGGGCCAGACCGGCGGCCATGTCATCGCGGTGACCCGCCGTCCTGACGGCTACTACGTGGTGCGTGTTGCCGGCGCGGACGACAGCGACAGCACGCCCCAGGTCAATGGACGCGATGTCGGCGCCAAGGCCGAGCTTCTGGAAGACAGCGATGTGATCGAGCTGGCCGGCGTCAAGATGGGGTTCTTCAGCACCTGAGGTCCGGGCCGGTCGGGGTCAGACGACACGCATCGCGACGCGGCGCGTGACTCCGCACAACAGCTCATAGGGAATCGTGCCGGCCAGCCGGGCGATAGTCTCCACCGGCAGCCCGTCTCCCCAAAGCATGACCTCGTCGCCGACCTTGGCATCCGGCGCGTCCTCCAGGTCGATGGTGATCATATCCATGGAAATCCGCCCGACGATACGACCCGTGGCCTCGCCGAGCCGTACCGGGGAACCGTTGCCCAGGTGCCGGGGATAGCCGTCGCCGTAGCCGACGGCTGCGACGCCGATGCGTGTCGGCTGACTCGCGGTCCATGCCCCGCCATAGCCGACGCGACCGCCAGCCGCCACGGTCTTTACCGCGATCAGCTCGCTGACCAGGGTCATCACCGGCCGCAGCCCAAGATCGGTGCCATTCCTGCGGGCGAAGGGCGAGACCCCATAAAGCCCGATACCAGGCCTGGCCCAGTCGGCACGGGATTCGGGCCAGGCCAGCATGCCCGCAGTGTTGGCGATAGTGCGCTCGCCGGGCAAGCCGCCGATCGCGTTGCCGAAGGTCTCGACCTGTATCGCCGTTGTGGCGTCGTCCGGATCGTCGGCATTGGCCAGATGGGTCATCAACTGGATCGGCCCCTGGACCGCGGCGCAGTCGTTTAACCGTCGCACCAGTTCTGCTGCGGCGCCGGGCTCGAAGCCCAGACGGTTCATGCCGGTATCGAGCTTGAGCCAGACCGGATAGCGATGACTGCCAGAAACCGAATCCAGCATCTGCAGCTGATGCGGCGCGTGGACCACCAGCTCCAGGCCGAGCTGCGCGGACAGCTCGAGTTGTTCGGTATGGAACAGGCCCTCGAGCAGGATGATCCGGTTGCTCAGACCGGCTTCGCGGATCGACAGCGCCTCTTCCAGGCGCGCTACCGCGAAGGCGTCGGCATCGGCCAGGGCGCGGGCTACCGGTACGATGCCATGGCCATAACCGTCGGCCTTGATCACAGCCATGATGCGGGCGTCAGCGGCCCCACGCAGGGTGCGCAGATTGGCCCTCAGGGCCGAGCTGTCAATGGTCGCCCGTGCGGCCCGATTCACCCGTAGGCCTCATCCCCGAAATTTTCCGGCAGGTAGTTCTCGAACTTGGTGTATTCACCAAGGAAGGTCAGATGGATCTCGCCGATGGGGCCGTTACGCTGTTTGGCGACGATGATATCGGCAATGCCCTTGCGCATGGTCTCTTTGTTGTAGACCTCGTCGCGATAGATAAAGGCGATCAGATCTGCATCCTGCTCGATGGCGCCGGACTCCCTGAGATCAGACATCACCGGTCGCTTGTCGGTGCGCTGTTCGACGCTGCGGTTGAGCTGGGACAGCGCGATGACCGGGACCCGCAGCTCCTTGGCCAGGGCCTTCAGCGAACGCGAGATCAGCGACAGCTCGGTGGCGCGGTTCTCGGTGTTGCCGGCGACCTGCATCAACTGGATGTAGTCCAGCACGATCAATCCCAGACCGTGCTCGCGGGCCAGACGCCGGCAGCGGGCCCGGATCTCGGTGGGATTCATCGCCGGTGTATCGTCGATAAAAATCTTCGACTCGGACATGATCGTCACCGCCGCGTTGATGCGATGCCAGTCCTCGTCGGTGAAATTTCCGGTGCGCAGATGTGACTGGTTGACCCGGCCCAGCGAGGAGATCATGCGGAACGACAACTGCTCCGCCGACATCTCCATGGAGAAGATCGCCACCGGCTTCTTGCCGCTGATCGCGGCGTGCTCGGCGATGTTCATGGCAAAACTGGTCTTGCCCATCGAGGGACGACCGGCGACGATCACCAGGTCACCCGGCTGGAGTCCGGCGGTCATCTTGTCCAGATCGTCAAAACCGGTGGGGATCCCGGTGATGTGCCCTTCCGAGGTGTACAGCTCATCGAGGCGGTCGATGGTCCCGGGCAGGATCTTGCGCAGCTCGACGAAACCGGAGCCCCGCCGCTGGCCGCGCTCGGCGATCTCGAAGACGCGGCGCTCGGCCTCGTCGATCAGATCCGTGGCGTCGCGGCCGTCCGCGCTGGCCGCGCTGGTGGCGATTTCGCCGCCGACGCTGATCAATTCGCGCAGCATCGCCCGCTCGCGGACGATATTGGCGTAGGCGACGATGTTGGCAGCGCTCGGGGTGTCCTTGGCCAGCTGGCCCAGGTAGGCCAGCCCCCCTGCCGCGTCGAGTTCACCGCGTCGGGTGAGAAACTCCGACACGGTGACCGCGTCGCAGGGCTTACTTTGTTCGGCCAGCTCGCCGATGGCGGTGAAAATGAGTCGATGGTCGCGACGATAAAAGTCATCGGCAACGACGATGTCGGCGATGCGGTCCCAGGCGGTGTTATCGATCATCAGACCGCCGATCACCGACTGCTCTGCCTCAAGCGAATGAGGCGGAACCCGTATAGATTCGGTGCCCTGGAAAGGTGTGTCCTGTGTTGTCGCTACGCCGGCCAATAGCTGCTCCCAAGCGAACCCCGACGATAACACAGGCCGGGCCGACGCGAGGCCGGCCCGGCATACCGTGATTAGTCCTGAGTGGTGGCCGACTCTTCGGCCGCCACTTCGATCGGCAGGTCCACCGAAACATCCGCATGCAGGTGGATCTCGACTACGTGCTCACCCAGAACACGCAGCGGGCCCTCTGCCAGCCGCACCTCGCTGCGTTCCAGCTCGACACCGGCCGCCGTGGCGGCCTCGGCGATGTCCACGGTGCCCACCGAACCAAACAGCTTGCCCTCTTCACCGGCATTGGCCCGGATCACCAGCTTGAGCTCACGCACCTTCTCGGCCCGCGCCTGGGCGGCGGTCAGCTCGTCAGCGGCCTTGGCTTCCAGCTCCGCCCGGCGCGCCTCGAATGCGGCCAGGTGCGCTTCGGTCGCGGCGGTGGCCTTACCTTGCGGGATCAGGTAGTTGCGACCATAGCCCGGACGCACTTTCACTTTGTCGCCGATGCCGCCGAGATTCTCGACTTTCTCCAGCAGAATCACTTCCATCTGTCGTATCCCGGATCATCGACCCGGACCTCCGTCTTGCCAAATCCCTGTCACGCGCCGTTACGGCCGCGACCCCTGAAATTAACCCAATTGTCCGTCACGCCGACCGCGGCCAGCAACGGTCCGGCGATGCCCATCATAAAAATCAGCAGCAGATAGACCACGCCGATCAGACCCTGCGGCCAGCGCCGCCGATAGGCGGTATCGTGTATCGCCGCCAGGCCCTGCAATGCCAGCCCCGCCGTCATCACCGCCAGCAAGCTGCCGAACAACAGCTGGCCCGTCGCCAGCAAGGCGAGCAGGCAGGCCAGCGTCAGCCCGGCCAGGACCCGACCCAGCCGGAGCCCACGGAACGCGACACCGAACGCGCCGAGTCGGCCCAGCGCTGCATGCAGACTCATGCCAACAAACAACGCCAACAGCGCGGCGATCATCAACGATCCGGCCAACGCGCCGGGCAGAATCCCCAGCATCACACGGAACAACTCGTCGCCGGCCCCTGTGTCGGCCATCAACGGCCGCAATTCCGCGATCAGCCGACCGGCCCATCCCGCGTTGCCCTGGCCGATACTCGCCATCAACACGCCGGAGAGCAGTAGTCCACCGATGACCGCAACCTGCACGCAGAGGCTGAGCGAGCCCGAGCGTCGCAGCAGTCCCGCCAGCGCAAGCGCCGGCGCCCACAGCACCAGCGCTGCAAACAGCGCCGCGGCAGGCGGCGAACCGCCGACCCAGCCGGCCAGCAACAAAATCAACAACCCCATGGCCGCCGCGTTCCAGCCAGCGGCGCTGCCGCGCTTCAGGGCGGCGAGCACCAGCACACCGGAACCGAGGATCCCGAGCAGCGGGATCAGGGCCAGCGCACCGGCCACAAGCCCGGCCCGATAATTCCTCCCGATGACCCATTCCGCGAACTGCTTCATGGGGTCGGCCGCCGCATCAACACCAGTCGTCAGTGACGGTCGGTATAAGGCAGCAGCGCCAGATAGCGCGCGCGCTTGACCGCGGTCGCCAGCTGTCGCTGGTAGTTGGACTTGGTACCGGTGATCCTGCTGGGAACGATCTTGCCGGTCTCGGTCACGTAATTTTTAAGAGTGGCGAGATCTTTGTAGTCGATCTCCTTCACCCCTTCGGCGGTAAAGCGGCAGAACTTTCTGCGGCGGAAATAACGAGCCATAGTGGTTGTCCTCTGCGTGCTGTTCGGGGGAACCGGCGTCAGGCCGATGCGACCTTGTCGGCCGTGTCATCGTCGCTCCCGGATTCATCCGAGTCCGTAGCCGTCTCGCCCTCATCCTTGGAGGCATCCTTGACGGCGGCGGTCTGCTGTTCATCATCGCGAGCGGGTCTGTCGCGAGCGGGCCTGTCGCGGTCGTCATCGTCGCGGCGGCGTGACCCGGCGCGCTCCTCGGACTCACCGCTCTTGGCCATCGGCGACGCTTCGGTGACCGCCTCGTCGCGATGGATCACCAGGTGACGCAGCACCGCATCGTTGAAACGGAACGTGCCCAGCAGCTCATCGAGCGCAGTCTTGCTGCACTCCACGTTGAACAGCACATAGTGCGCTTTGTGGATCTTGTTGATCGGAAAGGCGAGCTGGCGTCGACCCCAGTCTTCCTCGCGGTGGATGGCACCGCCATCGGCCTCGATAATGCCGCGATAGCGCTCGACCATCGCCGGGACCTGCTCGCTCTGGTCCGGATGGACCAGGAATACGATTTCGTAATGACGCATGTTTTCCCCTTTCGGTTTGTAGCTACCCGCTGGCGTCGGCCGCGGTGCAGCAAGGAGTCGAATTGTGGTTCTGGCCGGGCAGGACCCGGCTCACAGCCGCGAGATAGTACTGGAGCCGCGCCTTCCAGGCAAGGGCGCTATCCGCTGGGAGCCCGGGCGGCCAGCGCAAAATACAGGCATACGCCGGTCGCCACCGATACATTGAGACTGGACACGCTGCCCGCCATGGGCAGCTGCACCAGCAGGTCGCAGTGCTCGCGGGTGAGCCGGCGCAGACCCTTCCCCTCCGCGCCCATGATCAGGGCCAGCGGCCCGGACAGATCGGCCTCGAACAGGCCCAGCGGCGCCTCGCCGTCGGTGCCCACGCGCTGGATGCCCCGGTCGGCCAGCATGCGCAGGGTCCGGGCCAGGTTCGTCACCTGCACAAAGGGCACCGTCTCTGCGGCACCGCTGGAGACCTTGCGCGCGGTGGCGGTGAGTCCGGAGGCACGGTCGCGCGGCGCGATCACTGCATGTACGCCGGTGGCGTCGGCGGTGCGCAGGCAGGCGCCCAGGTTGTGGGGGTCCTGTACCCCGTCGAGAATCAACAGCAGAGGAGACCGGCCCGCCGCGTCGAGTCCGTCGAGCAACGCGTCCAGTTCCCGCTCGCCGGCGGCAGGTCGCGGCCGGATCCGTGCCAGCGTGCCCTGATGGGCGGCGCCGTCGCTGGCCTGATCGAGCACCCGGCGCTCGACAGTCTGTGGTTTGATGCCGGCCACCAAAGCGAGGTCGACAATTTCCTGCAGCCGCTGGTCATGGCGGTCGCGGGCGAGTTTCAACTCCAAAACCCGCTCCGGCGCGGTGCGCAACAGGTGCGTCACCGCGTGCAGCCCGAACACCAGGGACTGGTCGTCGCCCCGTTTTGGTCCGCGACCCATGTCTCAGCGCTTGCGGCGCCGCTTCCCGCGCCGCCCGCTCGTTTCATCCGCCTGCGTCGCCGGCTCGAAGTCGATCTTGCGGCTCTCCAGATCGACCCGCGCTACGCGCACCCGAACGGTGTCCGATAGTTGCCAACTCTGCCCGCTGCGTTCGCCGACCAGCGAGCGACGTACCGGGTCGCGGCGGAAATAATCAGCACCCAGCGAACTGACATGAACGAGGCCTTCGATCTGCAACTCGGGGATCTGAACAAACAGGCCGAATTCCATCACACCGGTGACAATCGCATCGAATTCCTCGCCGATCTTCGACTGCATAAACTCGCACTTCAGCCAGTCCAACGCTTCCCGGGTGGCGTCATCCGCGCGGCGCTCGGTGATGGAGCAATGGGCGCCGAGCCGCTCCATTTCGGGCTTGTTGTAATCAAAACCGCCGCTGCCCCGCCCGCGCAACGCGTGACGGATCGCGCGATGGACCATCAGATCCGGATAGCGCCGGATCGGCGAGGTGAAATGCGCGTATTGCTCCAGGGCCAGGCCAAAATGCCCCTTGCAGTCGGGCGTATAGACGGCCCGCGACAGCGAACGCAGCAGGACGGTTTCGATCAGGCTCTCGTCGGGTCGGCCGCGCACCTGGTCGACGATCTGGCTGTAGTGTTTGGGTTCCAGACGGTCGCGGCGGGGCATCTTGACGCCATAGGCAGCCAGGAACGCTGCCAGATCCTCCAGCCCCTCCTCCTCGGGCCCGGTGTGGACCCGGAACAAGGTCGGCAGGCGGCGTTTGTGCAGGAAGTGCGCCGCCTCGACGTTGGCAGCGATCATGCATTCCTCGATCACCCGGTGCGCGTCGTTACGATGCCGTGGCACGACCCGCGCGATCCGGCCCTTGCGATCGAAGGCGAACGTCACCTCGGGCAGATCGAAGTCGATCGCCCCGCGCCGGCGGCGGGCGGCGGCCAAGCTGCGATAGACCTCGAACAGATGTTCTAGCTGCGGCATCAATTTCCCGATCCGGCCGCGGGCACCCGCGTCTCCCTCGACCACCGCCGCCGCCACTTCGTCGTAGGTGAGGCGCGCATGGGAGCGCATCAGCCCTTCGAAAAACCGTGACACCGTGACCTGGCCCGTGTCATCGACGTGCATTTCGCAGACCATGCACAGCCTGTCCACCCTGGGGTTGAGCGAGCACAATCCGTTCGACAGCGACTCGGGCAGCATCGGCACGACACGGCGTGGGAAGTACACCGACGTGCCGCGTTCACGGGCCTCCTGATCCAGCTCCGAGGCCGGCGCCACATAATGGGACACATCGGCGATGGCGACGACCAGACGCCAGCCCTGCCCCTTACGCTCGCAGAACACCGCGTCGTCGAAATCCTTGGCGTCGGCGCCATCGATGGTGACCAGCGGCAGCGCTCGCAGGTCCTCGCGTGCGTGCTTGTCCGCGGTCAGCACACGGCTTCCGAGCCCTTCCGCTTCGGTCACCGCGGCCTCCGGCCAGCGGAATGGGATGCCGTGGGCGCGGATCGCGGTCTCGGTCTCGATGCCGGGAGCGTCGGCTGCGCCGAGGACCTCGGTAATCTGCCCCACCGGCTGCGCGCCCTTGCGCGGCTGCTCGATGATCTCCGCGACCACGATCTCGCCCGGCTTCGCGCCCGCGGTGCGTCTCGGCGCGATCGCCACCATGTGGGTCACGCGAGGATTGTCCGGCACCACGAAGCCCACGCCCGATTCCCTCGCGTAGCGACCGACGACCTCCCGGGTGTTCCGTTCCAGCACCTCGACCAGTGAACCCTCGGGGCGCCCGCGGTTATCGTGTCCCTTGACCCGCACCGCCACCCGGTCCCCATGCATCACTTCGCGCATCTGCCGGGGCGACAGATAGAGGTCGTCGCCACCGTCGTCCGGGACCACGAAACCGTAACCGTCGCGATGACCGATGACCCGGCCGACGATCACATCGAGCCGATCCAGCAGGCAGTAATCGTTGCCTCGATTGAGGATGATCTGGCCGTCACGGACCATCGCGCGGAGCCGATTGTCCATCGCTTCCTGTTGTTTGCGGGACGGCAGGCCGAGGGCTTTCATCAGGTCCTTGCGCGGCACTGGGCGGGCCCGCTCGCGGAGAATCTCCAGCACCGCCTCCCGCGACGGGATCGGGATCCGGTGGCGCCCTGCAGGGGCAGCTTCTGACGGCCGCGGACCGCTGCGCTGGCGGGGTTTTTTGCTGCTCATTGACTCTCCGTTTTTTGTATCGATGACGAAGTTTCCCCCGTTTGACAAGGATAACCGCTGTGGTTAAAGTTCGCGCCTCATTTCGCGGCGCCATCCTGGCGTCATACCTCAGGCCCAGGTGGCGGAATTGGTAGACGCGCTGGCTTCAGGTGCCAGTGGGGGCAACCCCGTGGAGGTTCAAGTCCTCTCCTGGGCACCACAGCCGCCCTGATCAGGCTGATCTCAATCGGATCATTGGAACACGGCTGTTTGGCCGTCAGCCGGCTGCGCCACGAGCCGCGACACGGGGCGAGTGCGCGACCTGTCGATTCCCATGGTCCAGCGCTTTACAGCTTACTGACCCGCGGCCAAGATACCGCCATGACCGACCCTGGCCAGGCATCAATGCGGACACGACTCCGCACATTTATCTCCCTTTTGTTTCTGCTCACGGCGACCACCGCCGCCGGCGCCGGGGTCGAGCTGGACGATTGCCTGCTGCAGGACGCCAGCGGTCTGCGCTCGGTGCCCGCCCGGTGCGGGATGTTGTCCGTCCCCGAGGATCCGTCGGTGCCGGACGGGCCGCGGATCTTATTGCGGATCGCGATGATCCCGGCGCTAAACGGCTCGGTTACGGGCGAGGCATTCACCGCACTGGCCGGCGGACCCGGCGCCGCGGCGACCGAATTTTACGCCGCCTACGCCCAGGCATTTGCGTACATCCGCCGCGACATGGACGTCATGCTCGTGGATCAGCGCGGTACCGGCGGCTCGGCGTCGCTGGACTGCCCGCTACCGCAGGCTCTCGATCTCGATGCGGATCCGGCCACGGTCAGGAACTTGAGCCAGTCGTGTCTGGAGTCTCTGGGGCGGGACCCGGCGCCGTTTACGACATCAATGGCGGTGCAGGATCTGGACGCGGTGCGTGACGAACTCGGTTACTCCGGGCTGCATCTTTATGGAGGCTCATATGGCAGCCGCGTTGCCCTGCACTATCTGCGCCGTTTCCCGGATCGCGCCCGGAGCCTGATCCTCGACGGCGTGGTTCCTCCCGGACTTGCCCTCGGCCCGGACATAGCTGTCAACGCGCAGCAGGCGCTGGACCGGATATTCGCGCGCTGTGCCGCCGACGCCGAATGTGACCGCCGATTCCCGCGGCTGGCAGCACGCTTTAGCGCGCTCAGAGCGCGCATCACGAACCACGCCGAAATGGTCGCCCTGCCCCACCCGGACAGCGGTGCCATCACCGAATTTGAGTTCGGCGGACCGGCGCTCGCCACCGCGGTCCGGCTGCTCTCGTACAACGATCACGGCGCTTCGCTGTTGCCGTTGTTGATCGACAGCGCCGCGGACGGTCGGCTTGATCCGCTCGCAGCGCAAACCCTGATGGCGATGGAAAATCTCGGCGAGGCAATGAGTGCCGGGATGCACAACAGCGTGGTCTGCAGCGAGGATCTGCCGTTTGTGGAGATGACGCCGGCGCGCTGGCAAACGCTGGATGACACCTATCTGGGCCGCGCGCCGATGGAGGGTCTGCAGGCGGTCTGCGGCGTCTGGCCGAGCGGACCGGTGGACCCGGATTTCCATGATCCCGTCGTCTCCGATCAACCGGTGCTGCTGTTATCGGGCAGCGAGGATCCGGCGACGCCACCGCGCTATGCCGAACAGGCCGGCGGGGGATTGGGTCTGTCGCGACATCTGGTGGTCGAAGGCCAGGGTCACGGTGTAGCAGCACTCGGCTGCATGCCGCGCCTGCTCGCCGAATTCGTGCGCAGCGGCGACCCCGCAGCCATCGACGCCAGCTGCGTGGCGCGCATTGCGCCGGCGCCGCTGTTCCTCGACTTCAGCGGGCCGGGACCATGATCGAGGCCCACGGATTGTGCAAACATTTCGGATCGGTGCGCGCGGTGGACGGCGTCTCCCTACGCGCTGCCGACGGGTGCATCACCGGCCTGCTCGGACCCAACGGCGCGGGCAAGTCCACCACGTTGCGGCTGCTTTCATCGATGTTGCAGCCCGACCAGGGCGGCGCGGCCATCGACGGCATCGATCTGGCCACCGATCCGATGACGGCGCGACGCACGCTCGGCGTGTTGCCGCATGATGCCGGCCTGTACCCGCACCTGAGCGGACGCGAGAACATCGCCTACTTCGGCAAACTCTGCGGCTTGAATCGAGACCAGGTGCAAGACCGGGTCGCCAAATTGATCGACGATTTCGCGCTCGGGGAATTTGCCGACCGACCTGCCAAAGGCTATTCACAGGGCCAGCGTACGCGGATCGCGCTGGCTCGCGCCATCATCCATCAGCCGCGCAATCTGCTGCTGGACGAGCCGACCGCAGGACTGGATGTGATGGCGACGCGCGGTCTGCGCGAACAGGTCAGACAGCTGCGCGACGCGGGGCGATGCGTGTTGTTGTCGAGTCACGTGATGCAGGAAGTCACCAATCTGTGCGATCACATCGTCATCATCGCCCAGGGCCGGGTGGTCGCCGCTGGCAGCCCCGACGCGATCCGCCGTCAGGCCGGCCAGGACGATCTCGAGGAGGCCTTTGTCAGCATCATCGGTAGCACCGAGGGTCTGGAATGAACAGCGCGCTGTGGATCGTCGCGGCCAAAGAGGTGCTGGAGAACTTCCGCGACCGGCGCACCGTGCTCACCGCCTTGTTGTTCGGACCGCTGTTCGGCCCGGTACTGTTCGCCGGCATGCTGGGGTTCAGCGTCGATCGCGCGCTGGATGACGACACCTCGGTGCTGACCCTGCATGTTGCCGGTGGCGAAAAGGCGCCGAATCTCGCCGCCTTCCTGACCTCCCAGGGTATCGAGATTGAGCCGCTGGACGCCGATCTGGCCGGCGCGCGGGCAGCGGTCGCCAGCGGTGAACGCGAGCGGATTCTGGTCATACCGGACGATTACGCCGAGGCGGTCCGTGCCGGACACGTCGCACGGGTGCAGCTGGTGGCAGACCGCGCTGATCAAAGCGGCAATCGTGACACCGAGCGGGTACGTCGTGCCCTCGCCGCCTATGGCAATCGCATCGGTCTGCTGCGGTTGCAGGCCCGGGGTGTAGATCCGGCCATCCTGCAACCGCTGGTGGTGGACGACATCGATATTTCGACACCGGCCGGCCGCTCGGTCCTGCTGTTGGGGATGGTCAGCTATTTCCTGCTGTTCGCGGTGCTGATGGGCGGCTTCTATCTGGCCATCGACACCACCGCCGGCGAACGGGAGCGGCATAGCCTCGAGCCGTTGCTGGGGCTGCCGGTGCCGCGCTGGCAGATTGTCGGTGGCAAGATCCTGGCGACCTGGCTGTTTATGATGCTGTCGCTGATCATCGCGCTGGCCGCGTTTGCGGTGAGTCTGCAGCTGGTGCCCTTTGAGGAACTGGGCATGCGCTCGAACTTCGGTTTTGGTGTCGCCGTGAAGATTTTCCTGGCGCTGACGCCGTTCGCGGTGTTTGCCGCCGGGCTGCTGACCCTGGTGGCCAGCTTCACGCGTAGCTATCGCGAGGCACAAAGCTATCTGACCGTGGTGCTACTGGTGCCGACAGTGCCGATTATCTTTGCCAATTTCGGCGGCGTGCGGCCCGATCTTTTGACCATGGCCGTACCGAGCCTGTCACAACATCTGTTGATCACGCAGCTGTTAAAAGCCGAACCGCTCTCGGCGTTGCAGGCGACGATCAGCGGGGTGGTCACCACCGGCTTGGGCCTGGTGCTGATCTGGCTGGTAACACGGCTTTACCGGCGCGAGTCGATCCTCGGCTGATCGGATGCCGGCGCCCGAGCGTGGGCAAGCCATCTCAGTAACTGAGACGGTAGCCCATGTAGGCGAAGTAGGTTTTCAGCTCGCGGCTGTCCAGCGCCGGATACTCGGTGCGGTAATAGATCATTCCGGTTTCCGTATACCGCAGGTGCCGGCAGGTCTGGTACTGGAGCCGGAGTCCGGGTGACAGATTCCACTGGGTCGTGCCATTGGCGTTGTCGCGAACGCCCAAGAGCGTCAGACCAGCTGGCTGACGAACACCGCGCCTACCGCCAACGGCGCCACAAACCGCGTCAAGACCTGCCATAACCGGAACCAGCCCTCAGTCATACCGAGCTCCTCGCGGGCGAGAGGCGCCGAGATCTTCCAGCCCGCAAACAGCGCGAACAACATGCCACCGGCCGGGAGCATAATGTTTGTAACCAGGTTGTCGAGAAAATCGAAGATCGAGCGATCGCCGATAATCGGCACGCCAGGCAACAGACGTACATCCTCCCACCAGCTAAAGGAGCCGACCGTCAGCAGGCCCATCAGGAACACGGCGAGGCCGAGCAGCGGCGACACCCGATGGCGGGGCCACCTGGCGCTCTCTTCGGCCCGGGACACCATCAACTCGAGCATCGCGATCGACGATGTCAGCGCAGCCACGAAGACAAACAGAAAGAACAGGGTTCCGAACCATGTCCCGCCCGGCATCTGGCCAAAGGCCGAGGACAAGGTGACGAACAACAAGCCGGGCCCGGCCGCGGGGTCAAGACCGTTGGTAAACACGATCGGGAAGATCGCCAGCCCCGCCAGCAGGGCCACCAAGGTGTCGCCCATGCAGATGATCAGCGCCGAGCGCGGCAGATTGACATGGGCCGGAAGATAAGCGGAATACGTCAGCACGATGCCGATGCCCACGTTGACCGAAAAGAATGCCTGGCCCACCGCCGCGAGGACCACGCCGGGCGTCAACGAGGAGAAATCCGGCACAAACAGATAACGCAGAGCCACGCCTGCGCCCGCGGTGCTCAAGGCATAGCCGACCAGGCCGATCAGCATCAAAAACAACCCCGGCATCAGCACGTTCATCGCCTTCTCGATACCGGAATTGATCCCGCGCGCCACGATAAGCACGGTGATCGAGACAAACACGAAATGCCAGAATGCGGTCTGACCGGGCTGATGCAGAAAGGCATCAAACAGTGCACCCGCCTGATCCGGACTGAGTCCCTCGAGCTGCCCGCTCGCTGTCTTGACGACATAGGCCATCGACCAGCCGGCGACCACGCTAAAAAAGCTGAAGACCAGAAAGGTGGCCAGCAGACCCATCCAGCCGAGACCCTGCCAGGCTGGCGACGCGCCGCTCTCGGCGGCCAGCTTGCGCATCGTATTCGGCGCGCTCATGCGACCGCGGCGGCCGATCATCATCTCGCCCATCATGATCGGCATCGCGACGATAAACACCGCGATCAGATAGACGGCCACAAACGCACTGCCGCCGGCCGAACCAAGCGTGTACGGGAATTTCCAGATATTGCCAAGACCGACCGCGGCGCCGACGGATGCCATCAGGAAGGCCAGCCGCGACGACCAGCTCTCGTGCTGTGAAGATGACACCTGCACGACCGCCCTCCTTGTTCTTATTTATCGACGGGTCTGGCGCTGCATCTTAAACCAAGCGCGCCTCAAGCCAAACGCCGGCTGAGCAGGCTGATCAACAGAGCTACGCCGGCCAGGGCCCAGACGATGACCGCGCCGCTGGGCAGATCCAGCAACGCGGAGAGAGCAAGACCCAACGCATAGCCGGCCGCACCTCCCGCGTAGGCCGCGACGAGGGCGAGACCGAAAGGCAGATGTCGGGTCGCCAACGCCGGCAGGATCAGGCTCGCGAACACCAGATAAATCCCCACCAGTTGCACCGACGTGGTGACGCTGAACGCGAACAGCACATAGAACACGCCGCGTCCAAGGCGCCGCCGCGCCGGCACCCAGATCAGCAGCACCACGCTGGCGATCACCAGCGCCGGCAGCAATTGACCATAACCGACCCACAGGATCTGGCCTACCAACAGATCGCGCAGCGCCTCGCCGCCATGCGGATCGTTAGCCAGCAGGATCAATCCGGCGGTGGCGGCGAGGATAAACATGCAGCCGATGATCGCCTCCTGGACCGGCTCGAAATGCCGCTCGGTCCAGGTCAGGAACAGACCCGCGGCCAGGGCCGCCGCGACGGCCGCGATCTGGGCGCCGAAACCATGCGGATCCAGACCGGCCGTACCCGCCGCGATAACGCCGATGCCCGCGACCTGGGCGATGGCAAGATCGATAAAGATGATGCCGCGCTTGAGCACCTCTCGACCCAGCGGGACGTGGGTGGCCAGCACGATCAAACCGGCGAGGAAACCCGGCAGCAGGATGTCCGGATCGAGCGCGGCCAGATTCACGGCCCGGTCGCTCCCAGCCGATCGAGGATGGTGTCGAACCAGCTGAACAGATCATCGGCGCCCGGCACCGCACCTACTGTCTGCGGCACCACGACAGCCGGTACGCCGGCCCGGCTCGCCAACCATTTCGAGGCGCGGTCGCTCTGATAGGCGGAGCGGATGATCAGCTTCAGATCCTCACCCTCTAGCCCGGCCAGCAGTTCTGCGAGATAACTGGCGCTGGGGTCGATCCCGGGCTTCGGCTCGAGGCTTCCGAGTTCATCAAGACCCAGCCATTGCTCCAGATACACCCAGCTACGGTGGTGGACCACGACACCCATGCCCGACAACGCCGCGCCACGGGCCTCCCAGCCGGTCACGGCCGTCTCCCAGCGGGTCTCGAAATCCTGCAATCGGGATTGGTAATGCGCGCGGCTGGCCGCATCGATCTCGATCAGACGCATAGCCAGCGCGTTGGCCACGCGCGCGATGTTGTGCGGGTCGAGCTGGATATGCGGGTTGCCATAGGGATGGATATCGCCGCCGGCCCGATCGACGCTGACCGGCACCTCGAGCATCGGCACGACTTCGGCTGCAAGCAGCAAACCGGGTTGCCCCGGCGCGACCCGGCGATTACCGGCCTGGCGCGCGAGCAGCGGTAGCCAGCCAGCCTCCAGATCGGCGCCGGTACAGATCACCAGTTCGGCCTGGCGATAACGCGCGATCAGACTCGGTCGCGCCTGGATATAGTGCACATCCTGTCGCCCCGTGGTCGCGGCGAACACATCCACCCTCTCCCCGCCGATCTCCTCAGCCAGCGCGGCCCATTCGGGTTCACAGGCGAACACATCCACACGGTCCTCCGACCGCGCTACGCTGGGCGTCGCAGCGCACAGCAGGCAGACGGCGAGGAACAACTTGGCTTGCTTCATCGGCCCTTCCTCAAAACTGGTGCGCACCGTGGGCACCGATACTGAGCACGTACTGGAGTATCAGCTGGTTATCCGCATCCGATGTCGACTCATCACGGGCGAACTGCAGCCGCAGCCGGCTGAACTCGCTGCGCGAGTAATCGGCCATCACGGTGTAGCGCTTGGGGTCGCGATTGTCATCATCCAGCGGATTGGGCACGGTAATGCCGGTCAGGGTGTTATCCGCCGACAACCAATCGTAGCGAAGGCCCAGACGCCAGCGCGGGCGGAACTGATAGACGGCCTGGGCGTAGAAACCGCTCTGGTCGAGATCATAGCGTCCGCTCTCGCTGACGGCGGCGGTCTCGGCCGCGGTCTGGCCATTCTCGTCGCGGTAGAAATACTCCGTCTGAAACTTGAAGTTTCGTTCGCGCGGGTTGCCGTCCGGCGACCACCTCCAGACCAATTCACCGATAAAGATGTCGTTGCCGTCGCCGTCGAACACCATAATGCCGTCGTCGATCTCCGCGCCCCGTCCATCCACATCGTAGCGGTACCAGGACAATCCGGTCTTCCAGCTATGACTCTGATTGAGGTCACCGCCCAATTTGACGAAGGCGGTACCGGCACCGACACCATCGTTGGCGCCACCGGCCGCCGGGAAGCTGTCGCCTTGCATAGCCTCGGCGCCGAGTTCGACAAACAGATCGAGCGGTGCAACCCAGCGCAGCTGCGCGCCCTTGTCGGTCAGTGCCTTACCGAACATGGCGCGATAGACCAGGGGCTCGTCGGCAAAGTCCCAGCTGTGCGGATGAAAGCGGTTGTTGTAGCCCACTGCGGACAGGAATTTGCCGCCCTTCAGGGTAAAGCCGCCGGGCAGGGACAGCGTCTCGAAATAAGCCTCTTCCAGCTCCACTTCGGTCTCGCCGTCCTCGTCTTTGAACACGACATCGGCATAACCATAGAACCAGTCGTCGGCGTTGCCGCTGACTACCAGCTCGCTTTCATCCAGGGAGAAACCCTCGGAGGTCAGGCCAGCCTCGTCATCGAGCAGAAAGCCCGACATGCCATAGTCGTCGGGGTCATTGGAATAGCTGGAGAACTGTCCGTCCAGAATCAGACTGATAGACGGATTGAATTCGTTACCACTGAACAGGCCCTGAGCCGCGCCCACGCTCGGCATCAGGGCAGTCGGTAGAATCACACAGAATACAGACAGGAATCGCATTCGCCTCACCTCGCAGAAATCCGTTGCATTGCCGGGATGCAAGCGCCCGGTTTCAGGTCAAAGCACAAGGGATCAGGCGAAGGCGGGAGGACCTCTTGCCGACGGCAGGATGCAGATTTCGGCGCCGGTGAGAACGGGCGCTGGCGCGCACGGCGGGTCGATCGGAGCGGGTAGTATCTGTCCGGCAACAGGACTGCCGAGGCTGACGGGCTGATCACTCAGCGCACACAGCACACAAGGCGAACCTGCGGGTTTAGCGTCGTGATCGGCGCTGTGCAGCAACAGGCAGGCATAGGTGCAGAGAACGGCGACCGCGGTGATCGCCACCCTGCGTCGGGTCAATAATTCGCTGTACTTCTGAAAGCCCATCATCGATTCAAGGTCGTCCCGTCGCAGGCCTGCACATCCGTCCGAACCAGAATACCATGACCGAAATGTCGGGCAATCTTCGCCTCGCACGTGCTGCTTTGCCATCCTGGTCTGGTAAGCTCGCTGCTCGATGGATGCATCGCCGCCCATGCCCAAACCGGAAAAACCCACCGAAGCTATGACCCGCGCCATCGCGCTGTTCCGCGCCGGCAAGCATGGAGCGGCCGGCGCCGCCTGTCGCGAGATGCTGGCAGGGGATGCAGACCATCCGACCGCGCTGGAACTGCTGGGTCTGATCGAGGGCATGCATGGCGATGTCGACGAGGCCCGGACGCTGCTGGAACGCGCCAATGAGCTGCGACCCGACCGGCCGGAGTTGCTCAACAATCTGGCCATCGCTTGCCGCAAGACCGCCGACCCGGCAGCCGCGATCGGCTATCTGCGGCGCGCGCTGAAACGCCATCCCACCTTCGTCCCGGCCTGGCACACGCTCGCGCTGAGCCAGCAACAGATGGGCGATTATCAGGGCGCGCTCGAAAGCCAGGAGCGGGTGACTTCACTGGAGCCGGGGCAGGCCGAAGCCTGGTCCAACCTGGCGCAGATCCGCGAGGCGCTCAATCAACCGGTCGCCGCAGCGGAAGCAGCGCAACGGGCATTGGCACTGGAGGCGGACAACGTGCTGGCCAACATGGTTTTGGCCCGGGTCGAGATCAGACAGGGCGACGCTGAGGCCGCCCGCGCGCGTCTTCAACGGACGCTTGGCCGGGACGACCTGCTGCGCAACCATGAGATCATCCTGCGTCAGCTGCTGGGTACGGCGCTGGACCGGCTGGGTCTGACCGATGACGCGTTTGCCGCGTTCACCGATGCCAATCGGCTGCAGGCCAGGGACTATCACGCCGCCTACACCATCACCGAAGGTCCATACGCGCTGCCCGCGATCCGGCGCATCGGCGAATATCTGCGTGAAGGCCGTCTCGATACCGCGCCGTCCGATGTCGACGATGGCTATCCACCGCCGATCTTCCTGCTCGGTTTCCCGCGCTCCGGGACCACGCTGCTCGACCGCATGCTCAGCGCACACCCGCAGCTGATCAGCATCGAGGAACAGGAGACCCTGGTCGATCTGCAGCGGGATTTCGTGCTGCCGCCGGACGGCCTCGATCGGCTCGCCGGACTCGGACCGGCTGAGGCGGCGCTGTATCGCGAGGCCTACCGACGGCGACTCGTCGATCTGGTGGATCTCTCTACCCTGGGACCCGAGCGGCGCATCATCGACAAGCTCCCGTTGAATACGATCTTCCTGCCGTTGATCGGCCGCATCTTCCCGGATGCCCGCATCCTGTTGGCGTTACGTGATCCACGCGACGTCTGCCTGAGCTGCTTTATGCAGGGTTTCAGTCTCAACGCGGCGATGGCGCACTTCCTCGATCCGGAGCTGACAGTGGAGTACTACCGTGAGGTGATGACGCTGGGGCTGGATACGCTTGAGCGCTGGCCACTGCAAGTCCATCAGATCCGTTACGAAGACCTGGTGGTGGACCCGCCGGCAACGATTGGCGCCGCGCTGGATTTTCTCGATCTGCCCTGGGACGACGCGGTGCTCGATTATCGCAGCGATCTGGCCGGCAGCCGCATCGCGACCCCCAGCTATACCCAGGTCGGCGAACCGATCTATCAGCGCGCGGTGGGCCGCTGGCGGCGCTACGCGGAACCGCTCTCTGCGGTGCTGGAAAGTCTGACGCCGATCGTCGAGCGTCTCGGATATGAGTCAGGCGAAGGGATCGCGGACGACGATGGTCTCTGAACGATCCGGCCCGGTAGAGATCATGTCCACCGGCGTTTCGACGATCTCCTCGATGCGGCGCAGATAGGCGCGTGCATTCTCCGGCAGCGCATCGTTGCGGGTGATGCCGACGGTGGAGGTCTTCCAGCCGAGCATGTCTTCATAGACCGGCACACAATCATCGTAGCCTTCTGCCGCCATCGGCGGCAGGTCCCTGACCTCGTCACCGGTGCGGTAGCCGACACAGATGCGGATGGTATCGAGACCATCGAGTACGTCCAGCTTGGTCACGCAAAGACCGGACACGCTGTTGATCCGGATCGAACGCCGTAGCGCCACCGCATCGAACCAGCCGCAGCGGCGCGGGCGGCCGGTCGTGGCGCCGAATTCATGCCCCACGCGAGCCAGATGTTCGCCCATCTCGTCGAACAACTCGGTCGGAAACGGGCCGGCGCCAACTCTCGTCGTATAGGCCTTGACGATGCCGAGCACGTAGTCGATATAACAGGGCCCGAGACCGCTGCCGGTGGCCGCGCCCCCGGCCGTGGTATTGGACGAGGTCACAAACGGATAGGTGCCGTGATCGATGTCCAGCAACGCGCCCTGGGCACCCTCGAACAACACGTTGTCACCGGCGCGTCGATGCTGATCGAGTCGTTGCGCGATATCAGCTACCAGCGGCCGCACCCGCTCGGCCATCGCCAGCGAGTCCTCCAGCACGCGCTGGAAATCCACCGGTTCGACACTGAAATAGTGCTGCAACACGAAATTGTGGAAATCCAGCACCTCGCCCAGCTTGGCCGCGAAACGCTCACGATGGAACAGATCGGAAATCCGCAGCGCGCGCCGCGCGACTTTGTCTTCGTATGCGGGACCGATACCGCGGCCGGTGGTGCCGATAGCGTGCGCCCCTCTGGCTTTCTCGCGGGCCAGATCCAGCGCCACATGGGACGGCAGGATCAGCGGGCAGGCTGGACTGATGCGCAGGCGATCGGCCACCGGTACGCCGCGCTGCTGGAGCATATCCATCTCTTCGAGCAGCGCGTCCAGTGCGATCACCACGCCGTTGCCGATCAGGCAGTCGACGCCATCACGCAGGATGCCGGACGGGATCAGGTGCAGCACGGTCTTGTCACCACCGATCACCAGCGTGTGACCGGCGTTGTGGCCGCCCTGAAAACGCACCACGGCGGAGGCGCGTTCGGTAAGCAGGTCGACGACCTTGCCCTTACCTTCGTCACCCCACTGGGTACCAATGACAACGACGTTCTTTGACATCACGCCTTCCCGCGGTGATCCGGTCACGACGACCGGACTAGCCTCTGACGAAATACAACAACAGGAGCCCGGCGATCATACTGACCCCGCCGACCGCGCGGATGCCACGATCCTCCATCTGCGCCAGCAGCGCCAGCGTGCGCCGGGTGTTGCCCGGGCTGGCAAAGGGCATGATGCCCTCGAGCACCAGGACCAGGGCCAGGGCGGCGAGCAGATCACCCCAGTCCATCGAAGCGGCTCAATGCCGACTGGCGTGGGCCGGACTCATCAGCGCGCGCTCCCCGCATTGGGATCGTTGAGATAACGGAAGTAGTCGCTGTCGGGCGCCAGCACGAAGATATCGCCATCGCCGCCCAGCGAGCGCCGATACGCCTCCATGCTGCGATGGAACGCATAGAACTCTGGATCGCGCTCATAGGCGGCAGCATAGATGGCCGCCGACTCGGCATCGCCCAGACCGCGGATCTCCTCGGACTGGCGGTAGGCATCCGCCAGCAACACGGTGCGGTCTTTATCCGCACTCGAGCGGATGCGCTCGGCCTCCTCGGCACCCTCGGCGCGTAGCTGCGCGGCGGTACGGGCACGCTCCTGACGCATGCGATTGAATACCGAATCACTGACCTCATCCGGCAAATCCAGACGCTTGACGCGCACGTCCACCACCTCTATGCCGAGTTCGGACGCGGTCAACGTGGCCTTCTCCATCATGTCGTCCATGATCTCGCGCCGATCCGCGGTGACCACTTCCTGCACCGTGCGTTTGGCGAACTCTGAGCGGATCCCGTCTTTGATGATCTCGATCAGACGGTTGGTAGCGATCAGCTCGTCACCGCCGACGGAACGATAGTACTGGCCCGGATCGGTGATGCGCCATTTGACGTAGAAGTCGACCTCGAGGTTCTTTTTCTCCTGGGTGAGGAACTTCTCGTTGGGATTATTGCGGGTCAGGATCCGATCATCGTACTTGATGACGTTGTTGACGAACGGGATCTTCATGTGCAGCCCCGGCTCGTAATCCGTACGGATGATCTCACCGAACTGGAGCTTGATCGCGTACTCACGTTCGTCAACGGTGAACAGAGACAACAGCACACCACCGACCACGGCGATGACCGCCAACAGGAGCAGATTTCCTTTACCGTTCATCGGCGGTCTCCCCGTGAGCGCGCATCTTCGCCAGAGCGCTGCCGCTGTACATCGCTACCGCCTCCACCTGAGCCGGGACCGGTATCCAGGGTCGGTGATTCACGCATCACGATCTTGTTCTGCTGCTTCAGCAACTGATCCAGCGGCAAAAACAGCAGATTGCCGCTGCCATCCGCATCGAGCATGACTTTGTTGGTGGCCCCGAACACGGATTCGACGGTCTCCAGATAGAGCCGCTCGCGGGTCACTTCCGGCGCCTTGGAATATTCGTCCAACAGCGCTTCGAAACGGGCCGTCTCACCGCGCGCATCGGCGACCACGCGCGCACTGTAGGCCTCCGCATCCAACACCTGACGCGCCGCATTACCACGCGCCCGCGGCACGATATCGTTGGCGTAGGATTGCGCCTCGAGCCCGAGCCGCTCCTTGTCCTCGCGCGCCTTGATCGCATCTTCCACCGAGGCCTGCACCTGGGGCGGGAAGTTGGCATCCAGCAGGTTGACGGAGGTCACCTGTAACCCGGACCCGTAATCATCCAGCGTGGTCTGGATAAGCGACTTGGTGCGCTCGGCAATCTCGGTACGACCCTCGGTCACGACGAAATCCAGCGTCGCGCTGCCGACAATCTCGCGGATAGCGCTCTCGGCGACCTCGGCCAGGGTCGATTCCGGGTCGCGGATGTTGAACAAGAAGGCGATGGGATCAGCGCGACGGAACTGCACGACGGTGTCCACGACTACCAGGTTCTCGTCGGACGTAAGCATGCGCGTCTGGTGCTTGTAGCTGTCGACCGCCGCCACATTCACCGTGTCGACATTTTGTATCGGGAACGGGATGTGCCAGTGCAGACCCGGCATCGTGGTGGAGTGATAACGCCCGAATTGCATCACCAC